>VOFB01001841.1_pt1 | contig 34630 bp, 45 predicted proteins | sample 5384141 | NCBI WGS metagenome assembly VOFB01 (sample SAMN12384721, study PRJNA508395) | human gut metagenome | isolation source: healthy gut A | host: Homo sapiens | reverse complement strand
CCTGTGCATCGGCGGCGGCATGGGTGTCGCCACCATCTTCGAGAAAGTGCTGAGCCGGACACCGGCGTCCCCGGGGCTGACCGCCCGGGGCCCGGTCCGGCAGGCGGGGGCGGCAGGCTTGTGCCGCCGCCCTTTTCCCGAATTTTCGACCGAATGGGCCGGCAGGGAGGGGGAGAGGTATGAAACGCTGGTCCGTCTTAGTGACGGCTGTACTGAGTTTTTCCATACTGGCCGGCTGTGCCGGCGGGGGAGAGGGGACCTATCTTTGACCGCCTCGCCCCCGCATCCGGCGGAACGCCCGGAGAGCCAGAGCCTCGCAGTCTGATCCTGACCCACTCCTCGCCCTGCGGGCAGCCTCACCGATCAGGCTGCCCAGCTCCTGAAGGAGAAGGTGGAGGAGGCCTCCGAGGCCAGCTCCAGATCCAGATCTACCCTGAAGACTCCTTGGGCAATTTGGACGACGGGCGGTGGTACTTTTTGAGAACGGGGCGGTGGACATGCGCATCGGGGCCGGGCCCCAGCGATGTCTCCTCCATCGCCCCCTGGCTCCCCACTCTCACCGGCTGCACTCCCGATGAGGTGAGCCAGGCTCTGCGCCCAGGTCAGCCCCTGTGGGATCTGATCTGCCAGCAGGCGGGCGACACCCTCGTCCTGGGGTGCTGCCATCCTCCAGCCGGGTGCTCACCTCCAGCCGGCCAGTGGAGGACCTGAGCCAGCTGGACGGCCTGATGGTCCGCGTCATCCCCTCTTCCTCCCTGGACCGGCGGTTTTGGGAGGCTCTGGGGGCGCAGACGGTAGAGATCCCCATCCAGGACCTCTACCTGGCCCTCCAGCAGGGGCTGGCCGATGCCCAGGAGAACCCCATCTATTTGGTGCGCAGCTACAACTTCCACCAGCAGCAGAAATACCTGATCCCCATCAACTTTAAGGTATATCTGGAGACCATTTATCTCAATCTGGAGGTGTGCCGCAGCCTGACGGAGGAGCAGGAGGCCCTGCTCCGGCAGGCCGCGGAGGATACCTGCCGGGAGATGGTGGAGGTAACTGCCCGCTATCTGGAGGAGTGCCAGGATATCTTTCAGCGGGAGGGCATGGAGGTCCGCCCTGTGTCAGAGGAGGAGCGGGCCCGCGCCTGGGAGAAGGTCTGCCCGCTGGTGGAGGAATATCTGCTCTCCCTGTATGGCGCTGATGTCTATCAGCAGGTGCTGGACGCCTCTCCGCCGCCCCGGAGCAGGGAGCTGAGGGTGTCCGCATGTACGATCTCCTGCCGCCCTAAAAGAAGGCGCCCGCCCGCCTGGCGGCCCCGCCCTTTTTAGTGCGGATAATGGTGTCGTCCTGCATATACTGTACGCTGCCGTCCTCGCCTCTGGAGTAGTGGCAGAGGAAGTCATACCAGAAGAGCCGGGACTCGGAGGGGGTGGCGGTGTGGGGCTTGTCCTCGATCACGGCGAAGCGGACCATCGGCACGCCGTCCCCGTCGCACCAGATCTGGTTATGGTATCCGCTGGTCTGATACATCAGGGGGCGTTCAGGTCCTCACAGCCGTTCCGCTCCAGCCAGTACATCATGGTAGAGGTCAGGCTGGGGCTCTGGTAGGCGCCGGCATCCTTGGTGCCCACCAGCTGGATCACGGGGACCCGGTAGGTGCTGGCCATAGGGTGGAGGGTGGCCACATCCTCAGTCACCTGCTGCTCCACGTTGCGGAAGCGGCCGGCGCTGATGGCCACGGCGGCCACCACATCGGACATCTCACCGGCGATCATGGCGCTGGAGTTGCCTCCGTTGGAATGCCCGGTGGCATAGATCCGGCTCTCGTCGATGGAATAGCGCTCCGACACATCCTGGATCAGCTGCCGCCAGAAGGAGATGTCGTCAGGCCGGGTGGGGTCCCAGCAGTCGTTGTGGATGGGCCGGGCCATGCCGTTGTTCTCCGCATAGGGGTATGCTGTGGGGAACACCACGATGAAGCCCGCCTCCTCGGCCACCTTGAACCACTCAGAATAGGGGGCGTAGGCCTCGGCGCACTGTCCTGCGCCGTGGAGGGCCATCACCAGCGGCACCGCCTGGCTGGGGTCATCCTTGACGGACTGGGGCACATACTCCAGCCAGTAACGGGAGTAACCGTCGATGGTCCGCTCCTCCTTGGTAAAGCCCAGCGCCTCAAAGTCAATGGCGGGGCGCAGGTCGTTTCCGGCCAGGGAGCGGTAGCGCTGGGCCTTGCACAGGAAGGTCTCCCACAGGGTCCTGCTCAGCTCCGGGTCGGTGTAACTCACCTCTGCCTGGGCGAGCTGTACCTTCCCCAGGGGATAGGCATTGATAAAGGTGTCATGGGAAAGCATGTTCTGCTGATACACCGTGGTCTCCAGGGGAACGTCCTGGTTGATATAGGCCGTCTCAGTGCAGTCGTTGGCTCCCTTCCAGTAATCGGCCACGGCCTGGACCCCGTCGGTCATCTCCTTCTCGATCAGCCACACCGGCACATTGACCTCATTCACGGTCTTTTCCGGGTCCACGGCGGGGGTCTGGCCCATCCGGGTCAGATAAGCCTCGTCGATGGCTCCGCCGTCCAGCACTGCCAGCCCGGAGCAGTTGTCCGGATTGGCCATGACCCACTGCTCCAGCAGGCGGCCTCCGTCGGCGTAGCCCACAAAGTAGTAGTTTCCGGTGTATGGGCTGTAATGGATCGTCTTGCTCCCCAGGGCAAAGGCGGCGCTCAGATAGTCCAGCTCCTCCTCGCCCCCCACTGGCTGTCGGCAGGGGTCAGGGCGTGGAGCAGGAATTTATACTGGTCGGCCACCGCGGTCCAGCCGCTGCTCACCAGGAACTCCTCCGCCTTCTCCCCGGAGGGCAGGGCCACGAACACGCTGGAGGCGCAGTGCCCCGTCTCCTCCGGAATATAGGTGTAGAGCTTCCGGCCCTGAGAGAGCCCGTCCGCCTCCACCGCCTCCTGGAACAGGCCGGTGTAGGGGTGATAGTAGATCTGGTCCGGTGTCTCCTGCACCATCTTCTGGAACAGCGCCGTAAACTCCTCTGTGGTGGAACAGGGGAAGTCCTGAACGGTCAGGGGCTCCACCTGAACGGCCGCAGGGGCGGACTGTGCCCCGCTCCCGGAGCTGGATGCCGAAGAGACGCTGGAGCCTGCCCCCGGGCGCACCGCAGGATGTGAGCATGGCCAGAGACAGTGCCGCCGCAGCCAGCGGCAGGCGGATAGACTTGCTGCGCATGATGTGATCCTCCTTTTGCAGATTCCCGCACCGGGAGCTGTTCTGTATTTTTGCTCCCATTCTGTGCTGTTTTCAGCTTAACAGGGGGCGGAATACCTGTCCATCCTCTGATTTCTCTGCTGTCTACACCGGTTTCAAAATTCAAAAAAATGAATCCCATCCAAAAAGCTGAGTACCCGGATCGTAGCTCCGTCTATATCATGATCACAGGAGGGCCGGAGCTCGTGACGAGCCCGGCCCTCCTGCCGCTCTGGTCCATCTCACAACTGCGGGGCGCGCCCGCCCTCCTCAGGCGGGGAGCTCCAGCTCCATTCCCGCCTGGATACGGTCCGGGTCCTGGATCTGGTCCCGTCATAGATCTCTACCCACCGCAGGCCGCCGCCCAGCTCCTGCCGGGCGATGGTCCACAGGCAGTCCCCGGGCTGAACCACATAGATCCGCGCCCCGGCCGCGGGCTCTTCCGGCTCCGCAGGTGCCCCGCCGGTCTCCTCCGCCGTCTCCGCGATCTGGATGCGGCCCTGTCCCCAGGAGCGGAGGTAGGCGCTCAGGTCCCCCTCCAGGATCTGGCCCAGGTAACGGATCAGTGCCTGATTGTCCAGCACCGTCTCATCCTTCAGCAGGGTGCAGCCCTGAAACATGGTGTAGCCGTCCCCGCCGCTTTTGAGCATATAGTTGTGGGAGGCCAGGGTATAGACCCGGTCCAGCTCCAGCGGCTGCCCTCCCACCTTCACACCGGTCACCCGGCGGGGGCCGTCCACAGACTGGAAGGCCCCGTTCTCGTCCACCACTACGGAGGAGGGACAGCGGCGTCAATGGTATAGGTCAGGCCGGATACCTGGAGGAAACCTCCGCTGGTCTGGGGATACTTCCGTGCCCCCATCTCCAAGGCGTCCAGGATCTGCTGTCCGGTGGCCTCCACCAGGCACAGGGCGTTGCCATAGGGGTGCAGGTCCAGGATGTCCCCATAAGTGACCTCCCCCGGCGCCAGCTCCGCCCGGATGCCGCCGCCGTTGACAAAGGCGATATCCGCCCCCATCACCGCCCGGTAGGCGTCGGCGCAGAAGTCCCCAGGTTGGTCTCCCGGCTCCGGACCCAGTATTCCCCGGTGGCCGGGTCGGTGGTGACCAGGGCCACGTCCGTGCTGCCCACCACTTGGCTCAGCTGCTCCTCATACTGGGCTTGGACAGCGGCGATCTCCTCCCCCATCTCGGGTCCCTGCCGGCATAGCCGGCCACCAGCTCCGCCTGGATCTCCCCGGTGACGGGGTCCAAGATCACCTGGCCGATGGCGGTCAGGCCGGTGCCCGTCTGGGCCAGCACCACGTCCTTCCCCTCCCGGTTGGGCAGTGTCCGCTCATACTGCTCATGGGAGTGGCCGTCTAGGAACACGTCGATGCCGGTGGTGTGGGCAATGACAGCCTGGGAGGACCACTGGGCAGAGATGCCCTCATTACCCAGATGGCCCACCGCCACCACATAGTCCGCGCCCTCGGCCCGGGCCTGGTCCACTGCGGCCTGGACGCAGTCATACAGCTCCTGTCCGTCTCCTCCCTGCCGGAAGCCGTACACCGCCTCCCCGGCCTCGTCCCGGAAGTAAGTGGGGTCGGTCTTGGTCAGGCTCTCCGGGGTACAGATCCCCACATAGCCTACGGTGGTGTCCCCCTGTAGTCCAGGAGAGCATAGGGCTGGAACACCGGTTCGCCCGCCGCCAGGCCGGTGAAGTTGCAGCTGAGATAGGGGAACTCCGCCCCGGCCGCCAGCTCCATCAGCCGGTCCACCCCATAGTCGAACTCGTGGTTGCCCGGCACCGCCAGGTCATAGCCCGCCGCGTTCATCAGGGAGATGATGTACTCCCCTGGGAGAGGGTGCCCACCGCCTGGCCCTGGATGGCATCTCCCGCGTCCACCAGGGTCACCCGGTCCGCCCCGTACTGCTCCTCCAGCGCCCCGGCATAGGCCGCCAGGCCGGCATAGCCGATGGCGTCGTCCAGGGCACAGTGGACGTCGTTGGTGTGGAGTATCACGATCTTCTCTCCCGCCTCCGCCGCCTGGGAGGCGGGTGCCAGGAGACCGTCAGCAGCAGCGCCGCTGTCAGCGCCGCCCATCTGTCCACCTTTTTCATGTATCATCATCCTTTCCGTTTTCATATTTTCCGCCCTGACAGCGCTCCCGATACCTGCCCGGCGTCTCGCCCACCAGACTCTTGAAGGTCCGGATGAAGCTGTTGGAGGAGTTGAATCCCGTCTGGTAGCCGATCTCCGTCACACTGGCGTCGGTGGACTCCAGCAGCAGGCGGGCCTGCTCCACCCGGTACTGCCGCAGGTAGTGGGAGAAGCCCGGCGGCTGGTATTTGCTGAACAGGCTGGACAGATAGGACACGCTCAGCCCCACGTGGCCGCTCACCTCGTTGAGGGACAGCCCGCTGTCCGAGAAGTGGGCGGCGATGTAGTCCCGGGCCCGGTCCATATAGCCACGCTGGCTGTTGTGTCCCCACTCGTCCAGCTCAGCCAGCAGCCGCTCCTGCTCCTGCCAGAAGTCGGGGAGTCCGCAGCGCAGGCGGCGGAGTATCGCTCCCCCAGTTCCCGCTGGACCTTCAGCACCTGGGTCAGCACGCAGCCCCGCAGCATAGAGCGCATCTGCACCGGGGACTGAGCGCGTCCTACTGCCTGACGCAGGTCCGCCAGCTGGGCCCTGGCCCCCTCCAGCTCTCCGCTCAGCGCCTTCTGGAGCATCTCCCGCACCTGGGCATCATATACGCCCGCACCTGCCGGACCGGGGCCGGGCTGCCCGGCCTCCCGCAGCAATATTTCCGGTAATTCAGGTCCTGTCTGGCCTCCTGCCAGGCGGCGGAGAGCTCCAGCAGGCTTCCTCTGGCCTGGCTGGCCCCCACCGCGGCAGAGAATGGGAAGTCCCGGGTCTCCCGCTCCAGCGCCTGCCGGCAGTCCTCCAGGGGATGGCGAATCCGCCTGGGACCGGTGGGGAAGCGCACAGCACCGCCGACAGCCCTCCGCCCGGGGCGGGCTGGATCTGGGCAAGGCAGCGCCCCTCCCAAAACCGCTTCAGGCTTCTCCACAGGCTCCGGGTGTAGATCTCCCCCTCCACCGCCGAGGCGCTCCTCTCCGGCACCGCCTCCACCGCCAGCACCAGGTAAGTCCCTCCAGGGGAAAGGGGCTCTCCAGAGCAGCCAGCATCCTGGACACCTCCTCCGGCTCCGTCTGGCCCCCTCCAGCAGGGACTGGAAGAACCGCTGGGCCAGCGCCGGGCGCACATCGGAGAGCAGTCCGGTCAGCCGCTGGTTCTCCCGCTGTCCCCGGGCCAGGGCGGCGCTGATGAGCCCGGCCTCGTCCTGGCCCGCCTCCGTCTCCTGCCCTGTGAGCATGGATTCCACGATCCGCTGGATTGGCCGGTAGATCACCTGGAGGATCACCAGGGACAGGATCAGGATCAGCAGGAGCAGCACCGCCGCCGCAGGGAGGAAGGCGGTGAGGATCTCCTGGGGAGAGGGGCAGCCAGTCCCCGCTGTTCCAATAGGTCAGGCAGTACCACCCGGCCGTCTGGGACCTGGCCACACAAACTACAGTGTCTCTCTGTCCGCTCAAAGCGTACACGCCTTCCCGGGGAGATTCCCCGGTCACCATCAGCTCCTCCCGCTCCGGGTAGGTCATCCGGTTGGGAAAGACGGGCTCTCCCGCCCCGTCATAGACGTACACCGGGTCTCCGGACAGGCCGCTCCAGCCCTCCTGGAACTGTTCAAACAGGTCTCTGGCGCTGAGCTGGACGATGAGCAGCCCCAGCTTTTTGGGCTGTGGGAAGGCGACCAGCAGATATATCTTTCCGTCCTCACACCACAGGGAGGGGGTCCCGCTCTCCGCCGCCGCGGACCACCGTTCCAGCTGCCCAGGCCGCTCGGGGTCTCCCGCCTCCAGCAGCAGCTGCCGGTCTGTGAGGATCTGCCCACTTTGATAGAGGTAAAGCCAGCACCGCTCGATCAGCTCGTTCCCCCCGCAGCCCCTGGATCTGGGCGGCTGCCCCCGAGGTCCTGGAGAAATCCGGCTTTTCCGGTGCCACCAGCAGGCTGGAGACGTCATCGTCCTTCCAGAAGGTCTGGATCTGAAGCTCCAGGGCCTGGATGGTCCGGTCCAGGGAGGTGCTGGTCCGCTGGAGCATGGACATGGTGCCCTCCATCCCCTGCTCCCGGTAGCGGGACACCATCTCTCCCCGGACAAAGAGGTAGGAGCCCCCACCGTGAGCAGGGAGAAGGCCAGCAGGATGAGGACGGTCCTCCCCAGCAGCTTCTGGGTGCGCAGCCGGCCTACCAGCGAGATGCGATTCATATCCCTTCCCTCTCTTTTCCACTGTTTTTTATCACGCCAGCAGGTCCCAGACCAGCCGGACGACCAGCAGGGTGAGCACCACGAAGAACATGGGGCGGATCACCTTTGCGCCGCCCTTCAGGGCCAGCCCGGCCCCCACATAGCCCCCCCGCAATGCCGAACAGGGCGGCGGGGATGCCCACCGCCCACAGCACCTTCCCCCAGGGCGAAGGTCACCAGGCTGGCCAGATTGGAGGTGGCGTTGGCCACCTTGGTATTGCCCGCAGCGGTAAGCAGGTCGAACCGGCACAGGCCGGTAAAGGCCAGGGTGAGAAAGGTCCCAGCCCCCGGACCGAAAAATCCATCGTAGCACCCAATCGCCAGCCCGATGGCCAGAGAGAGAGGCACCAGCTTCCCCCCACTCCCAGCTCCCCGGACCGGTCCTCCGTCCCGAAGTCCCGTTTAAACAGCAGGAAAACCGCCATCACCGGCACTACAGCCAGCATCAGGTAGTAGAGGGCCTGCTCCGGCATGATCATGTTCAAACGCGCCCCCAGCCAAGCACCCACCAGCGCCCCGGCACCCCCGGCCAGGGCGGAGGGCAGATGCACGTCCCCCCGCTTCAGAAAACGCCCGGTGGCTATCAGTGTGCCGAAGAAGTTGCCACACTTGTTGGTGCCGGAGGCCAGGTGCGGGGGCAGTCCTGCCAGCAGATAGGCGGGCAGGGTGATCAGCCCCCCGCCGCCGGCCACCGCGTCGATCAGTCCGCCCAGAAAGACCAGCGGACAGACAATGATCCAGATGCGGATCAGCTCGTCCCATTCCATGTTCATCTCTCCCTGTTCCCGGCCTGTGGCCGCCTGACTATTGTACCACAGCTTCTGCCTGGAATCCACATGGAGCGGACAAGATCTTCCGTCCCGCCCGTCAAAGTTCTCCAATTTTCTTTACCCTCTCCCTTGACGTGCCGCCTAAACCTTTGTAAAATAAATTGGTATTGTGTTGTGAGAGGGGAGTGGCCGTCGTGGCCAGGGAAGGGTTTGACAATCAGAAATATTTGACCATGCAGTCCCAGCACATCCGGGACCGCATCGACCAGTTCGGCGGTAAGCTGTATCTGGAGTTCGGCGGCAAGCTCTTTGACGACTACCATGCCTCCCGGGTGCTGCCCGGCTTTCAGCCGGACAGCAAGATCCGCATGCTGGAGCAGCTGAAGGACAAGGCCGAGATCATCATCGTCATTAACGCCGGCGACATCGAGAAGAACAAGGTGCGGGGCGACCTGGGCATCACCTATGACAGCGACGTCCTTCGCCTCATCGACGCTTTCCGCTCCAAGGGCCTGTATGTGGGCAGCGTGGTAGTCACCCAGTACACCGGGCAGGCCGCCGCCGATTCCTTCCGCCTGCGGCTGGAGAAGCTGGGGGTGCGGGTCTACCGCCACTACTCCATCCAGGGCTACCCCCACAACATCGCCCACATCGTCAGCGATGAGGGGTACGGCAAGAACGACTATATCGAGACCTCCCGCCCTCTGGTGGTGGCACCGCCCCCGGCCCCGGCAGCGGCAAGATGGCCACCTGCCTGAGCCAGCTCTACCATCACTACCGCCGGGGGGTGAAGGCGGGATACGCCAAGTTCGAGACCTTCCCCATCTGGAACCTGCCCCCTGAAGCACCCGGTGAATCTGGCCTACGAGGCAGCCACCGCCGACCTGGACGACGTGAACATGATCGACCCCTTCCATCTCCAGGCCTATGGGCAGACCACCGTCAACTACAACCGGGACGTGGAGGTATTTCCCGTCCTGGCGGCTACCTTTGAGAAGATCACCGGCAGCTGCCCCTATCAGTCCCCCACCGACATGGGGGTGAACATGGCGGGCAACTGCATCACCGACGACGGTGCCTGCCGGGAGGCTGCCTGTCAGGAGATCGTCCGGCGCTACTATGATGTGCTCTCCGACCGCCGGCAGGGCAGGGAGGGGACGACCCGGTCTATAAACTGGAGCTGTTGATGCAGCAGGCCGGCATCACCCCCGCTATCCGCCCCGTAGTGGACCAGGCCAACCGGCTGGAGGAGGAGACCGGCGAGCCTGCCATGGCCATCCAACTGCCCGACGGCAGGATGGTCACCGGCAAGACCTCCGAGCTGATGGGCTGCTCCGCCGCCGCCCTGCTCAACGCTCTGAAGTCCCTGGCCGGGCTGGGGGGCCATGGCGTGCATCTGATCGCCCAGTCCGCCATCCAGCCCATCCAGACTGTCAAGGTCCAGTATCTGGGGTCAAACAACCCCAGGCTGCACAGCGACGAGGTGCTCATCGCCCTGGCCGCCTCCGCCAATCTGGACCCCAAGGCCGCCCGGGCGCTGGAGGCCCTGGCCCATCTTCAGGGCTGTCAGGCCCACTGCTCCGTCATCCTGTCCCCCGCCGACGAGGGGACTTACCGCAAGCTGGGTATCCAGCTCACCTGCGAGCCCAAGTATCAGACCAACAAGCTCTATCACCGATAAGCGCAAAGAGGCGCCCCCGGGAGAAGGATCTCCCAGGGGCGCTTGTCCTTTTTTGAGAAAAAGAATGGAACAAACTATCTGCCAGAGACCGTCCTTATATGCGCAGACCTCTGGGCTGTCTCGGCTCCTTTAGGGAGCAACGATGATTTCCCCATCGAGGACCTGAAATTCTAAGCCCCAGACCTCCCCAAAAAAGAGGATGGCCGCGGAGATCCCACCATGGTATTCCACCGCCGGCATAGGGACTTGTGTGAATACCCCATCTTTTCCCCGTACCCGTGTCTCTATTTCCTTTCTCTCCCCATTGACCAGCGCAAGGGATTCTCCGGCCGTCAGGGAGAGGGAAATTCCCCTGGTACACTCCGTCGCTCTTTTGTTTATTTCATCCCACTGATATTCAGCTCCCAATTTCTTGCACAGCTCTTCCATGCTTGCGGCATAGGGGCCCGCGTACTCTGCGCCGCCCTCTCCCACCTCGATGGAAAAGGGATACAACTGTTCCTTCATCTGCACCTCTCCAAGCGGTTCTCCATTTAGAGAAAACTCGGCTGTCCCCAGAATCACAGATGCAATTTCGGTCAAGTCCATCACAGACCGAGAGGTATAAACGATCTCTGCCAGCTCTTTTCCAAATACATTTGCCGGTCCCGGGATATCCCGCATCTCCAGCTCCAGTCCCATCTGCTTTCTGGTGAGGATCTGGCCGTCTTTCATCCGGAAGAACACCAAGGGGGCTAGAGAGGAGGCAGTATCCGGATATTTTCCTACATAGGTGAACCGTGTGGGGCCAATCTCCACATGGTCCACAAATACCTCTTCTCCGCCATTCCAGTCCACAGAGAGCTCCCGCGCAATGGAGACCCGGACCACCTGGGGCATCTGGTCCACGGGGATCTGGAGCACACAGCTCTCCTCCATGAATCCCAGGCGCAGGCCGATGGGCTCCGTCTGAGGATGCTCCAGCCCGGTCAGCGTGAGCTGGAGCTGCCAGGAGCGGCTGGTCTCCGAGGGGCGGGCAACTCTTCAAATCCGAAGCTGGACATATGGTTCCCGGCCTCCATCTGGAATTGAAACACGGAGATGTCTCCCTGCCCCTGCTCCATCAGATTCTCCGGCATCTCTCGGCCCCAGGCCGCCCGATAGCAGTCCGCAACGATCTGATTGTTCTTCAGATTTTCCACCGCCTGCTCATGCAGCCCCTCCACGGTGATGACCACATACAGGGTATCACCGTCACAGATGCTGCTGTCTAGGGTCAGACGATAATTTTTATCCTGCGCACTCGCCCCCGTCTGAACAAATGGTTCCAGCTGGCTGGTATCCCCCTGAAAAAAGAGCTCCAGCACGCCGACCCGCGACACGACAGCGGCCCCTGTCCCCAGAAGGAGCAGGATGAGCACGGCACACACTAGAATCAGCCTCCCTATTCTCCTCCTAGGCCGTTTCAGCCCTCGCTCCTTCTGTTCCAGCACACTGATGATCCGCGCCCTTGCCTCTTCGGAAAGGCAGATCTGCTCCAAGGCGCGATGATATTCCTGTTTCATGGCCGCCCCTCCTCTTCCAGCCGTTCCCTCAGCTTCTTTCTGGCCCGCTGGCGGCGGGTGGTGACCGCCGTCTGGCTGATCCCCAGCAGAGACGCCGTCTCCCGGGTGGAGAAGCCCTCGTAGTAAATGAGATAGAGGATCTCCCTGCTCCCCGGCCTTCAGCTCCATCACCTGCCGCAGGACCGGCTCCTCCTGGGGCGGCCACCGCCAGCGCCTCCTCCAGCGGCTCGGTCCGGCGCAGCTTCAGCCGCCGCCAGAGGCTGCGGCACTCGTTCACCGCCACCCGGAACAGCCAGGCCCGCTCCTTTCCCGGCTCCAGGTCCGGCCGGCGCTCCAGCACCTTCAAAAGACGGTCTGGGTCACGTCCTCCGCGTCCTGCCGGGAGCCCGTGCAGCTCCACGCCAGCCGGAACACCGCGTCTCCATACCGCTCAAAGAGCTCCCGCGTATCCAATGGGTGTCCCCCTTCCCTTCGTTTTTCTCTCTGCCTGTAAAACGCCCGGCAGCGCCCATTTGTCACATCTGTTTTGCCGAGCATCATTTTTCTGATCTTGCCCAAACGATCCCCGAGATATGGGGGAGGAGAGGAGGTCCGGGACGATGCGTTCCGATGTTTTCCACAAAAAAAGCCCGCCGTGTCCACTGGAGCACAGAGGCCGCCCCCGCCGGGGCTGTGGACCGCACCCATTTTTCGCCCATCTGTCCGATTTTTTTTTCTTGACTCGCACCCCAGACAAGCATAAAATAAACCGGTATTTTTTTCAACAGGATCAAACTTTGATGGAGGGATCAACATGGCAGTGAAGTACATTTTCGTGACCGGCGGCGTGGTCTCCGGCCTGGGCAAGGGCATCACGGCGGCGTCCCTGGGGCGGCTGCTCAAGCAGCGGGGCCTGAGGGTCAAGGTCCAGAAGCTGGACCCCTATCTGAACGTAGACCCCGGAACCATGAGCCCCTATCAGCACGGCGAGGTGTTCGTCACCGACGATGGGGCCGAGACCGACCTGGACCTGGGCCACTACGAGCGGTTCATCGACGAGAACCTGACCGTCAACTCCTCCGTGTCCTCGGGCAAGGTGTACTGGAACGTGCTCAACCGGGAGCGGGCGGGGGACTACCTGGGCGGCACGGTGCAGATCATCCCCCACATCACCAACGAGATCAAGCGCAACATCTACTCCCTGGAAGGGCCCGAGACCGACGTGGCCATCGTGGAGATCGGCGGCACCGTGGGCGACATTGAATCCCAGCCCTTCCTGGAGGCTATCCGTCAGGTGGCCGCCGAGCGGGGGCGCCAGAACGTCATGTTTCTCCATGTCTCCCTCATCGTGTCCATTCCCGGCTCCGGCGAACTGAAGAGCAAGCCCACCCAGCACTCGGCCAAGGACCTGCTGTCCCTGGGCATCCAGCCCGACGTGATCATGTGCCGCAGCGACGCGCCCGTCCCCCGGGACATTCTGGAGAAGATTCTCCCTGTTCTGCAACATCCCGGTGGAGAACGCCATCCCCAACCTCACCGCCCCGGTGCTGTACGAGGTCCCCCTGATGCTGGAACGGGAGGGGCTGGCCGACGTGGTGGTCCGGCGCCTGGGCCTGATCTGCCACATGCCCCGGACCTCACCGAGTGGGCCACCATGGTCCACCGGGCCAAGCACCCACAGGGCAGTGTGGAGATCGCCCTGGTGGGCAAATATGTGGCCCTCCACGACGCCTATCTGTCCGTGGTGGAGGCCCTGACCCACGGCGGCATCGAGAACGACGTGAAGGTGAACATCCGCTGGGTGGACTCGGAGACCGTCACCGACGGGAACACGGCGGAACTGCTGGACGGGGCGGACGGCGTCCTGGTCCCTGGAGGCTTCGGCAGCCGGGGCATTGAGGGGAAGATCGCCGCCGTGCGCTGGGCCCGGGAGAGCCGGGTCCCCTTCCTGGGCATCTGCCTGGGCATGCAGATGGCGGTGGTGGAGTATGCCCGCCACGTGTGCGGCATGGCCGACGCCCACTCCAGCGAACTGGACCCCGCCACCACCCATCCGGTGATCGACCTGATGCCCGACCAGCGGGGGTCACCGCCAAGGGCGGTACCATGCGCCTGGGGGCCTACCCCTGCAAAGTGGTCAGCCGCGGCTCCCGCACCTATCAGGCCTATGGAGCCGAGGAGATCTCCGAGCGGCACCGTCACCGCTACGAGTTCAACAACGAATACCGGGATGCCCTGACCCAGGCGGGGCTGGAGCTGGCCGGCCTGTCCCCCGACGGGCGGCTGGTGGAGATCGTGGAGCTGCCCGGCCACCCCTGGTTCGTGGGGGTACAGTTCCACCCGGAGCTGAAATCCCGGCCCAATAAGGCACACCCCCTGTTCCGCGCCTTCATCGCCGCCGCCAAGGAGAACCGCTCCTGCTGATTTTTCCACATTTCCCTCCACCCCACATCTCCCCGTCCGGGGATGCGGAGCGGCTGCTCCCTCTCTGCGGGGGGGGGATGTCGGATACTTCCCACATTCCCGGTCTTTTTCCGCCCTTCCCCCTTGCCAAAGGGACCGGGAGCGGATACAATGGGAGCACATTCCCCGGGAAACACGCAGGAGGTCACGCCATGAAAAAAACTGTCTCTTACTCCAAATCCCAGCTCCTGGACGACCTGGGGCGGCTGGCCCTGATGGTACTGGCCTCTGTCATCATGGCCGTCAACCTGAAGAGCTTTGTCCAAGCCGGGGACCTGGTGCCGGGAGGCTTCAACGGCCTGACCCTGCTGATCCAGCGGGTGGCGCTGCGGTTCTGGGGCCTGTCCGTCCCCTTCTCCGCCATCAACTTCCTGCTCAACGCGGTGCCCGCCGTCATCAGCTTCAAACTCATCGGCAAGCGGTTCACCCTGTTCTCCTGCGTGGTCATCCTGTGCACCAGCCTGCTCACCGATCTGATCCCCCCTATGCCCATTACCGACGATGTGCTGCTCATCTGCATCTTCGGCGGCCTCATCAACGGCTTTGCCATCAGCCTGTGCCTCCGGGGGAGAGCCACCAGCGGAGGCACCGATTTCATCTCCATCGCCCTCTCCCAGCAGTACGATGTGGATGCCTGGAATTATATATTTATGGGCAATGTGGTGATGCTGGCCGTCTCAGGCGCTCTGTTCGGCTGGGACAAGGCCCTGTATTCCATCCTCTTTCAGTTTGCCTCCACCCAGGTGATCAAGCTGCTGGACCCCAGCGGACGGCGGGCCACCCTCTTCATCGTCACCCGGCGGGAGACCGCCCAGGCGGTCTGGCAGCAGATCCGGGACACCCACCACAGCGCCACGCTGTTCCAGGGCACCGGCCTCTATGACGGTGAGGAGCGGGTGATGCTCTACTCCGTGGTGGGGGGCAACCAGGTGCGGGCCCTGATCCACCGGGTGCGCCAGACCGACCCCCACGCCTTCGTCAACGTGATGCGCACGGACCAGGTGGCCGGCCGGTTTTACCCGGGCCCCCAGGGATTAAAGCAAGGGCCGCCCCTCCCCGGAGGGGCGGCCTTTGCTTGTGGAATAAGCCTCACAGAGTTCGCGCGCGCTGTCTGTTTCTTCTTTTTCTTTAGGGTTTGTCCGCCTGCGGCGGACAAACCCTGCGCGCGGCAGACTGTAACTTTTGACATGCTGAGGGCCCCCGCCATTAAGCTGGGGCCCTCAGCCCTTTTTACGGCTCCTCCATGGTTTTGAGCACCTGCCCTATGCTCTGGGCGAAGAGGCGTGCCCCGGCGATGGCCTCCTGGAGCGTATTTCCATGTCCCCCCACCTCTACCAGAAGGGAACCTGGGGAGAGGTGCTGGTTGTAGCGGCTGGAGCGGAGGGTGATGGGCCGGGCCAGCTGTCCCCAGTCCCGGGTGAGCTCCAGCTGGAGCTTGACGGCCAGGGCCAGATTTTCCCGCCAGTTGGGGTGCTCCATCCCGGAGTCGTTGCTGCCCACCACCAGCATCACCTGGGCTACCTTCTGCCCCTCCACCTCGCTCACCAGCTTATAGGCCGCCCCGTCCGCCGACACCAGGGCGTCCCGGTGGACATCCAAAACAAGTTTGATCGTGGGATACTGCTCCAGCCACTTCTCCACCCCTGCGCAGGAGCGCTCATAGGCCCCGTTATAGGCGGGGTAGTCGTACAGGGTGGTGTCGTGGACCACCTCAAAGCCCTGGCTTCGGAACACCTGGGCCATCTCTTCTCCCACCCGGACCACGTTTTTGGTGCAGTCGGTGGTGCGGTAGGGGTCGCTCTCCACATAGACGTCCTGTTCGTCCTGAGTATAGGCCTCGCTGCCGTGGGTGTGGACGATCAGGATCTGGGGCCCCGCCCCCAGTTTCAGGTCCACCGGCTGGCTGGCCAGGGCAGCCACGTCCACCTCCTGGCCCTGGGTGCTGTTCTTCACATAGATCTGGTCGGTGGTGAGGTAGCTGCCGTCGTCCTTCCCCAGATTGGTGTACTCCACCACCTCGCCGTGCTGGACCGGGGAGAGCTCCGGCTCCTCCTGGTCGTTCTCCTCCTGGTCGATGGGCTCGGCGGGCGGCTCCTCCGCCTGCGCCTGCTCTGCCAGAAAGGCGTCCACCGCCGGGCGGCCGCCGGAGAGCAGGGCGGACTGGGCCAGCAGCAGCCGGCCCCATCGGTCCAGGTCGGGAGAGAGCCCGTCCCCCGCTGGGGCCCCCTCCAGTTCCTGACTCAGCGCGCCCAGAACGAAGGAGGGGGTCTGTCCCAGCCGCCCCAGGGCGTCCCAGGCCCCGGACAGATCTGCCGTCAATCCAAAGATCCACAGTGCCGTCAGCGCCAGCCCCAGGGCCACTCCCCGGCGCAGAGCGCGCAGTCCGCTCTCCCTCCTCTTACCGCCCATGCGATCACTCCTTTGTAAGCAAGCCTGAAGCATCCTATGCCCAGACGGGGAGATTTATGACGGGCCTGTCCTTTTGCTCCGCGGAAAAACTGTGCCCGCCTCCTATGGAGGCGGGCACAGCATATTTTATCCTATCAAATTGGAGAGCAGGGCGAAGATCTGGGGAAAGATGACCGTCACTCCAAGCAGGCGGCAGATCTGGAGCACCACCAGATTGGTGCTGTGGACCCCCAGGTCGGCGGCAATGAGGGCCATCTCCGTGGCTCCTGCGGGGGGAGAGGGAGAGCATGGACTCCTTCAAGTCCATCCGAAACGCCCTGGAGATCGCCCGGCCCATCCCCACACAGACCAGGATATACCCGGCGATCAGCACAAGGGCGGGCAGGATCAGCTGGCGCAGCTGGAAGATCTGATCCCGGGTGATTCCGGCACCGATGCAGCAGCCCGACACCACCTGGGCCAGCCGCCGCACCCACATAGGCATTGTGGGCGCGCTGCCCGCAAATTTCAGCACGATCACTGCGATCAGAGAGGCACTGAGGGTACCCGCCGGCACACCGGACAGCTTGCCCAGGATGCCCGCTGCCAGCGCCACAGCGAAGGTAGGAAGAAACTTCCGCAGGCTGACATGCGCCTTTTTTCTTTCCAGGGAGTGCGTTCCCTGACCCTCCTCCGGCACCATCTGGTCCCCCTCTATCTTCCGGTCGGCCAGGACAATGATGGAGGGCAGACAGGCCATGCCGAATACCATCCGCACGAACTGCATCACCGCCACCATGGAGGCGTCCGCCCCCATGTCCAGGGCGATGAGCGGGGTGTCCGTCATACCGCCGGGAGCGGCACAAAACAGGGAAGTGAGCAGATCCAGGTCTGTTACCCGCCAGATGAAAAATCCCACCGCCAGATTCGGGGCGAGAAAGGTGGACATCACCGCCAGATAGGGCCGGATGACCCGGGGCAGACGTCTCAGGTCCTCCGTAGTCACCAGACAGCCGATGTAGGCCCCGGTCAGCACTTGGGCCACCACTCGGGTCTGAGGCCAGATGCACGCCTGTCCTGTAGTCAGGTTCACCAGTACCGCGCCCAGGATGGCACCTACCAGCATCCCGCCTGGGACCCGCAGCCTCATCAGCAGCAGGCCGCCCCCGCCGCGGCGGCCACGGTCAAAAGTGTCCATCCCATCCACTCACCCCCATCAGCACCATCAGCACAGGGATGGTGATAAAGCAGGCCAGGGTGGACAAGGTGGCACCGGTGGCGGCATACTTGTCGTCCGCCCCGAAGTCCCCGCCATTACGGTCACCTGACTGACCACCGGCAGGGCGCTCTCCACTACAAAGACCTGATAGGCCAGGCCGGTAATGCCGAACAGGCGGCACATGCCCGCACAGATCAGCGGTGAGATCACCAGCCGGGCCGCCAGCATGGTTGGCAGGCCCTTCATCTGCCGCAGCTGGCTGGGCCGCAGGTTGCTCAGCCCCAGTTCATAGATGATGAAGCCGCAGTAGATCAGCGCCAGGGGGGAGACGGAGCCGCTGATGTACTTGGCAAAGCTCATGAACACCTCGGGAGGACGGAAGCCCACTATCAGCATCAGCACCGAGGCGATCACAGTGAGGATGGGGGTTTGGTGAACACATCCTTCAAAAAGCCCTTGATTCCCCGGCTGTGGGAGGCGGTGCCCGACCGCTCCACCAGCATCAGAATTACCGACTGGGTGAAGATGGTGTTGGCCAGATAGTAGATCATGACGTAGGGGACGCACACGTCCCCGAACAGCTGGGTTGACAGGGGCAGCCCGACGAACAGGGTGTTGGACACCCCCACCATGGCGGCAAAGACGCCCCACCGGTTTTTGGGCAGGCGCAGCAGGGTGGCCAGCCCCATGCCCAGCAGGATGGTGATGACCACTCCAATGATGGCGGATACCAGCATCAGCCCCTGCCTGGGCCAGCATGCTCTGGTCCAGATTGTTCAGCAGGCCGTTGATGCAGTTGCAGGGGACCGCGATGTTAATGATGTACTTGCTCAGGAACTTTTTCTCCTCCGCTTTCATCCAGCCCTTGGTCCCCATAAAATAGCCCACCGCCATAAGCATCAGCAGGACCACCACGGCGGAGACCGCATTTAAAAATTCTCCCAGCATCCGGGACACCTCACTTTATCGATCCAAGATGGGTCAGCCCCGGACATCCTCTCTCTATGATGTCCGGGGCTTTTTTTCTTTTCAGCCATTCCCCTCTGGTCCCGGGCGGGCCGGTTCCCTCTGGGCCGGCGGCGCCGGCGGCGGCTGGGCTTCCGCTCTCCGCCCTCCTGGACGCCCTCCGCCTCCGCTGTCCCGGGCTCCTTGTCCCTCGGCTTCTCCGGCCGGCGCTCCCACTCTCTTCTGGAGCGCTGCTGGCCCTCACCCTGGGAACGGCTCTCCCGCCGGACGCACCCTCGCTCCGGCCGCCTCTGCGGCGGCGGCGGCGCCCCTCGCCCTCGCCTCTGGGACGCTCTCCTCCGGCTCCGGGGACGCTCCCCGTTGAACACCGCCTCCAGGGCGGCGGCCAGTGGGTTGGAGGAAGTGGGCTCCGGGGCGGCCTCCGGTTCAGGCGCCCGGCGCAGCTTGGCCAGCTCCTCCAGCGGCGGCTCCACATAGCCCTCGGGGCGCTTGCCCTTTCCATTGCGCACTACGCAGATCTCGCAGTTGTGGTAGCACTTGGGGGTATCGGGCGCGGAGTCCAGCCGGACCTGGACCTGCTGGCGCAGCAGGTTCACCGAGGAAACTGTCCCCGCCCCGTCCGGCGTCTCCACAAAGGACTCCTGCTTAGGGGTATGCTTTACCAGGTCCTCATAGGCCTCCTGCTCGTACTTCAGGCAGCACATCAGCCGCCCGCAGGTGCCGGAGATCTTGGTGGGGTTGAGGGAGAGGTTCTGGGTTTTGGCCATCTTGATGGACACGGGCTGGAACTCGTCCAGAAACTGGGCGCAGCAGAAGGGCTTGCCGCAGATGCCCAGGCCTCCCAGCATCTTGGCCTCGTCCCGCACGCCGATCTGGCGCAGCTCGATGCGGGCGTGGATGGCCCCGGCCAGGTCCTTGACCAGGGCCCGGAAGTCCACCCGGCCTTCGGCGGTGAAGAAGAAGAGCACCTTGTTTCCCTCAAAGCTGTACTCCGCCTCCACCAGCTTCATCTCCAGGCCGTGGGCGGCGATCTTCTCCTGACAGATCTGGAAGGCCTTTGCCTCCTTCTCCCGGTTTTTTTCCACCGTCTTCTCGTCTTCCTCCGTGGCGATGCGCACCAGTGGGCGCAGGGGCTGGACCACAGTCTCCTCCTCCACCTGGGTGTTCCCCTGGGTACACTCTCCGTATTCCAGGCCCCGGGAGGTCTCCACGATCACTCCCTGTCCAGGCTGCACCTCCAGCCCGGCGGGGTCAAAATAATATTGCTTTCCGCCGCTTTTGAAGCGGACGCCGATGATCTCTACCATAAGGTCCTCCTGTTGCTATATTGGGGATCGCACGGGGTGGGAACGGCACCCCGGCGCGAGGGAGTCACGGGCGCAGAAACATCCCCGCGCACAGCCATCCGGCCACCTGGCCCGGGTTGGCGTTCAGGTCCGCCCCGTCCCGCAGGCGGCGCAGCAGCTCGGCGGCCGCCAGCAGACGGCGGGGCCGCTGGGAGCCGGGCAGGCGGGCCCCGATCTGGATCAATGTCCGGTCCAGTACAGCGGTAAGCTCCTCCCGGCTCAGTTTGTCCAGGGCCTGGGTGGCCTCGAAGAGGCCAGCTCATCTTCCCCCTCCAGGGCGGCGGACAGGGAGCGGGCGGTCTCCTCCAGTCCGTCCTCCTCCTGACCGCCCTCCAGCAGCGCCGCGGCCCGGCCCAGGATGCCCTGGCACTCCAGAGCGGCCCGGCGGATCTCCTCCGCCGTTCTCCCGGGAAATGCCTTGGCCAGCCACTCCTCCGCCTGAGCCGGGGGAGACGGGGGCCAGCTCCAGGGTCTCACATCGGGAGCGCACCGTGGGCAGCAGGGCGGAGCCGTTCTCCGCCAGAAGGAAAAAAGACCGCATAGGCGGGGCCGTCCTCCAGCAGCTTGAGCATGGCGTTCTGGGAACTGGCGTTCATCCGGTCTGCCCGCTCCAACAGGTACACCTTCCGCTCCGCCTCGTTTGGACGGACATAGGCGTCGGTGCGCAGGGCACGGACCTGATCCACGGTGATGGGTTTTCCGCCGCTGCCAGCAATCACGGTGATGTCGGGATGGATGCCCCGGCGGCTTTTCTGCAATGGGAACAGCGGCCGCAGGGCCGGAGCTGAGGCTGGGCGGAGCACACCAGGGCCGCCGCCATCTGGGCGGCCAGGGTATGCCGGCCGCTGCCCGCCGGGCCGGCGACGATATAGGCGTGGGCCAGGTCCCCCCTCCCGGTGGGCCAGCTGGGCCTTGATCTGGGCATTGCCCGCCAGGGCTGTCAATTCCATGGTCGCTTCCTCACTTGCGCCGCCGCCCCCCCTTTTCATGGCATGGCCGCGACGGTTACTTCCCGATTATTATAGCCTATTTGTCTGAAATAGGCCAGCTCTTTTTCCCAATTCGTTCCCCGGGGCCACCACCGGCACACCTGGGGATAGGGGGCCAGCTGGCAGGTGCATACCCGCCCTCTGTCCGCTCCAGAGGAAGGACCTCCGCTGGGGCGAACTGGGCCTGCCGGGGAGAGCACCCGCTCCGGCAGGGAGGGGGCGGCAGGGGCGCACTGTCCCCCATCTGCTCCTCCATCCCTTCCAGGACGGACTCCAGGCGGTCCAGAGCCTCTTCCCCGTCGCAGGCGGTGAGGATAAAGACCACATGGCCCCCGTCCTCCATCTCCGGCCAGATATTGCATCGGCTCTCCAGCTGCCCGGTGAAGGCCGGCCCGTTCTTCACCTTCAGAGTAAAGCGGGTGGGGTCCAGGGGCAGGGGAGGGCACAGGGATGGGAACCGGCACCGCAGGGCGGCGGTCCGCCGGGCCACCCGCCCATACTCTCCGGCACCCGGTCCCTCCAGCCACTCACGAGCCGTGTCCAGGGAGGCCAGGATGGGGTAGGAGGGGCTGGAGGTGCCGTAGATAGCGGCAGTTCGCCGCACCTGTCCCGGGTCGATGCCGTTGGTGAACAGCAGGGCCGCCTGCCCCATGGCGGGCAGGGTCTTGTGGCGCGCTCACCACCACCGCGTCCGCTCCCCGGTAGGCATCCATCCCCAAAAATTGCAGATGGGCTCCGTGGGCACCGTCCACCACCAGTTTTCCACCGTGGGCGTGGACTACTCCCGCAATGGCGGGAATATCCGACAACAATCCGCAATAAGTTGGTGATGTAATACAAACAGTTTTGATAGTTGGATCTTGATCCAGCATTTTTTTCACATCCAGGGGGGAAAACGGGCCGGCCACCCCCTCTTCCGCCAGCCAGGGGCGTGGAAGAAATATCGGGTCCAGATCCAGAAGAGCCAGGGCGTGGAAGGTGGAGCGGTGGCAGCTCCGGTCCACCAGCACCCGGCTCCCCGGGGGACAGCACAGGGTCAGAGCGGTATGGATACCCATGGTGGAGCCGCCGGTGAGAAACTGGCAGTACTCCGCTCCCATGCGGCGGGCCCACAGGGCCTGGGCCTCCCAGGATAGGAGAGAGATCCTCATACAGATTCCCTGTAGACGGGATCTCTGTCACATCCAGCCGCGCCAGGGGCCAGCTCGGGGCAGGGAAGAAAGGCTCCCTTGTGGCCGGGCATATGGAAGCGGAGGGAGCTTTTTGCAGCGTATCCTCTCAGGGCATCATAGAGCGGTGTGGGCATGACTGGTCTCCTTTCCGGTGTAAGAAGGCGCGGCGGGAATGAAATCCCGCCGCGCCTGTGAGTCTCTACTTTTTCTGTCCGGGGGCATAGGCCACGACCGTGCGGCGGTTGGGCTCGGTCCCGGTGGAGTAGGTGGTCACGTTGGGGTGATCCTGAAGGGCGGTATGGATCACATGGCGCTCGTAGGCGTTCATGGCCTCCAGGGTGACGTTCTTGCGGTATTTGACCACCTTGCCGGCCACCTTTACCGCCAGCCGCTGGAGAGACTCCTCCCGCTTGGCCCGATAGCCCTCGGCATCCACATGGATGCGCACCCGCTTAGACTGGCCGTGGTTCACAGAGTAATTGGTCAGCTGCTGAATGGCATCCAGAGTCTCGCCCCGGCGGCCAATGATAGCCCCCAGGCCCTGGCCCTGAAGGACCACCTTATAGCTTCCCTCAGGGGTCAGAGTGATCTCAGGGACGGCCTGCACATGGAGGTGTTCCATCAGCCCAGTGAGGAAGGTCCGGATCTGCTCCGCCTTCCCATCATCCCCTTGAACAGGGGCGGGCTCCTCAGCGGCGATCAGCACCTCATCCCCGGGCAGGAGACGGTTGGCATCCTCCCTCTGGGGTGCGGGAGCCGGCTCCTGCTCCTCCGCTGCGGGGGCGGCGGCCTCCTGAACCGTCTCCTCCGCGGCCGCGGGGGCGGTCTGCTCCTCGTCCGGGACCTCATAGCTCACCCGGACCTTGGCGGGGTTTCCGCCAAATCCCAAAAAGCCGGATTTGGCCCGCTCGAGCACTTCCACCGAGACGTCATCCCGGTCCATGCCCAGCTGAAACAGGGCCGCAGCAATGGCGTCCTCCTCAGAGCGGCCGGTGGTCTCAATCCATTTCAACATTGTCAGAACCCTCCTTATTCGGCCTGATCCTTGGACTTGTCCTCGTCAGGCTCCTCCCCGGACTCATCCTGCTCAGCCTCTTCCGCTTCTTCCCCGGACAGTTCCTCTTCAGAGCCGTCTATAGCCTCACTGACGGACTCCAGGGCGGCGGTCTCCTTCTCTTCCTCAATCGGGCTGGTCTCTGGAAGGGCGGAGGCCAGCTCCTCTCCGGCCAGGGCGTTTTCTGCCTGTTCTCCCTTCTCCCTGCGCGCCTGTTCCACCGCATCCTCCGGGATCTCCGGGCGTTGGGGTCGTGGTAGGGTCACGCCGCCGAAGCGGTTGGGATCATAGGCACGGCCCCCATAGGTCCGCATCCCCACCCGGCTGTCGCTCTTTCGAATGCCAGGCTGCTCGGAGTCGCTCTTCTTCTGGCCGGGCTTCTTTTTGCCACGGTTTTTCTTCTCCTCTTCCAGGCGGCGCTGACGCTCCAGGCGGGCCTCCTCCTTGCGGCGCTTCTCCTCTTCTTTCTCCTGGCGCTCCCGCTCGGCGGCGGCGGCTCGGGCGGCCTCATAGTCCTTTTTTCAGTATCTTTCCTGCAATGAGCTCCTGGATGACGGAGAACAGGCTGTTGGCGATCCAGTAGACACACATGGCCACCGGCATCATAAAGCCGATCCACAGGGACATCAAAGGCATGGTCCACATCATGATCCGATTGGTCTTTTCCACCTGCTCGTTGCCGCTCTGGTTGTTCATCTGGTTGGTCTTCATGGAGATTTTGGACATGAAGATGCTGGAGAAAGCGGATATCACGATGAGCAGGAAGGCGCCGATGTACTGCCAGTTCAGGTGCTCCCAGATCTTCCAGGTGGGCAGCATAGCCAGATCCAGTCCCAGAAAATCAAAGTTCATCACAAAGACCCGGGTGCCCTCTCCCAGGGCGGCGGTGATGGCGGGCAGGGTGTTCTCATTGACCAGAGAGGCCAGATACAGCTGGTTATAGCCCACATTCTGGAACACGGTGGCGATCTCCCCCGCGTTGAACTGCTCCACCAGCTTGGCCATGGCATCGGCAGTAACCCAGCCGTGGTTCACGGCCAGCGTCTGCCAGTCCACGGAGGCGGCCACTTGGGCGATCTGATTGCTGTCCAGCCCCATCAGGTAGAGCAGAGGCTGGCGGATGATGGCATACAGGGGCAGCAGGATCAGAATGGGAAGGAAGGACCACAGACACCCGCTCATGGGGTTGACCTTCTCCCGCTCATAGAGGCGCTGGACCTCCATATTGTAGCGCTCCCGGTCCTTGCCGTACTGCTTCTGCAGCTGCTGCATCTTGCCGGAGAGCAGGTTCATCTGGATCATACCCTTTTTGCCTTGATGGTCAGGGGGAAGAGGATGATCTTGATGACCAGTGCAAAAAAGGATCAGGGAAATACCGTAGCTGTCGGTAAAGCTGTAAAAAAGTTCAGCAGCCAGCTGAAAGGGGACAGGATGTAGTACATAACGCCCATTGATGATGTGCCTCCGTCTCAAATTCTTTCGTGGGAGCCCCTCTCACGGGACAGGGTCGTATTGGATGGACTTCTGCCGATGGAAGGGATTGCACCGAAGGACCCGGCGCAGGGCCAGCCAGCCGCCCTTCCACGCGCCGTACTTTCTCCACCGCCTCCACGGCATAGGCCGAGCAGGTGGGGATAAAGCGGCAGCAGGGCGGCCGCATGGGGGATATGGCCTTCTGATAAAATCGGATCAGTCCGATGAGGATACGCTTCACAGCGCTTCACCCGCCTCCCGGCCTCGGCGCAGCTCCAGCTTTTCTGTCAATCTCCGAAAGCTGCGCTGAAGGTCGGCGTATTTGCCATAGATCACCCGGGTGCGGGCCACCACTACAATGTCATAGCCGGGGAGCAGAGCCTGCTCCTCCCCCGGTAGAGCTCCCGGATCCGGCGGCGTGCCCGGTTGCGCTTGACTGCGTTGCCCAGTTTGACGCCGGTGGTGATGCCCAGGCGGCTGTATGACCGGCGGTTGGGCCGGCAGTAGAGGACAAAATAGGGGCTGACCGCACTGCGGCCCTTGCTGTACAGGCGGCGGAACTCGTGATTCTGTTTCAATGCCACGGTATGCTTCACGGTCATCCCTCCACCCGGGCACCGACCCGGTCCAATAGGGCATCGATGCCCCGCTTTTTCCCATATGCCCGCAGGGGCGGGGGAATTTCTCCCACGCCCCTCAAGCTGCATATCGGTCGATTGTGTCCTCGCTGCCGTATCTCATAGTAGATCTCGATCCTCGTCCGGAGAGGCGGAATGCCTCCCCTTTCCCCACATCAGTGGGTCAGACGGGCGCGGCCCCTGGCACGGCGGCGGGCCAGGACCTTGCGGCCATTTGCGGTTCTCATGCGCTTGCGGAACCCGTGCTCCTTAGAGCGCTGGCGCTTCTTAGGCTGATAGGTACGAAGCATGGGGACACCTCCTCGTTCAAGTTCAGACACCGTCCATTGGACGGCGCATTCAGACCGGCGTTCCGGTCCAGCAACAGCCTTTCGGCTGCGGTCTGTACACAAACAGTCCCGCAAAAAAGGGCAGAAAGACCCGCTCTCACAGGACAGCGTCACCTATTATAGACTAAGAAATCCAGCTGTGTCAATGAATTTTTGCGCAAAATCCTCCTTATTTTTTTCAACTCCCGTTTATTCACAATATCTTGTGTATTTTCTTTCCCATATCCACAACTCACAGATACTCTTATAAATAAAATATGGGCCAAAACCTTGCGATTTGGTCCCTTTTTTGATATAATAAAGTGTAATGCGATCCGCTGTTTTTTGATGCCGCCGGCTCCTTCCCAGGGGGCCGCTCTCCGGCGGGCCCGCCCTCTCCCGGCCCTGTTTTCCGGCGCCGGATCTCAATCCACAGGAATGGAGGAGTTCCATGAACCCAGCCGCTGATATCTGGGCCAAGGTACTGGCCCTGATGCAGAACGAGATGACCACCACCACCATCAACACCTGGTTTGACGACACCACTGCGGTGGAACTGGAGGGGGGACCGCTTCGTCCTCTACTCCCCCACCCCCTTCAAACGGGATATCATCGCCAGCCGGTATCTTCCCGCCATCCAGAACGCCCTGCGGGAGCTGTTCTCCGCCGAATTTCAGGTGACTGTGCTCACCGAGGGGGAGCTTGACCGATACCAGCAGCCGAAAAAAACGATTTGATCCCTGGAACGGAGGAGTACACCTTTGAGCGCTTCGTGGTGGGCTCCTCCAACAAATTTGCCCATGCCGCCGCCCGGGCGGTGGCCGATAATCCAGGGCACAGCTATAACCCCTCTACATCTACGGGGAGTCCGGTCTGGGCAAGACCCACCTGCTCTACGCCATCGCCAACTCTATCCATCAGAACAAACCCGGCCTGTCGGTGGTCTACGTAAAAGGGGATACCTTCACCAACGAGCTGATCCAGGCCATTCGGGAGGGACGCAACCAGGAGTTCCGGGACAAGTACCGCTCCGCCGACATCTTCCTCATGGATGACGTGCAATTCGTGGCCGGACGGGCTTCCACCCAGGAGGAGATGTTCCATACCTTCAACACGCTGTATGAGGCCAAGCGCCAGATCGTATTTACCTCCGACCGCCCGCCCAAAGAGATGCTGCGGCTGGATGACCGTCTGAAAACCCGGTTCGAATGGGGCCTGCTGGCCGATATTCAGCCCCCAGACTACGAGACCCGCATGGCCATCATCAAAAACAAGTCCATCCGCATGGGCATCGAGCTGCCCGAGTTCCTGCTCCAGCTCATCGCGGAAAACATTACCGCCAACGTGCGCCAGATCGAAGGTACTGTGAATAAGATCATGGCCTATCAGGACCTGATGGGGGACACAGTGGATAAGGACACCGTCGTCCGGGCGGTGAAGGACATGTTCAAGGACAAATCCGACATCGTCCCCACCGCCGACGTGATCATTGATGAGGTGTGCAAATTCTATAACATCGATCCCGATTCCCTTCGGGGACAGGGCCGCACCAAGGACATCTCCCTGGCCCGGCAGATCGCCATGTATCAGATCCGCCGCATGACCAACCTGTCCCTGAAGGAGATCGGCCGGGAGTTCGAGGGCCGGGACCACACCACCGTGCTCCACTCCATCGAGCGCATTGAAAAGATGGTGAAGGAGAGCCCGAGAGACCGCCGAGATCATTAAGGACATCACCGCCAACATCAACATTCGCTACGAATAAAGTTTTCTCCACCATTCCACCGAATTTTGTGGATATGTGGAAAACTCCCTGTGGATGATTTTTAGGTTTTTTTGCCCCATGTGGAAAACCCTCCAGATTCGTTCACATCCCCTGTGGAGGGCCAAACCCATGGGGCCGTAAGGCTCACAGCGGTTTTCCACATTTTTTTTGCCTACGGGCTACTATTACGACAAAAAATCCTGTCCTTTCCCAGAGAGGCGGGAGTCAGAAGGAGGTCCCCATGAAATTTTCCTGTGAGAAGGCACTGCTCCTGGGAGCCGTGTCCACGGCGTCCCGGGCGGTGGCGGTCAAAAGCTCCATTCCCGCCCTGGAAGGCATCCTCATTGAAGCCGGAGAACAGCTGAGGCTCACCGGCTACAACCTGGAGACCGGCATCCGGGCCGCTGTCCCGGCTGAGATCCGGGAGAAGGGCTCATTGGTCCTCTCCGCCCGGCTGTTTGGCGAGATCATCCGGAAGATGCCGGATGACGTGGTGGTATTCACCTCGGAGAACTATATGGTCAACATCAAGTGCGGCCTGTCGGAATTCAACATCCTGGGGACGGACCCGGAAGAATTTCCCGAACTGCCCTCGGTGGAGGAGCAGAACGGGCTGACCATCGGCCAGCCGGTGCTGCGCTCTATGATCGCCCAGACCCTGTTCGCGGTGAGCGACAACGAGAGCCGCCCCGTCCACACCGGCTCCCTGTTCGAGGTGGACGAGAGCGGCCTGACCGTCGTGTCTGTGGACGGCTACCGGCTCGCCCTTCGGCACGAGCCTGTGGACAGCAGCCAGGGGGTGCTCCCTTCTCCTTCGTGGTGCCTGGCTCCGCCCTCAGCGAGGTGGAAAAGATCTGCGCCGGGGAGGATGCTGTCTCCGTGGCCCAGGGGCCCGGCACATCCAGTTCCAGGCGGGGGACACGGTGCTGGTCTGCCGCCGGCTGGAGGGGGAGTTCCTGGCCTATAAGAATGCCATCCCCGGAACAACACCATCAAGATCGAGGGGATGCCCGCACCCTGCTCCAGTCCATCGAGCGCGTCTCCCTGATCATCAGTGACAAACTGAAGAGCCCCCTGCGCTGTGTCTTCGGGGATGGGATGCTGTCCATCACCACCAAGACGGCCATTGGCGACGCCGCGGATCAGTGCGTCATCACGGGGACGGCCAGGAGCTGGAGATCGGCTTCAACAACAAGTACCTGATGGACGCCCTGAAGGCTGCCCCGGCGGACCACCTGCGCCTGGAGTTCACCTCCGGGGTGGCCCCCTGCGTCATCCTGCCCGCCGAGGGGGAGGAGAATTTCGTCTATATGGTGCTGCCCGTGCGGCTGAAGGCAAACTGAGAGGAAGATTTTGATGCAGAGCGAGACCATTCAGATCCACACCGAATTCATCAAGCTCCAGGACCTGTTGAAATTCGCCGGGGCGGTGGAGACCGGGGGCGACGCCAAGCTCATCATCCAGGAGGGCCGGGTGACGGTCAACGGCGAGGTGTGCCCGATGCGGGGAAGAAGCTGCGTCCGGGAGACCGGGCGGTCATTGACGATGAGACGGAACTGGTTGTCCAATGATCGTCAAGTCGCTGGAGCTGGACTTTTTCCGTAACTATGTCCATCTGGAGGCCGTCTTTGATCCACGGGTGAACCTGATCTATGGAGACAACGCCCAGGGCAAGACCAACCTGCTGGAAGCGGTGGCCTATCTGTCCACCGCTCGGTCCCACCGGGCCCGGTACGACCGGGAGATGATCATGCTGGGAGTGGATGGGGCCTTTGTCAAGGGAGAGGTGCGCTCCCGGGCCCGGGACTTCACTTTGGAGGCCCGGCTGAACCGGGGGGCCCGGCGCCAGCTGTGGTCCAACGGGGTGCGGCTGAAGACGGCGGGGGAGCTGTCCGGCATTTTGAATACCGTGCTTTTCTGCCCGGAGGACCTGTATCTCATCCGGGAGGGAGGGGCGGCCCGGCGCCGCTTTCTGGACAGCGCCATCTGCCAGCTGCGGCCCCGGTATGAGCAGGCACTCAGCGAGTATAACCGCCTCTATGACCACAAGGTGCGCATACTCCGGGACTGGCAGGAGAACCTGTCCCTGCTGTCCACCCTGGACGACTTCAATCTCCGCATGGCCCAGACCGGGGCGCTGATCGTTCACTACCGGGCTCACTTCATCAGGCGCCTTCAGGAGAGCGCCCCTGCCATCCACCGGGATTTTTCGGGGAAAGGAGGAGCTCTCCCTGCGGTATGAGACCGTCTCCACCGTCACAGACCCCCTGGCCGGAGCCAAAACCATCCTGCCCCAGCTGCTGGAGCACCAGCAGGCCCATCGGCAGGCGGGCTGGACAGCCGTCAGTGTCTGTCCGGCCCCCATAAGGACGACTTGGCAGTGGAGATCGACGGGAACCCGGCCAAGACCTACGGCTCCCAGGGTCAGACCCGCACGGCGGCCCTCTCCCTGAAGCTGGCTCAGCGGGAAATCTTTTTTCAGGAGACCGGCGAGTGGCCGGTGCTGCTGCTGGATGACGTGCTCTCCGAGCTGGACCACCGGCGGCAGGCCTTCGTCCTCAACCGCATCCAGGGCGGGCAGGTGTTTATTTCCTGCTGTGAGGAGGAAAAATTAGAGGGACTGGAGAATGGAAAGAGTTTCCATATCCAGGGCGGGCGGCTGGGATCAGGCGCATGACCCCGGTCTAGATGCGGACAGAACAGCACCATAGAAAAGAGGGAGAGCTATGTTCCACGTCCTGTTGGTCGCTCCTTTGCTGGGGCTGCTGGCGGCCCTATGGCATTGTCGTCCTGATCGTACTGAGCGTCCCTTTTTGTCTGGGCGGCTTTTTTCAGCTGGTGCTCACTATCGCGGCGGGAGACCGTTGGGCGGTCTGGGTGCCTGCGGGCCTGGGAGTGCTTGGACTGGCCCTGTCCTTTCTCTTCTTGCTTGGGGCGATTCCATGGGGCGGTATCCTGCTCTACTGGGCCCTGTATTTTCTGTGGATGTGGCTTATCTGGCTGGTCGTGGCGCAGATTAAAAAGTCAGTTGGCAGATGGAGAGAAGCAGGAGAGGGCCCGCCGCTGACCAGGATAAACGGGGTTTCCTTTGACAGGCGCGGTCTTTTCAGACAGTGCCGTACATGTTTTTGGAGAAGGAAGAAAGTGAGAGGCGCTTATGTATCTGCACCTGGGCCAGTCGGTGGCAGTGCCACATCGGGAGATTTTGGGCATCTTTGACCTGGACAACGCCAGCTGGGCCTATAAGACCCGGGAATTCCTAGAGCGGGCGGAACAGGAGGGCCGAATCATCTCGGTGTGCGATGACCTGCCCCGCTCCTTTGTCTTGGTAGGGGAGGAGAAGGGGACGGCCACAGTCTACATCTCTCAGCTGTCCTCCGCCGCACTGCTGCGGCGGGCGGAGAGCAATTTGCTTTGAATCATGCAGAATGATGGAATGCAGAATGCAGAGTGAAGAAGCCCGGTCCTCCGGGCGGAACAAGTGGATATCGGAACGGCAGGGACCAGCGGAGAGAGCCTCATCTCTCCCGCTTCTGTATTCTGCCTTCTGCATTTCGATATGGAGGTTATTATGGCAGAAGAATTGGAACTGAACTCCACTCAGGTGGAGCACGAGTACGGCGCCTCGGAGATCCAGGTGCTGGAGGGACTGGAAGCGGTGCGCAAGCGGCCGGGCATGTATATCGGCTCCACCTCGGAGTCAGGTCTGCACCACCTGGTCTATGAAATCGTGGACAACCCATTGACGAGGCCCTGGCGGGCTACTGCACCGACATCACGGTGACCATCAATCCCGGGAACACCATCACTGTCACTGACAACGGCCGCGGTATCCCTGTGGATATCCAGCCCCAGACCGGGCGTCCCGCGCTGGAGGTGGTGTTCTCTGTCCTTCATGCCGGCGGCAAGTTCGGCGGTGGGGGCTACAAGGTGTCCGGCGGCCTCCATGGCGTGGGCGCCAGCGTGGTCAACGCCCTGTCCGAGTGGCTGGAGGTCCAGGTCCACAAGAACGGGCAGATCTATGAGATGAAGTTTTCCCGGGGAAAGATCACCCAGGAGATGAAGGTGGTGGGCAAGACCGACCATACGGGCACGACCGTCACCTTCAAGCCAGACCCGGAGATGTTCGAGACTCTGGAGTATAACTATGAGACTCTCCACACCCGGATGAGGGAGGAGGCCTTCCTCAATGCTGGCCTGCGCATCCAGACCGTGGACCTGCGCCCCGGCCGGGAGCAGGAGGACGATATGTGCTACGAGGGGGGCATCCGGGAATTCGTCACCTTCATCAACCGAAGCAAGGACCCGCTGCACCCTGACGTGATCTATATGTCCGGCAACCGGGAGGACTCCATGGCTGAGGTGGCCCTCCAGTACAATGACAGCTATAACGAGGTCATCGTCTCCTTCGCCAACAACGTCCATACTCCGGAGGGCGGCATGCATGAGGAGGGCTTCAAACGTGCCCTCACCAACGTACTCAACGCCTACGGCAAGAAGATCGGCGTGCTGAAAAACGATGACAAAGTCTCCGGCGACGACTGCCGGGAGGGTCTCACCTGCGTCATTTCTGTCAAGCTCACCGACGCCCAGTTTGAGGGACAGACAAAGGCGAAACTGGGCAACAGCGAGATCCGCACCCTGGTGAACGCCATTGTCAGTGAGAAGCTGGAGATCTATCTGGAGGAGAACCCGGCGGTGGGCCGGGCCATCCTGGACAAGGCCCTCACCGCCAACCGGGCCGGGAGGCCGCCCGGAAGGCCCGGGAGTCCATCCGCCGCAAGACCGCTCTGGGCGGGGCCGCTATGCCGGACAAGCTGCGGGACTGCAACGAGGCCAACCCCTGAGCTCACCGGCTCTACATCGTAGAGGGCGACTCCGCAGGAGGCTCCGCCACCCAGGGCCGGGACTCCCGGTTCCAGGCCATCCTCCCCCTGTGGGGCAAGATGCTCAACGTGGAGAAAGCCCGGGCGGACAAGGTCTACGGCAACGACAAGCTCACCCCCGTCATCACCGCCCTGGGCGCGGGCATTGGGGAGGACTTCGATCTCGAGAAGCTGCGCTACCACAAGGTCATTATCATGGCCGATGCCGATGTGGACGGAAGCCACATCCGCACCCTGCTCCTCACCTTCTTCTTCCGCTTCATGCGCCCCCTCATCGAGAATGGATATGTCTACTCCGCAGTGCCCCCTCTGTTCAAGCTGACCCGGGGCAAGCAGATCCGCCTGGCCTTCAGTGAAGAAGAGCGGGATAAGATCTCCGCCGAGCTGAGAGGGGACAATCCCAACGCCAAGGTGGATATCAGCCGCTTCAAGGGTCTGGGTGAGATGAACCCCCATGAGCTGTGGGAGACCACTATGGACCCGGAGAAGCGCACCCTGCGCCGCATCGAGCTGGACGACGCCGTCCGGGCAGATGAGGTGTTCACCGCCCTGAAGGGCGAAAAGGTGGAGCCCCGGAAGGAGTTCATCGAGCGCAACGCCAAGTACGCAGTAAACCTGGATTACTGAGAAGAGCGGACGCCGGGCGGCCTGTCTCCACACTTTTGACCGCGGCGGCTCCGCACTGATCGTACAGGTTGAATCCATGAAGGTGGAGGAAAGTTAAGATATGAGCAAAAACCCCAATACGATCCTGAGGAGATCCGCTACCCGAACCAGAAGATCGAGATATCCCCTCTGGTACCCGAGATGGAGAGTTACTATATCGAATATGCCATGTCCGTCATCGTGGGCCGGGCCCTGCCCGACGTGCGGGACGGACTGAAGCCGGTCCACCGCCGCATCCTCTACGCCATGTATGAGGACGGCCTCACCGCGGACAAGCCCTTCAAGAAGTCGGCCACCTGCGTGGGCGACGTGGGACTGCTACCATCCCCACGGGGATCAGAGCGTCTACGACGCCTTGGTCCGCCTGGCCCAGGACTTCCCATGCGCTACATGCTGGTGGACGGCCACGGCAACTTCGGTTCCATCGACGGCGATCCCCCCGCGGCCTACCGTTACACCGAGGCCCGCATGTCCAAGCTGGCCGACGAGATGCTGCGGGACATTGAGAAGGACACCGTGGATTGGGACCCAACTTTGACGAGACCCGAAGGAGCCCAAGGTGCTTCCTCCCGGTTCCCAAACCTGCTGGTCAACGGCTCCAGCGGCATCGCCGTGGGCATGGCCACTAACATCCCGCCCACAATCTGCGGGGAGGTCATCAATGCCGTCATTGCGTGCTGGATGATCCGGAGGCTCAGCTCTCCGACCTGATGGAGCACATCAAAGGGCCCCGATTTTCCCACCCAGGGCATCATCATGGGCCGCAGCGGCATCCGCTCTGCCTACGCCACCGGCCGGGGCCGGCTGATGGTCCGGGCCGCCACGAATTCGAGGAGTTCGGCAAGGACCGGGTGCGCATCGTCATCACTGAGATCCCATACCAGGTGAACAAGCGGATGCTCATCAAGAACATGGCCGACCAGGTGGAGGACAAGCGCCTGGAGGGCATCTCCGACATCGGGACGAGTCCGACCGCAACGGTATGCGCATCGTCATCGAGCTCAAGCGGGACGCCAATCCCCAGGTGGTGCTCAACCGGGCTGTTCGCCCAGGAACCTAGCTCCAGACCACCTTTGCCATCAACATGCTGGCCCTGGTGGAGGTCAACGGAAGCTTCAGCCCCGCATCCTCTCCCCTGCGCCACATTCTGGACAGTACATCGCCTATCAGGAGCAGGTCCTCATCCGCCGCACCCGCTTTGACCTGAAGAAGGCCCTGGAGCGTGCCCACCTGCTTGAAGGGTTTGCTCATTGCACAGGATAATATTGACGAGGTGATCCAGATCATCCGGGAGAGCTACGACGATGCCCAGGAAAATCTGATGAACCGCTTCGGCCTCAGCGACGTGCAGGCCCAGGCCATCCTGGACATGCAGCTCAAGCGGCTCCAGGGGCTGGAGAAGAGAAGCTGGAGGCAGGCCACGCTGAACTGGAGAAACGCACCGCCTACTATAACCAGCTTCTGGCTGATGAGTCCATGCTCCGGGGCGTGCTGAAGGACGAGCCTCCGCCATCCGGGACAAGTATGGGGACGAGCGCTTCACCGAGATCCAGGATGTGGAGGACGAGATCGACATCGAGGATCTGATCGAGGAGGAGCAGTGCGTCTTCACCCTGACCCAGGCGGGCTACATCAAGCACCCTGGTCGAGTGATGCCGCCCAGTCCAAGGGGGCATGGGCAGAAAGGGGATCACCACCCGGGAGGAGGACTACGTGGTGGACGTGTTC
>VOFB01004325.1_pt1 | contig 34635 bp, 37 predicted proteins | sample 5384141 | NCBI WGS metagenome assembly VOFB01 (sample SAMN12384721, study PRJNA508395) | human gut metagenome | isolation source: healthy gut A | host: Homo sapiens | reverse complement strand
ACGGATTACAGTGTCTGAGGCAAAGTTCGGTCGGAGATGGAGCTTATCGTGCAGGAATTGCGGAAGGATTGACCTTTAGATTAAGTAGGATGTGGGGCTTCCGCATGGCCTCACATCTTTTTGTTTTCGGCGAGCTCTGTCCGTATTTTGGACCAGGGACCTGCCTAAATGCGTATAGTTTCCCACATTATCATCAAAGAGAGGAGCAAAACAGATGAGTATATTCGATTTCAATCGGGATGGTGAAGTAGAGCAGCAGCGAGCAGGCGTTTGGTCTTGGCGCTATTCTGGCCGCCTTATCTGAGACTGAGAAGCCGAGGTGAAGATTACAATCAAGGCTCCACCAGTGGCGATGAGGACTACGAGAGCATGGATCACGATGAGCTTGAGCCTTCTGGAGACTCAAGAGCAACGCGAAGATCTGGAAGATGAGGCCGGACGATCGCTTGCAGCGTGCCTACGATGAGTGGGAGGAGCGATGTGAAGACTCGATGAAAAGATCGAAGAAATCGAAGGAATTGCTGGATGACTGACGGAGGTAACCTATGAGGAAGCACTGTTGAGAGATGCCGAGGATCAGACTCTGATCGCGCTGGAAGCGGAAGAGGCCGTTTATGATCCGGAGGATCAGTTGTTGCTGCTGTACGCTGCAAGTGGAACCCAATTATGAGGTGTCAAAATCGTGCGGGCCAATGCCGATTCCATGATCAAGGAGTTGGCCGAAAAGGGTTCTGTGACATGACGCAGTTCACCGCAACCGAGGGGAAAGACTGAAGGAAGGGATTTCGCTATGATCGTGATTGCCTGCTTAGATAATAATGGAGGCATGATGTTCAACCATCGACGCCAGAGCCAAGACAGAGTGCTGCGGGCGCATATTGCCGCGCTGGTCGGTGATGCTATGCTCTGGATGAACCACTACTCAGCCCAACAATTTGATGCGACAGGCGAGAGCAAGCTGGCAGATAGTACTCAGCAGGAGGAGCAGAAGACGGCTACGGTAACTTCCACACCTTCCCCAGAGCCTGAAAAGCAGGAGCCAGCGACCGGAAGTGAGGCGTCGCAGGCAGATTATATCCTTAATACCAACACGAAGAAGTTCCACTATCCCACCTGTTCCAGCGTGAACGATATGAAGGAAAAGAACAAGCAGGAGTTCTTCGGCACCCGTGATGAGGCCATTTCAAATGGGTATTCTCCCTGTGGCCGTTGCAAGCCTTGACTGGTCGGCCAAGTAGGAAATCTTATTTCTTGTTAAGTGTGGTGAAACGATTGTGGAACACTTGAGAGACTATTCGATTGATTACATCAGAACACGCTGTTTGGATGTAATCAACAATCAATACAAAACCGTAAGTCAGCAAGCCAGAGAGAGAATGGCCTGTCAGTGTCCTTGTTCTGAGCAGACACACTGCTGCGTTTTCTCCGATACTGCGATAATGATTGCTCAAGAAACTGGCTGTGAGGATGATTGGCAGGAATAATTCAACGAGATCTCATAATGTGACAGAATCGGCATACTGTGATATGATGAGGTTGCTGCTTCAAGCAGCTAGACCAATTTGATAAGCGAGGTAACCTAAATTGAATTTGAAAGAAGTAAGCGAACTGCGCCGCCGTTTTCGTATGGATCGGAATGCTATCAGCCGTATCTATGGCTGTTTTGTCAATAGCAGCCGTGAAATCGTTTCATACATTGATGAATCCATGGGGATTCTCCCGCAGGACGAAGCAGAGAAGTACTTGAACCTGCTGAAGAAGGCTCTTTCCGGCAAACTTGGGAAGAACCTGATCGATATTATCTTCTCCACGGAGCAGGTAGCTGACAGTGATGAGCATCGCCTTCTCATGGCACTGCGCGACTCGGAACTGAAAGATGGTGAGATCCGTGAGGAGTTCTATCAGAAAATCATCAACTCTCTTGACCTTGGGGACAGCAACTACCTGATCCTCCTGGCATATGACACATACGATGTCCCCCATAAGAATAAAAACGACGAGATGGATGCAGATGCATCCGATGCCGTATTCTCCTATGTTGTTTGCTGCGCCTGTCCTGTGAAGGAGCGCAAAGCGGAGTTGGGCTTCTTCCCTGGAGACAATGAGTTCCACAGCTGTGCCGGTCAGATCGTTGCCGCACCGGAACTGGGATTCTTGTTCCCCGCCTTTGATGATCGTGCGGCAAATATCTACAATGCCTTGTTCTATTCCAGAAAGGCAGATGAGATCCACCAGGAAGTCATCGACAGCGTATTTCATACCACAGCTCCCATGTCTGCCGCTGAGCAAAAGGAAGCATTCCAGAATGCTCTCAGCGAAGCTTTGGGTGATGCCTGTAATATGGAACTGGTCCAGTCTATCCATGACAGACTCCGCGACCAGATTGAACAGCATAAGGAGAGCCATGATCCCGAACCGCTGGAACTCTCCGTCAGTGATGCGGCAGAAATCCTGCGCGATAACGGTGTGGAAGAGGAGAAGATCCTTGCGTTCCGTGATAGTTGCGTCACCCAGTTCGGTGATGGAGCAACACTGAACCCAGCCAATCTGATTGATAGTAGCCGCTTTGAAGTTAAGACCGCCGATGCGACAATTTCGCTCGATCCGGAGCACAGCTACTTGGTTGAGGCAAGGATCATTGATGGCCGGAAGTACTTGCTCATTCACGCAGACGAGGATATTGAAGTCAATGGGTTTGGGGTTCGTGTCAAAGGCGAGTAAACGAAGACCGACTACGGAGGAATAAAGATGGAATATAACAAATTGATCGCAGAGATGTCCCTTTCGGATGAGGTGGAGGGCTTCTATGTTTTGAAAGCTGCATATCCCAAGACAACCGCAACCGGCAAGCCGTTTTTGAGCGCCTCTCTGTCGGATCGATCCGGCTCCATCGAAATAAAAGTATGGGACTATTCTGGCCCCATCTCCTCTGCAGATGAAGGCAATGTTGTGAAGATCCGTGGCACTGTCTCCGAGTTCAGATGCACCCCGCAGATTACTGTCGATCGGATCCGTTTGGCTGACGACAATGATACTTACGACCTGTCCGCCTTGGTCCCGGTGGCTCCCATTGATGTGGACACTACGATGGCAGAAGTGGAGAGACTGATCAGTTCGATTACGGATGCTGATTACAGGAAGATTTGCAGCACGATGATGACCCGCCATAAGGAGTCCCTGAAGACGATCCCAGCAGCCAAAAGCGTCCACCACGGCTTTGTCTCCGGACTTCTGATGCATACTGCGACCATGATGAAAACGGCTGATTTCCTGTCGGGCGTTTACGGGGATATCATCGATCGCAGCCTGCTACTTGCCGGCACGTTCTTGCATGACTTCGCCAAAGAGAAGGAGTTTACCTTCTCTCAGCTCGGTCTGGTCACGGAATACTCGGTGAAGGGACAACTCCTTGGGCACCTTGTGATGGGCGCACAGGAAGTTGCTGCCGTAGCTTCGAAACTGGGGATCCCTGAGGACAAGTCCGTTTTGCTGCAGCACATGATTCTTTCCCATCACGGAGAGCCAGAATTCGGCGCTGCAGTGAAGCCCATCTGTGCGGAGAGCGAGCTGCTCTCCCAGATCGATATGCTTGACAGCCGGATGGAAATCTACCGCGAGACCTTGGCCGGTCTCCAGGTGGGAGAGGTGAGCAGTCGCATCTTCGCGCTGGACAAAAGAGTGTTCAAGCCTCATGAACTGAATGGGTGACGGATATGGCTATTGGAGAGAAATATGCTCCACTTGGAAATTGGCTGAAGGAACACGGAGGAGACTCTGTTAAGCTTACTTTCGATGAGTTGAACCAGATCATCCCAATCCCTACCCACGCATATAAGAACAGACCATCCTGGGCAAATCTCTCAAACCCTGCATCCTTTTGCTCCAGCTGGATCAGTGCGGGATATGTCGTGGATTCCATTAGTTTAGAGGAACAATGGGTCGTATTCAGGAAAGGCGAAGTACAGGGCCACACGCACCATAGTAAGCCGCCCTATTGTGTTGTGGATCAGAAAAAACTTGCTGAAGCCATTCAAGCCGGATACGAGTGCTATGACAGTATGAAGGATGATCCACATCACCGGTATCTCTCTTGGGAGTACTGCCATGAAGCGTTTCGGCTGAATAGGCGCCCGCAGATTGACGCCACGATCGACTATCTCTGCCTGCACTTGGCTTGGTATTTGGCCAGTTGGGGTATGCTTCGAAACTCTTTCCTCATGCAGAGGGATTACAAGATCCATGCGGATGTTGTCCGTTTGATTTATCAGCCGGAGTGGGATGATCTCTTGGACCTTTCTCCCGAGAAACTCTCGCAGGAGTATTATGCTGACCGCATCATGAAGCTTAGCGAGAGCATTACAGAAGCTTATGTGGCGTCCGGTGCCGGCATCCCAACGGATACCTTGCTTACCAAGATCTTGCTGGGTACTGTGGGCTGCGTACCCGCCTATGATCGGTATTTCAAAAAGGCTCTTGCTGATACCGGTGCAGCACCCCAAGTATTCAGTGCGAAATCCATCCGAACCCTTGGCAACCTGTATCTTGACCATGAGGATGAGTTTGAAAAGCTCCGGAAACGTTGCGGCAGCCGAATTGAGTATCCGGCAGCCAAAATCCTGGACATGTGCTTTTTTGAGTATGGCTTCCAGAGAGACGCGAGCAGCCAAGAAGACAGCGATTAGATTATTCTGTGAGGAGGGATCACTTTGGAATATGCTTTGACAGCGGATCATCACCGCGTTCACGCATTCGATGCGGAGAAGGGGCAAGAGTATTACTGTCCTGTGTGCGGCAACCAGGTGATTCCTCGCCAGGGCGAAGTCAATTCGTGGCACTTCGCTCATGTGACCTCGTGTTTGTATGGTCTGGTAAGGTCGGGTATATCTACATCAGCATCGATAGTTGCCGTGGTACTGTCGGCGACATGGACTGCCTTGTAATTGATAGCCCCGAAGAGCTTCTGGATAAGCTGCTGTATGAAATGGCAGTGGATATCATGGAGGAAGTCGGTCATACCATTGATCCCACCGAAGCAACGCTATTGGAGCGCAGAGAAATTGAACGGCGGATCCATCCTTATTTGGAGCAGCTGCCGGCTTATCAAGACCGACTCCAGCGCGTTTTTACAAGGAGAAATAATAACAAGACGAATTATTCTATAGATTCATGTGGAATAGACATCATTCATGTGTTTTGCACAGTGTTCGTGAGGAGGATTTGGGTTCATGCAGATCGGATGGGTTGATTTTTCTAAAACAGAGCGTGACAAAGTCGTATCCATTCTACGACTACTTGGGACCCAAACAGCACTGGATGAGTTGGGGATTGGTACTGTTCGGGATGCTTTCTCCGATATGCTCTTCCCGGGGATCTCTACATTGCAGACACGAGCAAAGTATTTTGTGATTCTTCCTTATTTGTTTGCCCAAGCCGAAAACCATCGGTTTAAGCACCGGCGGGATGTTCTTGCCTATATCCATAATGAAGAATTCGCACTAGTCAAAACATTGGTGAAGAATTCCGGGCCGGAGGCATATGGGATCGTCGGAAGCCGCAACATGGAAAAGATGGTGAAGATGAAGCCAAGTTCCATCTATTGGAATGGATTGCGGACAGTCGGTATCCTTCGATATCCAAACATTTCTCTGGATGAAGCGTGTGAAATAGTCCTTCGGAATGAAAGGATAAAATGTGAAGTTACTCTAAAAACAGAAAGCGCAGATGAGGCGGCTGATGATACGGACGCATTAGCCGGCAAAACTGTTTTGTTCTCTCCAATCGTGCCAGACTACGATGTTCAAAAAGGACGCGACTATTGAACTTACCAAAAAAGAGGCACAGTATCTTTACGATCATTTCCTTGATAGCCCAGCGACTTGCAATTCTCTCACGGCATATATGCTGCGTGAAAAAATCCGCTTTCCTTCCTTCTGGGAAATCCCCTATGCGACGATACCGAGTGACATTAGCGACGCCGTTCATTTGGCGCAGGAATTCGCGGAGTTCATTTATGGCGCGCATCTTCTTTACAACATCATTTACGCAGATGGATGTGGTATCCATGACGATGAAGTAGAAGCTATTCGAGCTGAGTTCAAAGGCTATTGTGATCACTATCACTCAATTCACCTGGAAGATGTGCTCGCGATTTCAAAGTGCCCCCAATGACCAGCCAATTTCTCAGGGCCTTTGATACTGCTCTGCAAGAAGGTGACATCGATGCAGCAAGAGACTTATTGATCCGGCGCGAACGGTTGGTAAAGCAGAATCGTGCTAAGCTCAACAACCCTAAAAGCTACCGCTTTGAGAGACCAATCCATTACTACAAGCTGGACTACCGTTTTGGCACGGCATCCACAATTATCAACGACATCCTGACGGGATTGGAGGCGTGAGCATGGCAAGGCGACAATTTAACCCCGAAGAAAACCGACTGGACTACAGCCAAATGCTCTGCCCGCCTCCGGGATATGATCTGGAATTCGCTGTGGGAATGACTTACTCATTGGACATGGAGGCTCTTCTGGGAGTACCAGTGTCGCTGGGAATGTTTGAGGATTATGACAGCTCAGCCACACAGAATCCATTCTTCCTGTTGGAAGCGATTCGGAAGTGCAGCGATAAACTTGCAATTTTCTGCAATGCAGATGGGATTAAGATGCCGCAAAACATCCGCCCTGTCTATGCCTTGCTGGAAAACAGCATCTTTCCTGTGAGCCTGGAACGCAACGCAAATTTCCATCCAAAGCTCTGGGTGATTAAATATCACAGCGAGACGGAAGCAGCGGTAATCAAGGTGATTGTACTTAGCCGAAATCTGACTTTTGATCGGAGCATGGATATTGCCGTTGAAGTAACAGGTGCGATTGGGCAGGAAACAAAGGAAGAGAATCGTCCTTTGGCCGACATGCTTTACTTCGTTAAGAAGTATGCAGTGGCTGGAAAGCAGAACGCAATCTCCAGCTTAGCGCGTGATGTCCTGAGGGTTAAAAAGTTCCAATGTGAGGATCCTTTTGAGTCCTGTAGATTTCTCCCCTTTGGCATTCCTCGTTATAAAAGCCAGGCTTCGCAGATGCTGGATGATGCGCAGAGCCTTATCGTGGTGTCACCATTCCTGAGTGATAGTATCGTAGAGCGCTTGGGAAACGGGCCTTATGAAACAACTCTCGTAACCCGGCTCAATTCAGTAACACAGAAAGCATGGGATTCCTTCCAGCATGTTTATGTGCCTTCAGAGATGCTCCTGGATGATGAGTTGCTGGGCGATGCAGATCAGCAATCCGTAGCAAAACGGGACCTGCACGCAAAAATCTATTTCAAGTCGGTTGGGAGCAAGCACTATCTCTACCTTGGATCTCTCAACGCTTCAGCTAACGCATTTTACCACAATGTCGAGTTTATGCTTGAGTTGAAGTACAAGCCCTATTATGCTTCTTACAGCGCAGTGCTTGATGACCTGGTGACAGGAAACCCGATGTTCGAACAGCTGGAGGATTTACCGACTATCTCGGTGATTCCCGAGAGTGAGGAAACGATGGATGGCCTGCGCGATGTGTTGGATTCCATAGAAGGAGCTTCAGTTCAGGCAGAAGGAGAACAATACGAACTCACGATCTCCTGCGGCCGTCTTCAGAAACCGGCAGAAATTGCACCGATATACCGTAGTGCAAGTTTTGTGCCTTTGCAGGACAAAGTTGAGTTTCACAATATGCTGCTCCGGGAATTGTGTGAGCTATATGTCATTCGACGTGGAAATCAATACTGTATTGCTAAGATTCCAACTGAGGGAATTCCGGAAGATCGGGATTCTGCCATCTTTAACGCAGTGATAGGGAGCAAGAGCGGATTCTTGGCTTATGTGGCATTCCTGCTCGCAGACAATTACACGGAGGCTGGTATCGAGCAGCAGGAGCTGATGAAACGATTGGCCATTGGCGCGGATACCACGGAGACAGTGATCCCTTCTGCTCTTTACGAACGTCTGCTACGCACCGCAGCGTTTTATCCGAAACGGCTTGATGAAGTAGAAAAAATCATGGAACGGGTATCACCTGAGTTGGTTGATGACTCCTTCCGCATGTTGATCAGAACGTTCCGGGAAGCTGTGAAGAGGAGGTGATCGATCATGTCGGCATTGAAACCGTTGGATTTCCAGGAGGCTACTGCAAATCGTATTCTGGAGCTTTACCAGCAGAAACAGTATCGCGTTCTGCTGGCAGATGAGGTTGGCCTTGGAAAAACGATCATCGCCAGCGCGGTCATCCAGAAGGTAGCGGATTTGCATGCTGCTTGGGATGACCATTTCAAGGTCGTCTATATTTGCTCCAATATCAACATCGCAAATCAGAACTGCAGGAAGCTGGGCATACCGGAAGAGGACTGCCTTGATTTTCAGGAGAGTCGTTTGTCGATGCAGCACCTTCGCATCTATGAGAGCGCAGGGAGAGATCACAGTTACATGCAGTTGATACCAATGACCCCGGCGACCTCCTTTTCCATGACGGGTGGCCAAGGGTCAAAGCATGAGCGTGCATTGATCTATGCTGTTTTGCATCGTTATCCCGTATTCGAGTCGTATCAGGACCCATTGAAACAACTGCTGCAATATGAACATACGCTGCAGTGGTGGGATTGGAATATTGACGAGTATAACAAACGCATTGATGAATGCGATGCAGAGACCGGAAACTACCTCTCTGATATGATGGATGCAATCAGCAGATATTTCAAACTTGAGCCTGCCTTTCTGGATGAAATTTTGGATATCTGCAAGCAGCCGGAGGTGATGGAACTGCCTCACCGGCGTCGGCGAGAAGCCGTTAATGGGCTACGCCGGATGTTTGCGAGTATTAGTCTGGATCGACTTAAACCCGACCTGGTCATCATGGATGAGTTCCAGAGATTCAAGGATTTGATTGCTGGAGACAATTCGGAAAGTGGCATGCTGGCAAGGAAGTTCCTGATCGAAGATAATGATGTGAAGGTGCTCTTGCTGTCTGCGACGCCCTACAAGCCCTATTACACACTTGAAGAGCTCTCAGAAACAGGCGAAGGGCATTATCAGGAATTCATGCAGGTCATGGATTTCCTGATGAATGATGACCAAAAAGAAACATCAATTCCATCAGGTATGGAGTGACTATTCTCGCCATTTGGCTGAAATTAAGACAGAACATTACACCGTGCTGGTCGCAGAAAAGACGCGGGCAGAGGATGAAATGTATCGCTGCGTCTGCCGGACAGAGCGATTGAGCGATGCTATTTTCGACCGCAGCAAAGCTACGGAGATGACCGAGATAACCACCGAGGATATTCGGTCATATACCGAATTGCAGATGCTGATGGATTCTTTGTCACTCGGAAAGTTTCCTATCGAGTATGTGAAGTCGGCACCATATCTGTTGTCATTTATGAATTACCGGGTCAAGGATAAGATTGTCGATGCGTTGGAGAAACAGGGAGACTATCGACTTGTAGAGCAATCCACAAGCATGCTGCTGCGTAGAACCCGAATCAATCGCTACGAAAAGATCCCTTGCAACAATGGCCGCCTGCAGACACTCTTTAATGAGGCATTTAGCAGAGAACGGAATGGCGCTGAATTGCTCTTATGGATTCCTGCATCTCGTCCATATTATTCGACGAAAAGTGTTTTCGATAAAAATAAAGGATATTCGAAGACACTGGTCTTCTCCAGCTGGGAGATGGTTCCCCGCATGATTGCAGGACTTACCTCATATGAGGCGGAGCGGCTTACCGTAGGCAGGCTCGGAAACCGAGAAGATGCCAAACAAATGCGATATTTTGCCCAGGACAGTTCTGAAGGGGAGCGAAAACGGCGCAAAGTGGTTGTGCGACTCCGCGATGAGATGGAGGAGGTTCTTACTTACCCATGTAGAACCCTGGCAAAGCTCTATGAGCCGCTGGAATTGGCTGATAGGTCGGTCGATGAAGTACGCCGGATCGTTTGTGGCCGTGTCCAGGAGCTTCTACAGGAATTCCGGCAGACGCACCAACTTCATGCTGTTCGACAGAGCGCTGCACAAGTAGTGGCACTCATGCAGACCTTAGATGGCGAAGAGCCGAGCTATGAACTGAATGGTATTGCAGCTGGTACGGAGAAGCTGCTGACAGAACTGGCCATTGGCTCGCCGGCGATCTGCGCATATCGATTGTTCAAAGGGGCATCTATGGCAGGTACGATGGCGATGGACCTCGCGGACAAATTCATTGCCCTCTTTAATAAGCAGGAGTCGATGGCAATCATCGATGTGCTATATGGCAATAAGGATTCTGATGAGGCCTATTACTGGAATGTGGCCAGCTACTGTGTTGAGGGAAACCTACAGGCCGTTCTTGACGAATATGCCTTTACTTTGGGGGGCGGGAGTGACTTGGAGTTGCTGCGGCAGATGAAGTCAGGCTTTGTTGATACTGCGAGCATCCAGATTGAAACGCGGGAATCCTTCCTTGGCCATCGGGAGAAATCCAGGCTGCGCACACACTTTGCAGTGGGCTACTTTAACGCTCAGGTCAATGAGAAGACCATGCAGAGAACTGAGAACATCCGAAGCGCCTTCAACTCCCCCTTCCGTCCATTTGTGCTGGCAACAACATCTATCGGGCAAGAAGGACTGGACTTCCATAACTACTGCAGAAAAATCATGCACTGGAATCTGCCATCAAACCCAATTGATCTGGAGCAACGGGAAGGCCGGATCAACCGTTATCTCTGCCATGCGATCCGTCAGAACCTGGCAGACAGCGAATTCAGGAGCTTTCCCATTTGAAAAGAGCGTTTGGAAGGAGACCATGGATCGTGCGACAGTGGCCTTGAAGCAGAACCATTCAGATTTGATCCCCTACTGGTGCTTGCCTGATGATTTTCCCTTTAAATATAAGATAGAGCGCATCGTTCCCATGTACCCATATAGTCAGGATCGTTGCAGATATGACCATCTGATGGATGTGCTCTCAGTTTATCGGCTTACGCTTGGTCAGCCTCGGCAAGAGGAGCTATTTGAAACGATTCACAAGGAGAATTGGAATATGGACGAGTTGAAAAAAACTATATATTAACCTTTCTCCGTGGAATCGAGCACATCACAATGGAGGGACGGAACATGAAGATTGAAATGGGCGAATCCCTAATTTACTCCTGGCTAAGACATGAGAAGCTGTGTCAGTTGGTGCAAACTAATTGGAAAGTCTCTCCCTTCTGGGAACTTGAAAATCGTCAAGAAATTGAGGATCTTTTCGCCATATGTAGGAACTATTTCCTCGAAAAACATAGTTTGGATATTTCAAAAGGGTGCAGTCTGGAACAGTTCCTCAAGCAGGCAGAAATTGATGGAATTGGTATTGCGTATTCCACGGAAGCACCGTATATCTACGCGGTTGATGTAGCTTATCATGAGGGCGGCCTGAATTATGGGGGAAAGGATGAGACGATAACAAAGATCGCCCAAAAGTGTATCCGAACAGCGCTTTGCCTGTATGGCTATTTCAGCATGTCTACTGGAGAAGTGCTATTCGTATCTCCCAAAATAACTCCTGCCATTGAAACGGCTTTAGTTCCTCTCTTTGATGAGATTTCCAAATTACTTCATGACAACGGGCTGAACATAAAGGCAATCCTGCATTGCAATGATAGTTTTAGCTCCGAGGTCATGTATCCAGTGGTAGAAAAGGCATCAGCTGTGGCAGACACTTCAGAATTATTCATGAGGGGACTTCAGCTTTATAATCTGGCCACAAAAGTTGAACCAAAGCGGGATGAAATCTCTTCGGTTACGACCACACAATGCAAATTGAAGCCTACTTCGGTGGCACCAGCAGATAACCAGGAGTGGAAGGCAATTCGTAGGATTCCTGATTGGGCTATTGCACCAAATCAGAATAACCATAGAATTATTCGAGCTTTTTGCAACTTCAGAAGGAACGTGGCTTTGTGTGTAGGCCAGAGTTGGAAGCTCGTTGCCAGGATCCCGAGGGTCACGCAGATGTGTATGTAAAGGATTTTAGAGGGAACTTCGCATCGATGAAAACGGATGCTGGCAAGAGCCACGGCAAGGTGTTCAGAGATGACGGATATAACATAACGATTTGCCCTGAGGTATTAGCGACGATTGAGCAGTACAGATCACTTTTTGAGACATGATTGTCTAGGCAGACAGAAAGATTTGATTTTGCATAATGACCTTATGACGGAGATACTTTCCATTAGGCTTACGGGAGGATTCTGCAATGGCTCATGATATAAAAAACGATCTGCAAGCCATATTTACTATGGCGTACATATGGTAACTGGCGAGATCATGCACATCTCTCAGGTACCAAGCGGTCAGAAATGCAACTGTGTATGTGCTGCCTGCGGACAACCCTTTGAAGCGAGAAAGGGCACTATTCGGTGCCATCATTTTGCTCATGTCTCCAACTATGAGTGCATGTATTCCAGTGAGGTTGCCATCTATAAGGCTTTGGCAGCTGAATTGGAAAAAGACCGATTGTTTGACCCTTCCCCTGTGATGCTGCACTTCCCTGCACGGTCCAAAGATGAGCTGCTCCAAAACGTCAAAACTGTCCGTGTTGACTCTGTGGAGTTCAAATGCGAGCCGCTTGCCTATCCGCCCCTCCTGACGATCAAAGCACAGGGTAGTTGCTTACGCATCCTCCTTGACTTCAACCATTATTATGACAGTGAGGATCTCGCTTCGTTGGCTACCGAGGCGAAGAATGACGGTTACTCACTGCTCAAGTATGCCATGCCGAAGTTGGACGAGGATCAGGAATTTACACCTGATCGCATTATGACCATTCTGAAGAATTATGAGAAAGCGGAGTGGGTATTCAGTCGTCTTGAACAGCACTGGAAAGAGAAATACTATGCGATAGCCATTGAGCCTGAAGGACATGGGAGCGGATACCATTGCCCCATCTCCATTGGCCGTTACAAAGGGAAATACTCGGCAAGGTGGGTCGATTGCGCATACTGCAGATTCAATGTGGCTGAGCCTCCAGCCTGCCTCTGTGTCGCCAAGGCCGGCATCCAGAAGAAAGAAGACTTCAAGAGAGATTTGCAAGATCGGCTATTCGACATCGATAAGATTAGGAGAACGAATGAAGAAGAGATCCGGCTGCGTGAAGAACGAGAAAGATCTTTCGAGCGAAGATCTGTCTATCCTCGTCCAACACCGTATGCTGCTAGGCCTGTGGTCCCAGCCGGTCCTACGCAAGAGGAGCTGGATGCGGAATATATCCGGATCTGCCAGAGCTATGACCCGACCTCTGACGAATGGACAGTGGATCGCTACAATCGGCGATGGATCATGTGTACGGTTTGCGGCCGAATTAAGCAGGATGCGCAGATGTCCTATTACGGTGGCAAGGGAGGTGCAAACCGGGGAGTCTGTGCCGATTGTTCACGAAATGGTCGTAGCTAATCCACATAGCTGGCTTGATATTATTCGCATGATGGTGTATTATTAACTTGATACTTGATAGTTTTACAGCTGCGTACTTTGGCAGCCATTTAGAGGTTCTGCCACGACAGGGCCTCTTTGTTATGTGTGAGGTGTCGAGATGGATTATATGACCATAAGCGAAGCAGCAACTAAATGGAACCTATCTAACAGGCGTATTCAAACGCTTTGCTCTCAAGGGCGGATACCGGGCGCAGAGCGTGCTGGTTATTGTTGGCTCCTTCCGAAAGAAGCAGAAAAGCCAGTGGATGCCAGAATAAAGAGCGGAAAGTATATCGGTTATTCCGAGAAATATAAGAAACCCGGCAAGAAGAACGCCGCTGATGGGCTGGAGGGTAAATCATGAACGGCCAAGGAAAACTTCTTACTCATTATTTGAAAAATGCGGACAAGCTGATCATTCCTGTCTATCAGCGAAACTATGATTGGCGCGAGGAACACTGCAGGAAACTGTACCAGGATCTTGTTCGTACCATTCGTGATAGAAAACGTTGGCATTTCTTTGGAGGAATTGTCTCTGTTAGCGATCCTATGGGGAGCAGCTCTGACTACCTTGTGATTGACGGTCAACAGCGAATTACGACCGTTTCCCTGCTCCTTTTGGCTATGGCCAACCTGATTAAGGAAGGAAAAAGTAATCCCCGAGATGACGATCTATACGCACAGATCACAAAAAGTACCTGGTGGATGAGATCAATCCTCGCAAGCGCAAAGTCAAGCTCAAGCCTATCAAGGGCGACCAGGACGCATACGATCGCCTCTGGGGTGATCCGGCCGATTTTGATCGTTCATCAAATATCACTCAGAACTATCTCTTTTTCTACAATGAGATTCAAAACAAGCCATTACTATCGATCAGCTTTATAAGGCGGTAGAGAAACTCCAAATAATTGACATCACCACACCACCAGATGATGATCCTCAACTGGTTTTTGAAAGTCTTAACTCAACCGGTCTCGAGTTAAATGAGGGCGATAAGATCCGCAACTTTGTTCTGATGGGACTTGACATCGAAGAACAAGAGCGGTTCTATGACAGCTACTGGAACCCCATTGAGAAGAATGCGGGCTACGATAAGCAGAACAATTCCTACGATGTCAGCCCATTCATCCGTGACTACCTGAGCGTCAAACAGAAGAAGATCACCGGGATGAAGGATATCTACACCGAGTTTAAGGCATATGCCGAAAAGATGCCCGGTGAAATGGAATCCATTATGAAAGATCTCCTAGGCTATGCTAAGTGGTATAACAAGCTCCTGTTTGGCCATCATCAAGTTTTCCTGCGAAGCTGAAGTCGTCTCTTTTCCGCTTGAATCGTTTTGAAAGCAGCGTCACAAGACCGTTTCTGATGGAAGTAATGAGGCTACAGGAAAGCAGCCTCTTAACCTTGGATGAGGTTGCCGAAATTTGCAGAATCGTAGAATCCTACCTTTTTGCGCCGTATCATTTGTGACCTACCCTCCAATACACTTGCAAGGTATTCCTTACAATGAGTTCCGATATCAAGCGATTTGACGGTACCTACAGCAATTTCATTGAAAAAATGAAATATGTACTGACCTCCAAAAAGGAAAAGGCCGCATTCCCTGATAACGAGAGACTTTTGCAGATTGCCTGCGGACCAAGAATATCTACGCCATGCTCCGCGTTACAAAGCGTATCTGTTTGAACGCCTGGAAAATGGTGACAGCAATGAATACAAGGATGTCTATGGGCGTCTTGATAGCGGAGTACACAATTGAACATATTATGCCTCAGAAATTGACTCCCGCTTGGACTAGTGAGCTTGGAACAGAAGCAGAGACTGTTCATGGAGAGTGGCTGCACTCCTTGGCGAATCTGACTCTTACCGCCTATAACTCAAAATATAGCAATGCTCCTTTCAGCGAGAAAAAAACGATGGAGGATGGGTATCTACAGAGCGGTATCAGAATGACTCAATGGGTTGCGCAGAAAGAACACTGGGGCCTACCTGAACTTGAAGAGCGCTGCAAATACCTTACAGCAAGCTATGTCTCTGTGGCCCTATGCTGATAGCAGCTATACTCCGCCACAGAAGCAGTATGAGGAAGTGTCGCTGGATGATGATATCACGCTTACCGGTCATAGCATCGTGAAGTACCGCTTCCGTGGTATTGAGCATGAAACAACTTCGTGGGTAGAAATGTACACCGAGGTTCTAAAAGAACTTCATAATGGTAATAAGGCATATCTCAATTACCTCGCCGACGCTGATGATAGCGTAGATCTGTCGATTCAGGTTACCAGATCGCCAGACGAATTCTCCAGCAGTGTAAAAATTGATGATAATATTTATATCTGGACTGGTACCGCGACTCAGTATAAAGTTAATCTGCTGCGGAAGTTCTTCGAGCAATATAAGCAGGATCCGTCCGATCTCGTATTCTTCCTCGATGATAGCAAAGGCATTGGTTCAGATGAAGAAATCGAACGTTACAAGATCCGGCGGAAATACTGGGAGAGTGTCCTTCCATCACTTCAAGAGGCAACGGGTACTTTCCTGAATATCAGCCCATCTAAGAATAACTCTATCATGGGGCCACAGCTCGCAGTGGAGTTTACCTTTGCTGTGTGGCGAACTATGACTCTGCTCGTGTCGAAATCTTTATTGATCAGGGTGATATCAAAAGAACCGGGCAATCTATAAACGCCTCGAGCAAAACCGGGATGCAATTGAGGCAGCATACGGAAAAAAGCCTGAATTGGGTCTGCCAAGATGATGTTAGAGCGTGCAAAGTTTATGATGAGATCAAAGAGGTCAGCATCAAAAATGAGGAAGACAGGCCAGTAATGAGCGCTTTCCATATTCAGCGAGCAAAAGCCTTGCTCGTTGCGACAAAGCAGTTTCTGGCATAATTCTTATATGCATCAAGTTCTGATAATCAGCAACTATCGGAAGTTTGGAGGATAATCGCATGGCAGCAGTCTTATCGAAAAGGCAGATGACTGAAGAGGATATCAAGCTTCAGTTTATTACGCCTGCCATAGCAAAAAGTGGGCGCTTAGTCTCATTACAATGGAGACAAGAATTACAGATGGACAAATCAACTTGAGAGGAAATATGGTCTCCCGCAAGGAAGCCAAGAAAGCAGACTATATTCTTTATTTGAACGAAAGCACTCCGATTGCAATCGTTGAGGCGAAAGATAACAAGCATGCTGTCGGAGATGGGCTGCAGCAGGCAATGCAATACGCCATAATGATGGACATTCCATTTGCCTACAGTTCTAATGGTGATGGTTTTATTGAGCATGATTTCCTCACCGGAGAAGAGCGCAGCATTTCTATGGAGGATTTTCCAGCTCCTGATGCTCTCTATGCGAGATTCAAGGCTGGAGCCAACCATGGAGAAGGGCTCACGCAGCAAGAGGAATCCGTCATTCGGCAGCCGTTCTATTCAGGGCAGAATACATATCCCCCTCGCTATTATCAGCGTAACGCTGTCAATAGGACTCTTGATGCGATTGCCAGAGGTCAAGATCGCATCTTGCTGGTGATGGCCACAGGTACAGGCAAAACCTATACTGCATTCCAAATTGTATATCGCCTTCTAAAGAGCGGAATGAAGAAAAAATATTGTATTTGGCTGATCGTAACATCTTGGTCGATCAATCAATCCAACAGGATTTTGCTCCGCTCGAAAAAACGATTCATAAAGTCAATTTTGTGAAGGACGATCCTCTTACGATTACCTCGCACGAGATATTCTTTTCACTCTACCAACAACTTGCGGGAAAAGACGATGACGATACAGAAGATGGGGATGAGACTGTCGAACGTCTTGCTCAGCTATTCAGCAAAGACTTTTTCGATCTCGTAATCGTTGATGAGTGTCATCGCGGCTCAGCCAAGAAGGAAAGCAATTGGCGGAAGATCTTGGAGTATTTCTCCTCGGCAACCCAGATTGGCATGACCGCAACCCCGAAAGAGACTAAGTATGTTTCCAACATAGATTATTTTGGCGAGCCGGTATATGTCTATAGCCTGAAAGATGGCATCGAGGATGGTTTTCTGGCGCCTTTCAAAGTCATCAATATAACGACCGACATTGGCGATGGTTGGCGCCCACGGAAAGGTCAACTTGATATTTACGGGCATGAGATCCCTGACCGAATTTATAATAACAGGGATTATGACTATAACATCATAATTGAAGACCGCATTGTCCAAGTCGCAAAAGAAATAACAGACTACCTCAAAGCGACTGATCGGATGTCCAAAACCATTGTGTTCTGCGCAACAGAAGATGCTGCACTTCGTATGAGAAATGAGCTCGCAAGGCAGAATCCTGATATGATGCAAAAGTATCCCGACTATGTTGTACGCATTACCGGCAACGATACTTTTGGCAAGGATAAACTCGACTACTTCATTTCGGTCGGGTCGAAAACGCCGGTCATTGCAACGACATCTAAGCTGTTGTCAACTGGAGCCGACTGCAAGATGACAAAGCTCATCGTTTTAGACGAGTGGATCAACTCAATGACTGAGTTTAAGCAGATTATCGGAAGAGGCACAAGAATACGCGAAAAAGATGGAAAGACCCATTTTATAGTTATGGACATTCGCGGTGTTACAGCCCTTTTGCTGATCCTGATTGGGATGGCCCGATTGAAATTGATGAAGATTATGGGAGAGAAAAGCGTGGTCCCCTGTCCTCCTGGACCTAAACCAAATCCCGACCCTGACCCAGTTGATCCACCATATCCACCAGAAGAAAAGCCCATTGTTGATGAAAATGGGTGTCGTGTCCGCATAATCAATAAAACGGTCTCTGTGTATGATACGAATGGGAAACTCCTGCGGCAGGAGAGCATCGTCGATTACACCAAAACGAATATTATTGGTACATACGCTTCCCTCGACAACTTTATTCGGCAGTGGACATCCGAGGAAAAGAAAAAGAAGATTCAAGAATTGTTGGCCAGCAAGGGGATTGACCTTGAAGCACTGAAAGCGGATCAGCATATGAGCGATGTAGATGACTTCGATTTCATCTGCCATGTTGCCTTTGACAAAAAGCCACTTACCAGAAAAGAGAGAGCCAACAATGTGAAGAAGCGGGATTTCCTCAGCAAGTATAGCGGGGTGGCAAGAGAAGTCTTGGAAGCACTTCTGGATCAGTATATGAATGTCGGAATCTACGAGTTAGAGCATGAAGCTATTCTGACAACTCCACAATTCGCAAAATTTGGGAAGATCCAGAGGATATTCAAGTTCTTCGGCGGCGAGGATAAGTATAACGAAGCTGTTCATGAACTTGAGAATGAATTATATGAGGCGGGTTAATCATGAGTAGTTTAACAGGTTTTGTAAAGCGCATTCGGGACATCATGTGGAATGATGCGGGAGTGAATGGTGACGCTCAGCGCATTGAGCAGATGGCCTGGATCCTTTTCTTGAAAGTCTACAATACAAAGGAAGAGGAATGGCGATATACAGATCGGCCCTATACATCAATTATTCCAGAAGAATGCCGCTGGAATAACTGGGCCGCTGATGATAAGTCGGGTAAGGCGATGACGGGCGACACGCTTCTTGATTTTGTGAATAATAAACTCTTCCCAACTCTGAAGGGGCTTAATGTGACTGCAGCAACACCCATCAAAAAAGCTATTGTCAAGACAACCTTTGAGGATGCGAACAATTACATGAAGGACGGCGTTTTGCTGCGCCAAGTGATCAATATCATCGATGACCTGGATTTGGATGATTACGAGGAGAGCCATGCGTTTGGGGAAATATATGAGTCCATTTTACGGGAACTCCAGAGCGCCGGATCCTCTGGTGAATTCTATACGCCTCGTGCTGTGACTGATTTTATGGCGAAGACAATTAAACCGAAGCTCGGCGAAAAGGTCGCAGACTTTGCGTGCGGCACAGGGGGCTTTCTGACTAGTTGGTTGAATGAACTGAGTAAGCAGGTCGTAACGGCAGAAGACCAGCAGGAGTATGCAACCTCTATTTATGGGATTGAGAAGAAGCCTTTCCCGTATACTCTGTGCATCACGAACATGCTGCTACACGGTATTGATGTTCCGATGGTGTATCATGACAACTCACTTCTACGGGATGTGCTTGATTATACCGAGGAAGATCAGTTCGATGTAATTCTTATGAATCCCCCTTACGGCGGACATGAAAAAACAGAGGTCAAGAATCACTTTCCTGCAGATCTTGCAAGTAGTGAAACTGCCGACCTCTTCATGTCCGTGATTATGTATCGGCTCAAACAGAATGGCCGTGCCGCTGTCATTCTCCCCGATGGTTTCCTGTTCGGCACTGATAATGCAAAGATTGCAATTAAGGAAAAACTGCTATCTGAATTTAACCTTCACACTATTATACGCATGCCGCATAGCGTTTTTGCACCGTACACCTCTATCACGACAAATATTCTGTTCTTCGATCGGACGCATCCCACGACGGAAACCTGGTTCTATCGCTTGGATATGCCGGAAGGATATAAGAACTTCTCCAAGACGAAGCCCATGAAGCTGGAGCATTTTGCTCCGGCCGTTGAGTGGTGGGACAATCGTGAGGAGATCACTATTGGCGGCTTTGACAAGGCGAAGAAATACTCTGTTGAAGAGCTGAAGGCGCGGAATTACAATATTGATCTCTGCGGCTATCCTCATGAAGAGGAGGAGATCCTTCCGCCGAAGGAACTGATTCTGCAGTATCAAGAAAAACGGGCCAGCCTGAATGCTGACATTGACCGCATCCTTGCCCAGATCACCGATATCCTTGGCATTGACATCACGGAGGAGGCCGCCGAATGACTGCGCAGCAACTGAAAAACTCCATTCTCCTGATGGCTGTTCAGGGCAAGCTTGTGCCGCAGGACCCAAATGACGAACCCGCTAGCGTTTTGCTGGAACGCATCCATGCAGAGAAAGAGCGGCTCATCAAAGAGAAGAAAATCAAGCGCGAAAAGAACCCCTCCGTCATCTTCAAAGGTGCCGATAATACTCCTTATGAGAAAATCGGCGATGAAGTGCGGTCGCTAGCGGATGAGGTGCCGTTCGACATCCCCGATTCATGGGAGTGGGTGCGGCTAGGCAATATTTCGTCCTATGCAGAAACAAAGCAAAAAGTAAATGCAACAAGTGCCGATCCTTCGATTTGGGGACTGGATTTAGAGGACATCGAAAAGGGCGGCAGACTTTTAGAGTATAAAACAGTCGGTGAACGCAAAGCAGTTGGTGATAAGACCGTATTTACAAAGGGTGACATTCTCTACAGCAAGCTACGCCCATATCTATTGAAAATTTTTGTCGCCCCAGATGACGGCATTTGTACGCCGGAAATCGTACCATTCCGTGTATACGGTGGAATCGATCCGAGCTACATCGTCAATTATCTGAAATCCCCTTATGTCGATAATCTCATTAACAGCATCACCTATGGAGTGAAGATGCCCAGAGTCGGCACAGAAACAATGACCTCTCTATTAGTACCAATACCCCCACTTGAGGAGCAGCGGCGTATCGTTGAGAAGATTGATGAGGTTGCTTCTGCTGTTTCTGCATACGACGTGGCGTACCAAAAAAGCGAGGCCCTAAATTCAACCTTCCCAGAAGCCCTCAAAAAGTCGATACTACAAGAAGCCGTCCAGGGCAAGCTGGTACCGCAAGACCCGACTGACGAGCCTGCAGAGGCTCTTTTGGAGCGTATCCGAGCGAAAAAGCAGCAGCTCATCAAGGAGGGCAAAATCAAAAAGGACAAGCACGAATCTGTCATTTTCAGACGGGATAATTCTCATTATGAGAAGTTGGACGGTGTGGAGCGCCGTATCGACGATGAACTGCCCTTTGAGATACCGGAATCTTGGGCGTGGGCGCGGCTTGGTAATATTGGCGATTGGGGGTCTGGATAACTCCCACCGAACACACCCGAGTATTACATGGTAGTATTCCGTGTTAAAAACCGGAGTGATTTAACAGACTCCTATATAACTGACATTCCAGAGGAATCAGCCAATTGGCTCTTGAAAAAACCTCAGTACGGTTAAATGAATCGGGATCAGTGCTTATGGCAATGTACGGTGCTACCATAGGCAAACTTGGAATTTTAACTTACTCAGCAACCACAAATCAGGCGTGTTGTGCGTGCAAGCCTGTGTATTGAAACGCTATTCCTGTTTTACTTTTGATGTCACGCGGACAGCGTTTATCAAGCGTGGCGAAGGAGGAGCACAACCGAATATCTCGAAAGAGAAAATTGTGACGACTTTAATGCCGCTACCTCCGCTTGCCGAACAGCACCGCATCGTTCAACGGATCGAGGAATTACCCCGCTGGTCAAAGGGCTGTAAAAGGAACACGGTATAATATCATGGTGAAAGGAGGTCTTTCACTATGATAGAAGAATTCGAAAGACACTTGAGAGGCACAAACCTCTCAGAAAACACGATATCCTCGTACCTTTTTGCCCTTCGGCAATACAGCTCGCAGTACGACGGTATCACCAAAAAGAACCTGCGGGCATACAAGGTGTGGTTGATTGAAAATTACAAGCCCAAGACTGTCAATCTGCGTCTGAGGGCAATCAACTGCTACTTGGAGAGCATCGGCAAAGAGAGCTGGAAAATGCCGTTTGTACGAGTGCAGCAGAAAGCCTTTCTGGAAAATGTCATCAGCGAGGCCGACTACGAGTATTTCAAAAACCTGTCTCAAGCGAGATGACGAGCTGTTTTGGTATTTTGTAATACGCTTTCTGGCTGCTACCGGCGCACGAGTCAGCGAGCTCATACAGATCAAGGTGGAACACATCAAGCTGGGGCATTTGGATCTGTATTCGAAGGGTGGTAAACTCCGGCGAATATACATACCCAAAGCTCTGCAGAATGAAGCCCTTTCTTGGCTGAACGATAAGCACCAAGAAAGCGGCTTCATTTTTTTGAACAAATACGGAGATCGGATCACCACAAGAGGAATCTCCGGGCAGTTAAAAAAGCTGGCTGTACGGTATGGTATCGATCCGGTGGTGGTATACCCGCACTCCTTCCGTCACCGCTTTGCAAAGAGCTTCTTGGAGCGTTGCAATGACATCGCATTCCTCGCTGATCTTATGGGCCACGAAAGCATCGAAACCACCCGCATTTATCTCCGCAAAACTTCGACCGAGCAACGAGCTATCGTTGATGAGGTCATAGACTGGTAAATGGAAACCAGGCATACGCACAGCTTTGGTGGCGTATGCCTGGTTGTTACATTCTCTCTATTATGGCAAATGTGCGGGCAAGATTTTCAACAATCCGCAATTGCTCATTTGCCGGAGGAAGCGGAAGCAGTATCTTTTGCCAGTGTCTGTCCATTACAGTTCGGCTGTCGCAGTTGCGGTTGTCCCGCTTTTTACTGTAGAATATAGCGGAGACTCCATAAAAAACTTCAAGTACGGGCAAAGAAGCGAACTATAGCGAGTACGAATCATCCAGCATAAATGGCTTCACACGGTACTTCGCTGAACAAGAAACGATTTTCCTACCGTTCCGCCGGTTCGTGCAAACAGAATATCATTGGGTTGAAGCAGATATGTAGGAATATCAGAATCTTCGATATCACAAAACGGGACAGAACTACTGCCATCAGTATTTTCGTGATATCGCTTATACGAACCATTCTGATGCGCCCTTCCGGTGCTTTGCTGGTGCATTGTACCCGTATTGATGGATTCTGCGATTGATCCCCATCGCACCCATGTCCACGATTCCGGTATTTCAAACGGCAGTTCATCATCGATACACCGCTCCACACCGTCCAACTTCATAATGAGAATAATGAGTTTATGAACATAGCGAATTGCAGAGACTTTCGAGTTCACGCACTTTCTCGACTATGCGTTTTTGCTCCTCTAATGGCGGGAGCGGCAGAATCAGTTTCTTGAATATTTCGAATGGCGGTATGTTCTTTATGGCGGAACCCTTTACTGCTCTCTTTTGCCGTCTGTTTTTAGGACATAGTCGAAATACAGGAGAAAGTAATCCAAGTCTATCGGCGCAAAAATTGTCATTCGCATAAGAGCCTGATTTATAATGCCAAGCTCAATCTGCTCTGGTAGGACATAAGTTTCCCCGATGGTTCCTGCACAGCTAACAAGAATATCACCCGGCTCGACTGTGAAACTTCTCATTTTTGATTCGTAATATTGGCGGGTAATATAATATGTTCCGAGAGTGTGGTCCTTCTGAATAGCGTTCTTTTGCTCATACACTTTTACTGTATCAGCACCCTTTGGTACGAACATACTCTTGGTTAAGCTGCTGCCGAAGGGTCCTTTCTATAGATGCCTATGTCGTCCAACCTTATTAAAGCCCAAGAGGGCGGCACTTCAAATGGTATCTCATCGTCGATGCAAACCTCTTCTGAGCCACGCTTTTCATAATGAGAATTATCCCGTCTGAAAATGACAGATTCGTGCTTGTTCTGTTTGATTTTTCCTTCCTTGATGAGCCGCTGCTTTTCTACCCGGATACGCTCCAGCAGAGCCTCTGCAGGCTCGTCATTTGGGTCCTGCGGTACCAGCTTGCCCTAGACGGCTTCTTGCAAAATCGACTTCTTGAGGGCTTCTGGGAAATTGGTGTTTAAGTGTCCAGAGTTACCTTGGTACGCCGGCGTAATCGAGCAACGGTGTGGTTTATCAATGGTTTCTCAACGATGCCGCTTGCTCCATTATTGGGAGGGGGAATTGGTAGGGCATCCAATAGGAGGTCAGTGTTTGGCCTTGATTTTCTATTCTGGGTCATCTTCCTGCATGTGGTGATGCGGCAGTTAATGCGAACATCGACATAAGGGGTTATCTTATCGGGATCAAGCAAACGGGTATATTGAAATGATGGCTTCGTTTTAAGATTCCCAAATTGACACCTTATCCGACCGTCAATTTGAAACTCATCAACAAAGTACCAGCCTTGCTTAGACAATGTACCTTTGAATGTGTCTTTTCAGAAAAAGCTATGTGTTCACCGATTTTTAGTTGCTTCAAAGTCCCATCCGTCAACGATGTCCTCTAAATCCAGAAATCCAAGGATCGGCACTTGTTGCATTTACTTTTACCGGTGTTTCTGCATAGAACGAAATATTGCCTAACCGCACCCACTCCCACGAATCGGGGAATGTCGAACGGCACCTCATCCGCCAGCGACCGCACTTCATCACCGATTTTCTCATAAGTAGTATTATAAGAAACTGGACATTGCTTGAAGAAAAGCACATTATTTGATATTATAAAGAAAATAGGAGTCTTGTAATAGAAAGGAGCACAGCATGGCAAAGCAGGAACTCTCTCTAAACAACAATACCAGCGGCTCACGCAGGCCAAGGCGCAGGCAACCCGGAATGGACAACCTACCCCTAAACTCGATAAGAAGATTGAAAAGATGAAGGCAATGATGGGCAGCACCGTACAGAAAGTGCCGGCTGCAAAACCATCTGCCAGCAAGTTCGTGGACTACAAGGGTGTCAACAAGCTGCCCATGCAGGGTGGTGCCTGCACTCCGAAATAAGATTTGCCCTAAATTGTTCATCGCACGGGAAGAACAGGATAATCTTTACAAAAGTCGAGGACTAATGGTGAAGTGATGTTGCAATGGTGCAGCACGGCACAGAGCCACACAGCATTGGGATTGCGGTTATCGATCTGTAGGAGCTGAAGAGTGGTCAGTTGGCGAACAGATTAAAGGTCATCATGATAGCGCAGTAGTAGACGGGTCTCATCTCCCCGATGACCCAGAACATATCAAATAAAAATGACACGCCCCAAAAAGTAAACGCCGATGTTTTGGCGCACTCTTGGGGCGTGTTTTTCATGTTCAGTTCAGTCCGTCAAAAGGTATGCTTTTTGACATTACTTTTTCTGGCGTTTAAGCTGCTTTTTGAAAAGATTCTTCATCACTTCTTTGCCTTTATCCGTACCGATTAGAGGAATAAAACATATTTCATTCAAGGAAACGAGGATTGTCTAGTTGATCGGACGGTCTTGCTGGATACATGCCTTCTTCGTTAGATAATCTCTGAATAGGAAATGGAGTACTCAAATAGCCGCATCTGATCGTCAGCCTTGACTTTTTCAATGAGATCTTTGTCGGATCATTCAAACATATTATGCCAAATACACGCTGTCCTTTGACTGCAACATCTTCCTCAATCCAATCGATATACTCTCGCGTTTGTGCATAAGCGTCATCATAGCCAGAGTCCTTTTTTCAACTCGATAACATACAGGTCTCCAGCGGTATCAATCCCAAGGATATCAAGCCTGCCATTCCTCAAAACAAATTGCCTGCCATAGACACCTCGCTTCTGATATATACGGAGCGGCATCCCAAATACAGGAATGCCAATTTCCATCCGCTGCACCAGTTCATCTTCGAGAAGCTTTTCGCTGGAGAATTGCTGTTTTTTTACGCCGATGTCTACGATCGTTTCCGCCTCAACATCAGTAACGGCAGGCTCTGGGACAGCGATTTTTACTTTGCCAACTGGCTTTTCAGCCCTCTTCTTCAAATCCTTTGAGACAAAACGCTCATGCTCTTGGATGACTCTCTGAGCCTCTCCATTCTTGCCTTGGGCGAGAAGGGTTCGCACGAGATTATTTGCGGCATAGCGCACATCTCGATTCTGCCGCAGGCAGTCTTCAAATACGCTTTGGGCTTCTTTGAATTTCCTCTGTTTATACAGCGAGTACCCTAGATTATTTAGGGTATTTTCGCCGACAGGAAGAGCCTCAAGTGACTTCCGATAGTATTCTTCTTCCTTGAGACAGTCCTTTTTTTTCCGTAGCACCATGCCATCCAGAAGTAGACGGTGCCCTCAAGGAAAATGCGAGATGTGGGTTTTCCATCTTCAAATTGCTCAAAATATGAGAGTGCATTTCCCAACATCTGCATATTGTAGTAGGTATATCCGAGGAGTTCTTTTGCTAACAGGATCTTCGGATTACACTGTAAGACCTGGGTAAGTGACTCGATGATGCTCTCATTCTTAGAGTCATAATACAGGTGATCCAGAGCAGCACACATTTCAGGGATTCCTGCTTCAACATCGTCTCTATCCAGCATTCTTCCTATGGCGCTCCACATACCGGGAAAGCCCTCTTTCAGTGGAACCACCAGAATGTATGTGAAATCCTCAGCTGTGAATATCCCAGACTCTGTTTTGAGGCTTTTGATTTTTTCATCTAGGTAAGCCGACAAGTACTGAAGAACATTCTCTTTCTTTCCGGATACCAAATCAATAATGGCGTAGTACAGCAAATTGTATGGATCCGATCTATCGAGTCCATATACCATTTTCTTGAATTTTGTATATAGTGGGTCATCGACCAACTGCTTGGTGTCCATCTCGGAATACCTGTAGTAACCCGAAATAAGTGCGTCCAAAAAGTAGATCACAGTAAAGGGACTCCAACCCACCTTTGTGTTCAGAGGGAGCTGCGTTCAATATTTGGTCGCAAGAAGAAAAATCTGTTGAATTATCAAGTAGAGTCTTGTCGAATTGCGCGAGAAGATTATCGGCTATTTTTTGAAGGGTGCTATCCGTTGCCATTGCAATACCTCCATGGTGATGATTCTGTGCTCATATTGTACCGTTAATGGCCGGAATTGGCAAGTCAATGCATTTTGACTAATACGTTGTTCCTGTGTATGCACAAATACCTCCTATTTTCGGAAGTACGCCGCCTGCCCCCAGGGGATCCTAACACGGTTATTGGTGAGCAGCCAGAGCACAGGTATGCCGGATGAGGCCTCATATTCCGGGAAATCGCTTTTCCCATCTGTCATGATGACGATTTCTGAAGGAACATTGTCAGACATATGTTCCCGAACATAATCAAAAATGCACTGGAAACTTGTCCCGCCTCCGCTATATGGCTTCAGTTGCAGCAGGTTTTCCGCACTGGTAATGGGAACTACCCGTCGGACTTCCGAATCAAAGAAACCGATGGAGCCGCTAAGCATCCCGCCGAATTGCTCAATAGCTGCGCAGATCTCGGCGGCGGCCATGGCCACTTCCTGATCTTTCAAAGAGGCAGAGATATCAACCATGAACAAAACATTGAGCCTGGGCGTTTCAGACTCGTTGTAATCCGGCAGAAAGAAGTCCAGGTCCTGCAGCCTGCGATCGGGAGGGGTAAAGCTGTAGTCCCTTGTTTCGTCCATGATAAAGTGGTTCAAGAGAGATTGCCAATCGTGAGTCGTGATTTTCGATCGGTGAAGGACGCGCTCACAAAGGGTGCTACTGTCATAGTTTTCTGCATCGCGGTCCTTTGAACCCCGGATTTCCCGAATTGCCTCTTTGAGATTCGCACTCGGGCGTGTTGTATACTCGAAGATGAGATCGTCCAGTTCGTCATCATCATCTGCTTCCGGGCGATATACTTCAGGCATCTCCTGCTTGCGGAACCCTTTGCACACTCGCTCGATGATTCCTCGAATGCGCTCAGATGGAATTAGGTCATCGGGATCAGGGTCATCCGGGCTGAGAATCAGGACCCCATCCTCGGTGCGGGCGTTCGGCCTATCCCACCACTCATCTGAATCCAGCAGGAGATTGCGGCGCTGCGCATCACTCAACGTGGAAGGATCCAAAGGTGTCATCTGAAATGCCTCGTAAGGCGTCAACTCGCAGCCTTCAACTTTGGGATAAAAAGTCTCATGGTGGATCTCGCCGATTCCAGGGAGCTTGTCATCCGTGAAGTCATACCGGATAAGCGAGGAGTTGACAACGATATTGCAGGCAAAGTGAAAACGGTCACCTTTATAAAACTGCGGGCGTGAGAGATGCCCTAACCGGATATGCATGAGCTGGTGGCAGAGCGCAAAATCCAAGCTGTTGTCGTCGAGCTTTTCCAACCAGCTCGCGTCAAAGTAGATGCAACTCCCGTTTGTTGACATCCGGCGCACATCCACATTGGTGACAAACAACATCTCTACCAGCGGCGCCGCCAACTCCGGCTCCCGTGTCAGAAGCCGATACCGGGCCTCCTGGAGTTTTCTTTTGAGCTTATTGATTCGCTTATCAGTCATTTCATGCCTGCCTTAACCGCATCCAGGTATATTGCGTTTTCTGCAAGAATGGGACGGAGCTTAGGGATGAGCTGATAATCATGGAGGAGGTTGGTGCGGAAAGTCCAAGGAAGATCACAAGCGAATACTATAGAGTTGTTGATGAGCTCCTTTCCCGGATGCTGACGCGCATAGGCGACCATCTCAGCCCTAAGGGCCTCCTGCATTTCCGGAGACTTCTCAACAGCAGTCTTTTTCCCGGCGAAGATGTCTTCGATTGAAGGCAGGTTTGAAAACAGAGTGCACCATTTCGCAAAATTGTAAGTTACGCTTGCCCCGATACAGCCGGATATTAAAGGCTGAATTGCGTCCATGTTTTCTGAGATATTGGTAAGGATGTTGCTGACCATCTCCCAGGAACGAGGTGTTGGAAAAGCCAAGGTGGATTCAGGGCTATCGGAGCGCATGAGAGCGGTTGGGTTATACTCCAGAAAACTGGTGACAAAGCGGTGAATGCCTGATTTGACAGCCCAGTCGTGCCAGGAGTCAGGATCGCCCTTCACAGTAATGTGCAAGAGACGGTTGGCTAATGCGCGTGGCATATTATAGGCAACGGATTTATCGGTAACGCGGTTGCCAGCGGCAATGACGATACAGTTCTCCGGCAGCTTATGCTCACCAATAACGCGATCCAGCGTGATCTGATAGGCAGCAGCCTGTACCGACTGCGGTGCGGCGGTGATCTCGTCCAGGAAGAGGATGTTAATCACATCTTCACTTTCATCCATCTGGAAAATCTGAGGCTTCAGCCACACCGATAGGGTTTTATCCGCGTTGGTCGTCGGGATGCCTCTGAGATCTACCGGGTTGAATAGCAACAGGCGTACATCTGTGATGGAAACCTTTTTTCCGGTCTTAGCCTGGATGTTGCCCGCTATCTCACGAACACCCTGGGATTTGCCGATACCCGGAGGCCCCCACAGCATCACGGAGGGAAAAGATTTTAGTGGGGTACCGTTTTTGATGAGCTTGATATAGGCCCGGGACAATAGGCTCACAATCTGATTCACATTCAGTAAGGTCAAATTGGTTTCGTTATCAGTCATTTCTCGTGCAGCCTTTCTGACGAATGATGGTTTTTTCTGTGCTTAGGAGAATTATTGGCAGAAGCGCTGTTTCTGAACGGCAATCCGCTTTCTCATCAGCGTGACAAAAGCGCTTGGTTCAATGACTTCCAGCACCGGGCCGAAGGACAGCACCCTAATAAGCAGCTCGGTCTCATCGTCCTTGTCGTAACGGAGCCTGATCTGATAGAGCCGATCGGCCAACTTCTGAGTCTCTTTTTCAAAATGGGAGAAGTGTAGCAGCACACGTTCCAGCCCGTTGCGCTCGTCATGAAGCAGCATTACAAGCTCTTCGGAATTTTCCTGAGGCAGCGTGATGGATTTGGGATCATAGGCATCCAGCAACTCGCATGAACGCACACGAGCCATATTGATCGTGTTGAGCCGTCGCTTGCCGGTTGCCAGTAACCTGAACTTATCGTCCTTGGCGGAATATTCCAGGCGGTAAGGTATACACTCGATCGAATGGCGGGCGCCGGTATGGCCACGGAACCGGATACGCAGTTTTCTCTTCTTTCGAATTGCCTTCAGTGCTGTTTGGAAGCAAGCTATGTAGGCGGGATCCCCATACGGATCTCCGTCCGCGTACTGGTCAAAGAGAATGAAGGTGTCCTGAGCATACAGCGGATCAACATCTTCCAGCCCGGTCGTGTCCGGATCAAACAGAGCGATTCTGGGATCAGACAGCAGCGCTTTGAGCCATCTCTTTTGGAGCATTGTCAAAGGCATGGTTGGCTTGTGGTGAAGTATGGAATGATACTCCTGATCGAGTAAAGGCCAGGTTCCGGATTTCAGCGCTGCCGGAATTGCAAGCGCGCTTTCCGCGAAAGCCTTTTCCCGGACAAGCTCGGTCATTCTTCGATCTGTCAACTTCCCATCGGATGCTTCGGAAAGGACAGCTGCGACGACATTGAAATAGCTTCCGTAAATCTCACTGAATAACATCGTTGCCACCTCCGTACAGAGCGTCCATCCGCGCCAAATCTTCTTGGAACATATCCAAAACATACTGGCTGGAGCATTTGAGATCTACAATGCGGCCGATGAAGGTGCGCAGCCAGGGCAGTATCTCTGAGGCATCATAGACATCGGCTGAAAACCTGCAAGTCTGTGAGTCCAATAGTTCGACTGTACCATGGCGCTTCTCGCGCTCCAGGCGGTGCAGCACGAATTCCTCGCCCGGGTCAAAATGGACCGTCATTTCAATATGATCCAAATTATGGTCGGGACCCGTTGAGACACCCCAAAGGTGCTGGTCAAACTTCTCCTGGTACCCTAAGTACTTGCTGTAGTGTTTCTCGACATTCCCAATCGTGACCTTTTTGATGGCATCCAACCGGAAGAAAGATAAGTGCCGCCCCCGGTAATGGTAGCCGAGCAGATACTGGCGCCCGGACTGGGTGCTGACATAGATCTTCAGAGGACAAACCGTCCTTTGATAGTCGCGGCCACTCCGCAGGCTCCTGACGGTCAGTTCCGCAGCTCTTTTTTCATCGATTGCCGCCAACAGATCACAGAGGACATCACTGTCCAGGGCGTGGAGCATGTAGTGATGTTTGAATCGGAAGCTATCAGAAGGTTTTTCCAATTTATCGATCAAGAAGGAGCCAATCACCCCCGAGTGGATCCTCCTCGGAGAAAAAGGATAGGGCGTCTGCCCAGGTATTCAAATCAACGGTGTTATCATCCGTTCTCCGGTAGAGTACCTCACGACCGCATTTCTCGGAGCTTAGCAGACCAAGCGCCTCATATTCCTTGAGCTTTTTCCGCACGGTGGATTCGTCTGGAGAGAGGCGCCGCTGAAATGAGAGAGATAGTCATCATTGATGCAATCGACAATCTCTCTGGAAGAAAGCGCGCTGCCATCGGCCAGCAGGTCCATCACATAGAAGTGGAGGGTGATGTCCTTATCGGTAAAGCTTTTGGCTTTAAAAGCCTTGTGGAGCGGGTTGTGTGGGATCCGCCTGCTGTCAACCGAGAGGAATACATTCTTGCCGGATGTGTCCTGATGGAAGGACATAAAGTCGCCGATCCAACTCTCAATTCTTCGCCGCTCATTATCGTAGCTGCGGGCACTCTTGATGCTGTACTCTTCCCGACTCTTAAACCCATAGACATAGAATTCGCGCATGTAGCTCCGGATACGCTCAAAACTCTTGACCAACTCACTATATGCCACGAAATCCACCTCCTGCAGTTTATGGCCTCATTTTACCACAGGAGGTGTCCAAATGAAAGAACAGCTCCTTGCCAACTGCGGTCTGGAATGGGTTTGAACCAATTTTTCGCAGACTTTTAGGTAGTTGCTCTTGAGTTCGCAACTTTTTTTCCGTGTTTTTCCTCTGAACAGGCAGTATTCTTAAATCACGAAAAGCGCATACAGCAAACCCATGCATATGACTTTTAATCATAGACGCTGTTCTGGTCTGGCGTAGTAACCTCTCCGGAATAAAGAATGCGCTTTGTAAAGACGCTAACAGCATTATCTATTAACATTAGCTCAATGAAGGAGCGCCTGCTTTCGGGGCAGGCCGACGAAGTGTGAGACTCCCTTTATGATGATAAAGGACAGCGTCTTGTCGAATACATCTCCGGTAGTTCAGATGGTAGAACGGGAGACCCCAATCTCTGTGTCGTGGGTTCGAGCCCCACCCGGATGATGTATTCACTCCTTAGACAAAAAGGCACCAACAGCAAAGGTAGAATAGCTAAGATGGTTAAAGCAGCGGGTTCATACCCGACGTTCGTGGGTTCGATTCCCACTTCACATGGTGCCTTGTTTTATCAATAAAGATGCCCACAGCAACACCCAACGGTCTTGAATCCGATCCGATGCAGAGGTCAGGGCGCCGGTCAACTGGCGGCTTAGGACTTGCGATATGGCAGGCATCTTGTGAAAGGCACCAACAGCAATTCTTGGTAACAACTACGACTAGAAATCGTACTTTCGGGTTCAAATCCCTGATGGTGCCTTGTATAACCAATTCATCACGGAGGAGTGATTTCCATGCTGAAGTTTCTAAAGAAAGAAGCAAATATGACCCATACGGAAAATGGCGCAGTTACATATCGTTCCACCCAGTCTGAATGTCTGGATCTGTTCGCTACGATCGGCGCCCTGCGCAGAGAGCGTGACGAGGAGATCACGAATCGCTTCCTCCGCGCCTATGCCGAAGACGCTGATCTGGCCATGAAGACCCTGTTCTTTGCGAGAGATATTCGTGGCGGTATCGGCGAGCGCCGTGTCTTCCGTACCATTCTGAAGTGGCTGGCCAACAACGAGCCGCGATCCCTGGAGAAGAACATCCAGTACATTGCAGAGTATGGACGCTACGATGACCTGCTGGTCCTGATGGGCACCACATGCGAAGGCAAGGTGCTGCATCTGATCAAAAAGCAGCTGGCAGCCGACTGTGCCGCTCTGGAGGCTGGCGAGTCCGTGTCGCTGCTGGCCAAGTGGCTTCCTCCGTCAATGCCTCCAACGAGGATGCGATCCGGCAGGCAAAACGAATTGCCCGATCACTGGGAATGAACGACGCCCAGTACCGCAAAACGCTGAGCGCCCTGCGCACCAAGATCAGCATCATCGAGAACAACCTGCGCGAAAAAGACTACACCTTCGATTACTCCAAGCAGCCCTCCAAGGCCATGTTCAAGTATCGTAAGGCCTTCATGCGAAATGATGGAGACCGCTATGATGAATTCATGAGCCGTGTCGCCGAGGGTACGGAGCAGCTCCACACTGGCACCCTGATGCCCTATGAGATGATCAAGCCCTTCTTCGGTCGCGGCGATATCTCCGATCAGGAGCGCAAGGCCATTGACGCAACATGGAAGACACAGGAGGATTTCACTGGCGGTGAGAACGCTCTGGTCGTCATTGATGGCTCCGGCTCCATGTACGGTGGTGCTGATCCCATCCCCGCTACTGTGGCGCTGTCTCTTGGTATCTACTATGCCGAGCTCAACACCGGCGCATTCCAAAACCACTTCATCACATTCTCTGAGAATCCCAAGCTGGTGGAGATTAAGGGCAAGGATATCTACGAAAAGGTGCGGTACTGTCACCAGTTCAACGAGGTCGCCAACACCAATATCCAGCGTGTGTTTGAGTTGATCCTCAAGACTGCCGTGAAGAACCGTGTGCCCCAGAAGGATATGCCTGCCAAGATCTTCATTATCTCCGATATGGAGTTCGACTACTGTACTGAAGATTGCTCCTTGACCAACTTCGAGTATGCGCAGCGGCTCTTCGAGGAACATGGCTACCAGCTGCCCGAGGTGATGTTCTGGAATGTGTCAAGCCGTAATCAGCAGCAGCCCGTCAAGATCAACGACCAGGGCGTTGCGCTGGTATCCGGCTGTAATCCCCGAATCTTCTCCATGCTGAAAGCCGGCATTCTTTCCCCCTATGCCTTCATGATGGATGTTCTGGGTTCCGAGCGTTACGCGGCGATCGTGGCATAATAGAGCTGACGCAGGAGGTGATAGCAGGTATGTTATCGCCTCCTGCTTTTTCTTTCCCAACAAAAGTGTTGCTGTTGACAGAGATGAACCGTAAAATAAAGAGTATGAAGGAAAGGGAGATCGTTATGATTACGATTCAAGGTTTATATAATACTGCGGTCTGTTACACCCCCGAGTTGGAGGAGGCAGCCCGCAAGCAGATCCAGACCGTTTGCGATCAGGCCGAGTTTGCCGGCTGCAAGATCCGGATCATGCCCGACGTCCACGCCGGAAAGGGCTGCACCATCGGCACGACCATGACCATCCAGGACAAAATCGTTCCCGGTATGGTTGGCGTAGATATCGGCTGCGGTATGGAGACTGTTGAGCTTCGTGAGCGGGAGGTCGACTTTGAGAAGCTGGACGCCCTAATCCGCAGGGAGATCCCCTATGGCCGTGAGGTTCGAGACATTCCTCATGCACTGAACGCTGAGATCGATCTGACTCACCTCCGCTGCACAGATCAAGTCAATCTCAACCGGGCCATGCGCAGC
>VOFB01002210.1_pt1 | contig 34656 bp, 50 predicted proteins | sample 5384141 | NCBI WGS metagenome assembly VOFB01 (sample SAMN12384721, study PRJNA508395) | human gut metagenome | isolation source: healthy gut A | host: Homo sapiens | reverse complement strand
GTTCAATGATCTGCTGAGAGGCAGAAAAAGGATGACGTCAGATGATGTTGTCCCGATTTGCAAGGCTCTGGGGATCACGCCGAATGAGCTTTTCGGGATTGAACACACCTCGTCCCAGCCGGGCAAGAGCGCATGAAGGGAGGGAAGAAGGTGGAGGAAGAAACAAAAAGCCCTGTACGCCTGTGGAAGAGGCGGGCAGAGACTACAACGAACTGGGGCTGTACTTACACAGCAAAGAAAATAACCGAACACTGGAAGCGGCACAGACCCTTTGGGAATTCCTGCCGGGGTGGATGGCGGCCAGAAAGATGGCTGTGTATGACCCTGATTATAACAGGTCGCTTTCCGGGGTGATTGCCGAGAATGCAGAAATCATTCTGAAAGCAGCTCAAGACATGGCCGGATGGGGTCTGGCAGAGTGCGAACCGGCCAGGAAGGAAGAAACTCCACAGGGATAAGCCCCTGCCGGAACATCTGATAGATTGCGCCAGTGCATTGCTGACATTGCTCAAAGTTTGTGTCGTTGCAGTGGTCACAGACGTTAGGAACCGAGAAAACCGGAAACTTTCCGGGGACAACGCTGCAGCAGATTTCGGATTCCATTGCAGGCAGAATTCCCAGAGCGTCAAAGGGACATTGAATTTCAAACATGATTTTGTAAAGCACGGTGGCTTTCATCTCCTTTCGGTGCAAGTATAGCACAAATCGGAGAATAAGGGCCAGCCGGGGAAGAATGCATGAAACCAAGGAGGACAAAGAGATGGGCAAGAAGAACGAGGCGGCCCGGATGCTGGCAAACCTGAACGGGCCGTGGAGCAATGCAGCCTGCATGGGCTATTGTCTGATCGCTATGCGCCGGGCAAACCTGCGCCCCGGCGCACAGCGCCGGGTGCTGATGGTGCTGGAGCAGTGTTTTGACGATGTCAGCGTGGAAGACGCCGAAAAAGCAGGCTATGCCAATACGGAGGGATAAGGACATGGAACGTTTTGTGATCGTGATGCCGGTGGACACCAGCGCTTACCTTTTGCCCTGTGACGACGGGGGACACCTGCAAGCTGGAGACGCTGCAGAAGCTGGTGGGCGGGCCCATTGAGATGGCCGACACCTGCCTGGCTGCCAGCTGGGCACGGGAGGATGTGGACAGCATCCAGATGGCCGTGAACGAAGAGGGCCTGCTGCAGGAGCTGCCTTTACAATGAGCACGCCACGGATCTGTACGCGTTCAACTACATGAGCAGCATTGTAGGTCCGGCAGTGCTGATGGCAGCGCGGGGCGACGAGCTGATCGGCTTTGCAAAGTCGGTGGCCGAAAGCATCTGCACCGAGTGGAAGATCCCGCTGGAAGCACTCGGCGAAGGCGAACGCTTCCAGACCTTTAACCCGGACTGACAGGAGGCGTGAATGGACGGTGAAAGCGGGCCGCTGAAGATGTGGCAGATCTGGGCGCTGTATGACATTGCCGCGGATTTTTACGCAGACCCGGAGAACCAGGCTGCGTTTGAAGCATGGCAGAAGCAGCGGGAGAAGTGCAAGAAAAAAAAGGCCCTGCCGGCGTGACAGCACCGGCAAGGCCAAGGGGTGATGAAAGCAGCATGCACTCATCACCAGAAGTTTAACACAAACGGGAGGTTTTGACAATGCGGAAATGGATCTATTACTGCGGCAGCTGGGCCAGCCTGATCGGCTGCCTGCTGGTGGCAAGCGGGCTGGAAAGCTACACGGGCTGGGCCATGGCCGGGTGTTTTGTGGGGGCGCTGGTGCTGCTGGCGCTGGCTGTGGTGCTGGCGGGCCTGGGCAGCTGCGCCGAGCAGGAAGAGGACGAAAAGCCCTGCAAGCGAGCGGCAGCCGCAGGAAAAACGAGCGGCTGACCGCAGAAAGGCGGGCTGAAGGATGGGCAGATACCGCGTGAATGTGGAGTGCAGCCAGAAGCTGCCACAGACCAAAAGCGAATACTTTACACACTGCAGCTACGAGGTGCAGGCCATCAGCAAGGGCGTGGCAAAGGCCATGGCCGAGGACAAAGCCCGGCAGAGCACGGGGGCTGTACCTGCAAGGCCTACAGCGTGGAGGTGCTGAAGTGAGCCGGCCGGAGAACCTGACGCCGGACGAGGCAGAGATCTGGCAGCGGATGGAGCTGCACGGCGAGGAGCTGGTGCGGGACATGGGCGCTGCCCTGATGCAGGCCGACAAGCTGCCGGAGTGGATGCAGGAAGCAGCCGTGAACATGCTGTGCGACAAACTGGCGGACGCCAGGGCGCTGGCGGCCAGCTGGATGAACGACCACGGGGAACCGTGAAGGAGGACAAGGATGAAAAGCAAGATTGAAATCAACATTTCGGTGATCGACGACGGCCCGGTGGTGATGCGCTGCCAGGGCCAGAACACAAGCAAGGGCAAAGCGCTGGACGCCCTGGAAGATGCCTACCTGAGCACCGTGGCGCAACTGATGAGAAAGGACCTCTCAAGGCCGAGCAGGAGGAAGCCGCCAAGGAATTTGGCGAGATGATGCAGGACCGGTTGCTGGCCATGGTGCGAGGAAAAGGCAAACGGTATATGGTCAGCAGCGAAAAAAGAGATGAGCTTTATGACGGAGCTGATGCGGCGGCAGGGGGAGGTGCAGCCTTGACCTACGAAGAGTACCGACGGGAGTTGAACGAGGCGCTGGAAAAGGCGGACTGGATGAACCCGCGGGACAAAAACGGCCCGGCGTACCGGGTACTGGCCCGTGCGGCACGGGACAAGGCCCTGCTGCTGGCCCAGTGGCAGAAGCTGCACGACGAATACTACGAAAGGACAAAGAGATGAAGAAGAAACTGAGCCTGACCGAGAAGATCAGCCTGGCGGAGAACAATGCGGTGGATTTTATGCACGCCTGCGTGACCATTGCCCTGCACGACGAGTACGAGGTGGGTGTGCAGCGGCTGCGGAAGGTAAACCTGCGGCGGGACGAGATCAACGAGGAGATGCTGGAAGTGATGGCCCAGCCCCGGAAAAGCGGCCGGGAGCAGGCCGCAGCCGGGCAGGCCTGGCTGGTGAGCCTTTTTGCCGGAGGGGGCGGAAACGGAGTTCCGGTGCCGCTGGGCAAGGGCGCGGCCCGCAAGCAGAAGGAGCTGCAGATCCGCATGGCGGTGGACAACGCTGCCACGCTGGGGTGGCGGGTATACGCGGCGGCCTGCGCCGAGGTGCTGGGCTTTGGAGCCAAGCGCCTGAACGACTTACATAAAGCGGTGCTGGAAAACTTCCGGCAGCTTTCCGCCTGGGCCATAGAGGACGGCGTGGACGTGGCGCTGGAGCGTTTTTGCCGCTGCGCCCGGGACGCCTACAAGACCGACGTGCAGGTGGAGGACATCCCGGACGCACAGGCGCTGCATCAGCAGCAGCGCCAGACCCGGCAGGCACTGGACGGGCTGGCAGAGCGGGCCTGGATGGTGGAGGCCAGCCGCAAGCGGGTGGGCTGCCTGCCGCTGGCCCCGGCGGAAGTGGAAAAGCGCATCCAGACCGTGCTGCAGGCCCCGGCCATGCCGGAGAGCTGGGAGAGGAGGCGGGCGAGATGACCCTGAAAGAAGCGATGGGCTACCGGGGCGAGAACGCCGACACCCTGGCGGAGAAGATCGGCATCCGTGCCGGAGAGGTGCGCAGATGGATGGGAGAGAACGGCATGCTGCGGATCTCGGGAGCGAGAATGCAGCAGCTGGCTGCCGCACTGGACGGCGGGGTGCTGATCACTGAAGACGGGGCGGAGTTTGAGTTGTACAGGGAACGGAGGAAACAGATGAGCAAGGACAAATGCAGAATGAGCCGCAAGCACTTTTGCAAAAAGGCGGCCGGAAAGCACGGCGTGCAGGTACAGGAGGTGCGGGACATGGTGCGTGAGGAGTGGGTGGACCCGCTCAAGCGCCTGCAGGAGAAGCGTGCGAGCGCAAAGCACCGGGCCTGGAAGCAGGAGGGCAAAGCCGTATGATGGTGTACAAATACCGCCTGCACGACCCGGACAGCGGGAAGGTGCTGTACGAGGGCACGGCGGCAGACCTGGCAGCGCAGGGCGTCGTGGTCTCTGAAAAGGTCCTGCCGACGCTGTGGCGGGACCAGCAGCGCCAGCACAAGCGCCGCGGCAAGCACCGGTGGAACATCACCCGGGAAAAGGTAGAAGTGGCTTGCAGCCGGAAAGCCTACAAGGCGCGGCTGAAGCCGAAAAAGACGGCGGCCGTGCAGGCAAAGCCGCCGAAACGGCCTGCAAAGCCGAAAGCTGCTGCGCTGCCGGTGCCGAAACCGGTGGCACCCAGAGCGCCCCGGGTGCGGCTGAAGAAGTACCTGACAGACCCGACCCCGCTGCAGCGGGACGTGCGGGAGCTGGAAGGCTACAACGCCAAGGCCCGGGAGCGTGGAAAGAAAGAGCTGAGCTATGGGTACTGGGCAGCAGAGGGAAAACCGGCTGCTCCGGCATGGTAAAGCCGGTATGCACGCCGGACTGCCCGGACCGGCACCCAGCCTGCAGCGACCGGTGCGAAAAATACCGGGCCTGGAAAGCCGAGGTACAGAAAGAAAAGACCTACACGAAGAGCCAGAACGATGCGGGAAAGATCAACCGGAACGACTTTGACGCGGAGTTCTGGATGGGCGGAAAGCACAAATAACGAGCCCCGGCGGCGCTGGATGCGCGCGGCCGGGGGCTTTGGCGACGGCGGGAGCGTCAGGCCGAACGGGTGCTGCCAGAGGGAAAAATCTGGCGGCAGGCGTTTGAACTGAACAGGCCCTTCCTTTTTATAATAAGCGTCCGGGGCGGGCGCTTTGGGGGCTTGTATACCCGTTAATCTTGTGACTGTGTGGGCCACAGAAAAGAAACCAACACGAAAAGTTTACCGGACAGGGAGGGCACCGGGATGCGAAAAAGCTACATCCGGGAAAAAAGGACCCTTTGCGGGGACACATACCAGGCCGTGGGCATTTACCCCGTGACGGATCAGGAGCACCGCCAGCGGGGCAAGAAGCGCAAGGAAAGTGACCGGGGGCAGAAGAGCCGGAACAAAGCCGCCAGCCTGCGCCGCCGACAGCGCAAGGTGCTGGCCAATTTTGACCAGAACGGCTTTTACCTGACCGCTACATACGAGGACGCCTACCTGCCCGAGGACGAGGAAGGCTGCTGGCGGGACGCGAAGAACTATGCCCGGCGGGTGCAGCGGGCGGTGCGCAAGCGCTTTGGCGTGCGGGGAACGTGGCTGAAGTTGATGCTGTGGGCCGTGCGCAACGGCGAGGCCGGGCGGCTGCACATGCATGGCTTTGCCCAGTGCCCGGGGCTGAGTGAGGCAGAGCGGCGGGAGCTGCGGTATATGCTGGAGGATCTATGGCGGCGGCGTGTCCCCGGCACACGGGAGTTTGAGCCCATGGGCACCATGAACGCAGACCGGATCATCATGAAGAAGATCCTGGGCATTGACGGGCAGGGTACGAGCGGCACGGTGGGGTACATCTACGGCCACGGCTTCCGGCGGTGCCTGGAAACCAGCAACCTGACCCTGCCGGAGGAGCAGCCGGCAGCTGACACCAAGTGGAGCCGCCGCCAGCTGCGGGAGGCCTGCAGCGAACACGCGGAGGACCCGGCGTGGTGGGAAAAGCTGTTCCCGGGGTGGGGTGCGTGAAGATCCAGATCTTTGACCCCGGCGGGCTGCACGAGAATGCCGAGCCCCGGCCGGAGGGCTGGGAAGCCACCGAACCGCAGGCTTATGTGATCCTGCGGCGGGGGGTTTGCGAAAGTTCGCACATGACAGACAAGAAATATTTATTTTGCGCGTAAAATAGGCGGTTTGTGCGGGGAATGTGTGAGATATCAGCCAAAAACGGCAAAAAAAGCGGGAAAGGCGGCGGGCAGTGACCAAAAAGCAGCGGAAAGAGGTGCGCAGGGCGCTGCGGCAGTACGACGGGCGCGGCAAGTGGGCGGCGGTGCTGGACCGGGTGAAGGAATACTATGCGCGGACAGACCCTGCCTGCTGGGAACTTTTTGCGGATGCGCTACCTGGAGGGCATGCGGGAAGAAGAGGACGTGATCCGGGCGCTGTACATCGGGCGGACGACCTACTACAGCAAGGAGCTGGAAGCGCTGAGCACGGTGGGGATCTACGCGGCAGCGGCGGGGCTGCTGGATGCGGAATGACAGCTGCGGGGACGCAGAGGGATGGCTGAGCGCAGCGGCGCGCGGCCTTTTTGTGCTGCAACGGCGACGACCGCCGCCTGCGGCTGAAGCAGGGAGCTGAGGCTGGGGCAGTGTTCTGGTTTTTCAAAGCGCCGCAAGGCCGCTGCGGAAAAAACAGCAAACACAACCCGTGCTCCACTCCCCCAAAAAGTCCGGAGGTTTTTTGTGCGGCGGTTTGCGATAGACTGGAACCATGAGCACAGAGGGAGGGCCTGGGATGGCACAGCGGAAATACTGCAAAAATACCGTGTCGGGCCGACAGGGGCGCGGGAAAAAGTACCCGGCCAAGGTACGGGCCGAGGTGGTGATGGCCATGATCGGTTCCAACTCCATCTGCGCAGTGGCCCGGAAGTACGGCGTGCCGGAGAGCACCATCCGCAGCTGGATGGCCGAGGAGGCCGGAAAGCCGGACGGGGTGTTTGCCGAGGCCAGAGCCCAGGCAGCGCGGGAGATCGCAGCCCGGGCGGCGCTGGGAGCCCGGCCCAGGTGGGCTACCTGCAGCAGCGGGTGGCCGAGAACAGGCGGGCCAGCGAGATCTGCACAAAGCTGCGGGCAAAGCTGGACGAGGATGCCCGGGCCAGGAAGTACACGGTGGGGGCCTTGCTCAAGAGCCAGGAGGAGGAGCTGGCGGACGCCACAGAGACCGGGATGGTGGTATACAGCCAGCCCGGCAGCTATGACCGGGAACTGGACTATGAGCAGCGGAAGGAGCTGGAGGCCCAGCTGGAGCGGTACGACGCGCAGGTGATGAGTGACCGGGATGCTGCCAACGTGGCGGCGGTGCTGATGAACGCTGCGGCCAATGCGGCGGCGCTGGTGCCCCGGGACGAGGGCAGCACCCAGAGCGCTGCCCCGGCGGTGCTGATGGAAGCAAAGGACGACGCAGAGCAGCAGGAGGTGGTGCTGGATGGCACGGCAGGAGATTAACGGCCGGCCCATCATCTGGCGGCCGCAGCCGAGGCAGGCGGCCTTTATGCGGCGCAGCGAGGACGAGGCCCTGTACGGCGGGGCGGCCGGCGGCGGCAAGAGCGACGCGCTGGTGATCGAGGCGCTGCGGCAGGTGGATGTGCCGAACTACCGGGCATTGATCCTGCGCAAGACCTTTCCCCCAGCTGCGGGAGCTGATCGACAAGACCATGCAGTACTACAAGCCTGTGTTCCCGAAAGCCCGGTACAACGCCAGCAACCACTGCTGGACCTTCCCCAGCGGGGCGAAGATCTATTTTGGCAGCATGTTCCGGGCCCAGGACAAATACAACTACCAGGGCCAGCAGTTTGATTTTATCGGGGTGGACGAGCTGACCCACTTCACCTGGGAAGAGTACAGCTACCTGATGAGCCGCAACCGCCCCAGCGGGCCGGGCACACAGGTGTACATCCGGGCCACGGCCAACCCCGGCGGCATCGGCCACGGGTGGGTGAAGGCCCGGTTCATCACGCCGGCACCCCCGGGCACCCGGATGGTGCAGCTGGTGGACGTGAAGAAGCCGGACGGCACCGTGGAAAAAGCTGCGGCGCACGCGGGTGTTTATCCCCTCCACCATCTTTGACAACCCGGCACTGCTGAAAAATGACCCGGGGTATCTGAACAATCTGGCAAGCCTGCCGGAGGCAGAAAAGCAGGCGCTGCTCTATGGCAGCTGGGACAGCTTTTCCGGCCAGGTGTTCACCGAGTGGCGCAACGACCCGGCCCACTACGAGGACCAGCGGTGGACCCACGTCATCAAGCCGTTTCGCATTCCGGCACACTGGAAAATCTGGCGCGGGTACGACTTTGGCTACTCGCGGCCCTTCTCGGTGGGGTGGTACGCAGCGGACGAAGAGGGCAGGCTGTACCGGATCAAGGAGCTGTACGGCTGCGACGGTGCGCCGAACGAAGGCCTGAAGATCAACCCGGTGGAGCAGGCCCGGCGCATAAGGGAAGCGGAGGAGAACGACCCGATGCTCAAGGGCCGGGTGATCCAGGGCGTGGCGGACCCGGCCATCTTCAACGAGAGCCAGGGCGAGAGCATTGCCCAGATGCAGGAAAAGCACCCGTACTACCTGGTATGGCACCCGGGAGACCACACCCGCCTTGCCGGCAAGATGCAGATGCACTACCGGCTGGCCTTTGACGCCGAGGGACGGCCCATGCTGCAGGTGTTTGACACCTGCAAACACTTTATCCGGACCATCCCGAACCTTGTGTACGACGAGAGCAACGTGGAGGACATTGACTCGGACCAGGAGGATCACATCTACGACGAGTGCCGCTATGTGCTGATGGAAAACCCCATCAGCCCGCGGCAGATCCAGAAAGAGACGGTACTGCGGGACGACCCGCTGGACCTGGACAAGAGAAAGAGCAGAACACATGTGATGCGGGTGTAACTCCCACACCACTGGGAATGGGCAAAAAAGGAGTGACAGAGTGGACGGAAAAGAACTTTTGCAGGAGCTGCTGCGGCGATACCCGGACCAGAGGGTGAGCGAAGACCCGGCGGGGGCCGGGATGCTGAGCAGCCTGGGAGCGTAGCAGCCGGAGCCGATGACCGGAGCGGGCCTGCAGACGGCAGGCGGCTCCCTCACGGAAGAGGCGGCAGGCGCGCAGGTGATCGGGCCGGAGGAGATCGCAAAGGCGGGGGAGACTCTGCAGAAATACAAGGCGGGCAAGGCGGCGCTGGACAAGCGGATCGTGGAGAACGAGCTGTGGTTCCGCATGGGGCACTGGGAGAACTACGAAAACGAGATGATGGAGGGCAAGCCCAAACCTTCCAGCGGGTGGCTGTTCAACAGCATTGCCAACAAGCACGCCGACGCCATGGACAACTACCCGGAGCCCAACGTTTTGCCCCGGGCGGCGGACGACGAAGAAACGGCCAAGGCACTCTCGAAGATCATCCCGGTGGTTTTGGAGCAGTGCGACTATGAGCAGGTGTACAGCGACACCTGGTGGCGCAAGCTCAAGACCGGCACCGGCGTGAAGGGTGTGTTCTGGGACCCGACGCTGCGAGGGGCCTTGGCGACATCAGCGTGAAGAGCGTGAACCTGCTGATGCTGTACTGGGCCCCTGGCGTGAGCGACATTCAGGAGAGCCCGAACCTGTTCAGCCTGAGCCTGGAGGACAACGAGCAGCTGGTGGCGAAATACCCCCAGTTGGAAGGCCACACCGGAAAGAGCCTGGACGTGGCCGAGTACATCCACGACGATCAGTTGGACACCACCGGCAAGAGTGTGGTGGTGGACTGGTACTACAAAAAGGCCCGGCCGCAGGGCGCGCCGGTGCTGCACTACTGCAAGTACTGCAACGGCGTGGTGCTGTACGCCAGCGAGAACGACCCGGCCCTGGCCGAGCGGGGCTTTTACGACCACGGCAAGTACCCCTTTGTGTTCGACACCCTGTTCGTGGAAGAGGACAGCCCGGCGGGCTTTGGGTACATCGACGTGATGAAGGACACCCAGACCGCCATTGACGAGATGAACCACGCCATGGACGAGAACGTGAAACTGGCAAGCAAACTGCGCTTTGTGGTGAGCGACTCGGCCGGGGTGAACGAGGAAGAACTGGCGGACTTCAGCCGGGACATCGTGCATGTGGTGGGGCGGCTGAACAGCGACACCTTTATGCCGCTGCAGACCAGCGTGCTGAGCGGCAACTGCATCACCTACCGGGACGACCGGGTGAACGAGCTGAAGGAGGTCAGCGGCAACCGGGACGTGAGCCAGGGAGGCACTACCAGCGGCCTGACCGCGGCCAGCGCCATTGCGGCCCTGCAGGAAGCGGGCAGCAAGCTGAGCCGGGACATGCTGAAAAGCGCGTACCGCTCCTTTGCGAAGGAGTGCTACCTGATCATCGAGCTGATGCGCCAGTTCTACGACGAGCAGCGGGTGTTCCGCATTACCGGAGAGACGGGGCAGACCGAGTACACCCCCTTCAGCGCGGCGCAGCTGCGGGCCGTGCCGGGCGGCGAGATCGGCGGGGTGCAGCTGGGCGACCATGAGCCGGTGTTTGACATCACGGTGAGCGCGGCCAAGAAGAGCACCTTCAGCCGTCTTTCTCAGAACGAGACGGCGAAAGAGTGCTACCAGATGGGCTTCTTTGCGCCTGCCAACGCCGACGCGGCCCTGGCGGCGCTGGACATGATGGACTTTGAAGGCATTGAGAAGGTGCGCCAGCGGGTGAGTGAGAACGGCACGCTGTACACCCAGCTCCAGCAGATGGCACAGCAGCTGCAGAAGATGGCAGCCATCATCGACCAGCAGAACGGCACCAACGTGAGCGAGGCGGCAGGAGCGGCTGCGCAGGCGGCGGGCAGCACGGGTGGCGGCAGCGGCAGTAGCAATGTGACCCGCAGCACCACCAACAGCCTGGGCGCTGCGGTGGGCGAAGGGAACAACAGTCTCTCGACACAGGCGGCCAAGCGGGCCATGGATGCGAACAACCCGAACAAAGAATGACGGGGGACGTTCTCTTTTGCCGCACAAAAGAGAACCAGAAAAGCGCCAGCGATTTCGACGCGCTGGACCCACGAGAAAGGGGCTGCTCGCCCCTTTCAGACCCCAAAGAAGAAGTCGAACCGGAAAAAAGCTAGTCGCTGTGCTTAACGCTTTTTTCTCGGCTCTCCGATTGGAACAGGAACGACAGGAGGAAAACGGCGTGATCAAAGTGGAAATGATGCAGACCGACAAGGGCTATAGTGTAGCAGCAAGCGGCCACGCAGACTATGCACCCAAAGGCCAGGACATTGTGTGTGCGGCAGCGAGCGTGCTGCTGCAGACGCTGGCCAACAAGGTGGAGGAGGCTGCACGGCAGAAGCAGCTGGAGAGCAGCTGCGTGCAGCACGGTGAGTCTTTTCGTGGTGCAGGCAAAGCCCAGCGGAGGCATGACCGGAATCATGGTTGCTGCATGGTACGACTTTGTGGAGGAAGGGCTGAGCGAGCTGGCCGGGCAGTACCCGGACCATGTGGAGTTGTACATTTACGATGACAGCGACGGCTGCGATGCGCCGGAAAAGGCACTGAACCTGCAGAAATTTGCCGAAGGCGGAGACGGCGGCGCAGGGGCTGCAGAGGGCGGTGCGGCGGAAGCGGCCGCCCCGGCGGTGCAGGAGCCTGCCCTGCGGCCGGCACAGGAGCGGCTGGCACGGCGCAGCGGGGCGCTGAAGGGGAGGGCGGCAGGCGGGGAGAAACCCCCAGCCGCCTGCGGGCGGCAGCCCCTCAAGGAGGGGGCCTCTGGCAGTGAGAGTGACCCGGCGGAAGCGGAGAAGCACCAGGAACCTGCCAAGGAGCCCAAGGCCGAAAAGACCCCGGAGGAGCGCCGGAGAGCCTTTGGCGAGATGGTGCAGGGCGAATACAGCGACGTGTTCCAGGAGATGATGCAGCGGGCCATTGATAAGGCCACGGAGAACATCCGGCAGAATCCGCAGGTGGCGCGGCTGACCCAGGCACTGGCCAATGCCTACGGCGTGGACACCGATGACATGGACGGCCTGATCGAGGCGGTGGAGAACGGCCGCGTGAAGGACGAGAAATATTACGAGGACCTGGCCCAGCAGCGGGGTGTGAGCGTGAAAACGGCCCGGGAGCTGGACAAGATGGAGAGCGACCTGAAGCGCAGCAACACCCGCAACGCGCAGCTGCAGGCCATGCAGCAGGAAGCGACCCGCCAGCAGCGGGTGAGCCAGATCCAGGCACAGGGGGAGGCCCAGGCCGCCCAGCTGAAGACCCAGTACCCGGATTTTGAGCTGCAGGAGGTGCTGGCCAACGAGCAGGTGGCCGACCTGATGCGCCGGGGCGTGAGCTTGCCGGACGCTTACCGGGCCGCCTACTTTGACCACATCATGCAGCAGGCCACAGCCCAGACCGCCCAGAAGGTGGAGCAGGGCGTGGCGGCACGCATCCAGCAGCGGGCTGGCCGGCCCGGCGAGAACGGCACCCGGCTCGGCGGCGCGGTGACCACCCATGTGGACGTGGCCAGCATGAGCCGCCGCCAGCTGGAGGACCTGGAACGCAGGGCACGCCGGGGCGAGAAGATCACGCTGTAACGACTTCCCACACGAGGGTGTGAGAACATAAACCTTTGAAGGAGGACCAAACCATGAAATGGAAGAAGATGAACCTGCAGCTGTTTGCGGATGCGCACGAGCAGCTGCAGAACACCACCGGCAGCTCCGGCATGAGCGCCGAGATGAAAACCTTTTACGAGCGCCGCCTCATCGACCAGGCGCTGCCGGCGCTGGTGCATGACCAGTTCGGCGACAGCTACCCCATCCCGGCCAACAACGGCAAGACCATTGAGTTCCGCAAGTATGACGCGCTGCCCAAGGCCACCACGCCCCTGACCGAGGGCGTGACCCCGGAAGGCCAGGCCCTGACCGTGACCACGGTGACCGCTGAGGTGCACCAGTACGGCGGCTGGGTGCCCCTGACCGACATGGTGCAGATGACCACCATTGACAACAACGTGGTGCAGGCCACCAGCGTGCTGGCAAGCCAGAGCGGCCGCACCATGGACACCATTGTGCGCGACATTCTGGCCGGCGGCACCAACGTAATCTACGCCCCTAAGATCGGCGCAGGTGGTGCAGAGACCCCGGTGACCAGCCGTGCGGGTCTGGACGCCACGGCCCAGCTGACGGTGGACCTGATCGAGCAGGCGGTGGCCCAGCTGAAGGTGCAGAACGCCGACCCCATCGGCTCTGCCGGCGGCAGCTATGTGTGCATCATCCACCCGTACACGGCCTACGACCTGAAGAAAGACCCGGCCTGGGTGGAGGCCCACAAGTACGCCAGCCCTGAGGAGATCTTTGAGGGCGAGATCGGCAAGATCGGCAACGTGCGCTTTGTGGAGACCAGCGAGGCAAAGATCTGGAAGGGCACCGGCTGCCCCTCGGGCCTTGCGGTGTTTGGCACTCTGGTGCTGGGCGCCCACGCCTACGCCACCACCGAGCTGGAGGGCGGCGGCCTGCAGCACATCGTGAAGCAGTTGGGCTATGGCGACGACCCGCTGAACCAGCGCGCCTCTGTGGGCTGGAAGGCCGTGAAGACCGCCGAGCGCCTGAGCGAGCAGTACATGGTGCGCATTGAGAGCTGCAGCGCACGCTACAGCGCCAAGGCGAAGGCAAACTGAGGAACGGAGGATGAACAAATGGCAGTAAAGAAAGAAACCGCACAGCAGGCTGCGGAAGCAGCAACCCAGGACACCAAGGACGTGCAGGCGGAAAAGCGTGACACCGAGGTGATCCACCTGTTCAAGGACAACGGCCGCTACTCCAGCGCCCGTTTTGTGAGCGTGAACGGCGAGGCGTACCTGATCCAGCGCGGTGTGGACGTGGAGGTGCCTGCGGCGGTGGCCGAGGTGCTGCGCCACAGCGAAGAGATGGACAACGCGGCCAACGCGAAGATCGAGGCGGCCCAGGCGGCGGCGCAGAACGTGCCGGCACTGCAGAAGCTGTAAGAACAACGTGAAGAGAACACCCGGTACGGCAGGCACTTGCTGTGCCGGGTGTTTTTGCTAAGGAGGCGGAACGATGACAGCCGGAAAAGCGATAGAACTTTGTGACCAGATGCGGCCGAACAACGACTTTGGGGACGAGATGAAGCAGATGTGGCTGCGCCAGTGCGACGCGCGGCTGCGGCAGACGGTGGTGAACCGCTCGGCCTGCGGGGACTTTGACGCTGTGGGCGCCGACATGGCCGGGGACGGGCTGGAGTATGACACCCAGCTGCTGGCACCGGATGCCTTCAGCGCACTGTACCAGCACTGGCTGTGCGCCCAGATGGACCTGGCCCTGGGCGAGACGGCCCGAGCGGTGAACGAGCTGCAGATGTACAGTGACTACTGCCAGGAGTTTGCAGCCTGGATGCGGCAGAAATACCCCCCGGCGGGCGGGGTGCAGTGGAGGTATTGAGAGATGATCGACGGGACGAACCTGAACCAGCTGACCGGCAGTCGGCAGCTGTTGCGGGCCTTTGGGGGCATCAACGAGACCTACAGCTGCAGCGAGGCGGAGCTCTCGGCGGCGCTGAATTTTTCCGGCAGGGGATTTCCGGCGCTGCAGACCCGGGCGCTGCGCAAAAAGGTGCGGGACGTGGAGAAGGTGAACGGCATGTACCACCTGAACGGGCTGCTGATCTGCCGGGGCACGGGGCTGGAATACGCACCGGACGGGCAGGCGGGCCGCACGGCGGCGGTGACGCTGGAGAATGTGCTGACGGACGACCGCAAGGCGCTGGCCGGCATGGGCAGCAAGGTGCTGATCTGGCCGGACAAGCTGGCCTTTGACACCGAGACCGGCCAGCTGGAAACGCTGGGGGCAAAGTGGGAGCTGGGCGACCGCAAAATGACCGTGTGCCCCTGCGACACGGAGGGCAAGATGTACGAGGTGGCCGGTGCAGGCGACACGGAGCCGGAGAGCCCGGAGGACGGGCAGCTGTTTTTGAAGGGCGAAGCCGGGAACCTGTACGACTATGAGAGCGTGCTGGAAAAGTGGAGCGCCAAGAGCGGCAAGTGGGTGCAGGTGCTGGTGAACACGGTGCGCATGACCTGCCCGGGGATCGGGAGCCTGCTGAAGGAGGGCGACACGGTGACCCTGACCGGCATGCCGCAGGCGGTGTGTGACGCGCTGGCGGCAGACCTGAACGGAGAGATCGTGGTGCAGGCGCTGGAAGGAGACGACCTTGTGGCCAGCCTGACCCCAGCCCAGGACAGCAGCCGGTACTATGGCAGCTGGACGGTGACGGCCACGGGCACCAGCTGGCGCAGCCTGGACGGGGCACGCACCGAGAACGAGGGCCTGGCCGTGAGCATCACGCTGGAGCGGCGGGTGCCGGACCTGGACTTTGTGACGGAGCAGGGCAACCGGGTATGGGGCTGCAGCAAGAAGGAGAACACCATTTACGCCTGCCGCCTGGGCGACCCCACCAACTGGTACAGCTACCGGGGCATTGCTTCGGACAGTTACGCCGTGAACGTGGGCAGTGACGGCCCCTTTACCGGTGCGGCCACCTGCATGGGCTATGTGCTGTTCTTCAAAGAGAACTGCATCCACAAGCTGTACGGCTCCAAACCCAGCGACTACCAGCTCTCCAGCGTGCGGTGCCGGGGCGTGGCAGCCAATGCCGCCCACAGCCTGTGCGTGCTGAACGAGACGCTGTATTACCTTTCGCCCGGCGGGGTGATGGCATGGGACGGCAGCCTGCCCAGCAAGGTGTCCGGCGCGCTGGACACCGGGAAGCTGACGGGAGCCGCGTGGTGCGCGGCCGGAAGCCTGGACGCGCGGTATTACCTGTACCTGCGCCGCCAGGGGGACAGCGCCGGGCGGCTGCTGGTGTACGACACGGAGCGGGGCCTGTGGCACGAGGAGAGCGCCGTGGGTTACGAGATGGCCAGCACCGGCCGGCAGCTGTACCTGTTGGACGGCCGGGCCCTGTGGGCGGCAGACCCCGACCGGGAAACAGAAGGGGAAGCCGAGGCGGCGCTGCAGTTTGAAGCGGTGAGCGGAGACATTGGACTGACCGAGACGGATGACAAATACATCAGCCGGATCACCCTGCGGCTGGACGCCCAGACCCACAGTGTGGTGACGCTGGCGGTGAGCTACGACGGCGGACCCTGGGAGACCCTGCGCACGGCGGCCGCCACGGGAGACCATGCCCGGCTGAACCTGCCCTTTGAGCCGCGCCGGCACGACACCCTGCGGCTGAAGCTGAGCGGCACGGGGCAGATCGCACTGCGGAGCATGGCCTTTACATTGGCGGGCACCACCGGCGGCCGGGTGACCGGGGCCGGGCCGAGAAAGTGAGGAAGAACGATGGCGAGTTTAGCGGGGCTGAACGGCATCAGCCTGCCCAGCTTTGGCAGCAGCATGGACCCGGAGGACGCCCGGGCGCTGCGCAACTACCTGTACCAGCTGCAGGAACAGCTGGGGTATGTGCTGACCAACCTGGACAGCGAGAACATGAGCGAGAATTTTTTGAGCAGTAAGGGGGAGACGGAATGAGCAGACTGAGCAATGCCCGGACGGAACTGGAGAACTACGAAAAGACCCGCCCGGCGGACTATGTGAGCCAGTACCAGCCGAAGATCAAGGACGTGATGGGCCAGCTGGACGGCATGAAAGAATTTGACTACGACCCGGACGCCGACACGGCCTACCAGCAGTACAAGAGCCAGTACACCCGCTCGGCCAAGCTGGCGAACCAGAACGCCCAGGCCAACGCGGCGGCCCAGACCGGAGGCTACAGCTCCAGCTACGGCACCCAGGCGGGCCAGAACGCCTACACGACCACCATGAACAACCTGGACAACGTGCTGAACAGCCTGCAGGACCAGAGCCGCAGCGAGTACACGGCCAAGCGCACCGGGCTGGAGAGCCGGCTGAGCGGACTGCAGAACGCCGAACAGCAGGACTACCAGAACTACCAGAAGGACATGGCCAACTGGATGGACGGGCTGCAGTACCGCCAGAACGAGTACGACAAGGCCAGCAGCGAGAGCAGCCAGCGCACCAGCCGGTGGCTGAACGGCATCCTGAGCGCGGTGCAACTGGCGGCGCAGATCTTACAGTTCTTTTTGTGTAAGGAGGGGACACCATGGGAACCATTGCGAGACTGAACACGGCAAAGAAGAAGCTGGCCCAGGCCGAACAGGCTATGCCGGGGGCCTACCAGAACAACTACACGGACAGCATCAACCAGAAGCTGGTGCAGCTGGCGGATGCCAGCCTGACCGGCAGCACCGGCGTGGACACGGACGCCCTGAATGCCGCCTACCAGCAGTACCGGGCAAACAGCGTGGCCAACGCCCAGAACGGCGCGGCGGCCGCTGCCGGCACGGCCAATGCCCTGGCGGGCGGGTACGGTGCGGACTGGGCCAAGACCGCGGCGAACCAGGCGGCAGGGGAGCAGATCGCAGGCGTGGACAACAGCCTGAGCAGCCTGCGGGCGGACGCTTTGCAGAACTGGAAGCAGAAGATGAGTGACACCACCAGCGTGCTGGACGACCTGCTGGGCCAGCAGAGCCTGGAACGCAGCGAGTATGACGGCAGCGTGAGCAATGCCCAGAACTGGCGGGACTACCTGAGCGGCCGGGTGGACACGGCACGGCAGGAGAACAGCGATTTCTGGAACAATGTGTGGAACGTTGTGAAGGGAGTGGGCAATGCGGTAAAGACCGGGTACGATGCCTACCAGGGCTATTACCAGTGGGACAAGGAGTTTGAACTACAGAAGCAGCAGTATGCGGCCAGCCTGCAGCGCACCCAGCTGAGCGACCAGATCAGCGCCATGGAACAGGCGCAGGCCTTTAAGCAGGCGGGCTTTGATGACCTGGCAGCCCAGACCCTGACCAAGTACGGACTGGACAGCACGATGCTGGACGCCTGGGAGGGCATGAGCGATACCCAGAAGGACAAGATGGCGGCCCTGTTGCAGGGCGCAAGCCTGGCGGGCAGCGGCAACGACACGGCAGCAAAGAATTACCTGCAGATGGCAGGACTGAGCGGGGACAGCACGGACAGCTACGGCACCATTGCCGGGCGGCTGAACAGCTCGAACCTTGCATACCAGCAGGCGCTGCTGGGACTGCAGCAGCGGTACAAGACCACGGGCACCGGAAGCAAGAGCAGCGGCTACACGACCAGCGAGCTGCAGCAGATGGCAAACAAATTTTCCAGCATGAAGGGCACCGAGCCCCTGTACGACTTTTTACAAGCAGACCCTGACCGATGCGGGATGGATCAAGGCAGACACCGGCACCAAGGCCAGTACCCAGAGCGCGGCGGGAGGAACCGGAGCGGGAAAGGCGGGAACCACGACCAGCAAGCTGCCGGCAGCGACCACCAAAACGCCGTGGAGCACCAGCGGCACGGTGGACGGCGTGGCGGGGGCGTCGGTGAGCATGGCCAGCCCGAAAGGCGGCAATTACAATACGGCGCTGCGAGAAGCACAGCAGATGGCAAACAATGGCTATGACATGGCCCAGATCACCGAGTATCTGATCCGGAAAAATTACAGCGACAGTACCATCAGTCAGGTGTCGCAGACTATGGGATGGTAAAGGAGGAGCAACATGAGCCTGAGTGTAGAACAGGTGCGCCAGATGCGGGAGCAGATTAAAGCGAATGACGCCGCAAAAACCGCAGCCCAGAAGAAGACGACGACCCAGACTGCAAAGACCACCCCGGCGGCTGCTACGAACACGAAAAACACCGGCACGGGCCTGAGCGTGGCTCAGGTGGCGCAGATCCGTAGCCAGATGACGGCTGCCCCCGCCAGCACCAGCCGCCTGCAGACGACGCCCAGCACCCCGGCTTGGACGGGCGGCACCCGGCAGGTGCTGGGAACAGTAAGCGCGGACACGCTGGGCAAGCAGGTGCTGGCAGACATGACCAGCGACACGGGCAGCCCGGTGGCCACGGACCGGCAGGAGGACTACGAACCGGACTGGAACTATGTTGGCAGCGACAACGCCCCGAAACAGCGGGCCATTGCGCAGGGCACCTACGGCAGCTACGCCAAGGCGGCGCAGAAGGTGGGAAACGCCCTTGCCAGGACCGGCAGACCGACCGCTTTGACGAGCTGAACCAGTGGATGGATGCCGACCCCGGCACCGGGAGGTGGTGGACCTGCTGCGGCAGAAGGAGTACACCACCCAAGAGGACAAGGGCGTTGCCCCGAAGCAGGCCGTGCAGGTGACCGGTACAAAGCAGCGGTACAGCCCCGGAGACCTTTTGAAGATGGGGTACACGGCCCAGGAGATCAACGAGGCCCGGGCATACATCCGGGAATATGATGCCTTGCCGGTGACTGACCGGGTGGTGCGCCGCACGGCGGACACCACGAAGGGCATTGCAGCCACGGTGGCGTCGGCGGTGCCCATGGCGGGCGAGATGACCACCCAGGGCGTGAAGGACATCCGGGCTACCCAGAAAAACAGGCGGCACTGGACAAGGAACTGGAAGGCGATGCCCGTGGCAAGGAACTGAAAGACCGGATCACGGCGGTGGACATGGACTATAACCCCAGTACACCGACGAGGATCTGCGCGGCATGGGCTACAGCCAGAGCGAGATCGACGAAATGCGCAGCCGCATTGCCGGGACGGTGCAGAAAACGGCGCTGGATAAAGACACGAGCCTTGGCTACCAGCTGTACCACTACGGCCAGCAGCGCACGGAAGCAGCCCAGGCGGGCATGAGCCCGGCGGCCAAAACAGCCATGGGCGTTGCCACCAGCGCGGCGGAGAACCTGGCTGTTGCGGGCGTGAGCCCCTACCTGGTGCTGCCGGTGCTGAGCGCCCAGGGCGCGGCCGAGAGCATGGGCCAGGACGTGGAGAAGGGCACCAGCGCCGGCCAGGCTGTGGGCGTGGGCCTTGCAAAGTTTGGCGCAGGCTGGGCCATCAACAGCGTGGGCGTGGCGGACATGGCCCGCAGCATGGGCGTGGACTATGCCCGGGACACGGTGGCCGGAAAGCTGGCCGATCTTGTGCGCAGCTCGAAGCTGGTGAGCGGGCTGGGCAACAGCCAGTTGGCCGCCAACACGATCTCCGGCGGCGTGGACAATGCGGTACAGGCCTTTGTGGAGACCTATGCGGACAAGATCATTGATGCCACGCTGGGCGGCGACCAGCAGGCCGCCGACGAGCTGCTGCAGAGCGACACCTTTTTGCAGGCGCTGCAGAGCGGCCTGACGGGTGGTGCCTCCGGTGCGCTGGGCGGTGCCGTGGGCACGGGGCTGGGTGCCATGAGCCGGACGCTGGACGCCCGGGCCGGAACCGAAACGGCTGCCCCGGTGCAGGCGGACACCGAGAGCCGGGCGGCGGATGCCGCAGCGGCGCAGCGGTCGCTGGAAGCGCGGGCCATGGAGCCGGGAGAAGCTGCACGGCAGCAGGCAGACCAGGCCGCCGCCGTGCAGCAGACGGACAATGCCGACGCTGCGGAAACAACTGCCCAGAAGGATGCGGCCCCGGCGGTGCGCAGCGAGAACCCGGCGGTGCAGCAGCTGGCGGCCGCCCTGCAGGCGGACAACCTGACGGGCAAGACCATCAATCTGTTTACCCCGAACGCGGCCAACGAAGCAAACCGGGCGGCCTTTGCGGAGGAGTACGGCATGGAGCTGCCTGCCACGGCCAGCGAGACCCGGAAAGCCCTGCGCACGCTTGCCCAGCAGCAGACTGCCGAGCAGGCCATGCAGCAGGAGGCGGAGGCTCCTGGCACAAATGTCGGGAACAAGGCAGCGCAAGTGAAGAACCCTGCCGCTGATCCGGGCCAGGGTGCCGTGGAAAAGGCCGGGAAAACCGTGGAAAGCGGGCAGGGCTACAGCGTGAGCATGAGCAACGACACCATGACGGTGCGCTTTGCGGACGGCACGGAAGCGGTGCGGACGGTAGACCCGGAAAACCCCAGAACGATGCTGTTTGACCCGGAACAGCTGCACCAGCAGGCGCAGGCGGAAAGCCGGGCCGCTGCGCAGCAGGAAGCGCCGGCGCAGCAGCAGAGCCCGGCGGAGTACGCGGACGTGGAACTGCGGGCAGACCCGGCGGCGCTGGAAACGGACAGCTGGACGCGGGGCGAGCAGGTGCAGACGGCGCAGGAGCTGGCGCAGCACTACCGGATGAGCACCCAGGCGGTGCAGACCGTGGTGAACAACATGCCGGCAGGCATTGGGGCGGAGATCTACGCCCCGGCCGCGGCCAGCCTGTACCGGCTGGGTGTGAACGGGGAAGGAGCCAGCTTTGCCGAGGCGCTGCAGATGACCGGCAAGGGCAGCGCCCTGAGCGGACGGGTGCAGCAGGTGCTGGCGCTGGGGATGCAGGCCGGACGGCGCTGAACCTGGCCTACTTACAGGGCAAAGGAGAAGCGGAACGCTACCAGGAGACCCGGGCCGCAGAGCTGGGCAAGCGCCCCGGCAAGGCGGCACTGCGGGAGGATGCCGGCACTTACTACAAGGCAGACGGCAGCGTGAGCAAGGGCACCCGGGCGGACGACGCCCTGATCGAGTTGAGCGCCAAGGCCAGCGGCGTGGCGGCGCAGCGGGTGGTGCAGGGCCTTGCAAACAACGCCAAGGGCCTGATCCAGAGCGCGGCGGGCAAGGTGTTTTACTCGAGTGAAGCCGACGCCGCCACTGTGATGCACGAGACGCTGCACGAGCTGAACCGCTGGGACAACGCCGGCGGGCAGGAGCTGATCGACGCCTTTGAGCACTACCTTGTGCAGCAGAACGGCATGGACAGCGTGCAGGAGCTGGTGCAGAGCTATCTGGACCGGTACGAGCGGGCGGGCCAGCAGCTGACCTACAACCAGGCCATGGAAGAGATCACGGCGGACGCCATGCGCAGCATTTTTGGAACGGAAGAGGACTTCCGGAATTATGTGCGCCAGCAGGCGGCGGAAGCCAGGATGAACGCCCAGGTCCAGAAGCGGAGCAACCGGGTGATGCAGAAGATCGAGACGCTTTTGCAGAAGGTGCTGACCGACATCAAGACCCTGCTGGGGGCGGAACCGGACAATGCCGCGGCCAAGGCGGCACAGACCCTGACCGAGACCCAGCTGAAGGACCTGCGGCAGATCTACTTCAACCACCAGGCGGACGCCGGGGCCAACTACCGCGCGGCGCTGGAAGCAAACGGCGGCATGGAAAAAGCCGCTGCGGCAGACGCGGCAGCGGCGGAAGATGTGCGGTATTCCATTGACGAACGGTTTGAGGACGAGATCGAAAGTCTGAACAAAAAGACGGACGATTATATGATCACGGTCGGCAAGACATCGGATGTGCTGAAAAGCATTGGTGTGAAAGATCAGACGATTTTGTGGAATGCTGGTAAAATCAAAGAAATTCTGAAAAAACACAGTGAGGTAAGATATAAGGCCGGAAAAGAAAAATCCATCATGACACCGGACATCATCAAGCAGGTGCCACAGGTATTGGAAAACCCGGTGGTGGTGCTGCACTCGAATGAGGAGACCGGCGCAAATCAGGGAAAAAATTATAGAAGCCGAATCTATATGTTCGGTGAAGTGAAGGATGCACTGAACCAGCCGGTGAGTGTTTCGTTGGAACTGCTGCCGACCCGTAAGAATGGATTAGTGATGGATAATATTGTTCTTACCAGCGCTTATGGAAAGAACAATGTGCAGAATGCGTTGAACAGTGACCAAATCCTGTACATTGACCCGAATAAAAAAAGAACCGCAGCATGGCTGGGCAGTACTGGGCTCCAATTGCCGGTCCCCCAACCATGTACGGTTCCAGAGGTACTTTAACATACTTCGGAGAGTCTGTCAAGATGATGGATGCAAATTCCCGCAACGCAAAACTTGCACAGTTTATGACGCAGGAAGGAGAAAACCGCTACCAGCTGGACGTGGACAGCGAGGACGTGGAAGCAGCCAGGCGCCAGAGCGTGGGGGACGGCGGCGCTGAGACCGAGACTCTGGCCAAGGTGATGGCGCAGGCGGATGCGGCACAGGTGTCGGACGAAAGCCTGGAACGCATTGCCCGGAAGATGGTGAAGACCAGCGACAGCCGGGCGGACGTGAAGACCCTGACCAGCCGCCTTGCCGCACTGCGGAACTACCTGAGCGGCGGCAGCGTGGACTGGGCCCAGGCCCACGGCTTTGTGCTGGACATGGCCCAGCAGGTGATGGAAGGCAGCGCCAAGAAAAAACGACGAGCTGTGGAAGGCCTACCCCGACCTGCACAAGATGAGCATGAGCCTGGAAAAAGGCAGCAAGGACTACAACGAGGTGCTGTACAAGTACGGCAGCTGGGCCGAGGCCCGGAAGGAGCTGGCAAAGCACGGCGTGAGCCTGACGCTGACGAAAAAGGGCGAGGTGAGCCGGTGGGACGCCGACTTTACCGAGCTGCAGGGCATTGGCGGGGGATTGTTCCCCACCGAAACGCCCAGCAGCGCCGCCGACGCGCTGGAAGCCATGGCGGCGGCACACGATGCGATCAAGCCCACGATGGAGAGCGCCTATGACAGCGAATGGGACGCGGCCAAGCAGGAACTGGCCATGGATCTGTGGAACGAATACCTGGGCCTGCCGGGCGTGGCCAACAGCCGGAACGCGAAACTGCGGGCGGAGTTCAAGGCGCGGACCGAGCAGATGAACGAACAGGCAAAGCGGCACAGCCTGGCGCTGCAGGCCGAGGCCAACCTGAACGCGGCCAAACAGCGGGCCAGCGACCGGCAGAAGATGCGGCAACCCTATGCGGACCGGATGACCAAGGCCCAGCAGGACTACAAGGAAGCGGCCGCAAGGGCAGAGGCAAAGCTTGGCGCGAAGGAGCGGAAGCTGGAACAGCAGGCGGCTGTACTGCGGGAGGCAGAACGCGGAAAGACCCGGGAGAAAATTGCCATTGCACAGGCGAAGAACGCCGAGCGGCTGGCCCAGATGCGGGACAGCCGGGACAAGGACAACACCCGGCGGGCCATCCGCAAGGCGACGAGTGAGCTGACCAAGATGTTCGAGCACCCGAACGAGAAAAAAGTATGTGCCGGAGTACCTTTTGGACAAGGTGCAGCCGGTTTTGCAGCTGGCGAACGAGGCCATTGGAAACCGGGAGACGGCCCAGCGGCTTGCCCAGTGGTCGCACCGGGGCGAAGAGGGCTGGACCTACGCGCCCATGCAGGACAGCAAGGCAGCCATGGAAAAAGCGGTGCACGGGCTGCGGGACGGCATCAAGCGGGAGATGGAGAACAGCGACCGGGCACAGCTGGAATGGGAGAACAGCGGCCTGCAGGACGCCATTGACGAGTGGCTGCTGGACGTGAACGACAACCGGGAACGGGAGATCGAAGTGCTGCGGGCGAAGATCGAGAACGCAAAGCAGTACACCCGGGAGGATGAAAGCCCGAGCTGGACGGCGTATGTGGACGGACTGAACGACCGACTGGCAGCGCTGAAAAACGGCGGCATGGCCACCTTGAGCTCCACCGAACTGCGAGGGCTGCGGGACATCATTGACCAGACGCTGCACATCATCAAGACCGACAACGTGGTGGTGGGCGCGGCCGAGGACGTGATGATCGACGAATTCGCCGAGGGGGTGAAAAGCGAGGCTGACCGACGCCAAAGGCGTGAGCAAAAAGACCGGGCACCCTTGGCAGGATGAGCCGGGCACTGAACAGCTATAAGATGAACACCATGAACATTGAACGGATGTTTGAGCGGCTGGGCGGGTACACCCACGGCGGCTACATGGAGAACCTGGGCAAAATGCTGAACGACGGCCAGCGAAAGAAAACAAAGATCCTGATCGAGGGCACGAGGGTGTTTGACGAGCTGACGGGGCCGAAGCACGAGAAGGAACTTTACCACTTTACCCATGACCTTGTGGACATCGGTCTGAAAGACGACAGCGGCAAGGCGCGGAAGATCACCCACAACCAGCTGGCGGAGCTGGCGCTGCAGCTGCAGAACAAGCAGGGCGTGCACCACATCCTGCACGGCGGCCTGACGCTGAAAAACATGGAGGCAAAGCTCTCCGGCGACACGGAGCTGGCAAAGCTGGACAAGGCCACGGTGCGGGTGGGCCAGCTGGCCGTGACCGACAGCGAGGGCAGCAAGCTGGACGCGGCTGCCCTGAGCCAGAACGAGGACGCCGAGCGCCGCACCCTGCTGGAAGAGGTGGACAAGCACCTGACCGACTACGACCGGGCGTGGATGGCGGCCTGGAAGACCCTGAACGCCAGGATGACCGGGTACATCAACGAGACCAGCATGCTTTTGAGCGGCGTGAAGAAGGCCACCACGGAGAACTACATCCACATCAACGTGGACAGTGACGCGAACCCGGAACAGAACAAGGGCATCCGGTACGACAACAGCGCGGCGAACCCGGGGTGGCTGAACCACCGGGTGAACAGCTCCAAGCCGGTTTTGCTGGTGGGCCTGGTGCAGCAGGCCGAGACCAGCATTGAGAACACGGCCCAGTATGCGGGCATGGCGGTGCCGCTGCGGAATGCGGAAAAGGTGCTGAACAGCATGCAGGGCGGCAAGACCCTGTTCAATACGCTGGAAGAGACCTGGGGGACCCCGGCCCGCACCTACATGAACAACGCTCTGGCCGACCTGTGTGAGGTGAAGGACAGCCGGGCCGTGGGTGACGGCGTGTTTGCGAAGCTGCGCAGCTATGCGGCGGCCGCGGCGCTGAACGCCAACGTGAACGTGACGCTGCTGCAGGCAGCGTCCTTACCCACGGCAGCGGCAGAGCTGGGCTGGGGCGCCACGGGAAGCGCATTTGTACAGTTTAACAAAAATCTATTCGACCTGCGCAATGTGGGGCGCTTTTTGGGCTCTGACATGGACAGCAGCCTGACGAAAATTGAACAGCGGATGGCCGAGCACGGGGACGAGCTGCTGGCCTACCGCCTGCGGGGCACCAGCGTGGGCGAGATGGCAAGTGCCAACGCGCAGAAGGGCTTTGTGGGCCGTACCCACGACGCGGCCCGGAACAGCGACAACAAGGCCGTGCGCGGGGTGACGAAAGCGGCCGACAAGGTGCTGAGCCTGTGGACGGCGGGCATTGGCAAGATGGACGAGATCACGGTGGCGGCGTGCTGGCAGGGCAGCGAGAGCTATGTGAAAGCCCACCCGGAGGAATTTGCGGCCGGGGCCGAGGTGGTGAACAGCCCGGAATACTGGGCGGCGGTGAACGAGAAGTTTGAGCAGGTGGTGGAGCACACCCAGCCCAACTACACCACCATGCAGCGCACGGGGTTCCAGCGGTCCGGCAACGAGATGACCAAGACGCTGATGATGTTCAGCACCCAGCGGCAGCAGAACGCGCAGATCCTGACGTCGGCCTTTGAGGGACTATGCGGCGCAGGGCGAATGGGTGAAGGCCCGGAAGGCCGCGTACAAAGAACGGCCCGGCGCCGAAAGCAAGGCGGCGCTGGAAGAAGCGCAGAACGCAAAAAGACCAGGCAGGGCAGCGGGTGTGGCGCGCCGTGAGCAGCCAGGTGGTGCAGAAGGCCGTGATCGCCGCCCTGGGCGTGGGCGTGACATTTGGGCTGCACCGGTGGCAGGACCTGCAGCACGACAACGGCGACATGACCCCGTGGAGCGTGGCATGGGACTTTGTGCGGCAGTTTGTGAAGAGCTTTGGCAGCAACTGGACCGGCGTGAGCGAGGCCATGACCGCCGTGGACCTGGTGACGTCCGGCTTTACCAGCACCCGCTCCACCATCAGCATGAACGGCATTGAAGTGCTGAACGACGTGGTGCGGAAGATGGGCAAGGTATACCAGCTGGAAGCCAAGGACACCAGCGAGATGACCGAGAAGCAGCTGGACGCCTACAACGCCCAGATGAAGGAGGCCATTGTAGACATGCTGGGCCAGTTTGCGGCGGCACGGGGCATCCCTTACGCCAACCTGAAAAAGCAGGTGCAGGCGGTGACCGGCTGGATGGACACCCTTGCCAACTGGAACAAGGAGGGCGGAAACTTTGACAGCCTGCCCGCCAGCGCCACCGGCCAGTATGACCGGCTGTACAACGCCTACCTGAACGGGGACACGGTGGAGGCGAAAGCCGCGATTGAAAAGCTGAACGGCATGGTGGAGGCCGGGACCATCCAGGAAAACAAGATGTACGAGCAGATGAAACAGCGGCTGCAGCAGTACGAGCCCCGGGTGACCGAGGCGGCGCAGGAGACCAACGCCGACCGCTGGGAAAAGCGCAAGCAGCTGGTGGACCAGATGACGAGCGAGATGCAGCAGGCCTTTGGCGGGGAACAGAGCGACGCCCACGACTGCGTGGTGAAAGCGGTGGATGCAAAGAGCAACGAGCTGCTGAAGGCCGAGAAGGGATACGACAAGGCCAGCAGCATCTATGCGGGCCTGCGGGATGCCGTGGGCAGCGGCAGCGGCCAGAGCGTGCAGGACGAGTACGACCGGCTGGTGAAGGCGGGCAAGAAGCCGTCCAGCGTGAAAAATGAGATCACGAAGGCGGCTAAGGCGGACTATGTGGATGGCAGCGAGTACGACCGGGAGCAGCTGGCGGAGATGCTGCTGGCCTTGACCGACAAAGACGGGAACGCCCTGTACGAGCAGAAGAATCTGGACGACTGGGTGAAACAGGCGGAGAAGAACGCAGAGAAGGAGGCACAGAAGGAAAACGAGTTTGACCGGTATGATCTGCTGAAGTAAACAAGAGCACCCCGGCGGCCGGAAATGGCTGCCGGGGTGCTTGCTTTGCATCAGTCAAACAGGTCAGAGTGCGTACCTGTGCGGAACAGGAAGAGCATGAGCTGCTCACCGTCCACGCGATAGATCAGAAGCCAATCGGGACGGATGTGACATTCACGAAAGCCGATGTAATCACCGGTGAGATCGTGATCGCGGTTCTTTTCTGGCAGGGGCTGCTGTGCGGCCAGCTGGTCCACGATGGATTCCAGCAGGCTGAGATCGCAGCCACGCTTGGCGGCGAGTTTGAGATCCTTTTTGAAGCGATTGGAAAGAACGACCTCAAGCATTGGACAATACCTCGTTCATAGCATCGTGAAAGGATGCGTAACGGGGGTAATTTTCGGGGTGTGTCTTCATGGCGGAGTATTCGTTCAAGGCAGCTGCGGTCTCCGCATTGGGCATTTCCGCGAGACAGGGAACGGCAGGCCCTGAACGCGGACTGCCTGCTTCAGAAAGATGGTGACTGCGGTGGAGAGATCCATGCCAAGATCGGAAAAAAAGCTCCTGACTGGAACGCTTGAGATCTGCATCCAGACTGATGTTGGTGCTTACTTTAGCCATAACGAAAACCTCCTTCAGAACTATTCTATGCTTAGAATAACATGATATGCGCATGATGTCAACATGATGCGCACATAAAATAGGAAAATCTCTTTTTGCAATCCTTGTTTTGCGTGCGAAAGTCCGCAGGTTTTTTGTGCAGCGGAGTGCGGTAGACTGGAAGGGCGAAAGGAGGAGACGCGAATGCGTGTGAAGATCTTGAAGCGCAGTTTTGCCGGGGCGGAGTTTGCCCCGGACGTGCGGGTGCTGAAGGTGGGCGGCCAGAGCAGCGCCGGGGTGGAAAAGCTGGAATTTGAGCTGCCGGCAGAATGGCAGGGCCTGAGCGTGACGCTGCATGTGCAGTGGCTGGACGGCACCCTGCCCGCACCGGTGCTGCTGGACGACGAAGACAGCGTGGCGGTGGACAAGACCCTGACGGCCAGCCCCGGCGGCCAGTGGATGCTGCTGGCCCTGGGTGCGGACGGTTACCGGGCCCTGACAAAGCCCACCAAGTACGAGTGCTACAGCACTCTGAACACCGACGGAGACGTGGAAATCAGCCCCACCCAGTACGAGACCTTTGTGGCCCGGGTGCTGGAATACTCCAACACGGCGCAGCAGGCCGCAGCCAGCGCAAAGACCAACGCCGAGACGGCGGCCACCGCAGCAACCCGGGCGGTGAATGCCAAGGGCCAGGCAGAGACGGCGGCCCGGACGGCAACGGCAGGGGCCGAAAACTCTGAAAATTCGGCAGTGAGGGCAGAGGCTGCGGCGGCCCGGGCAGAGGCAGCGGCCCCGGAGACCGGGAAGGTGGTGAGCGTCAACGGCAAGGGCGGCGCGGTGCACCTGACGGCTGAGGATGTGGAGCCATGCCGGCCAGCGGTGCGGCGGTGGTGCAGAGCATCCGGCTGGAGGGCCGCACCCTGACCGTGACGATGGCCGACGGCAGCGAAAAGAGCTTTACCACCCAGGACACCACCAGCCTGCCGGCCATGACCGAGGTGCTGGGTACAGAACACGGCGGCACCGGGAAGGAGACCCCGCTGACGGCGGAGGACGTGGGCGCGGTGGAAGCGGGGAGCGGCGTGTACCTCAAGGCGCTGACCGTGCAGGGCAACACAATGACCGTGACCAAGGGCGACGGCAGCACCGAGACCGTGATGCTGGCCCAGGAGTACGTGCTGCCTGCCGCCACAGCGGACCAGCTGGGCGGCGTAAAGGTAGGGGACTACCTGGACATCGCCCCGGACGGCACCCTGAGCGGCAAGACGCTGTATGACACCATCGCGGCCAGTGTGGCGGTCAAGTCGGAGGCGCGACTGGTGTGGAACACCCATGTGACGTCTCCTAACAAATTCACAACTTGGGATGTTCAGATTCCAGACAATGTTGATAAGATATGCATTACCAAAGGCAGGAGCAGCAGCAGCGGTAATAACACTGAAAAAAGCATTGCACGCGGTGGCACGACAACTTATGACTGTAACTACGATTTTACAATCACATTCCAAACAAACGGCATCCTTCATGTTGTTTATCCATACAAAACAGTGTTCCCTCTGGAACTCTGGATTGACGGCTACCACTACCCCACCCTCGCGGACCTGCTGACGCAGGTGACCGCCGTGGAGAGCAGTGTCACCGATCTTCAGGTGGCCCTGTGCGAGCTGTACGAAGAAAAGGAGGGAAATTGATGGCGAAAATTTATGCAGCCCTGATCCGCAAGGGTATCAAGACGCTGGACGAGGTGCCCGCCCGTCTGCGTAGCACCGTGGAAGCCCTGCTGGCCGCAAACGGCATCTCCGCAGTAACCGAGCAGGACGAAGAAACAGAAGAACCTGACGAAACAGAAAGGACGTGACAAAATGGCAATCAAACAGTACAGCCTCGCCAAGGACGGTGCCAAGCAGCTGTCCCCGGCCTTTAAGGTGCGGGAGTTCCGGTGCCGCGACGGCAGCGACGCCATCATGGTGGACGAGGCCCTCACGGTGCTGCTGCAGGCCATCCGGGAGCACTTTGGCAAGGCGGTGGTCATCACCAGCGGCTACCGCACGGCCACCCACAACACCGCTGTGGGTGGTGCAAAATCCAGCCAGCACCTGCTGGGCCGGGCGGCTGACATCCAGGTGCAGGGCGTCAGCGTCGAGGACGTGGCCGCCTACGCCGAGAGTCTGATGCCCGCCTGGGGCGGCGTTGGCCGCTACCCCGTCAAGGCGGGCCGCGCCAAGGGCTGGGTGCATGTGGACACCCGGCCCAACAAGAGCCGGTGGGTGGGCTGATCGTCTCACGGCACACCGCTTTGAGACGATTAAAACGAAAATGAGACGAAAGGAGGAAACGACATGAAAGACACCTTTGCATGGCCGTGGGGGCGCTGGGGGCCGCCATTGCCAGCCTGTACGGCGGCTGGGATGCGGCGCTGCAGACGCTGATCCTCTTTATGGCCGTGGACTACGTGACCGGCCTGATCGTGGCGGGCGTATTCCACGCCAGCCCCAAGAGCCGGACCGGCGCGCTGGAGAGCCGTGCGGGCTGGAAGGGACTGATCCGCAAGGGAGAGACCCTGCTGATCGTGCTGGTGGCCTGCCGGCTGGACGCCGTGATGGCAACCAGCTTTGTGCGGGACGCCGTGGTCATCGGCTTTATCTGCAACGAGACCATTTCCATCGTTGAGAATGCCGGATTGATGGGCCTGCCGATCCCGGCGGCGCTGACAAAGGCCGTGGACATTTTAAAGCAGCGCTCGGAAGAGCAGAAAGGAACCTGAACATGAACGCACACATCACGAAGAACAACAACATTGCCGCCGGCACCGTGGCACGCACCGCCGTGCTGGGCCTGGCCCTGGCAAACCAGATCCTCAGCGCCTGCGGCAAGCCGCTGCTGCCCATTGACAGCGCACAGCTGGAGCAGTGGGTGACGGCGGGCCTGACCTCGGCGGCGGCCATCTGGGCATGGTGGGAGAACAACTCCTTTACCAAAGAGGCGCTGGCGGCGGACAGCTATCTGGAGCAGCTGAAGAAGGGCGTGCACTAAGCTCAGCAGGTGCTTCCATTTTGTAAGCAACTATGCATAACTTAGCCGCTGCGGCGGCAGGGTGTACGCCTACATAGAGCAACAGCCCCGGGAACCATCTGGTTCCCGGGGCTGTTTTTGTTTGCAAGCGACCTATTCCGACATATTGCGACACATTAGGGCAATTGACACATCCCGACATTTTTCGGCTAAAGTGGGCGTGGAAGGATGTGTAAAAAATGACTACGACCGAAACGACAGACTTTGCGTTGGTGAGCTCGATGTGATCCACAAAGGTATCAACCAGGCGGCGGCAGTAGGCCTTGGTGCGCTCCGAGGGGGAGACACGGAACTGCTGCAGCAGGAACAAAATCTGGTCACGGGTGAAGGTGAGAGGCTTTTTTGGCGGTGAGGGAAGAGAGCTGATAGGAAAGCGTGCTCTCCTGCTGCTCCAGGTCGGCAAGGCGGGCAGAGAGGGCGGCGCTGGAGGTGCCGTTCTCAATGGCAGAGAGGATGTTCTGAATCTTGCTGCGGACATCGGACAGGGATTTTTCCAGCGCCTGCTTCTCCGGATCCGGGCGCGCGGTCTCGGCCTGCTGCAGCTCCACGATGGCGTCTGCGATCTGCTCCAGCAGCTCGGGCTCCAGCAGCAGGTCCGCAACGGAATTGACCACCATAGCTTCCAGCTCGTCCTGCGGGATATTTTTGCGGGTGCAGGCGCGGCCAATGGAGCGGCCGGGGCAAGCGTAATAGTGGTACATCTGGCCGTTGCCGCTGCTGCGTCCACAGACGCCTTTCATCAAGCAGCCGCACTCTCCACAGTACAGTTTGCCGGAGAGAATATAATCGGCGCGGGAAGCGTGCGGGGTGCGGCTCTGGCGGTTGCGTTCAAACATGTTTTGTGCCCTTTTCCATAAATCGTTGTCGATGATGGCCGGGATCGCGCCCTCGATGCGGACATCAAATTTTTTACTGACGTAAACGCCGCGGTACATTTCGTTCTGAATGATGCGGTTGATGCTGCTTTTGTTGAACGGGCCGCCGTGGCTGGTGCGCAGGCCCATGGCGTTCAGGCGCTCCACGATGGAGGAAGAGGACAGCCCGGCGGCGTACTGCTCAAAGATATACCGGACTGCCTCGGCACCTGTGGGCTCGATGATGTAGTGCTTGTCGGCGTCCACGGTGAGGCCCAGCGGGCGGGAGCTGCCCAAGGCCTTGCCCTTGAGGGCGGATTCCCGCATGCCGCGGCGGGCTTTTTCGGCCAGCTCGGCGCTGTAATACTCAGCCAGAGCCTCCATCAGGCCCTCAATGATGATGCCCTCGGCACCGGAGATGTTGCTCTCGGCGGCATAGAGGATCTCCACACCGTTGTCCCGGAGCTTTTTCTTATAGACGGCGCTGTCGTAGCGGTTGCGGGCCAGGCGGTCGGTTTTCCAGCAGATCACGGCGTCAAAGGTGTGCGCGGCGCTGTCGGCCACCAGCTGCTGGAAGGCGGGGCGGTCATCGGTTTTGCCGCTGATGTGGCGGTCTACATACTCGCGCAGGATGGTCATGCCGTGGGCGCGGGCGTAGGCCTCACAGTCCCGGCGCTGGCCCTCGATGCTCTGCTCGGTCTGGCGGCTGCCGCCGGAGTAGCGGTAGTAAGCCACCAGGCGCGGTGCATCGGCTGCGGTGGATTTTTTGCGGGGCATGATAACACTTCCTTCCGGGCGGTTGCCCATATGCAGGGAGCGTGGTATACTGACCCCTGCAAGCATAAAATTTTCTTTGTCCGGTTTTGTGCTGCACTCCATGTTATCCCCGGCGCTGCATCGTACCAGCGCCGGGGCTTTTGCTTGCCCATATCCAAAAAGCGTGCTATGCTGTAAGGGCAGGCGACGCATGGAAAGAAACCTTCTTGCTTTTTTATCCTTACCTTTTGACGACGGGGCAGACCCCTCCAGCTGGAAACGGCTGGAGGGGTTTGTGCGTTTTTACATGAAAGTTGCACAGGCGGCTTTACAAAGGGGGCTGGATTGCATATAATGAAGATGCAAGGTATAGCTTTGCACTTTCAAAAAGAAGGAGGTCTTTTGATGGCGACAAAGAGTATTACAAAGAATGTCGTGATTCGTTCAAAACCGCTTGCACGGAATTTTGTACGAGCATTGGAAAATGCAGAGGGAAAGAGCAGCAAAAATGTCGTTGTGGATAAGACTGTCCATGAGATCAAGGGCGATGCGCTGCGTGAGATGTTTGGAAAGAAATGACAGGATACGGATTAGTTAACCTAAAAGATATGATCCAAGAACTCGGAGAGGGTCGAACAAAGGAGATCCTTTCCGAGTTTTCTTGTCCGCTGAATAAGGACGTGGAGTTTTTTTTTCTGCATTGCAAGGCCATTGAATTTGCCAGGCAGGGAATTGCCCAGACGCAGCTGGTGGTGACATCTTACAAAGACAAACCAGTGCTGGTGGGATATTTTACACTGTCAAACAAAGTGCTCGAAATTCCACGCAAGAACATTAGTAAAAATGTTGCAAAGAAAGTGAATCGTTTTGCAATGGCAAGGGATGCGCGACGCTCTATGACGGACAATTACATGATCTCAGCACCTCTGATTGGTCAGCTTGGCAAAAATTTTGCCAACGGATACGACAACCTGATTCCGGGCGACGTGCTGTTGAAGCTGGCGACTGATAAGGTGCGCGCGATCCAGGCGGTGCTGGGCGGCAAGTTTGTGTATCTGGAATGCGAGGACAAAGACGCGCTGCTCAATTTTTACGGAGACAATGGCTTTGTGATCTTCGGCAAACGGGATCTTGACCGAGATGAGCGAGACCGGCAATCCGGCCAGTATTTGGTGCAGCTTTTGAAATATCTGGGTGATTGATTGTAGTTCCATGTGGCCTGCCAGGCATACCTTGGCGGGCTTTTTGTTTGCCCCTCCGGCTGGAAACGGCTGGAGGGGTTGTGCGTTTATAAAACAAGGAGCACCCGGCGGGGAGCTCCTTGAAAAAGAACAATTATTTGGAAGGTACGGTTGCACGAATTTTCTTTTTAGATGGAACGTAATTTGGATCATATTTCTTGCTTTTACGTTCCAATTTTTCAAAATTGCAGCATACCTTTTGATACAGCGGGATTTTACGACTGAGAGCTTTGCGGTATGTGGATTCTGCACGCTGGAGAATAAGATCGCGATTCTTGTTGCAATAATTTAACTGATTCAACAAGAGCATTTTATAATTCTCATTTTCGATACTCTGAATATCAAATTTGATCAAGCAAGATGGAATAACAGGAATCATATTGTTGAAGCCCATTAGGCCAAGACGACCATCGTCGAGTTTCATAACAGGACCGCCGCCTTTGATGTTAACGTGATTGGGCTTAGGGGATTCAAGGGGAACATAATAATCAATGCCGTTGATGGAGAGTACAATTCCAACATACGGACGCCGCTGCCCCTTATTGTATTGCACACGGGTGTCAATACTATGTAAATAACTGATATAGTGTTCGTTAATGTGGTAAAATTGAAACTTCCCCATAATTCAGCTCCTTAACCCAAGAAGGTGCGGAACAGTGAACTGCCCCGCACCCTTTTTCATTCCTCACTATACGGCAGAGGTTCTCCGCTTTTTTAATTCTCTACTCACGGTAAGAGCTCACCGCTTTTTAATTCCCCATTTTTTCAACGCAGGGAGGGGCTACCCTCTTTCAGCGGACAAGCAAAGACCAGCAGTCTTTTCATTGTCT
>VOFB01003827.1_pt1 | contig 34722 bp, 43 predicted proteins | sample 5384141 | NCBI WGS metagenome assembly VOFB01 (sample SAMN12384721, study PRJNA508395) | human gut metagenome | isolation source: healthy gut A | host: Homo sapiens | reverse complement strand
CAGAATAAAGGTTGGGAAGAATTCACGGATGCCGTAATCCACCGCCTGACAGAAGAGCGAAGCCATATCGTTTACATCCTGTGGGGTCGTATGCACAACGGAAAAGGTGCTTTCATCGACGCCTCCCGCAACCTGATATTGAAATCGGCTCATCCGTCTCCCTTTCCGCTTACCGGGGATTCTTCAGGAAACAAGCATTTCAGCAAAGCCAATGATTATTTAATCGCAACCGGACAGACACCAATAGATTGGTAATTATCAATTGACAATTGGAATTACTCCCATTTCTGCCCGTCACGATAGTTGCTGCTCTGGCGCCATTTCAGGTCTTTCAGCAAAGACGAACTTACTGCAATATTGAAGGTATAGGACTTATAAGGTCCCACCGGCACAAAACTGGCAGTCATCTGCCAGCAATGCAGGTCGCGAGTGATATTGCAAGTCATATAGGATATCTTATGCGTATCGAAGTCATAGGTGGCATTAAAGTTAAAACGCCAGTTCTTCGTCGGCTGAATATTACCGTTAAAGCTCAATGCATGTGTAAGCTTGTACTTATATTCGAGCTTGCTCGGGTCAAAGTCTCCATAACGCAATTGCATGCTATAGCTGAACGAAAGGCTCCAGGGCACTTTATTGACCATATAGCCATACGAATCGAACTCACCCGTATCTTTCTTGGCACCACGCAATCGGCCTCCCTTCCATTTTACCCTGCTGGTCCCCTTCCTCTCCCGAAGAGATTTGTTCGAATTCCGGATCGTTCGATGCATTGGGGTCTGTCGGAGGGTTGTTGGAATCGTCGTTATTATCTTTCTTGCCGAACAATTTGCCGAACGTATCATTATTAAAGGTATAAGAGAAACTTGTACCGGTCTGGCGCAAACGGCCTAATCCTTTACCGGCCTGCCAACGCGGAATATCCAACCGGCGAACGGTCTTCGTCGCTTCATCGTAGCCATAGGTATAGGTATCGAACGTACCATTCAGGTTCAATGTATAGCTCTTCGAAAACTTGAGACGCAAGCCTACACTCAAGTCACTCCACTTGAACGAATCGGCCGCCATATTATAACTCATCCCCAACGACAACTTATCGATCAGACTGATCTTACGCTCACCTGTCGAATCGCGATCCGACTTGATCTTCATTTCGAGATTGTTATCTAACTGAAAACTCACGCTCCCCGACTTCCGTTAGGGGCCGTCCCAAACATACCGCCTTCAAACGGCGAATAAGAGATCTGCTGCGTCTGTCCATATTGATCTTCATACATAAGATCTTTCCAGAAACCATATTTGGAAGCTCCAAAATCAGGCGTATAACTCAACGTTACCGAAGGTTCGAAACGATGACGAATCATCTTGATCTTGTCACCCAAAAACGGCAACGGTTTATAGAAACCATATAGCGTGGTGGAAGCTGAAACGGATGTGCTGTAATCGAATACGCGGTAGAAACCATAAGTCGTATCACGCGCAACCACCTGCTTCTTCTGCATGTCGTATGCTTTTTCCACCTTATTGGTGTACCAACGTTCGGTATAATTGAACGACGGCGAGATATTCAAATACTTGAACAAAGAGAAAGTAGCACTCACCGGAATCTGGTGCTGCATGGCATTCCGCCAATCCTTCACCAAGCTCGACTTGAACAATTTGTCTTCTTTCGTATCGATACTATTACGCAGGTAACCGTTGTAACTCATGGAAATCTTCTCATACCAACGTTCTTTTCCGACCGCATTCTTCCGCTTGAACGGGAAGATACGACTCATCGTAATTGTAATATCAGGCAATGTCAGCGAGATCGTCGAGTCTTTCGAACGCTGGTTCACATTCATGGTAGCCGAAATACTGAACGGATTATTCGGGAAACGCTGTGTTATACTGATACTGGACCCTTTGGTATTCTGGTTCGCATCCGCAAACCCTTGCGAGCCAGGATAGAAGCTGTTCAGGTTATTACGGTCATAACTGCTGGTCGCAAAGTTCACACTCGCCGAGAAAGTCCGGTACGGATTTGCCTTCGGGTCCTGCGAGTGTGTCCAGTTCAGCTTGAAGTCCTTAGACAAGCTATAATCGGGAAGCCCCTTGTCGCCCAAACGGGTAACCAGATAGGAGGCATTGAAACTGCCCGAAAACTTATACCGTTTCCGATAAGAAGAACGAGCCGACAGTCCCCAGGAACCTTTCGTATAGATTTCACCGGTCAAGGCCAGGTCCATATAATCGCTCAACGCAAAATAATACCCGCCGTCGCGCAGATAGAAACCACGCGAACTTTCATCCCCGAAAGTGGGCATGATAATGCCCGAAGAATAAGAACTCGAAAACGGGAAGAAACAGAATGGCAGACCGATCGGATAAAGCGGGACGTCCTCAAACACCAGATAGACGGGACCCGTCACGATATTTTTCTTCGGGCGGACTTTCGCCTTCGTCATCTGGATATAGAAATGGGGTGATCATGCTCGTCGCAAGTCGTATACCGTCCCCCCTTCATATTCAGGACATCGTTGTCCATCTTTTTGGTACGTCCGGCCGTCACATAACCTTCGCCTTGTTGCGTGATCACATCTGTGATATATCCTTTTTTCGTACCGAAATTATAGCGCATCGTCTTGGATTCATACTGTTGGTCGCCATCTTTGAAAAGAGGATAGCCGAATTCCTCCCCGATCGAGTCAAGGCCGAAAGTGGCATACACCAGGCTACTGTCCATATTCATCTCGATTTTCTCGGACTGAAGTTCGATTTGTTGATATTTCACATCGCTTTCCCCAAACAGATAAGCCCAGTTCGCTCCCCGTCATGATGATGGAGTCTTTCGCCTGGTAGGAAACCGGAGCGTCCAGCCCTGTCTGCTTCTTCGGTACACTGTCTAACGCAAGCACACTATCCTGTCCGGCAGATACGACCGTATCGCCCACAACGGCCATCACGGTATCGGTCGGGGCTATAAGTTCCTGCGCCTCAGTCATCATGTTTCCAGTGAGGAAAAGCAACAAAATAATCAGGCATTTGTATTTCAAAAACATTCCGTCGTTATTTGCAGTGTGTTACAGCGGGCAAATGTATAACAATTTAGCGAGCCAATCCCTTTTTATTCCCCTAAAAAGAGTTTACACCAGTTATCAAACCGTTCGACAGTTTCGTTTCCATACTTCGAAAGGCCCTGTTTTACCTTTTCGACAGATTTTTCTTTGTCCAGTTTCGTTTTGCTGTAAAACTTGTCGGCGTAGCAAATCAGTTGTTCTTCCAAGGTTTCCGGCATAAAGTCCCGGGGCGGAAGAGGCAAACCTCGTTCTTCAATCATTGCCAGCGTAATACCTGTTCCCGTATGCCGTTCGCACACGCGGGCATGGCGGGGATAACCTTCCGCCCGCATCAATTCGGCCCCCAGATAACCGTGGCAAATATATTCCGCATCTCCATGGCAATCGATATCGGGAGCATTACAACGGAAAATACCGATATCGTGCAGCATAGCTGCCTCTTCTACAAAGGTAAGGTCAAGATTCATCTCCGGATGCATCCGGGCTATAGCCAAAGCTTTATCTGCCACACTTCTACTATGAATAACCAAAATCCGGTACGCCTCCGAACCTACCGGATAATATTTGGCAATAATATCTAAAGGGTTCATAACAATCAATCGCTTTATTGAGAGACAAAGATACGCAATAAACAAAAGAATCGTTACTTTTGCAGAAACAAATAGTAAGGAATGAGTCTATGAGAACAGTTATCAGGTATGCCTTCTGGCTGTTAAGCCTGTTCTTAATGTCTGAAATCCAGGCCGTCACTCCACAGAAAGCCCCTCTAAAATTGGGAGCCGAACGTATGGACGTCGTTACCCGTCTGTTGAAAGACAAACAGGTCGGATTAGTAGTGAACCAAACCTCCATCCTCGAAAAGCAGCAGAAGCATTTGCTGGACGCCTTGTTGGAAGAGGGTATCAACATAAAGAAAGTGTTCGCCCCTGAACACGGTTTCCGCGGGACGGCCGATGCGGGAGCCGAGATCAAAGACAGCCGTGACGTAAAAACAGGAGTCCCCATCATATCCCTATACGGAAAGAACAAGAAGCCGACAGCCGAGCAGTTGGCCGGCTTGGACGTGGTCGTGTTCGACATTCAGGATGTCGGAGTCCGCTTTTTATACTTACATCAGCACCATGCATTATGTGATGGAAGCCTGTGCCGAAAACGATGTCGAATTTATCGTCCTGGATCGCCCCTAACCCGAACGACTTCGTCGACGGTCCTGTCCGCCAGAAATTCGAATCCTTTGTCGGCGTTGACCCATACCCATACTGCACGGTCTGACGGTTGGCGAACTGGCTTGGATGATCAACAAGGAAGGTTGGCTGAAAAAGTACACCCGACACCTGTAAACTGCATATCGTCAAGATGGAAAACTGGCGTCACGGAGATCCGTACTGGTTGCCGGTAAAGCCCTCTCCCAACCTGCCGAACGACCAGTCGATCCGTCTCTACCCTTCACTCTGTTTCTTCGAAGGGACCAATATCAGTGTCGGTCGCGGGACCTATTATCCATTCCAGATATTGGGAGCACCCGATGCCAGATACGGAGATTTCACCTTTACGCCCACCTCCTTGCCAGGTTTCGACACGAAACCGTTGCATAAGGACAAGGAATGCTACGGCACGGACTTGAGAGAATATCCCTTTACCGGGGGATTGACGCTGAAATTCCTCCTTGATTTCTATAATAAAGCAGGCAAACGACCAAGCTTTTTTCTTCACCCGCCCACAATGGTTCGACCTGCTTGCCGGGACAAAAGAATTACGTTTCCAGATTGTCCGCGGCTTAAAGGAGGACGAAATACGCGCAAGTTGGAACCGGCATTAAATAAATATAAGAAAATCAGAAAAGAAGTACTTGTTATATCCCGATTATCGTTAACTTTGAACGGTTTTTAAAACATACGGGTACAATTGATAAGTGCTTCTTCCTTGAAAATACATATATACATAGCGATGTTGATATTGCCCCTTTGTTTTCCGCGTGAAGCAAAGGGTTCCTCCGATAAAAAAGGGAAGGAACTGTTTAATGTCCTTGTCATACAGTCATACAATCAAAGCCTGAGTGCCTACTCCAAGTTCGACAAGCTGCTGCACGAGGAACTGGAGAAAGAGCAAATATACTCTTCCATCCACACATTCTACCTGGACTGCGAACGCTATAATGCCACAGACGAAGAAGCCCGGATGTACTCCTTTCTCGACACTTTAAGTTTCAAACCGGACATCATCATTTCCAATGACGATCAGGCTACCTATACTTTAATGGCCTGCAACCATCCGCTCGGCAAGACGATTCCGGTTGTCTTTTCAGGTGTCAACTTTCCCAACTGGGAACTATTGGAACAGCATCCCAACTTCACGGGTTATTGGGACAAGCCTGAATATCTGAAAAACATACAACTGATCGAAAAACTATACGGAAGATCAAAAATACTGATCTTCAAAACGAAAGAATTCATCGGCAGAAAAGCGTTCGAAACGTTGATGGACAATATCCAGGGACATGGAATAGCTGTTTACGAAGGATTGTATCAAACAAGGCCCCAAACGACTTCCACGGAAATCCAGCCCGGCAAAGAAGGCGCTTCTGCCTTATATACGACCTCGACAGCCAACCTGACCGCCCGCCAGCTTCTTTGGGTATTTGAAGACAAGCCTTACACCGCCTGCATACAAATCATTCTCGACTTCAATGTCCTGACCGTCGGACGCCTGGCCAATGTGCCGAACTTCACAGTCATTAACAACGGGTTCAACGACAACAGAGGGATCACCGGTGGCTATTTCACTACCTTGCAAATCCAGGCTGATTGTGTTGCCCAAACAGCTGCCCGCATCCTGAAAGGCACTTCTCCAAATGACATTCCTATCGTAGAAAGCCCCAAAACATTTGCTTTCGACTGGAAAGAGATGCAACGTTTCAACATACGGTTGAGCGATCTACCACAGGGAAGCATCATCTATAACATGCCACTGGAAGTCCGTTACCTAAACTATATTATTGCAGGCGGAATCCTGCTCGTCATAGCAATCGTCTATATCATCCTTCACCTCATTTACATGTACTACCGCGAAAGCGAACGGAAAAGGCAGGTGCAACTCCGGTTGATCGAAGAGAAAGAGCGAGCCGAAGAAGCCAATAAGATGAAATCGGCATTCCTCGCCAACATGAGCCATGAGATACGCACACCGTTAAATGCGATAGTCGGTTTCACCAACCTATTACAAGACGAAAAGGAATTGACCGATGAAGAAAAAGACCTTTTCCGCAATACGATCAACAAAAACAGTAATCTGCTGCTGAAACTGATTAATGATATCCTGGAACTCTCGCGCATCGAGTCGGGACGGATGTCTTTCGCTTTCGACGATTGCTCTCTAAAACGAGCTGTTAGAAGAGATCTACCAGAGACATCACCTGCTTATGCCTTCGAATATCCGTTTCCTGAAAGAATTCCAAGAAACGGAACTTATCATTCATGTAGACCGTTTCCGGTTCACGCAAGTGATTACGAATTTCATCAACAATGCCGTCAAGTTCACCACTAAAGGGCACATCCTGTTAGGAGCTGTCTATAAGAAGGAGGAGAAAGAAGTTCATGTCTTTGTCGAAGATACAGGAAAAGGTATGTCGGAAGAGGCCCAGAAGAAAGTGTTCGAACGTTTCTTCAAGGTGGACGAATTTGCACAAGGTACCGGACTGGGCCTATCGATCTGTCAAACCATCGCCGAGCGCCTGGAGGGGCGAATCACCCTTTCTTCCCAGGAAGGAAAAGGCAGCCGCTTCACCCTGATCATCCCTTGCAGGCCGAAATAAAAAAGGCGGCCCGTCACAACCGGAACCGCCTTCAAACATTTCACAATGAAAGTCACTTCTTTTCAATTACCATCAATTTGGTATTGTCCGTGCCATATAAAGCGATTTTATTGACCGGTTTCACCTCACCTACTGCATCAAAGCGAACGACTTTATCCAAAGCCTGCAACAATTCACGCTCACCACTCATATCCGGACAAGCCATACGCGTTGTCGCAACCTGCGGGAATTTAATGATATTCTTGCGGGAATCGCTGTATTCGATCTGCCCCATCATCCGATTGCATCCAGCTCTTCCGGAAAGGGAATGGCGAGCCACGTCGAACTCGATGACTTGATTCGTCTCGGCAGGATTCAACACCTTGCCGTTCAATTCGACAATATTCCAACTACCATCCAGGTCGGAGAAAGTCGCTTCCACACCTTTTTTCGCCTTACAAGAAGCAAAAGATACCGATACTCAACGCTGCAAGACAAAGATACATGTACTTCTTCATTTCTATCCAATTAGTTTTTGACAAAACCATCAACACGTTACCGTCGGCATCGACCAGCAACATTTCATTTTCGGACTGGCCGGCCTTCACACCTTTCACGTTTCCCATAGCTTTCAAGATCGCATCTTCGATCTCCATATCCGGACAAGCCATCATGGTAGTGGCTGCGGGGTTGATCGTGATGGAAGAAATATCCTGGTCGTCCAGCACGACAGTCGAATTAAAGATATTACATCCGGCATTACCGTGAACTTTATTATCTTTCATATCAAACTCCATATTGGGCAAACCTTCTTTCAGTATTTTTTTCTCCTTTTACTTCCACAATATTCCATTTACCTTCCAACTTCTTTGCATCTGTTTTGACTTCAGAGCAAGAAAACAACATCCCGACAAAAGCAGGAATCATCAAAAGTGTCAAAATAGCTTTTTTCATTTTTTACTTTTTTCATTTATAATAATCACTCGTAAATATAAGACGCCGAATCATTGCAAAAAGTTCCCGACAAGCTCATTATTTAACATTCATTAACCATTCTTACACCCCATTCACAGCTTGTATTGTATTTAAAGGGGTTAAAAAACCACAGAGGAACCGGCAAAGCCGGGGAACAATCATCTATTCATCAGCTAAAGCAGACGGCAAAAGAGAGCTTGCGGCACGAGGTTCAGCCTTACCCGTTAGTTCACCGGTAAATCTGCATTTACGGTTCAAACTTATCAATACTATAATGAATTAAAAAAAACAACTATCATACTATCATGTTTCTTGTATATAACTTGAACATCATAACATATAGGCATGACAGTTTCCTTTTTAACTATCATGCAACTATCATAAATCAGCAGTTTAACCATCATTTTAGCCGTTTTACCCGAAACAGATACACTCCAAAAGTGTTAAAAACGGAATGTTTTCAGGAAAGCATAAGCCTTTTTTGCCGGAACACGTTACTTTTTTATAAGAAAGACGTTAGATTTTTTCCTCAAAATGCCCGTATCAGAGCCATTTACACCTCCATCTGAGCGGTCTTGAGACCCGGGTCTGCAGACGTCTGACACCCGGGTCTCGACAAAAAAAGATAACTATATTGCTGAAAATATGCTATATGTTACATGTGAAAAAGTTATTATTTTTATGATGGTATGATAGTTGAAAAAACATCCATCATGCCTACTATCATTCCACATAAGTATTGATATTCATACTGCCAAAAGCAAAGTATGATAGTATGACAGTTGTTTTCACAATCAATAATAAGTTTGTAGAATAATAATCCGAATGATGATTTACCGGTATCAACATTTATGCTTCGCCAATATCCGGACCACCGACAAAGGAGTTGGTCAATTAATAAGGCTTACAGATTAATTTTTGTATATTTGTTGCAACGTATAAAATAGTATGATATGGACACAAAAGATTTATTGAACGACAGCAGCATACATCACGGACGCAACCTCGTTTGCCTTATGAATAGAAAAGGATTTAAAGTGGAAGACCTGGAAAAGGCACTTCAATTGTCACAAAACAGGTAGAAGAACTAACAGAGATGAAAAAAGAAGCCGGAGAATGAATAAGAGCATCGTCCTATATTTGTTACTCGCAGGACTGCTTACCTGCTTTTCCTGCACACATACGAAACAACAACCCGAAGAAGAAGGAGTCGACAGCGAATGGCTGGACAGCCTGCAACACGTATATCAATATGGCGTCTGCATCGACTCGTTGGACGTGACGGAGTACAAGATGAGAAACGGCGATAATCCCGCCTCTATCTTTTCTGCCCTAGGTTTCTCCGCCTTGAAAGCGGACAGCATTACGAAAGCCTCCATCCATGTTCTGGACCCGACCAAACTCCGTGCGGGTATGAACTATTATACATTTACAACTCAGGACAGCGTTGCCGATATACGTTATATCGCCTTTGCCAAATCACTTGTCGATTATGCCGTCATCGACCTGACAGGCGATTCGATCCTGGCATACGAATTCAACAAGCCTATTACCATCAAACGCCATTACACAGAAGGGACAATCAATTCTTCCCTTTGGAACGTAATCAAGGCAAGTGGAGCGGACCCGTTACTGGCGATCAAGATTTCGGATGTATATGCCTGGCAGATCGACTTTTTCGATGTAAAAGAAGGAGACTCATTCCGGGTGTTGTACGACGTTGCCTATATAGACGACACGACAGCCCTGAATATCACCTCCATCGAGGGAGCCGTCTTCACGCATCAAGGAAAAGATTTTACAGCCATACCATTCACCCAAGATAGCGTTTTCGAATATTTCGATCTTGAAGGGAATAGCCTCAGGAAGGCTTTCCTGAAGGCTCCGTTGGATTTCTTCCGCATCACATCGCGTTTCACGAACGCCCGCTTCCATCCGATCCTGAAACGCTATCGGGCACATCATGGAGTAGACTATGCGGCTCCCGTCGGAACGGAAGTCAAGAGTATCGGAGCGGGGACCGTCATCGCCAAAGGCTATATGGGCGGAGGAGGCCATACGTTGAAAGTAAAACATAACTCCGTATATACGACTTCCTATATGCACCTGAGCAAATATGCCAAAGGCATACAAGTCGGCAGCCATGTCGAGCAGGGACAGGTTATCGGCTACGTTGGCTCGACAGGGCTTTCGACAGGGCCTCACCTCGATTTCCGGGTATATAAGAACGGACAGCCGATCAACCCGTTACAGATGGAAGCTCCGCCTTCGCTGCCGGTCAAACCGGAACTGCGCGACAGCTTTGCCATCGTGAAACAGACGGTGTTGGCAGAATTGGACAGCATGAGAGTAAAAATAATTTATAATATTGATGCTATGAAATTTTTGGGTAATATCATTTGGCTTATCTGCGGCGGGTTGCTTACCGCTGTGGAATATCTGATATCCAGCTTGCTGCTGATGATTACGATAATCGGTATCCCTTTCGGGTTGCAGACATTGAAATTAGGAATGCTGGCCCTTTGGCCCTTCGGCAGCCGGGTGACGGACAACGGTAATTCAGGTGGTTGCCTGTGCCTGGTCATGAACGTGATCTGGATCTTCATCGGTGGCTTCTGGATCTGCCTGACACACCTGTTTTTCGGGTTACTGCTGTGCATCACGATTATCGGCATTCCTTTCGGCAGACAGCATTTCAAGATGGCCGCACTGGCTCTTTCGCCGTTCGGAAAAAATATCGTTTAAGAGAAAAGGACAGTCTATCACCAGATAGTCCAGTCGTGCTTCCACACACAGTGCAAGCGTCGATTGGCAGATTATTCATTCAACCAATCGAATCTGTTCCACCTCTACCGGATGATTCAAGAAAACAGAGGCGGCATCGGAGAATTTGGCAGCGGACTCGGTGGTCAGGAAACGACAGTTTCCCTGCTTTGTCAAACGGATATCCATTTCGGGATGACGGCGTAGATAGTCGGTCAGGCTCGCGGCTACGTATTCTCCCTGCGAGAATAAAGTAATTCCCTCAGGCAGGAATGCCTTGATCTTTTCGATCAGCAACGGATAATGCGTGCAGCCCAAGACGAGCGTATCGATCTCCGGATCGGCAGCCAAAATATGTTCCAAATGCTTCCGCACGAATAATCCGCTCCCGGTGAATCGAACTCATTATTCTCAACCAGCGGAACCCACATCGGGCAGGCTTCACCCGTCACCGTCATATGAGGAAACATCTTTTTATTTCCAGCGAATAGGAGTCGGAAGTAATGGTGCCGGTCGTCCCTAAAATACCGACATGCTTGCTCTTACTGATCTTATCCATCAGCTCCACCGTCGGACGGATTACGCCCAACACCCGACGAGCCGGGTCCCACTGTGGCAAGTCCCGCTGTTGGATCGTACGCAATGCCTTTGCCGATGCCGTATTGCAAGCCAAGATTACAAGCTGGCATCCCTCATTGAAAAGCGTCTCCACAGCCTGCTTTGTAAAACGATACACGACTTCGAACGAACGCGTACCATAGGGAGAACGGGCATTATCGCCCAAATAAATATAATCATACCCCGGCATTGCTGCTCTGATCTTATCAAAATGGTAAGCCCCCCGTAACCGGAGTCGAAGATACCAATCGGACCTGGTACTGATGAAAACATGAGAGAAGTTGTTTATTTATATATAATTCAAGCACGGATTTCACTGAAAACGCGGAAAGAAAATAAATTTATCCGTGTAAATACGTGAAATCCGTGCCTTAAAAGATAATAGCGAGGACTTCAGTCTTCGCTATTTTATGTTTGCTAATTATATTAGTTAATACCTAACTTGGCTTTTACGAACTGAGTTGCGTCAACAGCAGTATTACCCTGATAAAGAACAATCTGAGGATCCAGAATATAAGTATATCCTTTTTCGTCACCGACTGCCTTGATTGCATTTTTCAGTTTGTCCTGGATCGGAGTAAACAACTCACCCTGCTTCTTCTGGAAATCCTGCTGAGAAATCTGGATGAAGTTCTGTGTACGCTGTTCCATATCCTGCAATTCCTGCATTCTTCTCATTTTGATATTTTCTGTCAATGAATCCTGCTGTGCAACAAAATCGGAATACTTCTTATTGTATTCATCCTGCATCACCTGCATTTCGTTTTTATATTTGGCTTCCATATCAGCCATTTGTTTCTGCATCGTTGCAAATTCCGGCATAGCCTGGATCACTTCCTGCGTATTTACAATCGCAATCTTAGATTCTTGAGCAAAAACGCCCAACGGGAGCATCATCAACAAAAAATAATCAGTTTCTTCATTTTCCTATAAAATATTACTTGTTATTAATCATATTCTTAATTTGCTTCATTAAAGCGCACAAATGTAAGCATTTATTTTGAATATCTAACTTTATCAGGACTTCATTGCTTATATCGATCTTCGGAGAAGCAAAAATGATATTCATTGACGACGCCCGGTCCATGACCATCTGATAACCTTTGTCTTCGGAGATTTCCTTCACGGCATTGTAGATCTCATCCTGTATCGGCTTCATCAGGCTTTCACGTTTTTTAAACAGTTCGCCTTCAGGACCAAAATATTTACGTTTCAAATCCTGTGCCTCCTGTTCTTTCTGAACGATCGCTTCTTCACGTTTCGACTTCATCTCGGCAGACAGAAATACAAGATCGCTCTGGTAAGTCTTGTACATGTTCTGCGCTTCCTGCTGGATAGCATCCACTTCGTTCTGCCATTTTTTGTGAAACCTGACTCAACTGCTCATTCGTCATTTCATAAGCCGGAATATTTTTCAATATATATTCCATATCTATTAATGCAAACTTTTGTGCGTGCCCTGCAAACGAGCAGAGGAACAACAGACAGCTTAAGGCAATAATCTTTTTCATACACATGTCATTTATAGTTACACCTTCTGACTGCAAAGATAAGAGAATTGAAATTTGAAAGTTGAAAATTGAAAATTAATAAGATACAATTAACAATTTAACAGACTTGCCAAGTACGGTTCAAAGAATGCCCAAACGCAAAAAAGACAACCGGAAACAAATCCGGTTGTCTTTTCTATCTCATATTGAACATTCAATATTCAATTTTCTAAAATTCCTGACCGATAATGAAGTGGAAGTTGCTACCACCTCTCTGATCGTATCCATCAGGACGGTCGAAACCGTAAGCCCAGTCGATACCCATCAAACCGATCATCGGGAGGAAGATACGGACACCGACACCGGCAGAACGCTTCAATTGGAACGGATTGAAATCTTTCAAATCTCTCCAAGCATTACCCGCTTCCACGAATACCAGACCGTAGATCGTCGAAGACGGTTCCAACAGGAACGGATAGCGCAACTCCATCGACAGACGGGAGTAAGCGTAACCATAGGAATTGTAACCACCGTTACCGGCGATACTACCGTTCTCGTAACCTCTCAAACCGATCGTTTCGGTTGCATAGGTACTTGGAGTATCCACTCATACCGTCACCCCCCATATAGAAGGTTTCGAACGGCGATTTCTTATACTTGTTGTAAGAACCCAGAAATCCGTATTCGACACGGGTCATCAATACCGGCGTACGTTTCACGGTCAACGGAGCCAACGGAGAGAAGATCTTCGCTTTGAACTTCCATTTATGATATTCGATCATACGGAACTTGGCTTCATCTTGATCGCTCATATTCTTATAGTCCTTACCGTCCCATAAAGACCAAGGAGGAGTGGCGGCAACCGAGAACATGAACTGAGAGCCTTTACGTGTGTACAGCGGATTGTCGATAGAGTTACGCTGCAAGTTCAATTCCAAGTTGATGTTATGACAGTTACCGTTATTTACCAGGAAGTAATCCCAGTCTTTCATCATATACAACTGATAGTTCAGAGTCGCCATAAACTGGAAGTAATCATCCGGCCAGTTCAGGCGCTTACCATAACCGGCAGAAAGTCCGAACATCATGATCGACTTATCCGGGTCATAGGCCAGCTCATAGTTACCATAATTGCCATAACCGTAACCGTAGCCATAACCATAGCCACCGTAGCCGCCATAGTATGGATAGCCGCCATAACCGTAATACGGGTTATAACCATAACTGTTATTGCTCAAATAATTACTACTGATATCCGTCTGTTTGGAGAAGTAGGCGCTCACGGACAATGTATTCGGTCGTTTGCCTCCGAACCACGGATCCATAAACGATATGCTGTATGCCTGATAGTAACGTCCATTTGTCTGGCCGCTCAACGTCAGCGTCTGTCCTTCACCCTGCGGAATAATGCCTTTATATGTACTCGGATTCAGCAGGTTCTTCATGGAGAAGTTCGTAAACTTCAAACTCAACTTACCGATGATACCGGTTTGTCCCCAACCGGCAGAGAACCGATCTGGTCATTTGCCTTGGACACAAGGTTGTATTGGATATCCACCGTTCCGTTATCTGGATCGGGTATTGGTTGCGGAACCAAGTTTTCCGGATCGAAATGTCCCATCTGTGCGATTTCACGGGTTGAACGCATCAAATCCTCGCGGCTGAACAACATACCCGGCTTCGTACGCAACTCACGGCGAACGATATCCTCATACAGACGGTCATTACCATTAATAATCACTCGGTTGATAGTCGCCTGAGGACCTTCCTGAATACGTACTTCCAAAGAGATGGAGTCGTTTTCGACATCCACTTCAACAGGATCGGCACCAAAGAAAATGTAACCGTTGTTATAATACAAGTTGGAAACGGCATCCTCGTCGGTCGTCAATCGTTCATTCAGTTTCTTCTGGTTGTAAACATCGCCAGGTTTCATTCCTAAAATATATAACAACTGTTCCGTCGGATATTTCGTATTACCGACAAAGTTGATATCCTTCAGGTAATATTTGTCACCTTCTTCCACTTTCAGGAAGATATCCACACGTTTATCGTTATAGTTCACAACACTGTCTTCCACAAGAACAGCATCGCGATATCCCTTTTCATTATATTTCTCGATAATGTTTTCTTATCGTTTTCGTATTCTTCAGTCGTAAATTTCTTCGTGCTGAATGCTTCCAAGATACTGCTCTTCCAGTCGTTAAACAGGCTGAACTTCTCGTTCGTCTTTTTCATCGCCTTTTTCAAGTCGCGATCAGTCAACGCACTGTTTCCTTCGAAATGGATCTTGTGGATTTTGGTCTTTTCGTTCTTGTTGATGTTGATATCCACGATCACCTCACCTTCATGTGCGAGATCGTCCTTCTGAAGGATTTCGACATCCACGTTCTTAAAGCCTTTGCCATCGAAGAACTTCTGGATCAGCGTGGTCGCACGATCGATCAGGTTAGGAGTCACCTGGTATCCTTTACGCAACCCCAGACGGGCTTCCAGATCTTCACGTTCCCCCTTCTTGATACCATGATAGTTGACTTCCGAAATACGCGGACGCTGTTTCAATTGGATTTCCAACCAAACCTGATCTCCCTCTATTTTAGTTGCCAGAATCTTTACATCCGAGAATAGTCCATGTTTCCAGAAACGCTTTACAGCATCTGTAATCGCCCCGCCCGGCTCAGGTATAGTAACCTCATCCCCTACCGACAAACCGGAAAAGCCTATTAACACGAAATCATCATAATTCTTAATCCCCGTCACCTTGATATCCGCAATTTTATACTTTTTGGGAGGTGACGAATAGGAAATGACCGGCACTTCTGCCGGCTCTTCAACCTTGGTAGTGTCAGTTTCCTGAGCAAAAGCCCCGAAAGCAAATCCCAGAAACATGAAAAACAGCACTATTCTTTTGTACATATAACAGCTATTGTTTATAAGATTAATTGCTCGCTTGTCTTACCGAAACGACGCTCACGTTGCTGGTAATACAATATAGCCTCCATACAACTCTTCTTCTCTGAAATCCGGCCAATACACATCGGTAAAGAAGAATTCGGCATATGACAACTGCCAAAGCAGGAAGTTGCTGACGCGTTGTTCTCCCTCCGGTACGGATCAATAAATCCGATCGGGAATACCTTTGTCGTCAAATAATCCGAGACGACAGCCTCGGTTATATCGTCAGGGTTTATTTTTTTCTCCACCGCCTCCCTGGCCAGACGTTTCACGGCTTCGGTTATTTCCCCAACGGGCCGAATAACTTAAAGCCAATATGAGCTAACACCCGTATTGGCTGAAGTCTGTGCAATACAATCCTGCAAAGTGGCATATGCATCTGCCGGCAAGCGATCCAGATTGCCGATCGCCATCAGACGGACGTTATTTTTCATCAGATCGGGAGTCTCGCGATGGATGGCTGCGACCAGCAAGCTCATCAACGCCTGTACCTCCGCCTCCGGACGATTCCAGTTTTCTGTCGAAAACGTGTACATCGTCAGATATTTCAAACCCACGGTTGTAGCGGCTTCCACGACTTTACGGACAGAGACAACGCCCTCCTGGTGTCCATAGCTCCGGTCTTTTCCCTTCGCTTTGGCCCAACGTCCGTTACCGTCCATAATAATCGCCACATGCTGCGGCAATCGATTTTTATCTATTTGTTCAATCAGCGACATAGTGTTTTCATCTATAACTACTGTATATTATCTATATTCTTCGCATTGTTGCAAGTCCTGCACCGCGGACCGAAATCCCAAGTAACCGTAAACAACAAAAAAGAATACCAATCTTTATTCTTCAAAAACTACCTTTCATATGGTAGGGATCATCCAGAAACGCATTGCTGTCGTCCGTCACGTCCAGACCGTCGCCAAATAGCTTACGGAACGAGAACTCGCATCCCAGGTTGATCCTGTTCTTAACCTTGTATTTCAAACCTACACCGAGCGGAATGTTCGGACCGGCAAAAGTCTTCCCGCTACCCGGCGCTACCGTCACCCCCAATCCCATAAAAATATAGGGAGTGAAACGTCTTGCGTTTGAATACGCAAATTTATCACTGTACGGAAAGAAGTTGAACTCCATCTGCCCGCCCAGTTCGATCAGGCTCCGACTGAAAGAACCTTGTGCATGGTCCGGAAAAACATTCTGCTGCCCTTCCGTCGTACCTGAAACCTGCCCCCACATCAGATTGGTCTTTAAAGCCCACCTGAAATTGGGATTATAGCGAAAAACGGCTCCGAACGCGGGATTCAACCCTTTGAAAAAAGCGTTCTTGTTGACATCGCCCATATAAAGGCTCCGCCTGCCATTCCTCCGATCTCATATTTATATTCTTGTGCGTGAAGACCGGTCATGCAACCGGCCAAAAGGACTAATAAGAGTATGCGCTGAAAGAAAGTTGAAGTCATAATCGTTTTCTGTTATAATCTATACCTTCTTTTCTAACGCCGAATCACTCATAAAATTATACGGTCCTCCACGAACTTTCTTTATACTTAAAAACCCAGACGGTTAATACGGCCGCGCCAGATTTGATTTAATACATTCGAACTATTGGTTTCTTTTCCACCGAAAAGATACATATAATTATCCTTATCCACGTAGATAGAAGAGAACCCTCTTGCCTTGAATTCCTGCGGCATTACAACCAATGTATCCGACAGACTCCAGTTTACGCCGCCGTCACGTGACAGGTAAATGTCAGAAGAGGCCTTACCTGCTTCATTGATACCACTCAACATAAATATCTTATCGTCATATTCCGCTACTGCAACACCCTCCTGTTTATCAAAAGGAGCCGTTTCGTCATCCGTCAACTTCGCCCAGACTTTGCCATCATCCGTCGCCCAAGCCGTATTCGTCAGTTTATTGTCCTTATCTCTTCCGGCAACCACTAACAAGCGGGCACGGAACATCGAATTATAAGAAAGATTACCGAAACCGGTCAAAGGGAAGCCTTCGTTCAGAAGAGTTCCTTCGTTCCATTCCTTCGCTTCATTCATATACCCGTAAACCAACGTGCCATTCTTGTCGATAACCGCACTAAGGGCTGACGGCTGCTTTCCGGCTGCCGTAAAATCATCGTCCACATCGATAGCACCCAAAATGGCTTTTATCACCGGTGCATTTTCGACAAGCGACCAAGTCTGGCCATCGGCTGAACTATAAAGGAAACCTTTCGTCGTAACAGCATAAAACGCATCTTCATAAGCAGTAATCTGTGACAAACGGACTTCTCCGGCAGGAAGCCCCGATACAGACAGTTCCGTCCAGTTCTTTCCATCCGTAACAGCCGAACGGTACAACCGGTAGCCTTCGTTTACGTTTACAGGCTGCGTATACATATAATAAGACTCGCCACTTCCTTCACCGAAAACAACTACCTTTTCTTCCTTGACAGCACCATCCGTAATACCTTCCTTGTAAACACCCCAGACCATCGAGTCGGGAACAACCTGGTGAATATTGACTTGCGCGATGTATGTCTTTGTGGTTTTGCCGTCCCACAATGTGTTCACGAACTTAACCGGTTTGGAGAAATCCAGCGAGTCTTCCAGGTTCCAATAGCTTAACGTATCACTGATAGCTTCCTGCATGACCTGACAAGTATACACCGTAGAAGCCAGCAACCGTACAAATCACTTTTTCATCCAGCTTTGTTCCATAAGGCATTGAATCGATATTAAATATTTTCCCATCCACCTGATCAATCGTGAAAACGACATCTTTCAAACCTGGGATAGAATCATTCGACAAAGAAAAAGATAGAATCTGACAATCTTTACTCAACTCATATTGCGTATCATCCGAACCCAAACAAGACGACAATAACAGAGCACAACATCCGGCTATAAACAGTACTATTCTATTTTTCATCAAAAAATAAGTTTGTTGCATATAAAGGCACAAAAGTAAAACATTTTTGCTTTATACCCCATATAGGAGAATATTTATAATATTTTAGTGTCGTTACGAATTATAAGTTCATTTTAAGCCTTTTGTTTCCAGGTTTCCAAAAAATGTCCGTGCCTCTGTTCCGTACCGGTCAACACGCCAGGAACAGCAGGTGCTTTCACACCCGCACCCAAAACGACCGGAGCCGTCTCAACCCAGGCCTCGTCCCACAGGCCGGCATCAAAGAAACTTTCCAGCAGTTCCGCACCTCCTTCGACCATCAACGAATTCAAATTCTGCTCATACAAATATTGCAAGACTTGCGACAGGACCTCCTGCCCGAAATCAATCTGCACATACTCGACATTCAGTCGGCTTTCGACTTCGACAGCTGTAAATACGAGCGTACGCACCGCGCCATCCAGCAGATGCGAACCGACCGGCAACTTCAACGTCCGGTCGAGAACCACCCGACTGGAGAACGGCCAGCCCAATGCCGCACAGTCAGCGACGGATTGTCTAACAACGCCGTACGTGTCCCGACCATAATAGCCTCCACTTCGGAACGAAGCCGATGAACCCTTCGGAGAGTCTCGGCTGAAGACAAAAGCACCGAAGGTACAGAAGCATCTTCCCTCCGGATATCCATAAACCCATCTGCGCTCTGGGCCCATTTCAGATAGACATAAGGGCGTTTCCGTATCTGGAAAGTCATAAAAGCAGGATTCAAGGCACGGGCCTCTTCTTCCAGCACACCCGTCACGACTTCGATACCTGCCTCGCGCAACATGCGTACTCCTCGTCCCGACACTTCTGGAAACGGGTCCAAAGTGCCGACCACGACGCGCGGGATACCTTTCCTTATAATCAACTCCGCACAAGGAGGTGTCTTTCCGTAGTGGGAACAGGGTTCGAGACTTACATAGATAGTAGAATCCCGCAAAAGCGCTTCATCCCGAACGGAAGCCACCGCATTCACTTCGGCATGCGCTTCGCCACATTTGCGATGAAACCCTTCCCCTATGATCTTCCCTTTATGCACAATCACCGCACCGACCATCGGATTCGGAGCCGTATTGCCTTCTCCGCCCCGTGCAAGCTCGATGCAGCGGGCCATATATTTCTCTTCGACAACCATCTTCTTTTGTTCTTTATTCAACAAAGGTACAAAGATTATGAAAAACCAGCGAGAAAAAGGGAAAAAGTTTCAAGCCTGAAAAATTAAAAATAAATTTTCAAGCTTTTCCTTATAGTGAAAATAAACTTTCATTGGCGGGAAAATATATTTTCACCGTAGAAAAAATTTTTGTTTCACTGTTTGGAAACCTTTGTTTCGATATCGGAAAATTCTTTCTTTGTTTGGTTGCAATTTATCTTATGCTTACTTTTGCCCAAAAACAAAATATGACTGAAACCATCGCATACATTAAGGAATCATTGAGGGATCTATACCCATCCTCCGAGGTCAGCAGCCTAGTCCGTTTAATTATGGAGCGGGTTTGTAATATTCAGCCGCATCATTTTTATTTTGTAAAGACAAAGAACTGCCAGAAAGCGAAAAAAGCCGAATTCATGACATAGTCGAACGTTTGAAGCAGATGGAGCCTATCCAATACATATTAGGAACGGCCGATTTCTACAGCCTTCAGTTCGAAGTAGACCCGTCCGTCCTGATACCACGTCCGGAAACAGAAGAACTGGTCGAGCAGGTCATCCTCGACAATGCAGACCAAAAGATCAAGATATTGGATATCGGAACGGGAAGCGGCTGCATAGCCGTCACACTCCGGAAGCATCTGAAAAAGCAAGCGTGATTGCGACGGACATTTCGGCGGAAGCGCTCGCGACCGCCCGCCGGAATGCCAAACGCAACAACACAACGGTCACTTTCATCCAGACAGATATCCTAGACCCGGAGAAAGCGGAAATGGACATTCCGTTTATTCTGGACGTTATCGTCAGCAATCCGCCCTACATCAAGGAGGAAGAAAAAAAGACATGGAGCGGAACGTGCTGGACTACGAACCACACCTGGCTCTTTTCGTCCCGGACAACGACCCGCTGCTCTATTATTGGCATATTGCCCATTTCGGAAAGAAAAAAACTGAGAAGAAACGGCCGTCTCTACTTCGAAATCAATGCGGCATGCGGCAATATGGTTGTTGAGATGCTGGAGGAAGAAGGCTACAAGAATATCGAATTGATCCAAGACCTGTCCGGCAGGGACCGGATCATAAAAGCACGCAAATGAAACAAATCAGTGAATCTGAAATGCTTCACCGGGCAGCCGCCTACTGATCTGCCAGCGAACGCTGCATCCAGGATGTCGAAAAGAAAATCAAAGCGGCGGGATTGGCCGGGGAAGAAAGCGACCGGATCGTTTCCCGCCTGCTACAAGAACGTTTCATCGACGAAAGCCGCTTTGCACGCTATTTCGTAAACGACAAATTACGCTTCAACAAATGGGGACGTGTCAAGATCAACTACGAGATGCAGCGGAAAGGCATTCCGTCCAGTATCCGCTCGGAAGCACTGGAAGGTATCGACGAACAAGAATATCGCTCCATCCTTCTTTCTCTCCTGAAAAGCAAAAAGAAAGTAACCCGTGGGAAGGACGATCGGGAAGTTTACGCCAAACTGCTCCGCTTCGCCGCCGGACGCGGTTTCGAAACAAGGGAAACAAGCCGCTGCCTGAAACAACTGTTCAACGGGAATGACTACGAGGATGATTTTGAATGACCTCCTCAACCTTTTCTATCCCCGCCTCTGCCTGCTTTGCCAGAGGTCTTTGATGGAAGGGGAAGAGCATATTTGCCTGCATTGTTCGAATCATTTGCCCTACACGCATTTTACGGATATGGAGACGAATCCGGTCTGTCTGCTTTTACAGGGAAAAACATCTTTCGTCGCCGCCACCGCTCTGCTCCACTTCACGAAAGGGGGAAGCGGGCAAAAGCTGATCCATTCCTTAAAATATCATGGAAACAAAAAACTCGGATACGAACTGGGACACATGGCTGCTACCACCTACCGGGAGACAGGGCTGTTCGACACCGTCGATCTCCTTTTGCCGGTCCCGCTCCACCCGAAAAGAATGAGGCAAAGAGGTTATAACCAGTCGGAATGGATCGCATACGGCATCCGTTCCGCCACTGGAATCGCGGTCGATACCTCATCCTTGTCCCGCATAAAAAGACCGAAAGTCAAACCCGCAAGTAGATATTCGAACGATCGGAAAATGTAGAGGACATCTTCCGTGTAGAGAACACCGACACGTTGAAAAAAAAACACATTCTACTGGTGGACGATGTTATTACGACCGGTTCCACCATGAACGCCTGTGCAGAAGCCATGAAAGCCATATCCGGCATCCGGATCAGTATTTTAGGCATAGCTGTGGCATAAACTCTCCTTAAACCTGCTATACAATATGTATAGCTTATTTTTTTGAAGAACTACAAGGTTATCTCATTCCCTTTGTCTACCTTTTGCAGACTGATATAAACATTTTTATTAGGTTGTATGAAAACACTGGAAAGATTAGTAGCAGAGAGATTATTAAAGATTAAGGCGGTCAAATTGCAGCCGGCCAATCCTTTTTCACATGGGCATCCGGTTGGAAATCACCAATCTACAACGACAACAGAAAGACACTTTCCTATCCGGAAATCAGAAGTTTCATTAAACTGGAGCTGGCTCGCACAATCAGCGAAAAGTATGAAAATGCCGATGCTATTGCTGGTGTTGCAACCGGAGCAATCGCCCAGGGTGCATTAGTTGCCGACCTACTGGGTCTGCCGTTCGTGTACATCCGTTCAACTCCAAAAGATCATGGATTGGAAAACCTTATCGAGGGAGAATTGAAACCGGGTTCTAAAGTAGTGATTGTAGAAGATTTGGTTTCTACAGGTGGTAGTAGTTTGAAAGCCGTACAGGCTGTCCGTAATTTCGGTTGTGACGTTGCCGGTATGGTTGCCATTTTCACGTATGGTTTCCCTGTTGCAGTAGAGGCTTTCAAAGAGGCAAAAGTTACATTGACGACTCTAAGTAACTATGATGCCGTGCTGGAAGAAGCATTGCGTACAGATTACATTGACGAATCCGAAATCGCAGTCCTTCAGGAATGGCGCAAAGATCCGGCAAACTGGAATCCCGAAACAAAGTAAGTGAAAATGACTGAATTTGTTAGCGAAGTGAAACGATCCCCTTTAACGAGGATCGTATTTTTAATATGCTGTCCGACCTATCCAACTTAGGAAAGGTGCAGGACCGCATACCTCAAGATAAGATTCAAGATTTCGAGTTCGATAAAGACTCTTGCAGTTTTTCCGTCGCACCGGTAGGCAAGATAACCTTCCAGATCGTGGAACGAACCGAACAAGACGATCAAATTCACGACCACGAACTCGCCTGTTCCCCTGTTCCTTTGGATTCAGCTAAAACAGGTAGAAGAGAACGACACACGGATGAAAATAACCGTCCGCGCCGAACTGAATCCGTTTATCAAACCAATGGTATCAAAACCATTGCAGGATGCGATCGATAAAATATCGACCATGTTGGCATCCCTGCCTTATTAAATGTTTCTTTGATGGCTCAGAAACTTTGGGAAAAGAATGTTCAGGTAGACCAGGAAGTGGATACCTTTACGGTAGGCAAAGACCGTGAGATGGATCTCTATCTCGCCAAGTACGACGTGCTCGGCTCGATGGCTCACATCACCATGCTCGAAAGTATCGGTCTGCTTACCAAAGAGGAACTGACGATCTTGCTTGCCGAACTGAAAAATATCTATGCCGTTGCCGACTGTGGCCGGTTTGTAATTGAAGAGGGCGTGGAAGACGTCCACTCGCAGGTGGAATTGATGCTGACACGCAGCCTGGGTGACACAGGAAAAAAGATACACAGCGGACGTTCACGTAACGACCAAGTGCTGCTGGATCTGAAGCTGTTCACCCGCGCACAGATTCAGGAAATCGTAGAGTTGGTATCCGACCTGTTCGAGGTGTTGATCTCGCAGAGTAACCGTTATAAGGACGTGCTGCTTCCCGGATATACACATTTACAGATTGCTATGCCGTCCTCTTTCGGACTGTGGTTCGGCGCATATGCCGAAAGCCTGACCGATGATTTGCAGATGATGCAGGCTGCTTATAAAGTTTGCAACCGCAACCCGTTGGGCTCTGCGGCCGGATATGGCTCTTCTTTCCCGCTGAGACGCCAGATGACAACAGATCTGCTCGGCTTCGACTCGCTCGATTATAATGTCGTTTACGCCCAGATGGGACGTGGCAAAATGGAACGTACCGTAGCTTTTGCCATGGCCGGCATTGCGGCAACCCTTTCCAAACTAGCTTTCGATGCTTGTATGTTCAACAGCCAGAACTTCGGTTTCATCAAGTTGCCGGACCAGTTCACAACAGGATCCAGTATCATGCCGCATAAAAAGAATCCGGACGTGTTCGAGCTGACGCGTGCCAAATGCAACAAGCTGCAAGGATTGCCCCAGCAGATCACACTGATCAGCAACAACCTTCCATCAGGCTATTTCCGCGACCTGCAGATCATAAAGGAAGTATTCCTCCCCTCTTTCGACGAGTTGAAGGATTGCCTTCGCATGGTTACGCACATGATGCGGGAAGTAAAGGTGAACGAGCAGATCTTAGACGATGACAAATATGCACTCCTCTTTAGTGTGGAAGAGGTAAACCGCCTCGTTTTGGAAGGTATGCCTTTCCGTGACGCTTACAAGCAGGTAGGATTAAACATCGAAGCTGGTAAATTCGTCCCTGTCAAGAAAGTTCACCATACGCACGAAGGAAGTATCGGAAATTTATGCAATGACCAGATTTCCGCCTTGATGCAAAATATCATGGACGGTTTCGCGTTTAATAGAGTAAACGAAGCTGAGCAACAGCTGTTATCCTAATAAACGATGAAACGGTTTTTAATTTTTGCTTACTTATATCATTAGTTTGTTCGTGTTCCAAATTCGAAGAATCGGATATACCCTATGCACCGGTATATTTGGAACTAGACCTGCGCTTCGGCGACAAAGATCTAGTAGGCATATACAATCACAAATCCATCACTAAAGCCCGTACTGCCGGAGAAAAGACGGGCTTTTCCGGTGTTTTGGTTGTATGCGGAATCGACAATTACGGAAATGCGGCCTACTATGCATTTGATCTGTGCTGTCCCCACGAAGCCAAAAGAATATCATCATAGAAGCCGACAATGCAGGAAAAGCGATTTGCCCGGAATGCGGAACTGAATATGATATCGGCTATGGGACCGGCACCGACAAAGGGCGTATCGCAATTTCCATTAAGAAAATATTACATGACTCCAGTATCGTCCGACAGACAGGAATGGGTTGTGAGAAACTAAAATTGGTAGAGCATAACCTTGCCAAGGTTAGGGTCGCGGGTTCGAGTCCCGTCTTCCGCTCATCTCTTAAGAGAAAGGATGCTCGAATGGTGGAATCGGTAGACACGAAGGACTTAAAATCCTTTGGCCATTGCGGCTGTGCGGGTTCAAGTCCCGCTTCGAGTACACAAGTTTGAGCTAACAATATTTTGCGGAAGTAGCTCAGTTGGTAGAGCATAACCTTGCCAAGGTTAGGGTCGCGTATATGACGAAGAATGCTTCCAAATATAGCATTACCCGCATGGGGATATTCGGTTCTGTCGCCAGAGGTGAGCAAACGGAAGACAGCGATGTTGATGTTTATTTGAAACTTCACAGCCCAATATGTTCGCTTTGGTACATATAAAAGAAGATTTACAATCTCTATTCGGTTGTAATGTCGATATTGTCCGATTGCGTGATCACATGGATTCTTTTGAGAAACCGCATTGAGAAGGAGGGATTTATGTGTGATACTGAATTAATCCGTTCTTCTTTGACAAAGATACAAACTGCTTTAGAAAGAATATTAAAGAGATCAGAGACGATACTCTCTCCAGACGATTTCCTGACAACATCAAGTGGAGTTGAGAGATTGGAAAGTATTTGTATGCTTTTGATTGCAATTGGAGAAAGCGTTAAGCGTATCGATAAAGCTACAAACAAAGAACTTTTATCGCATTATCCTGAAATTGACTGGAAAGGAGTTATGGGAATGCGAGACATTATAGCACATCATTACTTCGACATAGATGCGGTCATAGTTTTTGATGTCATGAAAAATAATCTATCATCCGTAAAAACAGCGATCGACAAAATGTTATCCGATTTATAATATTTCACAAAATATTCCTTTCCTCCTTTCCATAAACACAAATAATACAAAAGAGAACGACACCTGACATCTTCTGTTGTCATTTGTCTAATAAATAATATATTAGCTGGTGTCGATGTAAGTTTTTAGGTCGACACCACATCGACACCTTTTTGTATCCGGAAACTTCTCCTGGAGTCAGCCTGTTCTCATTAACAACTGATCCAGAACCTACCATAAACTACTTCAAAAGTCATAGTGAACTAATTCATGACATATTACATATTACTTATATGTAGTACCACCTATTCTAGACACATAGTACTACATATTACCAATAGGTAGTACCACCTATTGGCAACAGGCAGTAACTACCTATATCTACTTTACCATATGCTATCATTTAGTTCTTGGCATGTTTTGAGTTAGTTGATTACAGGAAACGGGATAGTTGGCAGGTTACTTGTCTACACATGGTGATGTGTCAGAAAATGCTTCATCCATTGCAGCAGCAGCCTTTACGACCGTCACCCATTGCCAGGATTACGGTTGCACCGCCACGGACGATATCACCACCCGCATATACATCAGGCAAGGCTGAGCGCATATTTTCTTCATTCACCACGATCGTTCCTTTTTGCTTACTTCCAATCCCTGGAAAGCACGCGGGATAAGCGGATTGGGAGAAACACCGACGCGACAATCACTTCATCCACATCAATTGTTTCGATCGCTCCTTCGACTGGTACAGGACGACGACGTCCGGAAGCATCCGGTTCACCCAGCTCCATCTTCTGCAAGCGCATCTGTTTGACACGGCCCTGTTCGTCACCAAGATATTCGACCGGATTATGCAAGGTCATAAACTCCACACCTTCCTCTTTGGCATGTTTCACCTCCTCTAACCGTGCGGGCATCTCTTCTTCACTACGGCGATAAACGATCATGGCACGTTCGGCACCCAAGCGGCGGGCAGTACGGACCGAGTCCATAGCAGTATTACCACCACCGATGACAGCCACTTTCTTACCCTGCAAGACAGGCGTATCGCTATCCGGATTGGCTGCATCCATCAGATTGACACGTGTCAAGTATTCATTGGAAGACATCACCCCGACCAGGTTCTCTCCCCGGAATATTCATAAAGTTAGGAAGCCCGGCGCCGCTGGCAGCGAAGATTCCTTTGAAACCATCCGCATGCAGATCGTCATAACTGATTGTCTTACCGACAATACAGTTTGTCATGAACTTCACACCCATCTTGCGCAGCCCTTCAATTTCTACATCCACAATCTTATTCGGCAGGCGGAATTCGGGAATACCGTATTTCAACACACCACCGATTTCGTGCAAAGCTTCAAATACCGTCACATCATAGCCACGCTTTGCCATATCACCGGCAAATGAAAGGCCGGCGGGACCTGAACCGACAACGGCAATCTTAATGCCGTTCTTTTCCGCTACTTCCGGGATGGAAATGTTTCCGCTTTCCCGTTCATAATCGGCGGCAAAACGTTCCAAGTAACCGATAGCGACAGCCGGTTTACCCATCTTCAGATGAATGCACTTGCTTTCGCACTGTTTTTCCTGCGGACATACACGGCCGCAGACAGCCGGCAATGCACTTGTTTCCTTCAGCACTCTGGCTGCTTCCAGAAAGTCTCCCCGCTCGATGTTCTTCACAAACGTCGGGATATTGATACTTACCGGACATCCTTGCATACAGGTCGGATTCGACAGTCCAGACAACGCTGGGCTTCCTGCATGGCCTGCTCCTTCGTCAATCCGAGGTTTACCTCTTCGAGGCGGGTATGGCTGCGGTATTCCGCATCCAGCTCATTCATTTCTACACGGGGGATATCCGTACGTTCCTTATTTTTTTTGCTTTTACGCAGTGCTTCTCTCCACGGTTCGGCACGACGGGCAGCGATCAGTTCTTCTGTTGTCATTTGTTTACTGTGGTTTCGTTATTTCTTTTCAATATCTTTATAAGCACCGAGGCGCATCAGCATCTCATCGAAATCTACTTGGTGAGCATCGAATTCCGGTCCGTCCACACAGACGAACTTCGTCTTTCCTCCGACCGTAATACGGCAAGCGCCGCACATTCCGGTCCCGTCCACCATAATCGTATTCAAAGAGGCGACTGTCGGGATCTCGTATTTCTTCGTCAGGGCAGAGACGAATTTCATCATGACGGCCGGACCGATCGTGACGCACAAATCCACCTTTTCACGGTTGATCACACTTTCCACGCCATTCGTCACCAAACCTTTTGTACCGTAAGAACCGTCGTCTGTCATCACGATCACCTCATCGGAGTTGGCACGCATCTGCTCTTCCAAGATAACCAGGTCCTTCGTACGGGCGGCCAGCACTACAATCACACGGTTGCCCGCCTTATGAAAAGCCTCCACGATCGGCAATAAAGGAGCCACACCGACACCACCGCCGGCACACACAACCGTGCCTACTTTCTCGATATGGGTGGCTTGCCCCAGCGGGCCGACCAAATCGGTAATATAATCACCGGCATTCAGTTCGCATATCTTTTTTGACGAACCTCCTACAGCCTGGATCACGAGTGTGATAGTTCCTTTCGTCGTATCAGCTCCGGCAATGGTGAGGGGAATGCGTTCACCTTTCTCACCCACCTTCACGATAACAAAGTGGCCTGCCTTACGGGAGCGAGCAATCAAAGGTGCTTCCACTTCCAGTTTCACTACGTTGGCAGAGAAATGTTCTTTACTTACAATTTTATTCATTATAATCGCTACTATTGATAGTTAGTCTTGTTGATTTGGTTGCAAAAAATACATCAAAAAACTGGATAGCACAGTATTTTGCCAAACAAAAGGAGTTATTCGAACAAACCTTCGTCACGAACCAACATCAAAATAGCCGAATGAGGGACGATCAGGAACTTCTCTTCATTAAAAATTGATCTCGTAAGCCGCATTCTGTAGAAATACAGCCAAATCGCCTTCATGCGCCTGCAAAGGAAGATAATGCACCTCACCTTCTGTTTTCTTTTCCCATACTTCATGCTCCTCGCTCTGGGAAGGAAGTGGAAAGCCGGGACCGACCTTGATGATATAGCCGCTCTGAATCTTCTCCTGCTGGACGGTAGGCGGCAGATACAATCCGGATTTTGTCTGACTCTGCGGGTTCTTCGGCTTGATAAGCACCTTGTCACCCACCATCAGGAACTTATCTATGTCTTTCTGATCTATTGCTAATTGCATGACTTTTTATGTTTATGATATTTTGACGGACAAAGATATAAAATACGTTGCATAAAAAAGCTGCTTCCCTTCCGAAAGCAGCTTTTTCTGAACAACAGAATCTACACGTCAGATGGCACGTCCCTTAAACACGTTGGACTGATCCGACGGATACAGATAACCGGTAAACGAAATACGGTTGCTGTTGAAGTTCGGACTCACAGTTGCCGTACACTTGTTCGTGCCTTTTACCATACGGATTGTTACATTGGCGGAGATTGCAACACCTTGTACCATCATACTAAACGTAACATTTCCTTTTTTGTCTGTTTTCATCTCTATATTTGAAGCACTGCCATCGACCGTTATCCCCCCGATCCCGTTCGGGCCGGCAGCGGCAGTATTGAAAGCCAACTGGATAGTCGCCCGGTCACCTTTCATGGAAACAAAGTTCGTGCTCGGGGTCACATAGACGAATTGTCCACGCTTAAACTCGACACGTTCGGCTTCCAATACAAAAATCTTTCTCCTTCAGTGCTTGTACACCTTGTTCGAACAAGGCCATCTGTTCAGCTGCTTCGGCGGCTTTCTTCGCTTCTTTTTCTGCTTTCTTGGCGGCCTTCTCGGCAGCTTTATCCTGCTGGGCCATCATTGTCCCTGCACTAAATAGCAGGACAGCCAGTAATAATAATACTCTTTTCATACTTCTCATTCTTTTAGTTGAAACCTAATCAATCTACTTTCATATAGTATGACAAACGAGATACTAAAAAGTTCAATCCGAATTCTTACTTTTCATGTTTTTAACATGATACCACAAAAAGAGCCAAGCAGTTACAGCCGCAACAAAATCAGAGAAGGGAGCAGCATACCAGACACCATCCAACCCCCAAAAGCGGGAGAACAGCAACATCGCCGGTATCAGGAACAAGACTTGGCGGCTTAAACTCAAAAACATAGCCTTCCAAGCAATCCCGATGCTTTGGAAAAACTGGCTGATCGAGATCTGCGAACCGACGACCACAAATACCAACAAACTGATCCGCAAGCCATTTGCCGTCACATCCAATAAATCAGGATCGTTCGTAAAGGCACGGGTGATCAATTTCGGAAACGCCACGCTACAAAAGCAGCCGACTCCCATGATAATGGTAGAGGTTATGATGACCAGACGTAGCGTTTCCTGGACACGCTCGTATTTCTTTGCCCCGAAATTGAAACCAACAATCGGCTGCATCCCCTGCGCGATCCCGATAATCAGCATCACCAAAAGCATTCCGACACTGGTGATAATGCCGTTTGCCCCCAATGCCAAGTCTCCCCCATGCTGTTTGAGTGCATAGTTCTGGATCACCACCACCAAACTTCCCGCCAACTGCATGGCAAAAGGCGAAACACCGATCGTCAGGATATTCCATACCACATGCTTTTTCCAGCTTGAACGTCCCTTTATGGAAACGGACGATACTGTCTTTCTGGACAAAATGGTTCATGACAAAAGAGTGCAGAGCAGCATCGAGATGATCGTCGCGATGGCAGCTCCCTTAATCCCCATATCCAGCCAGAAAATGAAAATAGGATCGAGTATCACATTGGTTATCGCCCCGATCAGCATGGTAAACATTGCTTTCTTCGGATGCCGGAAGCACGCATGACAGCGTTGAAGCCAAAACTGAGGGAGGTCAGGAGCGTCCCCGGAACCACGATATTCAGATAATCCTGCGCATACGGGATGATCTGTTCGCTTCCCCCGAAAGCCAGTAATAAATCTTTCATCCAGATCATGCAGGGAACTACTGTCGCAAGCGTTATGATGAATGTCAAGGTGAAAGCATTCCCCAATACCTTTTCCGCCATCTCATTCTCCCTTCGTCCCAGATAGATGGAGACACGCGTCGCAGCCCCCGCCCCGATGAGCATTCCGAACGCCTGGAGGAACAACAGAATAGGGAATGTCAGCGTCAATCCTGCCATTGCCAGCGGACCGACTCCCTGACCGATAAAGATACGGTCGACAATATTATAAAGAGCATTCACCATTGTACCGATCACTGCCGGCATCGCATAATGCAACAACAACCGGCCGATCCTCTCATGCTCCAGCCGCCATGTTATTTCGTTTGCCATATTTATTCCTTTTAATCTTAAACAAAACTTTTATTTCCTACCGGAAAAATTTATTGTCATAAGCGAGAAACGTTGTTTCCATGTCCATAAAAACTTTTTCTCATGCTGATAAGAGAGACAAGCTCCGCCACCGTCCGGAGTTCTTCCTTGCAGCCCTCAGGGAAAGCCACAACCAGTTCATGCGGGCTCTTGCAAGTGATATTCAACTGCCCTTCCTTTACGGGCGAAGGACGGTAACCATTACGGATCAGAGCATTCCCTACCCAATAAGAAGTCAGAAAGTCGCCTTCCACACCGATGGGTGACGTAGGAGCTTCCGTATTCAGCTTTCCGGTTGCCGGATCGAATACGATTCCCTCCTTACCGAAAAAAGATTCAAAAGCTCCACTCATAATCAGGTCTTCGGGAGTTCCGCAAGCCATCGGACGTCCTTTCTCCTGTAGCCAAAGGCAATCCCCCATTTGGATAGCCAGTTCCAGGTCGTGAGTAGAAAGCAGAACCGCTTTCTCTTGCTCGACTGCCAGGCGATGCAACAAAACCATTGTTTCGATACGGCTGGTCACATCCAGAAAGGCGGTCGGTTCGTCCAACAGGATAATCGGGCACTGTTGGGCGAGCGCCTTGGCTATCATCACCTTCTGCCGTTCACCGTCACTTAGCTCCGAGACATAGTTATTGGCTTTATGAGCTATGCCGGCAGCTTCAAGCGATTGCTCGATGATAACATGATCCCGCTTCTTCAACTGTCCGAAAAAGCCGGTATAAGGATGCCTGCCCAACGAAACCAGTTCATAGACGGTAATTCCTCCCGCATTAGTCTTTTCCGTCAGTACAACACCGACAGTCAAGGAAAAGTTTGCCTGCGAATAACCGGAAAGAGGCTTCCCCATCAAACGTATTTCCCCTCCGAGTGGAGGCTGAAAACCACAAAGCGTACGAAGCAGCGTCGATTTACCGGCACCGTTCAGTCCCAACAAACAAGTCACCTCACCCGAAACGAGTTGCAGGTTCAAATCCTCATGGACCACTTTCCGCTTACCGCCTTTCAGCAGGTAACCGATACAAAGTCCTTTTGTTTCTATTGCAGCTACTTTTGTCATATATCGGTCAGTCAAAGTATTGGATGTTTTTCCGGTTCACAATTACATAAATGATGACAGGCGCACCGAGCATCGGAGTCACGGCATTCAGCGGCAATATGTTATGCGTACCCGGCAATACCATCAACAGATTACAAAGCAACGCGATGCAAGAACCGGTCAGCAACGTTACAGGAACCAACATCTTATGATTGGATGAGCCCAACATCAAACGTGCGACATGCGGGACCGCCAGCCCGATAAAGGAGATCGGCCCACAAAAGGCAGTCGTAGTCGCAGTAAGCAATCCCGTACACAACAGGATCAGAATACGCGTCCGCCTGATCTTGATTCCTAAATTGGCAGCATACATTTCTCCTAAGAGCAATGCATTCAGAGGTTTGATCAAAAAGAATGGCCAATAGCAATCCTATACAGGTAAAACCGGCAAAATAAGGCAGCTGTTGCAAGGAAACCCCGGAGAAGTTCCCCAATCCCCACATCACAAATGCATGCACCTTGTCAGTCGATGCATAATAATTCAGAACCGAAATCAATGATGAAGCGAGATAACCGATCATAATACCGATAATCAACAACATGACGTTATTCTTCACCTTCGCCGAGAAATAAATAATCAATCCCAAAATACAGGCCGCACCACTAAATGCGGCCATGATAACCGCCAGATAACCGCTGATCGGCAAATCGGTCACCATACTCAACGAACCGCCGAAATAGAGCATGATCGCAGCGACTCCCAGATTGGCCCCGTCACTGATTCCCAATATGGAAGGACCGGCAAGCGGATTCCTGAACAATGTCTGTAGCAACAATCCACTAACAGCCAGCGAAGCACCTGCTAACAAAGCCGTTACAGCCTGGGGAAAACGGCTCTGCAACACAATATTCTGCCATGCAAGTCGCTCCGTTCCCTCTCCCAGCAATATATTCACCACACTTTCAACGGGTATCGAGACAGCGCCATAAACCAGTCCGCCGGCAAACAACAGCAACAGGAGAACTAACAAAAACGGATAAAAATGAAGACTTGCTTTTTCATGCCTGCAAAAGATAATGCTTTTGGAAAAATTTTTTATCTTAGCCCCTTAAACAACAGAACTGCTAATGTTATATACTATAATACTATGAGAAGAATCATCATATCACTCATACTGCTTATAGGATTTTGTTCCGGCACATACCCGATATATTTCAAGCATATAGGCATGCAGGAAGGCCTGTCACAACTTTCCGTCATGGCCATCTACCAGGATAATTTGGGTAGAATGTGGTTCGGGACGGAAGAGGAATCAGCATATACGACGGCGTACAGACCAAAGTATACAAACCATCCGAATTTCATCGCCAAAACGCCAATCCGATAGGTAACCAGACGCACTTCATTGCCGGCGACAAAGATGGAAATGTTTTCTTCGACTCCGATCAATCCTTGATCCGCTATGACATCCAGACACAGAAATTCTCATGCCTACGGAAATCAAACGTATATACCGTCGCTTCTATCAAAGGAACAATATGGGTAGGAATAGCTGACTCCATACTCACCTGGAATCCGGATAAAAACGATTTCGATTTCGTCACGAGGCTGGAAAACCGGAACCAGCGTGCGACCTGTTTGTTGGAAGATTTCGGCGGTCGGTACTGGATCGGCACTACAGACGGACTCTTCAGGATGAATGACGACAAATCCCTGACCTGTATGATCATGGGAGAAGACATTTACGACCTATATGAAGACTCCAAATATAATCTTTGGATATCCATTCGCATGAATGGCATATACAAAAGGGACGTGCACGGCAATTTCACCCGTTACCGCTACGATCCTTCCAACCCCAACAACATATCGAGCAACCAGGTCCGGGATTTCGTGGAAGACAACTTCGGGAACATCTGGTTCGGCACTTTCACCGGGCTAAACAAATATAATCCGACCAGCAACCAGTTCGAAGTTTATGCCCGCAACCCTCTGCCCGGCAGCATGACCCATTCATCCGTATTCCCCGTTTACAAAGACAGACAAGGCACGATCTGGTTGGGGACCTATTACGGCGGTGTCAATTATTTCAACCCGGAGACAGATATTTTCACGGTTTATGCAGCTAACAACAGCCGGAACGATTGCCTGAATTATCCTTTCGTCGGTAATATAGTGGAAGATAAAGACAATAATATCTGGATCTGTACCGAAGGAGGTGGGTTGAACTTTTTCGACCGGAAAACGAAGAAATTCACCTACTTCATGGCCGATGAGAATCGTAACTCCATTGCTCATAACAACCTGAAGGCAATAGCCTACAGCCCTGAACGCAACAAACTGTATATTGGAACACATACCGGAGGACTATCCATCTACGACATCAAAAACAAACGGTTCAAAAATCCCTATTTCGAAGATCCGTCTTATGCCGTAATAGCAGGCGACCGCATCAACCAGATGAGAATCTACAATGACG
>VOFB01003271.1_pt1 | contig 34737 bp, 61 predicted proteins | sample 5384141 | NCBI WGS metagenome assembly VOFB01 (sample SAMN12384721, study PRJNA508395) | human gut metagenome | isolation source: healthy gut A | host: Homo sapiens | reverse complement strand
TTGAGCAGATTTTATAGCTTTGATAAGCAATCGCGATATTTAACACAACGCATTCAATTGCAACAAGAGCCTATGAATACCTTCTTGTTCTGCACTGAATTGTTAAAGTCTGATATCAATGATTATAATATATCCGATAACTCCATCCTCGCTTCTGTCGATCGGGTCGATGTTCTTTTCCCGATATACTTTTACCATTTCTCCTGGAAGTCTAGCTCCTTGATTAGCAGCATCGTGAAACTCTGCCATAATAGGTAACTCTTGTTGTAGGGAGTTGCTGTGCCGCTCTCCTGTTGAGTTGCTTCATTGCTGACGGTTGAACCACACAAGTGGCTTGGTCCTTGTTTGCAACATCTGATGTCGTTGTGTTGTTTCCTTTCTGAATCAGAAGAACCCCCATCTGATCCACACATTGACGCTATAGCAGTTACCATCACATCAAAACAAATTTTTCTTCATATATTTTTGTTGCTTTGTTTTTGTTGGTGAGCTGGTATACAAAAATTTTCGGGGAATCACTATAGAATATTTTTCGATAAACATTAAAATTTTACTGTTTTCGTCATGTAGACAAAATTTTCAGTTTTTATTTTTTCGCTACGTCATATTGTTCAGCTTCAACAAAAACGGGCTTTCCGCTTTGTCCTTATTACTTTCTTTGTTCCGCGTCACTCACAAACATTCCAATCCCTCTTTTCTTGCCAAAATTCTGCATCCAATAAAGTATATTTATGCCCTTTGCCGCTGTGTGGTTATCGCATACAGCTTTGCACAGCCGTTTGTGCTCGGCACGCTCAGCATCCGCAGTATGTCGTTTTCTATCGTACAACATCTGAATAGATTGATTTCTCTGATTCAAGAATTTCATTCACATGCTCCGCCTCTTTTCTATAGAAAACGTTATACGTATGGCTGTATGTACAGTTTACGTTGGTATATGGTTAAGTATGCCGCGTGTAAAATACCAGAACCAGTTGTCCGGTGATTGAGTGCTGAAAATTTAAAAAACTAAAAAAAACTATAAGCAATACTTATTGTAGCGTATTATGTAAATTACACTTCAATCACAGAGATGTGCCAATATTATGTCATATAATAAAAGGGATTGAATGAACACTATCTAATCCCTAAAGGTTATCAGTGTAACGATATTTAGTTTCTCTGTACCAACTTCAGTGTCAGTACATTATTCTTAAAAGAAATAGAAAGTAATTTCTATCTAAATGTGTAATGTCGAGATGATTTGTACTTTTAATGAAGATTGCCATCAATCAAAAATTATTTGTCTGATATCAATGACGATTTTTTTTGAGTTGTCTATGGATGTGATGATGTCGTTTGAATGGAACCAATGAGTATTATCATCTCCGGAAAGAAGCATTTCTTCCATAATAGAATCTCCTCATGGAACCATTTTATGTGTATGAATACAACAATTCCGCTATTAATGGTTAATGGCAGTCGCTTTTTTATCCACAAAAGTTGTACCTCGCAATCAGTCCAGTCGAAACGAATTAATATATTCATTCTGAACCATCAAACACCATTAAAGTATGGAGTTGATTTCAGAGCTTTTGCTTTGTATAGTGGCATATCCCTGAACAGCCATGGAATGACCGGAACGTATGTTATCATTAATTATTCCGTTGCAGAATTCTACCGCTTAACTGGAGTGCACTTGTTCCCAATTACCTACTTGTTGTACTTCTTTTATTATCAACTATCCAGAACCACCTCCACACACATTCGCAAAACCGCACGATATTTGTACTTTATCTGCACTCGTTTAGCATCGCTGCTACAGCTAATTTCGCCTATATTTGCGGTATGGTTGCATGGTTAACCACTCAAGTAACTAACCTATGAACTTATAATAGATAATATAATATTGTCAACTGTATTTTCTCCATATAAAAATACACTCATACACTTTAATTCATCTTATTCCCAACAGCACTATGGTATTCAAATGTCATCCTCTCCTGATCGCAGGATGGTCAAAACAGCTTAGGAGCAAAGTGCTGCTCCCTCACACCGCCACACCGGTGCGTCCGCCGATTTCCCCGTTCCTGAGCATTTGAGGCAGGCTTCCATACTTGGTATCTCCTATCAGTGGATAGCCAATATTTGCAAGCTGCAAACGTATCTGATGGTGCCTTCCGGTAGAGAAGCTTTATGTCAAATTCTGTTTTATTGCATTCATTTCTGATATTATCCTGTACTGAAGCACTGCTTTTTAACAGCTTGTCTTTTCGCTTGTGATTTTAGATGTATTGGTAAGCTTGTCGAAGGAGATATAATCTGTGAGAGTATGCCATGCCAGATCATGATTATCTTCTTTATTAGCTTCTTCCTTATCGTTCTGACACTCCTCGACCTCTGCTTGCCGCACGATAATATTTGCTGTATGCCCTCTTTATTTGTCTGCTAAAGAAGCTTTCTGATTCTTGGCAAATACCATCACGCCTCTACCGGCTGGTCGACTGTGCACTATAGCCGACATAGGGCGGCCTTGTTTAGCCGCCCAATTTCTAAAATCTCCATATCCATCCCTATACGCCTGGTCTGTGTACCCCCCGGCTTGTAGCAGACGATAATGTCGTTGTTCGCAATATACTGGTTTTCCCATGTTGAACCCCAGAAATTGTTATTTTAAATTTTAACTGTTCAGCACATTTACAGTCATACGCAAGATATAGCCATGTCACCTCACAAAACGAAGGCAGCATCGGTGTAAAATAGTTATTTATTATATTTTATCAACTTAATGAGTTGTTAGCAATGGTATTTAGCAACCAATTTGACAATTTAATATTCTTGGTAATATTCTATCCATTCTTTGTCGGAGGTTCCACCCTCGTTGATACCAAGCCTTCCACTAAATACGCCAAGTGTGTGGCAGCACCTCAACCCTGTCCACTGTTTAAAATGATAAACTCTAAGCTTAAATATTCTCATCCGTAGGACCTATGACAAGCACAGACTTAATCCACATTTTTTAACGTTTTTGAGACATTGCCATATCAAGGATATTTTATTCTATCCTGTAAGCTTTTTATGCCTCGTCATCTATTAATGTCCACATGAAGAGATCTATCAGCCCACAATGCAAGAACTGTTCATCCAAATTTGATTTCATGTCAAGACATGTATTTACACCTTTTTCCCTAAAAGCTTAAATAAGGACAAAGTCTATCTGCAAAGTGTTTGCTGCCTGTTTGCTTCAGTACTATAGCATGGTCTTAGCAACTCTGGTGCCATCAGCTTTGCACCGTCATTTTGCCAGATTTTGCCCATATGTCCAAGAATATATCTCACCCTGGGCCGTCTGCTTACCGAAGCTACTCACGTAATTTCCAAAGTCTATGTTTTACCTCCTTCAGGATTGTTATGCTACTTTTAAGCGGTAATGAATTCGGCAACCCACAACTGACTTTGCAATGCAATGTTAAATTATGAACACACCAGCCATGCCCATGACGCATGGGCAAAATATGCGCCAAGGCTCCGTAAAAGCCGGTCGCGTCAAGCATAGAAAACCAAAATCATAATTCATACAGCCTCTAGCCCGAAGAACCTGAGCATTGAAAAGTCCCGGCTGGCGTTGCCGGAAATTCCGTACGCTGTGGTATTTAGTACAAGGAAATAAGCAGGCACTGGGCCTGCACATCTGGAATGATATTTTTATATTACATCTCTTGCATGTACAGATTACATCGAGCTGCTGTCTCTGTGAGGTCGATGAACTTAACTGCGCATCCTGATACCCGATTCATGAAGTTTACCTACCCTCCTGTATTGCCCACACAGAGCTTCACCGAATACATTACATTGAGGCGATAAGCCCCTATCGAAGTATCCGTCCACATGCTTACAAAGGTTGTCAATTCTCTCCTCGTTGTTTCCAGAGTGCTCCTGATGGTCTATTGAACTTGTTCTGATAGAAATATCAGCAGCATACTTAAATGTGTCAGGAAGTGCTGATGAATAAAGAACTGTAAGGTTTGGTTCTGGTGAAGGACCCATATTTTCAAGAGTATGGAGAAAACGGAAGTCATTCTTTGTTACCATTGAGCGACCGTCAACGCCGATACCTGCAACTTCAAGTGTAGCCCAAACAGGGTCGCCTGAGAAAAGTTGATTGTATGATGGGATTCTTGCGAACTTAACCATTCTGAACTTCATTACAAGATGGTCAATAAGTTCCTGAGCCTCTGATTCGGTAAGTTTGCCTGCCTTGAGGTCTCTTTCAATATAAATGTCAAGGAATGTTGAAATTCTGCCGACACTCATTGCAGCACCGTTTTGAGTCTTAATAGCAGCAAGGTAGCCAAAGTATAACCACTGAACAGCTTCTTTAGCATCTTTAGCAGGCTTAGAAATATCATAGCCGTAGCTTTCAGCCATTTTCTTCATCTGACCGAGTGCTTTGTACTGCATTGTGATTTCTTCTCTGAGACGAATAACGTCGTCTGTCATTGTACCGTCGCCGCAGTTAGCAAAGTCATGCTTCTTTTCTTCCATAAGGAAGTCAATACCGTAAAGAGCAACTCTTCTGTAATCGCCCACGATACGTCCTCTGCCATATGTATCTGGAAGTCCGGTAATAATCTTGTTATGACGAACTTTCTTCATCTCTGGAGTGTAAGCATCAAATACACCCTGGTTATGGGTTCTGCAGTATTCGGTGAAAATTTTATGAAGTTCATTTTCATAAGTAAGGTGACGGATGTGTCAGGAACAGAAGAACTCATCGGAAAGGGAAAGATGCCGAAAGGGTAAGAATCCTGAGTTCTTGTTCTTGGGCATGTCGTCAACAGCGCCATGACTGTCATCGCAAGATGGAGAGCTATCTGAATTATACATAATGTATATTTGGGGACGGCGCATCTTGCCGTTTCTTTTATGTTTATTTACAGTTTACGCATTCTTGCATAGATGTATATTAAACAGTTACTGCTCATGGCTATTATAATTATCGTTCACAAGGAACTTATGCGCAATAACCTGCTATGACCAGTAATACTTTGTTTCACCATGTTGAAGGAGGATAAAAAGAATGGCAATTTTTAAAGGCGCAGGTGTAGCGATCGCTACTCCGATGAAAGAGAATCTTGAGGTCAATTATGACAAATTAGATGAGATGTTAGAGGAGCAGATTGCAGGCGGAACAGATGCGATCGTCATCTGTGGAACAACAGGTGAATCCGCTACTATGACAGAGGAAGAACATGCAGCAACAATCCGTTTTGCAATTGAGCGTGTGAACCACCGTATCCCGGTCATCGCCGGAACAGGTGCTAATTGTACAAGAACAGCGATCCAGTTGTCCAAAAGAAGCTCAGGAAGATGGAGCTGACGGACTTCTGCTCGTTACACCATATTATAATAAAGCAACACAGAACGGACTGATTGCTCATTACACAGCTATTTGTAATGAAGTAAATATTCCGGCGATTCTGTACAATGTACCAAGCCGTACAGGATGTGGACTTCAGCCACAGACAGTTGCAACACTTGTGAAAGATGTTGAGAACATCGTAGGTATTAAAGAAGCATCTGGAAATATCAGCACAGTTGCACAGATTATGCATCTTTGTGATGGCAACGTTGATCTTTACTCAGGAAATGATGATCAGGTTGTTCCGATTCTGTCACTCGGCGGAGTTGGAGTCATCTCCGTTCTCTCCAACGTAGCTCCAGCTTACGTGCATGACATGTGCTACAAATTCTTCTCAGGAGATATCGCAGGTAGCCGCAAGATGCAGTTAGATGCACTTCCACTGGTTGATGCTCTCTTCTGTGAAGTGAACCCGATCCGGTTAAGGCTGCTCTTAACATGATGGGAAAAGAAGTTGGAACTCTTAGAGCACCTCTGACAGAGATGGAAGATGCACATAACAGACTTTCATGATTTCCCTGTTCGATCACCTTTCCATCTTTCATGACAAGGATCACATCTGCCTCCCGAATCGTAGACAGACGATGAGCAACAATAAACGGGTTCTTCCTTCCATTAATTTAGCAAATGCCTGCTGAATTTTCAGCTCAGTTCTTGTATCAATAGATGAAGTTGCTTCATCCAGAATCAACATGGCGGACGGCACAGCATCACTCGCGCAATACACAAAAGCTGCTTCTGTCCCTGTGACAGACCACCACCGTCTTCTGTGATCCATGTATCGTATCCCTTTGGAAGTCTGGAAATATAACTGTGGATGTGAGATGCTTTTTGCAGCCTCAATGATCTCTTCCCTCTGTCGCGTCCGGTTTCCCATCGTAATATTCTCCCGGATTGTCCCTGTCTTAAGCCACGTATCCTGAAGGACCATACCATATCCTGCACGAAGACTTTTTTCTCGTCACTTCCCGAATGTCAATATTTTCTACTTTGATCTGACCTCCGTCACATCATAGAACCGCATCAGAAGATTGATCAGAGTCGTCTTGCCGCAGCCTGTCGGCCCGACAATCGCGATCTTTGTCCCGGCTTCACATCCAGATTAAAATCTTCGATCAGCTTCTGCTCAGGAACATAAGAAAATGATATATCTTCGATCTTGACATTTCCATCAATGTCTTTCAGAACCACTGCCTGCTCCGGTTCGGGATTTGTGGTTCTTCCTCGATCAGTTCAAACGCTCTCTGAGCACATGCGATCGCATTCTGAAATTCCGTTACGACACCTGAAATTTCATTGAATGGCTTCATACTGGTTCGCATAACTTAAGAAACTCGACAACTGTCCTACTGTCAGTGATCCTCTCACCACCGCAAATGCTCGGTAATCCCTGAAACTCCCGTATACACAAGACTGTTGATGAACCGGGTGGAAGGATTCGTGATTGAGAAAGAACGTTGCTCTTAACGATGCTCTGTTCAGTCTTTCATTAATCAAATTCGCCACGAAAAATGACAGTGGAGTAATCAGTACAACAACTACCGTAATCTTTACATTAACCGATAGCATAAAACAGAACGTTCCAAGGATCGTTGCCAATGCCGGTAACAACTGCGTAAATCCCATCAGCAATCCATCTGAAAACTGATCCACATCTGCAATCACACGGCTGACAACTTCTCCATATGCATGTCCGTCAATATATTTCAATGGAAGGATCTCAATTTTATGAAATGCTTCATTTCTGATATCTCTTACGATCTGATATGTCATTTTATTGTTGCATACATTCATCAGCCACTGTGCCAGTGCCGTTACCAGCGTACAGATCCCGATCTGAACCATCACACGCAATACCCCGGAAAATCTACATTTCCTCTGCTGACGATAAAGTCAACTGCATGACCTGTCAGCTTTGGGATATACAGGGTCAGAGCAACTGATACCGTTGCAAGTAAAATGGAGAAAATCAGAAAAATTCTGTATTTTCCTAACCGTTCAAATACTTTTTTCAGAGTTGCCCCCTGATTTACTTTTTTCTTATTATTTCCTGATCGATCAGCCATTTGCTACTTCCTCCTTCGGAAACTGTGAATAATAAATTTCCTGATAAACCGGACATCCCGCAAGTAATTCTTCATGCGTACCGATTCCTGCAACCGCACCGTCATCCAGTACAATGATCTGATCTGCATACTGAATGGAAGAAGCTCGCTGGGACACAATAAAGACAGTCGGATTTTCTTTCATGTCATGGATCGCCATCCGCAATGCCGCATCTGTCGCGAAATCAAGTGCCGATGCACTGTCATCTAAAATCAGGATTTCCGGCCGGCGTACCAATGCTCTCGCAATCGTAAGCCTCTGCTTCTGTCCACCGGAAAGATTTCTTCCCCCCTGCTCGATTCCAAATTCAAGTCTTCCCACTTTATTATCAACAAATTCTTTTGCCTGAGAGATCATCAGTGCTTCGTCCATCTCCTCTTCCGTTGCATCTTCTTTTCCCCAACGCAGATTATCTGCAATCGTTCCTTTAAAAGAACTGCTTTCTGAAGAACCATACCAATATGATCCCTTAAATTCCCGGTATCATATTCTTTGATATTTTTACCAAAGATCTTTATCTCCCTTTTGTTGCGTCATAACATCTCGGTATCATATTCACCAGTGAAGACTTTCCTGATCCTGTTCCTCCGATGATACCAATCGTCTGTCCTGCTTTTGCAGAAAAGTAATATCTGAAAGCGATTCTCCTGCTGCCCCTTTTATAAGTCAGGGATACATGATCAAATTCCACTGCCGGAACAGCCGGGTTATCCACATTAACACCATCATTCCACAGAAGTTTTCCACTTTCCATGGATGGTTTTTCATCAAGAATGCTTTCGATCCGGTTTCCGCAGGCAACTGCCTTTGTGACAGAAATGATCAGATTTGCCAGTTTGACCAGCTCAATCAGGATCTGTGACATATAGTTCAGAAGAGCCACAACCTGTCCCTGGGTCAGATCTCCGATATTGACTTCATCGCCCGATATAGATCAGACAATGATCGCACCATTGACGAGCATATAGGTAAGCGGATTCATCAGACGGGAGATCCGTCCAACAAACTTTTGTGCATCGGTCAGCGTCTGATTTTCTTCCTCATAACGCTGAATCTCATCCTCTTCTTTTATTAAACGCACGGATCACTCTCGCTCCTGTAAGATTCTCTCTGGTCGTAAGAAGTACGCTGTCCAGATTTGACTGTACCTTCTTATATAATGGCATCGTGACCAGCATGATTCCAAATACCACGACTGATAAAAGCGGAATTGTGACTACAAAGACCAGTGCGGCCTTTGTATCTACCGTAAATGCCATGAACATCGCACCAAATACAATAAAAGGAGACCGGAGAAACAGACGCAGTACCAGATTCACACCTGACTGCACCTGATTGATATCACTGGTCATCCTTGTGATCAATGTCGATGTTCCCAATGTATCCATCTCTGTAAATGTAAACTTCTGGATATGTTCAAATAATGCATGCCGCACACCTGTCGCAAATCCAGAGGCTGCCTTTGCTGCAAAATACTGTGCTGTGATAGAGCAGACCAGCCCGATGATTCCCAGTGCGATCAACACAAAACACATCTTTACAATATAAGGTCTGTCTTTCTGTGCGATTCCCACATCGATCACTGCTGCCATAACCAGCGGCACAAAAGTTCAAACGACGCCTCCAGCATCTTGAACAACGGAGCCAGTACTGACTCCTTCTTATAATCTTTCAAATGTACAAGTAACGATTTCATCCTTTTTTTCTCTCCACCCTTTCCGAGAACCTGCATTTTCTCCCTCTTAGTATATACCGGGAAACAGAAAAAAATCGGGCTTTATTCAAGCCCGATCTGTTCAACCTGTCTGCTGATCCGCATCGCTTTTGCATATGCCATCAGACGTCCGTAGAACGCTTATCATACTTCTTATACTTTTCAATGATCAGATCAAAAATTTCTTTTGGTATATCATTCTTAAATCTTACACAATCACACACACTTCTGTCAATATCATATACCTTATAACTGCCATATTCCGTATTGAAAACTTTCTGATCTTCCTCAAATGCTTTCTGAAAAATAATGTCTGCATACATCAAAATTCATCTTCATCTTGTGACGGTCGCTTCTCTTCGTCGCGATCGATAAAACCTGCGGTTCCACATCAATGAGTCCCATATAATAACAGGCACTGTCTGCACAGATCACTGCATTTTCATTCACGCGGGCTACCTCTACCGCCTTATAATCTTCCGGCTTACCATACGCATCACTGTTCACCCAGTAATGACCATGTGCGATCTTTTCAAGCTTTTCCTCTGCCGTCAACAGACCGATCTGTCGATTCGTCAATCCTCTTTCATCAGATCTTCTGTATCGATATATCCTTTTATATTTTTCTGAAATATTCCTAACTTTGTCATAAATAATCTGTCTCATAGCTAATTTTCCTCACTTCATGTACGTAATACTCTAAAGATGTCCTCTTATAATGTAAGAATAATTTTCCCCATAATCCTCATTGAACGTATTGTAACATCAATTTATTTTTTTACAAGGCATGGATTTACCATATTTCGCACTTATTTTTTTAACTATTTTTTACAAGAAGTGTTATAATATTATAATGTCAGGGTCAAAGATCTGAAACCACGTGTGCTTTGCACACTGGTGGTAGAATGACCTTGAGCCCCTCCCTGATATGAGCATAAAAAGTGGGGCGTAAGCACCATGATATGCAATAGCGGGTAGGATTGTGGAGTGCGTAGCACGAAACAATCCGTTGGATCATTGTTGGGGGCTTTTGACCCCAACATCATATTATCAAAAATATCATTACTAGGAGGATTTTACTACAATGGACATAAAGGAGAAAATTCATTCATTATCAGAGGATCTGCTCAAAAATATTGAACGTCTTGTTGTAATCAATTCCGCAGCTCGGTACACCGGCTGAAGGGATGCCGTTCGGTCCAGGACCGGCAAAGGCCTTAGATGAGGCTCTCAGCATCGCCAGAGAGCTTGGTTTTAAAACGGTTAATCTTGATCATTACTGCGGTTATGCCGAAATGGGGAAGGAGATGATATCGTCGGTATTGCCGGACATCTCGACATTGTTCCTGCCGGAGGTGACTGGACTTATGATCCATTTGCCCTTACCCGCAAGGGAGATTATGTATATGGCCGTGGAACGACCGATGACAAAGGCCCTATCCTGGAAGCGCTTTATGCAATGAAACTGCTTCGTGATTCCGGCGTAAAACTCAATAAGAGAGTTCGTCTGATCATGGGATGTAATGAGGAAAATGGTTCCAGATGTATGGAGCATTATAATGAAGTGGCAGAAGAGTTATCTTGTGGATTTACACCGGATGCAAATTACCCACTGTATTCACGGAGAAAAAGGACAGGTGACCATGACAGCTCATTCCAAAAAATACCCGGATCATCTCTATGAATGGAGGATTCGTCTTTAATGCAGTATGTGATTTTGCACAACGGTTATTCCTGCCGAAGATGGATTAAAGGAAAAACTGGAAGCAGCATTCTCTGAATCAGGACTTATACAATATCATCTTCACGAATCCGATGGTCTCATCCAGATCGACGCAAAGGGAGTATCTGCTCATGCCAGTATGCCTGCTCTTGGTGTCAATGCAGCCGGAGTTACCTTTGCCTGCCTTGCAAAAGCCGGGTTTGAAGATGATTTTGTCAGATTTTATAACTCTCATATTGGAACTGCCTGTGATGGCTCCGGACTTGACCTGAAATTCCAGGATGCTTATGGAGATCTCACATTATGCAATGGTATTGTCAAGACAGAAAATAGAGAAATTTCCTGCACTATCGACATCCGCTTTCCTGTCACATTAAGCACAGAGCAGATCTGTACCATGTGTCAGAACAGACTGGAAGACTCGGATGGATACATCGAAATCCAGACTCTGACTGAACCATTATTCTTCCCAAGAGAATCTCCTTTGGTTGAAGCATTATACAAAGCCTATGTCGATGTAACCGGAGATACAGCAAATGAACCACTCGTCATCGGTGGAGGAACTTACGCAAAATCCCTCAAAAACATCATAGCCTTCGGACCTGAAAAACCGGGGATGGATTATCATATCCACGGAGCAGATGAATTTCTTCTTGTCTCGGAAATGGAAGAAGCTGTTCTTATTTATATGGAAGCAATCAAAAATCTGCTCGCCATTTAACAAAGGCTCTATATTTCTGATCAACGGAGGCTGATTTATGTCTACAAAAGATTTAAAAAAAAAAAGGAACTCATTTCCTTCTTCTGACGGGCAGCACATTACTCATGGCTGTCGGTACTTATTTTTTCAAATTTACCAATAACTTTACATTTGGCGGAATCACCGGTCTGGCAGTCCTTATTGCTAAAACCGGTGTAATGTCCGCCGGTGATTTCAACCTGATCGCAAGTATGATCCTTCTGCTTATCGGAATGATCATACTTGGCAGAAAATTTGCCGCAACAACTGCTTATTGCAGCATCCTGCTTTCCGTCACGCTCTCTCTTCTGGAACGGATCTGTCCCATGACCCAGCCGCTGACGGATCAGCCTATGCTTGAATTATGCTTTGCGATCGCACTTCCCGCACTTGGATCTGCCGTTCTTTTTAATATTGGTTCGTCCAGTGGCGGAACCGACATTATTGCCATGATCCTGAAAAAATACCCAGCTTTGATATTGGTCATGCTCTGCTTGCATCCGATATCCTGATCACGATTGCAGGTTTCTTCGTCTTCGACATTAAGACCGGTCTGTATTCTCTGCTAGGTCTGACGGTCCGGTCTTTTATGGTCGACAGCTTTATAGAAAGTCTGAATCTTTCCAAATATTTTAACGTTGTCTGCGATCACCCGGAAGTAATCTGCGATTTTATTGTACATACATTAAACCGAAGTGCCAGTGTATGCCATGCCAGAGGAGCTTATTCAGGTCAGGATAAATATATTATTTTGACAGCATTGAACCGTGCCCAGGCAGTGCAGTTGCGAAACTTTATCCGTCAGAATGAACCGACAGCATTTATCCTTATTCCCAATACAAGTGAGATCATCGGAAAAGGATTCCACAGTATCTGATCACTGACTTTTTTCCTTGATTTATGATAGGATAACACATATTTTTTTTACAGGAGGGAAAGACAGATTGAATAAAAATTGAAAGTATTACTCGTACCTGCAATTGTCCTCGGAGCATTGATGGCCAGTTTTTCTGTTGCCTGTATTCTGCTCCCCCAATGATGCCATTGACTATGGGACTGCCGGTATTGGTAATTTTATCAGCAAAATGACCGGTTATTCACTTTCTCTTTGCGTTCTTTTGTCTTTCTTCCTTTTCTGATCGCCGGCATTATCATGCTGGGAAAATATTTTTTTGCCAAGGCATTGATCGGATTTGCAGTCTATACACTTGGGCTTGCCTATTTTGAAAAAATCCCGTTTGAATTAAATACAGAACATTTTCTTGCAGTCGCATTTGGCGGTGCGATCCTTGGTATTGGGCTTTCCCTATTCTAAGGAACGGAGGCTGTATTGACGGGCTTGAAATCTTCGCCAATATTGTTGTTCATCAGATTTACAACAAAACCGGAAAAGACTACAGTATTTCCTACATATTGATCGGATTTAATCTCATTGTATACCTTGCAGTCTTCGTACTCATCAGCCGGGATTCCGCCATGCTGAGTCTTCTGGTATACATTATTGCCACAGCAATTATCGATCATTTTACAGATCATTTCGAAGCCATCAAGCAGATCACGATCATCACCAAAGACCCTGACAGAATTATCCGGCAGATCAAAGAAGACCTCAATAAGACCTGTACGATCATCAATTCTTCCGGTGTCATTGCCGGAGAAAATAAAACTCTGATCTGCTATGTAAATTACTTTGAACTTCAGAAAGTAAAGACAATTATCTCTGAAAATAAGGGAACTTTCAGTACTGTTTCCACAATTGAAGAGATTCTCAGATAGTCTTTCTATAATATGAAAGGATATTAATTATGAATATTACCGTTTATCTCGGAGCTTTTCCCCGGAAATGATCCTTCCTTTGAACTTGCAGTAAAAGAACTCGGCACCTGGATCGGCAAAAGCCACAATGCACTCATCTATGGCGGTTCAAAATCCGGTCTTATGGGCTTGATCGCAGAAAGCACCCTTCTTGCCGGAGGGGAAGTGACCGGTGTAGAGCCACAATTTTTATAGACAGTGAACTCCAGCACGATGGATTAACCAGGCTCATTGTCACACAAGATATGGAAGAGCGAAAAGCGAAAATGATCGAACTTGGGGATGCTTTTATTGCATTTCCCGGTGGAACAGGAACATTGGAAGAAATTGCAGAGATCATTTCAAAGGTATCCTTAAACCAGCTTGATGCCCCCTGTATCCTCTATAACCTGAACGGTTACTACGATCACCTGAAAGCTCTTCTCGCTCTTATGATCGAAAAGGGACTGTCTTCTGAAGAACGGCAGGAAGGAATCTTTTCGCTGAGAACCTGGAAGAAATCCGGCAGATTCTCAGTGGGAAATGATCGTATCTTATCGTTTTTTTTGTATAGAACCAGCTCCGGGCTGGTTCTATCGGCTTCATATGTGCAAATAAGGATGAAAAATCCATACCTGCAAGAACACCAAAATACCTGTCTCCTTCAAATTCTGATTCTGACTGAGTACCTAAATAAGTGGTCTGATCATCCAGAAATTTCACTTTTTGTCCATTAGGCAGAGTATATTCCAGATTCACATACTTTCCGACAAGTGCATTTAACCTCGTGATCTCAGGCAGACCTTCTACATGGAGAGCGTTAATTTCCTTCAGTAACTTTTTCTTAAATTTTTCAAATTCTCCATGATCACTGAGTTCATCATATCTCTTCCAATAATCCAGCTTTGGAAGCAGTTCCTTCATATAAGAGCGAGCCTGTTCTTCTGTAAAATTATCCGTTACCATATTTTTAACGCAGACATTGATCAAATCCTCCATATCACTGTAAGTATATGTGCCATCCGCATAACACCACTTACACAATCCTCATTGATCGATCCATCCTTGTCACGTCCTATCATCTCGTCATCTCCAGTGGATCCTGAGATAAGCCCTTTTCACCCGAAGCCCATAAATACTATCCTTACTTCCATCGTAATTCACCTCCGTTATTCGTTGTTATTACTCATAACAGAATGGAAGTCAGATGAGAAAGCAACCTGCGCAGTTGCTGAAGATCTGAATTGACCGAGTAGAGCGAGATGCTTCTTGAACGGAAGTTCGCTAGATGGGTGGATTCGACAATTTGAATTTGAACATTCATTAAAAGATCGGCAAAGCTTAGCTAAAGAATAAAATCTGAAACATAGAATCCAACATTGATTCTATGTTTCTGGATTTGTTCTTCCTCTGGAGTAATTTTTACTTTTAAGGAAGACTTTTTCTACGCAGAGTCCACCTGAGGATGTCAAGTCATTGTCACAAAATTCTTTCAGTATCATTCCCATCAATTCCTGTGCAACACTTTCTGATTTAATTTTTACTGTGATTATCCCCATTACATCTACTTTTTCCTAACAGATTCTATTCCTCCATCTCTTACTATCTGTCATATTTTTATGCCCTACCTTTCTATTCTTTTTATATAAGGCCTTTGTATTTTTCATGATTATTCATTGCCTTTTGACATAGGTAATTTCAATGTCTTAAGAATAATATTTTCTGATAGCAGAAAAATATGTCAGTTCCCAATCTACTAAAGAAGTTTTTTCCAATTTGCAAATTTTTCATTCAGTTCCAATCCTCGTATTATGAATTTGTTTTCTATAAAACTCCATCACCCTGTTGCTGACATTGGTTGAGATGATGTAACCACCTTGTAAAAAAAGCAAACCATTGGGTGACATGACCTGCTTTTTATATATTGCTGTTTTTCCAGTCCACTGAAATCAAAATTTTACTACAGAAACCTTATCTATCTCTTCTGTCACAATATCAAACAATCCCAAAGTTGATGGAAGAATATTATTTTTTATACGGTCCGCAATCTTCAATTGCATAGAGTCAATATTTGGCATTCCAACTGGTTTCCGTTATCATCTACCCAATATATAAAACCCACCTTCTTTTTATTATTCAAAAACGTTCCCGATTTTTTTCCAGTTTATCATTTAATTCTGCTTTGAATTTATACGATTACTTTCCCTGGAGCATTGATCGTCCTCCTTCTATATCATCATCAACTAATTTCACTGCACTTATTATATCATCCCCACATCTAATAGTAGTTGTAAAATTTTGCATTTTTCAGTTTGCCTCCTCTAAACTTTTTCTTACTCCTTATATTTAAATATAAGGGAGATATCCCTCAGAACTCCCAGTCCCCTGGCTCCTTCCTGCTACCCTGAGGGATGCTTTTAGCTGTACATAAAATCCCATACCCCATCTCACCATTCGGCCACTGACCATAAATTCCTTTGCAAAGTCTCTGCCCCTCGTCTTAAATAAGTTTTCACTTTCTCACCATAGAGTTATAAATCCTAACCTTTCACAATTCCCCCATTCCATCAGAAGTGCTGCACCTGCCTCACGCCAAACGGTGGCAAAAGAAGCCCCAAATTCTGGTGTAGCCTCCCCTGTCGAAGGTCACCTGCAATCTGGTGCGGTAAGACTGTGTTTCACCCTCCTCTTCATATGATCTGTGCCGGTCCCAACCCAGTAAATCTGTATAGGAAACAAACAGTGCATCGTACGCTGCCACTGTTATGACCAGCGATGCCGTAGAAGGAATCGTGTTGTTGCAAATCGGTCCGGCTTTAAGAAATGCTGTTCCTACATCTAATGCACCCTGAAGCCGGAAGCTCAGCCATCTGCCAGGGATTTATCCACAAATCTTCCTGGCACCAGACGGGTCCATCCAATTGGGTAAGGTACTACTTCCTGAAGAAATGTATTATAGATTTCCTGTCGCACAGAATAGGGGTTTCGTTCGTTATATAGTAGACCGTGGAAGTTCTTGTCTCCCTACTGTAATCCCTCTGTATACCTGTTCTTTCTGCCGATCCGCCCGGAAGCATTGCCCGATGGATCAATCAGTACGACAAGCCACCATCCACATAGGGATTTCCAGATCTGAAGATTTAACGACACCTCTCTTTCCTGCACAGCCAGTTGAACTCTGTCGTCATTCTGCTCTCCAGTTCACCGGCCGCATGACCTGCTGTCGTTCCTTCGTTGCCGCTTCCGACACAGATTACATTTTTCCACCGTTCGAGCACGGTATTCGAATACCGCTCAAAGTAGCTGGTTCCATGAGATCATAAGTACTTAAAACTGATGACTGCTACGGCTTTTTTAATTCCTCTGCTCCTTATAATATAGTCACTCCCATCAACTGAGGTCGTTCTTAAAATCCATACTCTCCCGGTCCCCATCTTCTGGCAAAAGCAGTTCTGCTTCCAGTTGCAGCTTACTCTGTATCGTCCGCCCTGACTCCCTCGTCCATTTCCTGCTGCAATTCCTGCCACAGCAGTTCCATGACCCACTGATATCACGGCTGGGGAACAAGACAGGCGTTCTTCATGCCCTGCTGATGAAGTGCCGCATTGATCTGCTGAGATGTAAATTCTGTTCCTACATTATAGCCCGCAGGGAGGTGATCCGGTTTCACTGTCTGATCCCATAGTGCTGCAATTCTCGTTGATACCCATCCACATTTCTGAAATCAGGATTTTCATAGTCAATCCCACTGTCTACAATTCCAATCAGCACTCCTTTTCCAAGCAGCGGAAAATATCCGTCCTTGTTTCTTTGTTTTCCTGCTCCATGCCCTGACTCATATCCGCTCCGTCTCCGGCTTCTCCACTTTCCTTGCCTATATCCTGCCCTGCTGAAAAAAAAAGACGCAGCCTGTACTTCGTCAATATTAGGATACATCGTCTTCCATTTTCCAATCTGAAAATACAATTTCGGTTTTTCTATAAACTCAACTTCAGGGAAGTGCTGCCAGTTCTTCAATCCGGCTTTCCTTAATCTGAATAATTACATAACCCCCAGCTCAGTTACACCGTAAAAAGTTCTCTTACGGCTCCAGTGATCCCGGACTTGCCCAGAAATCCATAGCGATCGTTCGAAATTGCACTTCAACATTCACCATCTTCTTTTCATTTTGTAAAAAGATCGGTAACTTGTACGATCAGATGAAGACTTCGATAGCCACTTGGCTTGGGATTCTTAATATAATCTTTTCGCTCGATCAGTGTGATATCATCTTGCTTTATTATAAATGTCATCTGAAATGAACAGATAACTCTGACCCCGGCAATATCTTTTAAATTTTCTTCTAATGGCTTGTAGGTTTAAAGGAATATTTTTTCTTCGGATCTCTTTAAAATACTGTCATAGATTTGACTTTGTTCATATATGTATTATATGCCATTTTAAATCTATTACAAGGATATTTTGTTCCATCTTCAATTACTTGCGTAAATTCGATGGAAGTGTCTTATATCCCCATACCCCTCATGAACATGACCACAGTTGGTACAGATCCATTTCCGGTTTCACATCTCTCAAAATGTATGATCTTTCAGCAGTTCGGCAAGCTTCTGAAATCTGCATCTATGCATTGCCTCAATCTGCAATCTGCATAAATGTAGATGCTGCCTCGTAAAAACCTTTTCTTTTTGGCTATTCTCGCAAAAGCCGGACACATCCACCGCCTTCATTTTCATTGTTGGGCGCCGCCTGCAACAAATCCCTGAACACTCCCCTGGCTCATCCACCGGATAACTACCATCAATAAAAATTGTCGTCCCCTGTTTCGGTTTTAACAATTCGTAAAATCTCCGTGCATGTGCCGGCTCTGATCTGCTGTATACAGAAAAATGCCTCTCCGATCGACTGTATTCCCTCTCTCTTCTGCACTGCTCTGCCGCAAAGGTATACCGATTTCTTGCCTGGCTCTCCCCGGCAAATGCCCGCATCAGATTCTCTTTCGTCTTACTTTCGAAAAAATAATTAAAACATATAGTGTAGATTACCTAACTCTCAATGTGATAGAACACAGTATGCACATAAATATTATGACAAAGCAGGAAGAACTCGCACGAAATATTGAGGTTGAGACTGATGGTATACGAGTGATTTGTACTACTGTTCATAAAGCAAAAAGGATTGGAATATGGATGCGTAATTATGCCATATATGGGTATGGATATTGCATCAATGAAGAAAGCTGATTTAGATGTGTATGTAGAAAATGAAAAGCTTGCATATGGAATTAGAATTGGAGATGAACAAAACAAAAATATAATTCCAATTATGATGTATCGCAGGAACAAAATGAACGAGTTAACGAAGAAAGTCGAGTATTGTATGTAGCACTAACACGAGCTATCAGAAATGTTGTTTGGATGAAGGATATTAAATCAAAGAGCAAGATTTCGTGGCAGAATTTAATGGAGGTATAAAATGTCATTATCCATATATACTTACAGCAATCCATATGAAATAAATAATGAACCCTATTGGGATTCAATAAGAAACTGTGCTCATTTTTGTGTTTCACAGACAATGGTAAATGGCTTGTCAACAGTATATGATGAATTGGATAATGGACAATTAGCAACAGTAGAAGAATTAGTAGAAGCATTATACCCAAGATGGTTTGATACAAAAAACATACATTGAACAGTACACAATTTTAACCAATACACTAGATAAAGTGACGCCAAACATTGAAGCTGATAGATGGAAAAAGATAAAACAATCTCTGCGCTTCAATAAGAGTGCATTGTTGGATAGTATTCGACTGATGGTTGAAATGGGGCTGTTATTAAAAAATAAAAATCAAAAAGATAACGGAAGAGCAAATGTATTTGGTTGCTGCTTATAATGCAATTCTGCGAGGCGAGAATGCCGAAATTTTTGCATTAAAAAGAATTTTTCGGAAGGTGAAATTGATAATGCTGTTAAAACAGCACTGGTGGCAAAAAGATAAAAGGCGAGGTAAGGAAGTAAAAGCTATAGAGAGTGTTGATTGTAATACTGTAGTTATTCATGGAATACATCAATTTACTCCAACAATTCTTTCAATGCTTGAAGAGGTTTCAAAATACAAGCGGGTCGTGTTGTTATTTAATTATCAACAGCAGTATAACGAGATATATCAAACATGGTTGGATGTTTATTCCTGTTTTGATTTGAATATAAAGAGTCAGTTCAATAACGAATTTAAGCCAACAACATTGCTGCAGCCGAGCTACGAAGGAAATATGCTCGCAGATCAAATTGGAAGATTAGCTAATGGAACACTCATTGAAAAAAACAAGGATATAAATAATGTAAAGGTTGTAGAGTTTGATAATATTACAGAATTTTCAGCATATGTTGCACGAATATATGAGGAGGCTGCTAAAGATTTTCATGCAGACGAACATAAGAACGGCTCAGTTCTTTCATATATGAAGGAACAGTTTTATTCTGCCAATAATTCTGTAAATGATATATTGAAAGTCTATTTTCCAGAACAATTTGGGGAAAGACATTTCTTGGCTTATCCGATTGGTCATTTTTCGTAGCTGTTACTAATATGTGGGACAGTGAAAATGGTGGTATTAGAATCGAGAATATGAATGATATTGCAGAATGCTTGTATTCAGGAGTTCTCTATGAAAAGAAAGTAGGATCATTAATTACTACCTTCAATCAGACAAGAAATTATTTTTCTAGGGCGACAAAGTTGGAAGGCGATAGCGAAACAGATGGCGTAATTGATTTGCTGAAAAAGCTAAAGAAACAAATATCCAAGCTTAATAATGGTAAAATAGAGTATAACGAACAATTAGCGAAGTTATCATATTTCAATGTTGAATTAGATGAAATAGATGAGCTGATTGAAGCACTTGAGGCACTTAATACTATTACAAAGATATTCTATGAAGATTTTGAAAATGAGAATAATAATTTTAAGCATTTTTATGAGAAATTGAAGGATTTTGTAGAAACACAAATCCTTCCAACCGCAGATGCTGAAACGGAGTTTCAGGATATTTTGTTGAGATTATTAGCTAGACTAGAAGAAGTTGAAAAAATCGAGTCAACTAGCACATTTGATTGTTTAAAGGATACAATGGCATATTATTTGAAACAGAAAAGTCAGAAGGGTGAAAGTGCAAACTGGATTGTCAGAGACTTCCAGCAGATTGATGGGGATATATTGAAAAGCTCAACTCAGGATCCTGACACAATTTATCATTTTGCGTGTGTGTCCGATTCTGATATGAATGTAAAACGAGAAGATCAATTTCCATGGCCATTGACTATAGAGTTTTTGAAAGAGCATACGAACCTTTAGATTGGAAATATCAGGTTTATGTGAAGTCAAGAAAAGAATTTAAACATTTTAAAAAGATATGCACTGATTTATGGATTAGAGTTTAATAGATGTAAGGTTAAACTGAGCTTTATAAAAAACGATGATGATAAAGAAAATGAACTGTATTATATCTTAAAACTGTTAGGGGTTAAAACAGAAAAAATATTCATGATACGACAGAGGTTCATGAGAGACAAAATATCACATTTGATTTGGGGAAAAATACAAATAATTTTGTTGGATTTAGATGGATTTAGAAGACGCATATGTGGATATAGATTTGCATTAGAGTCATTAATAGAAAATGGTACTAAAAGTACCAAGATAGATTCCTGCAGGCAAAATATCTAGAGATAATTCTGGCAAATAATGTGCGGCGTAAATTAGAAGGTCAAATTGCCACAGAGGCAATAATGAATGAGACACTTGATGATTCAGCAGAACGCTTGAGACGATATTTTAGATTTTTGAACGAATCTGAGATAACAGATATCAAATCGAATGCTAAGAGTGCGATTATTCATCAAGCGTTGCAGGATGGTAAGATAAAACAGTTTCCAAAGGTAACAGATATTGATTTCGAAATGATGAGAAAGAAAGAAGAATTCATATACCTGCATTTGGAAAATGAAAATCAGGGAGAATGTATTACTTGGCAAATTCAATGATTTGACGACGGCAGAGAAAAACAGTTTTTGCCGGATAATCTTAAAAATGCGAGTTACGACAAAGAAGCAAATATATGGTGTCAATGGTGTGCAGTAAGAGAGAAGTGTCTTGAAAACTACAAATCATTGGTTGAAATATAAGGGAGGTTGAGCTTTTGGAAAGAGGAATGTACATAAGATGTCCAATAGCAGAATTTGATGACCCAAGAAATTTTATTGTAGGTCGCATAATTCAAGTGGATGATTTTACAGAAAATGTAACAGTGGCATTTTTTAGATCCATTTGGATTTAGAAATTATTATGAGAATATACCGGAGAAAAAGCAGAATTACCATATGACTATGTAAAGAGATGTACTTTGCATCGAGAATCTTATGTTATTTATAGAGGAAATAGATATAAGATATTGTCAGCACTTAAGGAGGATGAATGGTATTACTATTACCTCAAAGAAGAATTTACAGATAAAGTTATAAAAGTTAGAGAAGACGTTATAGATGCACCATTTAATTGTGGCAGAATTTCGCCAGCAGAGCAGCTTAGAAGTTATGAGTTTCAGAATCCAGCATGGTATTTTGGAAGAAATGTCGTGAGTAAAACTGTAAAAGTGCTTGATAATTCCGTGTTTGGATTTAAGGAGTTAGCTGGATGTAAAATATTCTTAAAAGAACATCAGCTTAGAACTATTATGCGTTGTTTACAAGAAAAAAAACTGTAGAGTGATGTTAGCAGATGAAGTTGGTATGGGTAAAACTATTGAGGCTGCCTCTGTTTTAAAAAGTATATACATTACATAATTCAAATAAGAGAGTTTTAATAGCAGTACCACGACCTCTTGTAGCACAGTGGAGAGCGGAATTACTCATTAAGTTTGAAATAACACCAGGAAATAACGTGAATGATAATTATGTTGAACTTATTGCGGAAGAAGATATTGAGAAATATATTAACAGCCGTTGGGACTTCGTTATAGCGGATGAGGCTCATAAACTTTAACAAACAAAAGGTTATATACATATTTTCATTCGCTTAGTAAGCGTTCAGAGAATATTTTGTTGTTATCAGCCACCCGGTTCAACAAAAAGAAAGAAGCATATTTGGCGTTACTTCAACTTATTATGCCTGACAAATATGACCATTTTTCAATAGAAGATTTTCAAACTCTTGTAGAAAAACAAAAAAATATTACCAAGAGTACATACCTTGTATTACAGAGATTTTGATGACTATATAGATAATATTGCTGATACTTTGGAAGATGGTGAGAATCCTTTAGAAAATGATGATTGTACAGATTTGTTTTGATGATATACAAAATGGCCTTAGAAGAAATTTCTAGACTTATTGAGGATGAAGGTTTCGATAAGGTTTTATCAGAAATAAATCTGGAGAGTGAAGACTATGGTCAGGGTGCAATACAAGAGGCTCTTCTGTATGTATGTGAGAATTATCAGCTTGAAAAAATATTATCAGAAATAGACGTAGGTATATGGAAGAGGAACTTCCACATAGAACAGTCAGAGAAATCGAATATGAGCTTAATCCAGATAAGAACACTTACGAGCATACAACATATGAAGCTATTGTTGATTGGATAAGCAGACGGAAATTTCTGCAAGATTTTGAAATACATTATATTCCGTTACTTACAGCATTTTTTAGCTCATCTTGGGCGTTCAATAAGGAGATTGAGCAGCAAAGAAAAAGCGGATTAGCTATTAATCAGGATGTAGAAGAAAATGCAAAAGGAATGGCAAAGTGCAGAAGAATGGATGCTTGAAGAGCTTGATAATGTATTAGAGAGCCATATAACTATTCAAGTAGAATACTTAGCATAGTTGATTTCATTGATCAGAAATATATGAGGAAAAAGTAGTAGTATTTACAAACTATGCAGAAACCTTTGAAAATATGGTCATATTGAGAGCATATTTTGGAGAAGAAAAAGATAGCACTCTTTAACAAAAATATGAACGAAGAAGAATTGGAATTGAGTATTTATCGTTTCCAAAATGATGATGAATGTAAAATACTTCTTTGTGATGAGACTGGTGGCGAAGGTAGAAATCTTCAGGGAGCAGACTTTGTAATTCATATTGATCTGCCTTTGGGATGCAAATGCTATAGAACAAAGAATCGGACGATTAGACAGATTGGGACGACCAGCAGATAAAGATGTATGTTCGGTTGTAACTTATGCAAAAGAAACTTTGGAAGAAGAATTATATAATTTCTGGAATAAAGGATTGAATATCTTTACTCAGTCTTTAAGTGGATTAGAAAATTATTATGAATGAAATCAATGAGAGCATTATTCATGCAGTAATAAGTGATTTCCGATATGGTATTTCTAATGCAGTGTACGAGATTATAGAATCTTCACAGCGAATGGAAAAAGAAGTGAGAGAAGAGCAACACTTTGATTCAGCAGCGTTTATATATGCAACACTCAATCAAAGAGCTAAAAAGACTTTTACACTACTATACGTCTAATGAGAATGAATTGTTTGCCAATACAATGATGGGATGGGCAAATCTTGCAGGATTAAAAGGTCAGTTTAATAAAAACGGTGTTGTGAGATTTAATGAAAATTCATTCTCTATAAAGTCAGCAGAAAACTCAATGTTGATACCACCGAATTGGATGGAATATGTAAATCGTGCATCAAATGCCTTCTCAAAGGAGGGTTAGGGAATTATACGAAGAAAGAACTGGAAATAAAACATCTACAGGCAGCAGGGAAATTGTAGGAACCTTTAATCGTGAACTTTCTATTGAAAATGATTATTTACACTTCTTTGCACCAGGGGATGAGGTCTTTGATTGTATTGTAGATAATGCAATGAATTCATATAAAGGAACTTGTACAGCTTTTGCACTTGAAGCGGACTTCGATTGGCGAGGAATCGTTTATACTTGGAATTTATATCCCAATGAGCAATTGTTATTGGAAAATGGGATTCCTTTTAACTGCGATAAGACAATATAAGAGTTATGTTTCTGCTGATCAAGTCATAACACCTATCAGTACACAAAAGTATGAGCATGTACCTACAGATAAGGTATTAAAACTTATTGATGCCGTTTCAAGAGAATCAACATCTGATATTAGAAGGTATGTAGTGCATCTAGGTAGGAGATCAGTAAAAACTGATGGGCTACATATTAAAGAAAGATATGGTTGTTCCAATATTGATTGGTTTAGACAAACTTATCCAGAGGACACGTGGATAAATTTTGTTTCTGCATCAATGAAGATAGCCAAAAATCAGGTAAAGGAAAAAATGAAAGCTAGTAGCAATTTAAAACAAGCAGCAGCTAGTATAGAACAGACGTTGAATGCAGAAGTTGCACAAAGCTAAGTTTTTGGTGTAGATGCAGGTGAAATTGAACAGAAAAACACAGGTTTATGAGACGGTGCTTGAAGCATTGAGGACAACTAGAGTAGAACTCGAGGCAGCAGCATTTGTAATGGTGAGGAAGACGCATGATTAAAGAGCAGATTCAAGAATGCATACAAAGAATTTTGGATAATGAACTAGGTGGGATAAGCACAAATAATTGTCCAAGAGGCGTAATAGAAAAATATAGATACATGACTGCATATAGGTTGTCTAAGTATGTGAATTTTATAGAACACACAGAGTATCGCTGGATGACCTTTTGATTTCGCTTTAGAAATTATCTGCTTGTTTTTTTCAGACAGCTGTACGATTACCTATTGATATTGATATCACAGATAATAAATATGGACTCGTATCGACTCAGAAGGTCTTTGTTATGCAACCTTAAATTTGCCAGAATATCTCAATGTAGATATTATCAAGCAAGGATTCATGGAAGATTATATAGAACCAAAAAAAAAGATGAGAGATATTTTCTTGGGGTTACACCTAATATATATCGTTTAACGGGGTTCCAGAGATTCAAATCAATACGTCAAAAACTTGCGGTTAATGGGGCACTTAATATGCCAGAAGGGTATACAGCATTAGTTTCTTTGCCAACAGTGGAGGAAAGAGTTTAATTACACAAACTATGGCGTATCAAAAAAGGATGGACTGACCATCACTGTTGTACCAACTGTATCATTAGCAATGGATCAAGTTAGAGTTGCAAAGGATAATATTCGAGTTGCATCCAAAGCAGAAATTGCTTGTTATTATAGCGATTTAGCAAGTGAAGAGAAGAGAAGCATTATAGATAGAATAAAAACAGAAAGCTACGATTATTGTTTATTTCTCCTGAAGCACTTATTAGGAATGAAGTATTTAAACAAGTGATAGAGACTGCTAATGATGCTGGATATTTAAGAAATCTTATTATAGACGAAGCACATATTGTAATTGAATGGGGTAATTTTTTTCGAGTTGATTATCAGTGTTTGGAACCTTGGCGTAATAATTTATACGAAAAAGAATTCTAAATTAAAAACAGTGTTATTATCTGCAACGTACGAAAGAACAACAGTTAAGATTTTACAGAGTATGTTTGCTTCTGGAGATAAATGGATTGAAATAAGATGTGATGCATTAAGAAGAGAACCAAGATTTGAGTTGGTATCAGCAACTTCATATCGGGATAAGAATGAAAAACAAGAGAATTATTACGATGTTTACCTCGACCAATGGTAGTATATGTAATGAGACCTAATCAAGCTGAAAAGGTTAAGGAAATGGCAGCAGATATAGGTATTACAAATGTTGAGACATTTACTGGAAAAACGAAGTCTGATGAGCGTTCTAGAATTATAGAAGAGTGGTCAGAAAAACAAGTTTGACATTATAATTGCAACTTCAGCATTTGGAGTTGGGGTTGATAAAAGTGATGTCAGAACAGTTTTACATTTATATGTACCAGATAATCCCAATGCATATTATCAGGAGTTGGGAAGAGGAGGACGAGACGGTCTTCCTTGTCTTAGTGTGATGTGTGTATATCCAGAAGAGGATTTGGAATCGGCATTTGTTATGACTGACAAAGTTCTTGGAAGTGAAAAAATTCTTGGACGATGGGAGAGTATGCTTAATAGCCATACTTCCACAAGAGGAATAGATTCATATACTTTGGATACATCTGTTAAGCCTAATTATAATAGTGTGGATTATGCGGAGGATACCAGTACAGTTGATCAAAAGTGGAATATCTATGTAATTCTTCTGTTAAGAAGATACAATTTGATTAAGATTTTAGATATGGTCGTAGATCCTCATACACAGTATATTTTTATCAGAATATCTATTTTGGATAAAAGATTACTGCAGACTTCGGAGGATACAAAACTGTTGATAGAAGACGTTCGTACTAAAGAATGGAATAAGAATGAAAGAGATTTTAAGACCATGAGTCGTTCTGTTAAGCTTGGAAAGCGAATGTGTTGGTCAGAGATGTTCTTTAATTCTACATATAGTATGGTTTCAGAATATTGTGCTGGTTGCGACAATCATAAGAATATTGTTGAATCAGATCCAAATAGATTTGAGTTGGTTAAGAAAATTCCGGCTCCAACAAGAAATTTTTCTGTTGAGTTGAATAATATGTTTGCTAGTTCTAATGAGGCTATTTTATTTGCGGATAGTGATAATACAGAGTTAATAGGAAATGTAATTAATAGAGGATTTTCAACTGTAATTATAAATGATGATGACCAAAGCAGTTATTTTAATTTGTTAAATAGCATTTCAGAATGGACAGATGTAAATTTGCTGGGAATGAATGAGTTTGTTCGGTTGGTTGAACATGGAGATTATTATTTTTTTGCAGGAGATGCTGTTGTTTTGTATGGAAATAAAGACTTAGGCATATATAAGAAAAATTAGTAGATTGCGGAAAACATTACAAAACCGACGAAATACGATTATTGCATGTTTTCAAAGAAGATATTTTCTGCAATGAAATAGGTAAAACCTTTTCATCAATTGTTGATGGACCGGTACTTGAAGAATATTTAATAGAAAGGATGTAGAAATATGTTTGAAGATAGAATGAAAACATCTGCAATTCCGGAAAGGGTATATGCCCTTTTGCCAAGCGATTAAAAGCAGAACAATGCAGGAAAAGCGATTTGCGAGAGTTGTTAGAACCATCGAATTTGGGTGGTTCAACAAAATATTTCGGAACGGTTCGTGATGCAGCAAAACAGTTAGGGCTTATTTCCGTAAAAGAAGGTGATGTATCATTGGCAGTAGATTCAAAGTGTGTATCATCATATGATTCAATGCGAGAATATATTGTGGGCAATATAGATACAATATCGGAAGGATTATTCTTTGATGTATCAAAAGAATATATATCGATGAATGAACAAGTGTTTAAGTTTAAAGGGAGTGTCTGAAGCCGCGTTAGTAGAACATATGTCAAAAGTTATAGGAAAACCAGTGTATGAAGATGATATGAGAGCTTGGAGGTTCTGGGCTACATATTTGGGACTTGGTAATCTTCATGATATGCTTTTATTGCCTAACATGTATACATATCTAAAAGCCGTTTTAACAGTATGCAATTTAAAAAGAACGAAGAGTACACATTTACTGATTTTGTGGCTGCAATAAAGCCGTATGCGGAAATAGGATTATCCGATATTGATGGAAATAAGAAAATCAATCTTGCTATGTCAAGTGGTTTACGAGCATTACATGATGAAGGAATTATCCAATTATCACACAAACTTGATAGTGGTGATATGTGGTTCCTATATGAAGCAGAACTACATCCACTAAATCAACAGTTACTCATGTAACAGTAAGGAGATAGCTTATGAATTCAGAAATTGCAAAAAGTAGAATAGGTGAAGTAATTCGCATTGATACTGTTACGAGTACACAAGCTGATTTCTTAGCTACTCATGTGCCTGCTCAAAATATTCATATAAGAAAAAAAGTGGATAGTAAAACAGACAAAGTTATGTCTGAGGAGAAAGTATTTAATAAATATGTTTTGAATACTGAAAATGAGCATCAGTTTATTATAGTGATAGGCTCAAGTGGTGCTGGAAAATCACACCTTATTAGATGGTTTGCGGCTAGATTAGAAACAGTCAGCACCAGAAAATGAAGTAGTCCTTTTTGTTCGTAGAAGTGATAATAGTTTGAAGGGAACGATAAAAGCAATTACTTGAATTGCCTGAAGTTGCCAATATACCGAATAAGGCTGTGTATGACAGACTTGTTCGAGCTACTTCAACGATTGACAATAAGAAGCTTAAAGATATGATATATCAAAATTTCATTGTTGAAATCAAGAATGATGAAAATGATGAGATTATTAGTAATAATGAAAAGAAGAGATTAGTTGAATTATTGCAATATGAACAGTTTCAGTTAAATCTAATGAAAGAAGAAGGTGCTATCGATCGTATTTATCAAAAAGTAGCTGAAAATGAAACTGGTGATAGTAGAGATGTAATGGCGTTGTTTGAAACTTCAGATTTTGAAGTGGATGTTAATTTTTGCGATGATATGTATACTAATGGTGCAGCTAAAAATGCTATGAAAATGGCAAATGCCATTTTGCTGATGATGAAATGCCTGAAAGACTGGCTGATTATATGAATACGCTGGTAAATGAGGTTATTCAGACATGTGCTGGATTGGAACCCGAGATTTTGAATGTGTCTTTGTGGAAATTAGAAAAGAGATTAAAAGACAGTGGAAAAAAATCTTACTTATTAATTGAGGATATTACAGCATTTACAAAAAATGTTGCGCTGCTAAATGTTTTGACTACTGAACATACTGGAATGTATGAAAGTCAAGAACTTTGCAGAATTTCTTCATCGTAGAACAACTGAAAAATATTTTAACGTTAACTTTATGGATAACCATAAGGATAGAGTTACACAATTTTTGTTATTCCAAATGATGTGTTCGGTGAAGATCAGAATTCGCTATATGAATTTGTTGGTAGATATCTAAATGCAATGTCTTTGCGTGGTGATGTTTTAGATGACTGGGCGAAGAATGGTGCTTCTATGAAAGAGTATCCTATTCATAAAGGAGAGGAAAAATCTCTTTGGGATACAATCGAAATTGCAAAGGGAAGGAATTATCGTTATTCCGTTTACTAAAAAAGGCAATTACGAATCTATATATGTGTATTTTGCAGCCGGATTATAGAACTCCTAGATATCTGTTAAGAGATGTTATTGAGAGAGCTATGAGAAATTATCTATTCAAAAGGAGAGTTTTCCTGAATTTACAATTGAAAGAATTAATGATATTCCATTTGAGAGTCTATATGTAAGTACTTATATTCATCAGCAAGTTGAAGAAAGCCAAGCAGACAGAGTCGAAAGATTTATAAGAGTTTGGGGTAATGCATCAGATCTGAGTATGAAGAAAACGGTATAAAATATTTAGGTGGAATGCCAATTGAATTTTTTGATGATTTAGGAATTCCAACTTTTACGGAAGAAAAGGTGATAAGCCGGTTAAAGTATCTGTAGAACCAATAAAACAACTATCGGATAGTCCAGATATTACTCAACCACCAGAACCTATCGTACCGAAAGTTGATCCGGCAATGGCGGATTTTTTGCTTGGACAGAGAACACTACAAATTTGGATTGATGGTGGAGAACTAAATGTAGGTGCAACAACAAAGACGTTGTTAATATTACAAAAGCTAGAGATGAAATAAATAAAGATTCTTGATATCTGCAATTAATTGGCAGATAGAAGGCGTATCTTTGGATAATTTGAATCGTGTAAAAGCTACAAAGGACTTTATAGGATTTGAAAGACAGAAAAGAGCAGCTAAGAATGCGTTGACAATTTTGCCAGCAGATAGAGAAACGCAAGGTGTATTAGAGGCGTTTTTGGCATATGTAACATTAGGAAATGGAAGCTGGAATTTTGATAATTCTGCTATGATGGTGTATCGAGTTCAGACATGGGTTGGAAAGTGGAAAAAACAATTATTCAGACTGTAAATGTTTTTGATAATCAATCAGTAGATTATCAAGATTGTGCGATTGCTACTGAAATGATACGAGAGATAATGCAAGGAGTGTTTACAGGAACAAAAGTTGAAGGTATTCCAACAACAAATCTGATGGCTAAAAATCTGAAAAAAACTGTACAAAATTCACATTGTACAGAATGGAATTCGCTTGTGAATATGCTTTTGAATAATGATGAAAAGTAAAAGATGTGATTACGCAGTATTACAATATTATTCAAGGTAACTTGAAATCATCGCAGGTGTTTATTAGAGCGACAGAATTTAATTCCGATGTACGCAAAGTTCAGAAGGCAAAGTTATTGATACCAGATGAACAAATTCTGTTAAACGATCAATTCCACAACGTCGAGAAATTCGTGAGATATATGAAAAGATATATACGCGTATTCCAAAAGTTGCGGAAGCAGAAAAAGAAAAAGCAAATCGGTTACTGGAACAAATTGGTATGTATTTGGATTATGAGGATATTGACGATGAAGATATAGAAGATCTTATTGACAAAAATAAAGTCTTTATGAGACTGCAAGCAGTTCATTGGTTAATATTCATGGGAATATTCAGGTATTGATGGAATAAAAAAAGATGCTAAGACCATTTCAGTAGCTTTTTAGTGAGGTGGAAAAGGGCATTGCAGTACAGATGATTTAGATACATTGCTGATGTTCTCAAAAGACCCTTTGTCAAAAAATTGAACGTATATTGTCAACTTTACAGGGCAGTACAAAAAGGATATTGAATATGTTGCACGAGATGTTGAAAAAAGAAGAGGCAATATTTTTGTAGATAATGGTGGTGACTTGAGTACGAGATATGTGGAATCACGCAATACGATTGAGGCGGATAGTAAGACTGTTATGGATTGGAAGGTGATGTAATGTTAGTAGATTTATTAGATCAGAGCATAATTGCTATGAAAGAAATATATGAATTAGAAAAATCTTCTAATGATGTACAGAAGCAGGAAAAGAACGATAAGATTTTCTCTAACGTAGTAAGTGAGAATCATCTGATGGTTAAGGCTGTTACAGACAGTATGTCTCAATTGGGATTTGTTATCTCGCAGGAAACTAGGGGGAAAGGTTATTGGCTTGCTTAAATCATCATGTGATGCAGTATCGAGAGGGTTGATACAAGAATCTACAGCTAATTATTTGCAAAAGGAAGTATTTAATATTAAGAAAGCAATACTTCAAGAATGGTCAAACTACTATCATAGAGTGGCAGACCAAAGATAAATATGCTTCAGACTATAAAAGGTATTGCACCAGAGCGAGAAAAAGTAGATTATGCATCCAATAAAATTAAATTAGGGGCTTCTTGGGATTTTAAACAGGATAATCTGGACAAGATGGAAAAAAGGGTTACAGGGAAGCAGACGAGATAATAAATAGTTTGGGTTCTGGAGAAGATGGTGCCGAAATTATTGCATTCCTCAAAAGAAAGTGGCATCTGGAAAAGCAAGTGTTCATGATTTAACCCCAGATATATTAAATTGGTTGATGGAGAACAACATGACATCCAAACTTGCAGTTAGCTTTAAATAAAGGTGGTAATGAATCGTATGGATTTAAATAGTAAACATTCATGTGATTTTTCCTATCATAACATAACAAGAAGTCAGATCTCGATTGATAAATACAATGGCGAGAGTAAGCGGATTAATATACCGAAAAAGATTTTCGGACAGGAAGTAGTAGAAATAGGATCAAAGTATGGAATTTGAAAAGAAGGTGTGAGATATGAGAATAGTAAACAATTATGAATATAATTCTATTGAATTATACTTTGATGGAAAAACCAGATGAAATGACAAGAGAGACACTTAAAATGTTTAAATGGAGACGGAATCCTAAGAAATTTTGTTGGTATAACAAAAATACCGCAGAGAATAAGGCTTTGGCTGAATCATTGAATAAAAGCACCGATGAAATGAAGGATAAGAAGATTCCAGAATCATATTCAGAAAAATATGAGAAGAAAGAAACTGAATCATCAATCGATATTAAGTCATTCGTGGATAGTTTATTTAAAGCAAGTGAAGAAGAAGAAAAAAAGACATTGAAAGTTACAGCACGGGCGGTTAAGAAATCTCAAAAGGTATCGAAAAAAGATTATTGATATAGATAGATAATGAGTCCTAAAAGTAGTATTGTTAAATCACCACAAAATAACAATCGAACAGGATCATCATTAACACTGCCATGAATAGAATAACACTAGAATCTCTTTTTCTCAAGAGGGTATCTTTAATACGTGGACCTCCATGATGGCAGTGACTCATTAACGTTACTAGTATCATGGAGGTTATTATGTACGAAAAATATTTTAACAAGCTCAGAGAGGAATGCCTGATTCGTAACAGGTCCTCCCGAACTGCAGATACCTATATCAACAACATACGTCACTTTATGAAGTGGACAGGCTATAAACCAATGGAAGATTTATCCCTTCAGGATGCCAGATTATTTATACTGGAAAAACGTAATTCCGGTCTTTCATCTGCAACCTGCAACTTTTATAATTCTTCCATTTGCTTTTCTATACAAACATGTCTTACACATTTCATGGGATCAAGACATTGTTCCAAGAATGCGATTGGATGTAAAGCTTCCGAAAGTGCTTTCTCTTGAAGAAATTGAAAAGTTAATCAATTCTGCAACCCAGATCCGTAACAAAGCAATCATTGCCCTGCTTTATTCATCTGGAATGCGTGTAGGAGAACTTGTCTCTTTAAACCTGAAGATATCTATATGAGCACTATGCAGGTATATATTTCCAAAGGGAAGAATCATCGTGACAGATGGACGATTCTTTCAGAAAGAGCCCTTGATTTACTAAAAGAATACTGGAGAAGTTATCCGGTAAAAAGAGAGTATCTTTTGTTTCTTTAGATGCTCCTCATGAACCACTAAAAGTGAGTGGTGTTGAAATCATGCTCAGGGCAGTAGGAAAACAGCGGGCATTGAAGCACATCCGCATACGCTTCGCCATTCCTTTGCAAGTCACATGATTGAACAAGGTGTCCCTATCAACTATGTACAAGCAATGCTTGGACACCGCTGTCTGAATCAACACAGGTATACATCCACATATCAAATAAAACTGTTATGGGAATAAAGAGTCCGCTTGATCATCCTGTCAAGAAAAGACGAGGACATAAATCTAAGAGAAACGCAGGTGATGCAAATGAATCATGACATCACCATTCAGGATGTATTCCATCGATTTCTTCCGCAATACTGTGAGACACACAACTTTTCTCCCCAACAGCAGCTAACGGCACTGTGTATCTCCAAATGCCATACTCTTGAAATGGGAGCCAATTTAAGCGAATGCGAAAACTGTCACAAGAAATATATTCATTATAATTCATGCAAGAACCGTCACTGCCCCATGTGTCAAGGAATGGAGGTCGATGAATGGATTGACAAACAGCAGGAAATGTACTGGATGTTCCATACTTTCATACGGTTTTTTACAGTTCCTGAAGAATTATATTCCCTGATTTATTCAAATCAGAAACTCCTTTTATGATGCTTTGTACCATGCAAAGACATCAAACAATGGAAGAACTGTCTGCGGATCCGAAGCATCTTGGAGCAAGGATTGGATATATTGCGTACTTCATACCTGGGGCTCCGAGATGAATTATCATCCTCATCTCCACACCATTGTTCTTGGCGGTGGACTTGATGCGCAAACAAGTGGAAGGATAAAGGAAAGAAGTTTTTCTTTCCGGTTAAGGTCATGTCTGCCGTCTTCAAAAAAAGTATTATCTTTGTGAGCTGAAACAACTCTGGGAAGAAAAAAAACTTGAGTATCATGGAACAATTTGCACATTTAAAAAATCATTATGAATTCAAAGTTTTACTGAATTCCCTCTAAGATAAGAACTTTAAGTTGTATATACGAAAGAGGCATTCAATGGAGCTAATTCTGTGATCCGTACCTTGGCCGTTACACTCATCGTATCGCTATCAGTAATCGTAGAATCGTCAGTATGACAGATGAGACTGTTACCTATCTCGTAAAGGATTACAAAATGGTGGTAAATATATCGAGCAAACCATCAAAGGAACAGGTTTCTGCGAATGTTTCTGATGCGTAGTAACTCCCCTAAAGGTTTTGTCCGAATTCGCCACTATGGCCTGCTTTCCTGCAGGAACAAGAAAAAAAAGATGGCACACTGCCGGAAGCTTCTCAACCGCATTCAATATATTTCAAAACTCCGAGGCAAAACCTGTGCGGAAA
>VOFB01003280.1_pt1 | contig 34832 bp, 40 predicted proteins | sample 5384141 | NCBI WGS metagenome assembly VOFB01 (sample SAMN12384721, study PRJNA508395) | human gut metagenome | isolation source: healthy gut A | host: Homo sapiens | reverse complement strand
TCCTGCGGCCTGCGCCATGTTGTCTGCGACCTTGTTCTGGTAAATGCCAGCTTTGCACCATGCGCGACGATCCCAGTAGGTCTCCCGCAGGGCCGTTTCCGTCCTGAATCATCTCCTTTGCCGGCATAGCGGTAGGAAGTCAGACCGCCATTCAGATCGGAGAACAAAACATCGAAATTCTCACCCCGGACACCGATGTTGTGTGTACCGTGCGTAACGGTAAACGGCGTGACCTTCTTGCTGGGAATGGAACGGACCACAGCGATCACACCCTGTCCAAAGGCGACTTCATGGCCCTTCTTTGCCCAGCTGGTGTCCTCCTTCAAACGGAAGCTGATGGTCACTGCATATTCACCGGGGAGCGCAGGAACCATAAACGGCAGCGGGAAGCTGGAACGCTCTTCGGGAGCAACATCAATATTGGCTAGTTTCTGTTGCTGATACAGCTTTCCATCACGATGCAACAGTGCAACGCAGTCGAAAGCATCCGTAGAGGTGAACAGGTTCTTATTCCAGACTTCAAAGCCAGAGTTGTCGATGGAAACGGCGATGTTCTGATAGCAGAACTTGACCTCCTGCATCTTGGGAGAAGGAGCACGGTCACCACCGTAGGCAATGCCGTTTCCGCTGAAATTATAGTCGGTAGGACGCTCGCCGAAGTCGCCGCCGTAGGCTTGGAACCACTTGCCGTAGCGGTCTTTTTTCCAGATGGACTGGTCGATGTAATCCCAGATAAAGCCGCCCTGATAGCCGCAGTCCTTCTGGTCGGCAAGTTCCGTGTACTTGTGCAAAGCACCGTTGGAGTTGCCCATAGCATGAGAGTATTCGCACTCGATATAAGGCCGCTTATCGCCTTGTGCCAGATAATCTTTAATGTCCTTCACAGTGCTGTACATATGGCTCTCGATATCGGTGGTTTCGAGGAAGCGGGGATCATTGACCACACCTTCGTAATGCACCAGACGGGTGTCATCAAAGCGGCGGACCATCTCTGCCATCTGAAGCAGGGTCTCACCACCAAACGATTCGTTGCCCAGAGACCAGATCAGAACAGCAGGATGATTTTTGTCACGCTGGTAAGTGGAATTCATGCGGTCAAACAAGACAGCTTTCCACTCCGGCTTATCATTGGGCAGAACGCCCTCGATGCCGCGAATGCCCGCCTGATGGATGTCCCATGTGCCATGGGATTCCAGATTGTTCTCTGCGATCAGATACAGACCATACTCGTCGCACAGGTCGTACAGCGCATCCTGATTCTGGTAATGGCTGGTGCGGATGGCATTGATGTTGTTCTGCTTCATGGTGATGATATGCAGTTCCTCATGGGTGTGTACGCCCACAGCACGACCCGTAATGGAGCTGAACTCATGACGGTTGGCACCCTTGAACACGATACGCTTGCCGTTGAGCAGCATCCGATTGTTCTTCAACTCGAACTTGCGGAAACCGACTTTCTGCCCGGTCACCTCTACCAGATGGCCTGCATCGTCCAGCAGCTCAATTTCCAGTTCATACAGAGCCGGGTCTTCTGCACTCCACAGGTGGGGGGTCTCCACCGTATGGCTGAACAACGCAGAGCCGCCGTTCAGCGCGATTTTTTCGGAGAACACTTCCAGCTCACTGCGGCGCAGGGTCAGACGGGCCGCGCCCTTACCCTCCACCTGCAATGCAACTTCCAGCGTGGAATGAGTAAAATCATCTCCGGCAAACAGCGTTTTGACGGATACATCTTCCAGATGCACGGTGGGGATGGCGTACAGCCACACGCTGCGGAAGATGCCGGAGAAGCGGAAGAAGTCCTGATCTTCGCACCAGCTGGAGGAAGTCCACTTGAACACCTGCACAGCAAGTTTGTTCACGCCCGGCTGGAGATAGGAAGTCAGATCGAATGCGTGTGCGGAGAAGCTGTCCTCGGTGTAACCCACATAAGACCCGTTCAGCCAAAGAGCCATGCCGCTTTCCACACCCTCGAACTCGATGCGGACGGGCTTGCCCTGCATGGATTCCGGCAGCTCGAAGTATTTTACATAGCTTGCCACCGGATTGAACCGCTGCGGGATCTCGCCCGGCTGTACTTCTTCACGGCCATCCCACGGATACTGAATATTCGCGTACTGGGGAATGTCGTAGCCTTCCATCTGGATGTGTGCCGGAACATGAATGTCATCCCAGCCGCTGCAATCGTAATCTGTCTTTTCAAAGCCGGGGATGGCACTGGTGTAGTTCTTTGCGTAGGCGAATTTCCAGATACCGTCCAGCTTCAGCGCCAAAGAAGAGGAGCCTGTCCGATATTCTTCGCGGGAAGCGTAAGTACGGAAACTTGCATGAGCATTCAGCACGTTTTCCTTGAAAAAGGTGGGGTCTTTTACTTTTGCAAAATCAAATGCAGCCATAGTATTTCCTCATTTACCTTTTATAATTTTATAATATTTCTCCAGCTTCCCCGGAGGAATCGCTGGATTCCTCCGGGGAACAGCAGATGAAGGAGAAATGATAATGGCTTGTTATCAGACTGCTGCACGCAGTTTTTCATTTGCTTCTTCGACCTTCATACGAGAGAGAATGAAGGTGATGATGGCATCCAGAGCAAACGGAATCACCAGATACATGATCTTCAGCATATTGACGCAGGAATCCGGCTGAACGGTCAGAGCGCTGTCAAAATGACTTGCTGCCAGCAGCCAGCCGGTGATGGCGGTGCCAAGACCGCCGCCAAGTTTTACGCCCAGAGAAGTGCAGGAGTACATCGTTCCATCCACACGCTTGTGCTTCGTCAGCCAAGTATATTCAGAGCAAGCAGCAATCGCAGCGTTCATATCGCCCTGCCAAGGACCCTGACCAAGAGCTGCGATTGCAGTAAAGAGCAGCATCAAGGTCACATTGCCGCTGCCCATGTAACCAGCTACAGCAACCAGTGCACGAGAAATCGTTGCCAGAGTATAGCTCATTACATTCAGCTTATACATTCCATTCCACTTTGCAACCAGGGTCGGGGTGAACACCAGTGCGATGATCAGAGGAATGTTGATTGCCCAAGAGAATACACCGAACAGATTCTGGTTGCCAAGGATGTAGGTTGCATAGTAGGTGCCCATGCTGATCATGGCACCGTAGATCTGCTGCAAAATGTAGGTGACGCAAATCATCATATAAAATTTGTTACCAGCAAGCAGCTTTGCAGCCTGAACCAGATTGTACTTTTCGTCCTGCTCGATTTCCTTTTTGTCGGTGGTATCCACCAATTCGCCTTCCGGCAGTTCCTTCACGGAGAAAACGGAGAGGGTGTTGACAAGCAGACCGAATGGCGTAGATGATTGCAACAGTGCGCCAACCGGCAGCACCACCGCCCAATGCCGTAACAGCACCCAGCGTGATGGACTGGATGAGCAGGCTGGTGGCAAAGGCGAACATGAAACGCCAAGAACCCATCTCGACCTGTTCGGCACTGTTCTTCGTGACGAGAGCAGTCAGTGCAGAGTAAGCAATGTTGTTGGCAGTGTAGAATACAGCGTTCAGCAGAGTATATGCGATCAGGAACCATGCGTACTGTGCAAACTGTCCCAGATTGGTCGGGATGGCGAAAATTGCCACCAGCGTAATGGCACAGCCAATACCACTTTAGATAACGTTTCTCGGTCATTGTGCTTTCTCCCATCTTGCTTGTTTTGTGTGGGCGCAACCAATCTGCTGCGCACTTCAGACTGGAATTGTCATTACGCAAGTTGCCCAAATCTCTTGCGTTTCGTCTGAAAATATTATAGAATCTAATGGAACGAAAAGATATAGACAAGATGGAACAAAATATGCACAAAATCAAAGAGTTTGTAATTTTTTGATAGAACATTTTCCAAATCACTGTAAAATCTCTGAAGATGAGGAGGACGCAGGGATGTATTTCAACTCAGGATATTTGAACAACTCCGTTTGGATTTCAAAGACTACTCAAAGCCGCTGGTCGTAGGCAGTTGCGGCACTTATCGCTTGAAAAAACGCCCTAAGCTGCCTACTTTTTGGGCAAAGGGTCGCAGAGACTATCAGATCCTCTATGTGGCATCTGGTAAAGCACACTTCTGGTTCGATGGTGTTGAGGAAGTGGGTGCTTTATCAGCCGAAAGAAATCCAGAAGTGTAAATAACGGGAGATACCACTTGACCTTGTCAAATGAGTGCGCTATACTGCTGTGCGTTCTACCTCAAAAGGGAGGGAGCCGGTCATAAGAACCGTTTTAACTTGGTGACCTTGCTGCGAAAAAAGCAGCATAAAAAGAAAGTGCGTAAGAGATGTATGAAACGATTCTAAGCCCGATCAATTACGGTGGGTTGCAGTTAAAAACCGCATTATTTTTGCTCCGACCACGTTTGGCCTGTCGGATGAGGAGTATCTTGCAAGGATTCGCTCTATTGCCGAAGCGCGGCTGTGCCATGATCATCGTTGGCGATGTTCCTGTTGGAAAGAGCAAATTTGAAAAATCTCTATTTGATTCAAAGGGATTTGCTTTTTATCAGAAAATCGTGGAGATCGCGCACGATGCAGATTGCAGAGTCTGTGCTCAGCTGCACCAGAGCGATTCCAATCTGCTGGCGATGTTCAAATACATTCCCGGTCTGCTGCTGAAAAAATCACCCCGGACCAGCTGCGGGAAAAATTGAATGCAGAAGTGGCACCGTACATTACCAATATGTCTCAGCGGAAGATCCATGAAATCATCAGCGGATTCGGCAAAGCAGCAGCATTGGCAAAACAGGCTGGCTTTGATATGGTGCAGGTGCATGGCGACCGGATGTGCGGCAGCTTCAGTTCGGCCATCTTCAATCATCGTACCGACGAATACGGCGGCAGCGCAGAAAACCGCGCACGTTTTGCGGTGGAAGCAGTTTCGGCAGTCCATGCGGCGGTTCCGGGAATGCCCATTGATTATAAGCTGGCTGTCCGGCAGAAAGAACCGCATTACGGGAATGCTGGCGTTGTGGAAGAAGAACTGCCTATTTTCGTGCCGTTGTTGGAACGGGCAGGTGTAACCAGCTTCCATGTGACCTTGGCAAACCATTCGGCGTTGGAAAACACGATTCCACCTGCAAACCACCCATACTTTGGGCATCCCGGTTGTTTCCTCAAGTTCTGCAACGAAGTGCGTCAGTATACCGATCTCCCCATTTGCGGGGTGGGCGGCTTGAACGACCCGGATTTTGTGGAGCAGCAGCTTTTCGATGGACGCATCCAGTGCGCCGCCATGAGCCGCCAGCTTCTGGCAGACCCGGATTGGGTGAACAAGCTGAAAAACGGGCAGGCGGAACAGATCCACCGCTGCGTCCGCTGCAACAAAAAGTGTCTGGGCGGGCTGATGGCACATCAGGGAACTCGCTGCGTTTATGATGCTTTGCGAGAAAAAGAAGCCCAAAAGCATAAGCATATTTGCACCCGTTATAAGTGAGAATAATTCGAAAAAAGAGGGCTACAAGATGCTGATTGAAAATGCAATCCACAGCCAACAAGTTTACGATCCCACGGATGAATCCATCATGGCAGAGCAGGAACTTTGCATGGAGCGGCTGTATGATTATAACCACACGCGCCCTTCCGAACACGCAAAACGGGCGCAGCTTTTTGAAAGAAATGCTTGCAGAGGGGAGAAAGCATACCAGTACAATCTGCCCATCCGCATCGGTCGCAACTGTTGGCTGGGAGCTGGCGTGATCGTGGTGCCGGGTGTTACCATTGGGGATGATACGGTGATCGGTGCGGGAAGCGTTGTGACAAAGGACATCCCTGCTAACGTAGTGGCGGTAGGAAACCCGTGCCATGTGCTGCGCACCATCAGCGAACACGACAAAGAGTATTTCTATCGGGATCGAAAAATCAATTGGGATGCGTTATAATCAGAAAATATTATGGGAGGTATGGTTAAAAAAGAATAGTTATTTGCCTGCTGTGCACATCATTGAAAAACCAGATGAAAAATCGTCTTTTCCATTCCTGGCAAATCTTTTTTGCGGAATTTTCTGGGAGCTGAGTCTATCCTGAATTTCAAAAAGTGCAACTCACAGAAAGTTGATGCGTTACGCAATCGTATACAGCAGCAAAACAGGCAACACAAAATTATTGGCAGACGCACAATTGCACAGTTACCTGCCGCAGGCAGATTGCTGTTATTTTGGCAACCCGAACCCTGCCGCCATGGAAGCGGACACCCTTTATGTAGGCTTCTGGACGGACAAGGGAAAAGCAGATGAAAGCTCTTCGGACTTTTTGAAGCAGCTGCGGGGAAAGCAGGTGTTTTTGTTTGGTACCGCTGGCTTTGGCGGCAGCGAAGAATATTTTAACAAGATCCTGAAAGCCGTGCAAAAGATCTACACAGCAGCAACACGGTGATTGGCAGCTTCATGTGTCAGGGCAAGATGCCGATGTCGGTACGCCAGCGATATGAGAACATGAAAAAGCAGCCGCTTCATCTGCCCAATCTGGATGCCATGATCGAGAATTTTGACAAGGCTCTTTCTCACCCGGATGCAGATGATCTGGAGCGGCTAAAACAGGCTGTGAAGTGATTTTGATTTTATGGATGCCATCGGTTTGAGCTTTGGCATGACCCTATTTCGATACATCGAAAATCGAATACGGCACGATAGATGGCAGCGTTCTCGTTTTCGCTTTTGCAAAATCAGAACGCCGCTTTTTTGTGCCATCATTTGTGCTATCACCAGAAAATCGGAAAGTTCCTGCTCCCAGCCTGGCTGATATCCGATTCATACGAATCAGCAGGCCAATAACGACTGATTGGCATAACCGTTTGATTAAGGTATAAAACCGAATGTCGGGTGTTTGTGGACAAAGTTCATATGGCTCTGCACCCTGTCATAAGCCCGGAGTTCCCCTGCGAGCCAAACATTCCGATATAAAAAAGGACGCTGCCGCCTCTGGGTGAGAGGTTGCAGCGTCCTTTTTGGTATCAGAGGGCGAATGATCTGCCAGACTAAACGGTTCCAGCAAATTGGATGCTTTTAGCTTGCGTTTTCCTGTTCGTCAAGAATGCGCCAGCCGTCCATCAGGTCTGAATTTTCCATAATAAAGGTGTGGGCAGTATCCTGTCCCCACGAGTTGTCGTATTTCAGCATCAGATAATCGCTCAACTCGGTTCGATTTTTGAACTTCAACAAGCGATACGGCTCCTGAAAAGCAACCTTTTCGACGAAATATACTGCATCCGATGTGGGAAGCATAACGCCGACATGACCGATCATAAGAGAATTGTCCGTTTCGGAGAACTGATCGTGCAGGACCACGGAGACGAGACGGATCTTATCATCGTCTACGAAAGAGAGACCGCGTCTCTTCCATTCCTGCTGAATCGTTTTCAAATGGGTAGGAATATCGGTTGTATTGGTGGCTTTAACCGGCGCGAACAGCGCATCAAACTTTTGCCGTTCGTCGCCGCAAAGGGATTCCGGGTCAGAATCCAGTGTTTCATAGTCCATAAACAGGGTGTCCTCGGCTGAGTCAAGGTCTGACTTGCCCGTGACAGTGATAAAATCACCGAACAGCCCACAAGCGGTAATCCGACAGTTCCAGCCGGGGAGGGTATCGTATTTTTCTGTCCATGCGTCCTGCATGGAGTAAGGATCGTATTTCAGATCCAAAGGCTTGGCGTTTTCAAAACCGGTGGTGAGCCATGCCGGGTCCACGGCATTGTTGAACTTCTGCACATGATCAAAGAAGGTCCGTATCCGCAGGTCGGATACGCCGGCATCCTGCAAAAGTTTGGAAAGAAGAGCCTGTGTATCCGAATCTGCTAAATTGGAGTATTCGATTTGCTGAAGGACGGGCTGAGAAGTTTTTTGAGTGCAGCCCACTGCCAGAAGCGCACCGCAAAAAGTGCAGCGGTGCAGACAAGAAAAGTTCGACGTTTCAAAAATGGTCACCTCGCTGTGCTTTTCGGAAAGCTGTGAGTCTCCACCATAGGCGAAGAGAGCAATGCAATTGGACTCATAACGAATGGTATCACAGATAAACAAAGAAAATCAATGACTTCTGTCGTATTTGACCTTATATAATGTTGCAGTATCCATATCCCATACGGTTAACGTCCATGTGGGAAAAGACGATGCGGCAGCTTTCCGAACGGTTTTCTTCATGTCGGACACAACAGGAGTATACCCAAGTTGTTTCCAGACCGATTTCACAGAGATACTGCTGCTCCTCAGAGATGGGTTTCTTCTTTTTCATACATTCTTTCGCTTGTATAATGCCGGGCAGATGTTCTTCGGCGGGGCTTCTTCCAAGAAAAATCACTCGTGAAGATTGAAACGGAGTTTTATGGTACGCAGTGCCTGCAAGCAATGCAGACGTATATACATCTGCTTCTTTTGCGTTGCAAAATACTTGTTGGGGACACCCAAACCCTTGAACGGCATCCATTGGATGCAGGATTAGCGTCTCCAAATGAGAAAGTATATAGTTCTAACACATTGTCAGCAATTGGTAAACAACTTTTTCCAGTCAAAAAAAGAAAATAGCAATGATTAAAGATGAACATTGCAGAAAAATGTGATACAATAGAAAATGAAAATCCAAACAACAGGAGGAACTCCCTCGTGGCAAATAATGTGAACGTCAAAAAACTGGAAGCTGACCTGTGGGAGTCGGCAGATCTGCTGCGTGCAGGCTCTAAACTCACCTCGAACCAATACTGTATGCCGGTACTGGGACTGATTTTTCTGCGGTATGCGTACAGCCGCTTCAAACTGGTAGAGCAGGAGATCCTGAAAGACCGTCCCATGCGCGGTGGCCGGGTGCTGCCGGTGGAACAGAGCGACTTTGCCGAGAAGAGTGCACTGTTTCTGCCCAAGGAGGCACAGTACAATTACCTGGTCAATTTGCCCGCCAACATCCCGGAACAGGGGCTGACCGGCATCGAAGGTAACCCACTGAACAGTCTGGGCGAAGTGGTGAACAACGCCATGGAACTGGTGGAGCAGCAGAGCGAGCAGCTGCAGGGCGTTCTGCCGAAGGACTACACCATCTTCTCGGATGAACTGCTGGGAGAACTGCTTCGTATCTTCAACAACAATGCGTTGGACGATGTGGGCGGCGATGTGATCGGCCGTATCTACGAGTACTTTTTGAATAAGTTTGCTAAGAATGTGGCACAGGATGACGGCGTGTTCTTCACACCCAAGTCTCTGGTCAAGATGATCGTCAATGTGCTGGAACCCACCCAGGGCGTTCTGCTGGACCCTGCCTGCGGAAGTGGTGGTATGTTCGTTCAGACCGGCGATTTCGTGAACCATGCAGGCATGGTGGCCAACAATACCATGACCTTCTACGGTCAGGAAAAGGTGGAGTACAACGCCAAGCTCTGTCTGATGAATATGGCCGTGCATGGCCTGACCGGCGTGATCAAGTCCGGCGATGAAGCCAATACCTTCTATCACGATGCCCACAACCTGAACGGCTGCTGCGACTATGTGATGGCAAATCCGCCCTTCAATGTGGACAAGGTCAAGTCGGAGTCGGCGCAGAGTGCCGGACGGCTGCCGTTTGGCCTGCCCGGCGTGAACAAGGCCAAGGAGATCGGCAATGCAAATTATCTGTGGGTGTCCTATTTCTACTCCTACCTGAACGAGCATGGCCGTGCGGGTTTTGTGATGGCGTCCTCGGCTACCGACAGTCAGGGCAAAGACAAGGACATCCGTGAAAAACTTATCCAGACCGGCCATGTGGACGTGATGATGAGCGTGGGCAACAATTTCTTCTACACCAAAAGCCTGCCCTGTTCGCTGTGGTTTCTGGATAAGGGCAAACCGGAACATCTGCTGGACACCGTACTGTTCATCGACGCCAGAAACTACTACACCGTGGTGGACCGCACCCTCAACGAGTGGAGTGAGTGGCAACTCAAGAACCTGAACGCCATTGTCTGGCTCTATCGCGGCGAGGTGGACAAGTACAAGGTGCTTCTGGCAGAGTATCACGCAGAGCTGGCGGACGACCGCCCCTTTGCAGAGATTCAGGCCGCACTGGAACAAAACGTGCAGGCCAAGCGGGAAGAAGCCAAAGCCGCTGTGGAGGCAGCACCCCGCAAAGAGCGCAAAGCTACGCAGGAAAAGTTCGACAAGGAGCTGGAAGCCCTCAACGAGAAGCTGACCGTTGCCAAGGAGGCCGTCTGGCTCACCGAAAAAATTTGGCGAGGGCGTTTATCAGGACATTCCCGGTCTGTGCAAGGTGGCAAGCCGAGACACCATCCTCAACGAGAAAGGCGCATCCCTGACGCCTGGTGCCTATGTGGGCGTTGCACCCGTGGAGGATGACGGCGTGGATTTTGCCCAGCGGATGAAGGAAATCCACAAGGAACTGCTGGAATTGCAGGCAGAGTCCAACCGCCTGATGGAAACCATCTCGAAGAACCTGGAGGAGATGGGGGTATGAGATATACGATAGGACAACTTGCAGAAATTATAGATGGAGATCGTGGGAAAAACTATCCTAAACAGGACGAATTTTATCCTCAAGGATATTGCTTGTTCTTGAATACTGGAAACGTAACAAAAGAGGGTCTCATCTTTGAAGAAAATCAATTCATTATGAAAGAAAAAAAAGATGAGGCACTAAGAAAGGGTAAGCTGAAAAGGGGAGATATTGTATATACTACCCGCGGAAATGTAGGAAACGCAGGGTATTATAATTCTAGTGTGCCTTATGAAAATGTTAGAATAAATTCGGGAATGGTTATTCTACGTTCCAATGGGGAAATTGTAGATGCACGATTTCTGTATCAAATTTTGAAAAGTGAATACTATCGACCATATTTTAAGCAGTATTGTACAGGAAGTGCGCAACCACAATTGCCAATTAAAAACTTTAGCCAGATATATTTGAATGTACCTGATATTAAAACTCAACATCGTATCGCAGACATTCTCTCTGTTTACGATGATCTGATTGAAAACAACCAGAAACAAATCAAGTTGCTGGAAGAAGCGGCTCAGCGGTTTTATAAAGAGTGGTTTGTGGATTTGCGCTTTCCGGGGCATGAAAACACGAAAATTGTGGATGGTGTGCCGGAGGGGTGGCAATATGAGAAATTGGGAGATTTGGTCAAAACGACATCAGGAGGAACACCGTCAAGAAGAAAAAAGCGAGTATTACGTAAACGGAAATATCAGATGGATTAAAACTAAAGAGCTAAATGATAGATTTATCTTTGAAACAGAAGAGCACATTACAGAAGATGCAGTGAAAAATTCATCGGCGAAGCGTACTTCCAGAAGGCGCATTGATAGTTGCAATGTATGGAGCAACCATTGGAAAATTGGAATTACTGCAGCTGAGATGGCTTGCAATCAGGCCTGCTGTGCATTTATATCCTTTGACGATATGATAAGTAAAGAGTATCTGTATTGTTGGCTAATGGATAATCGGGAGTATCTTGTTTCTCAAGGAAAAGGTGCAGCACAGTCTAATTTGAGCCAAGAAATGATAAGAAATTTTTCTCTACTATGTCCTGACAAGAAAGTTATAAAAATTTTACAGAAATTGTTACGACAATGCTTGAAAATAAGAGGGTGCTGGAGAATAAAATATTGATGCTATCAAAAGCTAGAGATGATTTGCTGCCTAAATTGATGAGCGGGGAAGTGGAGGTATAATGTATGCCAGAGTGGGTGACGTGGGTATTTGATGGAATCGGTTCGACAATTTTTTCTTTAATTGTAGGAGCCTTGATTGGCGGAGCGATTGGATATAAGATAGGCATACATAAAAAACGTTAAACAGAAACAGATTGGTGGAAACAGTGCCAAGCAGCGACAGGAGTTTACACTGGAAAATGAAGATGTTTCTAAAGATGGTGGAAAAATAAAAACAATTTCCAGCAGAGCCAAAAAAAGCTGGCGATAATGCAGAACAGGTACAGATTGGAGGGATAAAACGTGGACATTAACAAGCAGACCCAGCAGGCCGGTGAGGGAAGTCAGCTAGTTCAGGCTGGTACAATTGTTATCAATCAGGGTGTTTCAGAAGAAAGAGTTAGAACGGTTTTAATGAAATGGTTCCAAGAGCATTGGAGGAGTATACAAAAGAAGCATACGCAAAAGCCAATGAGAGAATTACAAACTGGGAAAATTCTGTATTGCCCCGTGTTAATGAAGTTAAGGGGATGCTTGAAGCTTTTGCAGATCCGGCATTTCAGCAGGTCCTTAGAAAAGCTCAACAGTCGGCGGCGGTGACTGATGAAAAAAGCTGACTATGATTTGTTAACAGAACTATTAGTTTGCCATGTCGAGAAAGGGGACAGTAGAAAGAATTATGTGGGAATAAATAAGGCAGTTGAAATTGTTGGACAAATTGACAATGATGCTTTATGCGGATTGACAGTAGCACATGTGTTAGAAAAGATTTGCACCGATTACAGGTGATGTTACGCACGGATTAGAAGTGTTGGAAGAAGTGTACCGAAAACTTGTATATCAAGAATTGCCCAAAGGGGAGGACTGGTTAGACCATCTCGATACATTGGGTGCAATAAGAATGTCTTCAATGGGAGGTTTTAAGAAGTTTATTGACTATTATCCCAAGGTGTTAAACGGATATGCATGTATAGGAATAAAAAGGAATCGAAGAATATCACAAAGCGTCAGAGCTATTGCAAGAAATTTCATTGAATGCAGAAACCTGTTTGAAACCTAATGAATTTTTGGACGGTTTTGTTAGAATTGATGTAAGAAGTTTTGACCAAATTGAAACCCTGTGGGTTATACATCAAGGAATAGGAAAGCCGATAACTTCAAAAGAAAAGCAAGTATTTGAAGCAGTTTGGAAACTATATGAAACAGATGCTAATAAACAGAAACAAGTCAATGAGGCATTTGTGAAGAAGTGGGATTCGTACCCGGTTCTAAAAGAAATACATGGATGGTGGGATGAAATTCCAACGAGTTTCTCAATAACGAAAGTTGGCGAAATTTTGGCACATACAAATGCTAAAAGATGTGATTCTACAATCCCAGATATGATATAAGGCGAGGTGATCCTATGAGCCGCGAATACTCCGAAAATGTCCTTGTTCAGAACAGTGCAGGCAATTTGCTGCAAAATGTTCTGGGCTGGGAGGTCGTGCTGGCTTACAACTCCGAAAAGCTGGGGCCGGACGGGACGTTAGGCCGCACCAGCTATGGGGAAGTGCTGCTGACCCGGTATTTTCGGCAGGCGCTTTTGCGGCTGAACCCATGGCTCACCCCGAACCAGCTGGACGAGGTGCAGAAGAAATTCACGGCACACGTTTCCACCGCATCCCTGATGCAGATCAATGAGGAAAAGTATTTTCTGCTGCGGGATGGCATCCCGGTGACGGTCAAGCGACCAGATGGACGCACCGAAATCCGAAGCGCGGCGGTGATCGACTTCAAAAACCCGGAAAACAACCACTTCCTCGCCGTAAAAGAGATGAAGATCCACTCGCAGCTGTACCGCTGCAGAACGGACATCGTGGGCTTTGTCAATGGCATTCCGCTGCTGTTCATCGAGCTGAAAAAGCCTACCGTGGATGTGCAGAACGCCTACATAGACAATTACCGAAATTATCTCGATACCATTCCGCAGCTGTTCTATTACAATGCTTTCCTTATGCTGTCCAATGGATTGGAAGCCAAGGTGGGCACGCTGGGCAGCAAGTACGAGTTCTTCCACGAGTGGAAGCGTCTGAAAGAAAGCGATGCAGGCAGAGTGGAACTGGAAACCATGCTGCGGGGCATCTGCGAGAAAAAGACCTTCCTCGATCTGCTGGAAAACTTCATCCTTTACGACCATTCCGGCGGGCGCACCACCAAGATTTTGGCCCGCAACCACCAGTATCTCGGCGTCAACGAGGCCGTCAGTGCTTACGAGAACCGCAAGCTCAAAGACGGCAGGCTGGGGGTGTTCTGGCACACGCAGGGGTCAGGCAAAAGCTACTCCATGGTCTTTCTGGCGCAGAAGATCCGGCGCAAGTTTGCAGGCTCGCCCACCATTGTGGTACTGACCGACCGTGACGAGCTGAACCGGCAGATCAGCGATACCTTTGAAAACTGCGGTCTGCTGGGCAAGACAAAGGCTTCACAGTTCATTGCATCCAGCGGTACAGACCTTGTAAAAAAGCTACAGGGCAACCCCAGCTTTGTGTTTACCCTGATCCAGAAGTTCAATCTGCCCAAGGAGCCGCCCATCTACCCAGATCACGACATTCTGATTTTGTCGGATGAAGCCCACCGCAGCCAGTACGGCATTTTTGCAGACAACATGATGCACCTGCTGCCCACGGCATCCCGCATCGGCTTTACCGGTACACCGCTGCTGGCGGATGACCATATCACGGAACGCACCTTTGGCGGGTATCTGTCGGTGTATGATTTCAAGCGGGCGGTGGAGGACGGCGCAACGGTGCCGCTGTATTATGAGAACCGTGCGGATAAGATCGCCCAGTTGGACAAGCCGGAGATCACCGGGCGGATTTTGGATGCCATTGAAGCCGCCGACCTTGATTCCTCGCAGGAGGAAAAGCTGGAACGCGAGTTTGCAAAGGAGATCCATATTCTCACCGCAGATGAACGGCTGCGTTCCATTGCAAAGGACTTTGTGGAGCATTACTCTGACCTTTGGACCAGCGGCAAGGCGATGTTCGTCTGCCTGAATAAGGTCACCTGTGTGCGGATGTACAACTATGTGCAGGAATACTGGCAGGCAAAGATCAGGGAACTGGAAGCCCGGCAGGGCACAGCGACCCAGCAGGAAGCACAGGAGCTTGCCCGCAAACTGGCATGGATGAAAGAAACCGAAATGGCAGTGGTGATCAGTCAGGAGCAGAACGAGGTGCAGACCTTCAAAAGTGGGGACTGGATATTCTGCCGCACCGTGCCAAAATGGAAAAGCGGGAGCTGGATAAAGAATTCAAGGACAGCAAGAATCCGTTCCGGGTGGTGTTCGTCTGTGCCATGTGGCTCACCGGCTTTGATGTGAAGTGCCTGTCCTGTCTGTATCTGGACAAGCCCCTGAAAGCCCATACCCTGATGCAGACGATTGCTCGTGCAAACCGTGTTTCGGAGGGCAAGAGCAACGGCTTGATCGTGGACTATATTGGTATCGTAAAGGCGCTGCGCAAGGCTCTGGCAGATTATACGGTCAGCAAGAACAGCCCGGCGGGCATTGACCCAACGGTGGACAAAACGGAGCTGATTCAGCGCATTTGCGCGGTCATCGGAAAAACGGACGGCTTTCTGGCAGAACACGGGTTCCGGCTGCAGGAATTGGTGGACGCACAGGACTTTGAAAAGATGAGCCTTGTACAGGATGCAGTCAACGCGATGTGCGAGACGTTGGAAACCAAGAAAACCTTCCAGACCTATGCGTCTGAACTGGCGCGGCTGTTCCGCTACGCAGACCGTGATGATGTGGACGATGCCGTGCGCGCCCGGAAAAACGCAATTCTCGCCATCTACGAGGGCTTGCAGCAGAAGCGGAAACACGCGGACAATACCGACCTGATGGTGCAGATCAACGGCATCGTCAACGAGTACATCCATGTGGAAAAGCCGGATCAGGAGGCTGTACCTTCCCGGCAGTTTGACATCAGCAAAATTGATTTTGAGCTGCTGAGCCGGGAGTTTGCTCACACCCGGCGGAAGAACCTTTTGCTGCGCGATCTGGATGAACTGGTGAATCAGCAGTTGGCGAAAATGCTGTTTGCAAACCCGCAGCGCATTGATTATTATGACCGCTATCAGGAGATCATCGATGCCTATAATGCAGAGCAGAACCGGGCAACCATTGAGAAAACCTTCATGGATCTGATGGAGCTTGCAAGTTCACTGGACACGGAGCAGCAGCGCTATGTGCGTGAGGGTTTTTCCAGTGACGAGGAACTTTCAGTGTACGATTTGCTGTTTTCGGAGAACCTCACGAAGCAGGAAATTGAAACGATCAAGAAGGTGTCCGTGGACTTGTTGACTAAAATCAAACAGCAGATTGCCAAACTCGACCATTGGACGGATAAGCAGGAAACTAAGGCGATTGTGGATAACCTGATTCGCAATACCCTTTGGCAAGAACTTCCCAATAGCTATGATGTAAGCGATATCCAGACCTACCAGAAGAAAATCTACGAGTATGTATATATGCGCTACCCGGAAGTAGCATAACGCAAAAATCACCCCAGAGAGAACGCACAAGAGGCGATTCTCTCTGGGGTGATTGCGTATCAAATCATCTGAAAATGCTTCAGTGCTTCCACAATTGCATCTTCTTTCTCTTTCGGACACTTGGGCTGCTTCGCATTTTCATTTTTCGCTTTATGGTAATTCTCTCGCTCAATAATACCGCATTTCTGCTTCACCTGTGCGATATAGAGATTGGAAACCTTCAACTGGTGGTGTTCCCATACATACTCCCGAATCTCGTTGTAAGTCGCCTTGCTCTCCGCAGCAGTCACATCCAGCTCCTCCATGTTAACGTCCACTTCGATGTGCCGCTCGACATTGAGTTTGGTCAAAAGGAGAACCGCTTCACAATGCTTCGTCCTCGGGAACAAATCCACAGGCTGCACCTTTTCCGTGCGGTACCCCTGTGTCTCCAGCCACTTGGCGTCCCGGGCGGCGGTGGCCGGGTTGCAGCTGACATAGACCACCCGCTGGGGATTCATCTTGACAACAGCAGAAAGGGTGGCTTCATCGCAGCCTTTGCGGGGCGGGTCGAGGACGATGACGTCCGGGCGCAGGCCCTCAGCCGCGAGGCGGGTGGCGGCAGCGCCGGCGTCGGCGCAGAAAAAGCGGCTCTTGGTGGCGATGGCGTCGCCCATCCGGGCGGCATTTGCCTTAGCGCTTTCAATCGCTTCTGGTACGATCTCCACACCCACCAGCTCCCGGCAGTGGTCTACCATCGAAAGGCCGATGGTGCCCATGCCGCAGTAGAGGTCCAGCAGAAGGTCGTCCGGGGTGAGCTGGGCATATTGGGCCGCGATGCCGTAGAGTTGCTCAGCGGCCAGTGTGTTGACCTGATAGAACGACAGGGGACCCAGCCGGACGGGGACGCCGCAGAGGGTGTCTTCGAGGTAGCCAGGGCCATACAGGGGGTGGGTTTCGCTGCCCAGAATGACATTGGTGTTTTTGGCGTTGACATTCAGTAGGATGGTGGCAATGGCCGGAAACTGCTCCCGCAGCTGGGCCACCAGCTCCTCACTGTGGGGGAGCTTTGCCCGGGTGCAGACGAGGCAGACCATGATTTGGCCGCTGTGTGCCCCCCGCCGCAGGAAGATGTGGCGGACAAGGCCCTTGCCGCTTTCCTCGTCGTAGGGCTGGATGCCATGGGCGGCGAAGAATGCGCAGAGCGCGTTGCCGATCTCATTGAGCACGCCGGGCTGCAGCTTACAGTCCGGGCAGGGGACGATGCGATGGGTGCGGCCAGCATAAAAACCAATGCAGGGCTGGCCGTTTTTGTCCCGCCCGACCGGGAATTGCACTTTATTGCGGTAGCGGTCCACCTCGGGGGAGGGACTGTGGGCAGCACAGGGACATCCAGCCCGCCAATGCGGCGGAACGCGTCTGTTACGTTTTCGTGTTTGGCTTGCAGCTCTGCCTTATAGCTGAGATGACGCAGGCTGCAGCCGCCGCAGGGACCGGCGGCCGGGCAGTCTACCTCCACGCGGTCGGGCGAGGGGTGAGCAGTTGGTCCAGAATGCCAAACGCATAGCGGCCGCAGTCTTTGACGATCTTGATCCGCGCTTCATCGCCGGGGGCAGTGTTGGGTACAAAACGGCCTCGCCGTCCGCGGAGTGAGCCACGCCGCTGCCGTCGCTGGAAAGGCGCTCAATGCGGAGGGTCAGGAGTTGATTTTTCTGTAAAGGCATGTTGGAACGGTCTCCTTATGGTTTTTCCTGCGGCGGCGGCGGCAGGATCGGTCTGGTGGCCATGTATTTGCTGGGCGGCACGCCCTTGGCGCGCTTGAACACCCGCGAAAAATAGAACTGATCAAAGAAGCCTACCGAGATGGCCACCTCTGCAATGGACAGGTTGCCTGCCCGCAGCAGCTTGCAGGCCTCGTTGATGCGGTATTCGGTCAGGTAATCAATGGGGCTCTTGCCTACGTTGAACATGAACACACGATAAAGGTGGCTGCGGGAAACGCCCACGCTCTTGGCCACATCGTCGATGGAAATGTCGTGGGAGTAGTTGAACTGGATGTACTTGATGGCGTTGAGCACATACTGGCTGGAGGAAGAAGTGCTGTGGGGCTTGGACTCGCTGGTCTCCCGCATGAGGGCGGAGATGAACAGGTAGAGATAGCCCACCATGGCAGCCTCGTCCTGAGGTTGCAGCCCGCGGGAGGAGTAGATGTTGGTCAGGGCTGCCCGCATCCCCCCGGGTCCTGCGTGTGGTGGACAGGTGCTTCATCGGTAAAGGGGAGCTGAGCGGCCAGCTTATGGGCGCAGGCACCGTTGAAGCCGACCCAGCTGTACTCCCAGGGCTGTTGCTCATCCGCCGTATACCGGATGAGCTGGCTGGGCTTGGCAAAGAACAGATCGCCCGGCGCGACCGCAAAGGTCTTGCCGCCCACCTCAAATACGCCCCGGCCGGAGACGACCAGGTGGATGAGGTAATGGTCGCGGATGCCGGGCCCCCAGGTCTGGCCGGGGGCGCAGCGCTCCAAACCACAGTTGAAGATGGAAAGTTCAATATTATTGGTGTCGCTCTGCTTGAACGACTGTTTATAAACGTCTGCCATTGTGGCTCCCTCCCGCCTGTCAGATTTCTGGTGCCAGTATACCACAATTGCCCTTGCAAATTCAACAAAAAGTACATCTTATTCTTTGGGCTGGACACCAAAAAAATGCTTTTTTCGGCAATCGAATTGAAAATCGGGCGTCGATGCATTAAAATAGTTGTATCAAACCAGCATGGAGGAATTTTGCGGGGGAGGTTCTGCGATGGCAACGAGTGCACAGGTCCGGGACGAAATTCTGGCGGGTAAATGGGACGAGACACTGGGGGCGCTGTACGGCGGCGGTGCGGCAGAGCTGAGGCGGCAGCGGGCACGCTATGCGGCGGCACTGGAACAGTTTGAGCTCTACTTTGGGCCGGGGCGGCAGGTGCGGCTGTACTCGGCCCCGGGCCGGACCGAGCTGGGCGGCAACCACACCGACCACCAGCACGGTTATGGGCTGGCGGCGGCGGTGACACTGGATCTGATCGCGGTGGCGTCCCCCAGCGATGACGGGTTCATCCGGGTCAAATCCCGGGGTTCAACAAGTTGGACGTCATTGACCTGAGCGAGCCGGAGCCCCAACAGGGGAGAGCACCCATTCCGCCAGCCTGATCCGGGGCATTGCGGAGGGATTCCGGGCGCTGGGGAAAGAGACCGGCGGCTTTGATGCCTACACTGCCAGCGATGTTCTGCGGGGGTCCGGCCTTTCCAGCTCGGCGGCGTTTGAGATGGGAATGGCCGTCGTCCTCAACGGGGAGTATGGCTGTGGCCTCTCGGGGCCGGAGATGGCAAAGATCTGTCAGTATGCGGAGAATACTTATTTCGGCAAGCCCTGCGGCCTGCTGGACCAGCTGACCAGTGCCGTGGGCGGCGTCATCTTTGCAAATTTTGCGGACCCCTGTGCCCCTGAAATTGAAAAAATCCACGCGGCGGGTCTGCTGCCGGAGGGGGTTACTCTTTGCGTGACCGATACCCAGGCCAGCCACAGCGAGCTGACCGGGGAGTTCGCGGCCATTCGCCGGGAAATGGAGGCTGTGGCGGCCTGTCTGGGCCAGAATGTGCTGGGGCGGGTGCCGGAAACAGCATTCTGGCAGGCGCTGCCCTGGCTGCGCACTCAATGCGGGGATCGAGCTGTCCTGCGGGCCATTCATTATTATCAGGAAAACGCCCGGGCGCTGGCCCAGAAGAATGCCCTGCAACGAGGAGACTTTGCGGAGTTTCTGCATCTCATCCGGGCAAATGGCCATTCCTCGTTTGAGTCCTGTCAGAACGTCTACTGCGCCTCCGACCCGCGGCATCAGGGGCTGAGCATCGCGCTGGCGCTGAGCCAGAGCATCCTCGAAGCGGGCGGCGGAGCCTGGCGGATGCAGGGCGGCGGGTTTGCGGGGACGATCCAGGCCTTTGTGCCTGCCCCGCTGCTGGAAGCTTACTGCGCGGCCATCGAGAGCGTGTTTGGCCCGGGCAGCTGTTACCGCCTGAAACTGCGGGAGCAGGGAGCCGTTCAAATAGGGAGCGAGATGTAAATGCGATTTCAGGATGGAGTGGGAGAGACTACCTGCCTGAGCCAGAAAGAAGAATGCAACAGGATGTACACCCTGCATTACGATTCCCCGCTGGGCGGCATCCTGCTGGCGGCGGATGAAGCGGGTCTGACCGGCCTCTGGTTTGAGGGAGAAAATATTTCGCCAATATCCTTGGCCCGGAACAGCAGGAGCGAGAGACGCCTGCCTTACAAATGGCAAAGCGCTGGCTGGATGTCTATTTCAGCGGCCGGAAGCCGGATTTTACCCCACCGCTCCACCCCGTTGGGTCGCCGTTCCGGCGGGCCGTGGGAGCTGCTGCTCCAGATCCCTTACGGCCAGACCACGACCTATGGGGCACTGGCAAAGCAGCTGGCTGCAAAACAGGGCAAGACCCGGATGTCGGCACAGGCAGTCGGCGGGGCGGTAGGCCACAATGAAATTTCCATCATCATCCCCTGCCACCGGGTCGTGGGCACCGACGGCAGCCTGACGGGATATGCCGGCGGCATTGAGAAAAAAAAGTGCGCCTGCTGCAGCTGGAGCATGTGGACATGAGCCGCTTTTTTGTGCCGACAAAAGGCACGGCAATCTAAAAGTTGTATGAGGAAATCCATCGATCATGAGAAGGTTTTTGCAATGCAATACACCAAACTGGGAAACTCCGACCTCAATGTCTCTAAGGTCTGCATCGGCTGCAAGATGAGCCAGATCGCGCTGGATGTGACTCTGACGCCGGAAGAGGTGGAGTATCTGGAAGAGCTCTATGTGCCGCACCCGCTCACCAGTGTGGTTCGCCCGTCGGTAGAGGCAAAGAAATAAAATAAGCGATAAAACAGCATAAAATGAAAAAACGCCGGGGCCTCTGCGTGAACAGAAGCTCCGGCGTTTATAGTTATTTGGGTTGATTCAGAAATCAGAGATAAGCTTCAAAGAAATGCTGAGCCGCCTGCACCCGCTCCTTCTCGCCGCCCTCATGGGCAAAGCCGGGAAGGATGGTCAACTCGGTGTGCACCCCGTGGTCTTGCAGGTTCTTTTGCAGGCTCTTCATGCGGGCCACGCGGTTGTCGCCGTAAGGCGAATCGCCGATGAACTTGGTGTCGTTTTCGCCGACGATGACCAGAACGGGGACTTTCTGGACCGCTGCAAGGTCAACGTCATGCCCGAAGTAGTTCTTGAAATCCCGGGTGCCCCAGAAATAATCCTCGTCCGGGTTCAGGAAGGTGGGACGGCCCGGTGCACCGATGGCGCAGGCACGCAGTTTTTCGGGATGTGCGAAGAGAAAGCGGTTGGCGAACTGGCCGCCGCCCGAGTGGCCGAACAGGAAGAACTTGTCTGTCTCCACACCGGGATAACGCTTGGCCATGTCGTCGATCATGTCCAGCAGGATCTGGTCATAGCGGACGCCGTCGCAGGAAAGAAGCTTATAGCTGTTGAAATCATCCCGCTGGATGAGGCCGCCGGGAAAGAGGGGAGCCAGAACCGCCACATGGTCTCGGTCGGCCAGCTCTTTGGCGTGGCGGACGTAATCTTCCACCGCGCAGCCGGTGCCGTGGATGATGACCAGCAGCTTATAGTGCGGGTCTTTTTCATCATAATAACAGTCCGGCAGATGGACCCAGTAGGGAAAGCGCTGGTCGGTGGGACAGTGCCAGAGCATATTCAGGTAGGCGTTGCCAAACAGATTTTTCTGCTGTTCAAACGTCAGGTTGGAAGCAAGGGGATTTTCTTTTGCCATAATCGTTGTACCTCACAATTCGATTTACAGGAATTTGCCGAAGAAGAAGCTTGCCACCACCAGCATGATGGCGCCGCCGATACGGGAAGAGATCTGTGCATAGGACATCAGCTCCATGCGGTGTGCGGCGCCAAGGCACTGGACGTCGCCGGAACCGCCGCCATTGGCCATGCACAGGCCGGCGGTCAGCATACCCTCGACGGGATAGAAGCCAAACAGCTTGCCCATCAGGAAAGTGCCGATCATGGCGCCGATGACAGTGGCTGCAATGATGAGAATGTAGGCAGGGTTGGTGAAGACCTTGGCGTAGTCCGACAGGTTGGTGCCGATGCCGACGGTGATCATCAGGGGAAGGACATATACTTAACGAAGAACTGCTGCATCCCCTTGGCACCAGCCTTGACATTCTCCGGCAGGATGTTGGAGATGTTGAGGATAGCAATCAGGATGACCATGAAGGCGAAGGTGTGGATGGAGAAGCCAAGGTCCAGATGGTTGTTGATGATGGAAATATGCTTGGAATAGAGGTTGGCAACGTTATAGCAGACAACGCCGAGGGCCAGACCCGTGGCGTAATCGGCCACAGTGGGCTTGTATTCTTCGGCAGTGGAAGCCTTTGCATTTTCCATGCCCTTCATGAGCTGCCCGTTGCCGGTGAGAGGGGATGAGCATTGCCCAGCTTATTGAGCAGTGCACTCATGATGACGGCCACGAGGTTTCCGATGCTGATGATGGCGAAGGCAGACGCATACCAGGTGGAAGCATCGCCGCCGGTGGCAGCCGCCCACATCTTGCTCATGGGCTGGATGCCTGCGCCGTTGCCGCCGCCCATGACGGGGATGGCATAGCCGGTGATGGCCTCGATGGCGCCCACGCCGGTCACAGCGCCCACAACACCGGCCAACGCCAGCGCGCCGACGATACCGGCAAGGATGGTGGGAATATAACCCACAAAGGATTTGAGAAGCATTTTACGGTCCACCGAGAGCACAGAGCCGGTAATCAGGATCAGAATGTACAGGTCCAGAAAACCAGTAGTGCCGTTGAAGGTGTTCAGGGCTTCCTTGGAGCCCTCACCGATGAGATTGAAGGTATTAGAAGGCACCGGCCACAAGGCAGGCGAAGAGCATGCCGCCGCCGAACCAGGTCTTCCAGACGGGGATGTGATCGCCCACCCAGCCCAGCAGGGTGCCGACGACCATAGCGAAGGCCAGTGCACCGACCATGTTGGTCAGCATCCAGTCGTTGGCCGCCATCACCATCATCAGAGCCGCCAGAATCAGGAACATCCAAAGGGAAAACCAAGGATCTTGGTTTCTTTTAACGTTTTCACTTTGCGTCCTCCATTTCATTTCTTTCAGGTTGTCCGATTCATTTGCTAGCAAATCTAACAATTGCATTATACGACGTGGAGAATGAATTATGCAATACTTCCTCGATTCCGCGTTTTCGCCGGGCCGATAACCATTTGGAATCGCGCGAAAAAGCGAGAACGCTTTCAAACGAAACGAACCGGGCCGGAAAGACGTCGGCTCGGTTCGGGCAATGCGGGATGGTTATGGAGTGGATTCCAAATGGTGATTGGCTTCCAGCCGCTGGTTCACCATAAAACGCCAGACGGCTTCTGCATCGGGGGAGAGGGTGCGGCCCTTTTTCCGGGCAATGATGATGTAGCGGTATAAAGCGTCACCTTTCGGGATGCCATAAAGCGGCGGTTGGCTGTTGCCATGAGAGTGCTGGATGACCGTGGTGTGCGGGAACAATGCGATGCCGCAACCGCTCTGCACGACCGAGTAGCGGGTATCGACGTATTCCACCCGGAGAGGGTCCAGTGGAGTGACACGATATTTTTGAAGAAAGCATTCTCCGCGTAATACAGCCCTGCCCGGGGTGGCAAGAATGTACCCGCAGCGAGGGGTCGCGGAAGCGCCGGGACTCGATCTCCACGGGGTGCTCCAAAGAATTGCCGGAGAGGTCCAGCCCAGCCAGAAGGGGGAGAGCTTTTGCGGGATAACGAAGACCAGAGGGTCCTCTTCCAAAGGCATATATTCAAGTTTGCTGGAGGGATGGGGTCGGTGTAAATGGCAAGGTCTACCTGCTCTTCTTCCAGCAGTTCCTCGCATTTACGGGCGCTCGTGTCCAGATATTCCAGGCAGATGTTGGGGTAAGCGGCCATAAAGGCGGCGGTGTGGATGCCGGCGTATCCGCCGCCCCGGTGGGTGGTGGCAATGCGGACCGGGACCGCCGGGGTATGGCGGCTGAGAGCGATGTCGTTTTGAAAGTCCTGCTCCAGCTCCTGATACCGCCGGGCAAAATCCAGAAAAAGCTCCCCCTGCGGCGTGGTGGTGATGGGCGTGTGGGCGCGGTCAAACAGCTGGAAGCCCAGCTCTTTTTCCAGCTTGCTCAACTGCTTGGTGAGGGCAGGCTGGGAGATGAACAGGTGCTTTGCCGCCAACGTGATGTTTTTGCATTTGTCTACTTCCAGCACATATCGGAAAACGTTGGTGTCCACAACAAAGCCTCCTCCGAAAGAAATTGCGTTACTTTTTCAGCGTGGTCTCAGTCAGGTCCAGCACCGGGCCAAAGGGGTCAAACACCAGTCCCTGGATGCCGCTTGCGATGAGCAGCCGCTTCTGCTGGCTGAACAGCGGCACCACGGCACAGTCGCTCAGCAGCTGGCGCTCACAGTCGGCCAGCAGGGAACACCGGGCGCTGCCCGTGGCGGTGCTGCTGGCGGAAAGCTGGGTGGCGTAAAGGGAGTTGGCGTAGCCCGTCAGCCCGCCGCCCTGGGCGGTGAACTGGGCCAGCACGTTGTATACGCTGCCGCTCTCGGCGCTGATGGGGGCCAGCGCAATGGTGTAATTGCCCTCGGCAAGCCGCTTTTCAAATTCCTCCGGTTCCACTTCTTCCAGCGAGAAGAAGAGGGAAAACTGTTTCTGCCACTCGCCGTTGATCTCCTCGGCTGCCTGAGTCAGGCCGCTGCCGGCGGGCAGCAGGAGGGTGACATTGTTGAAATCAGAGTTGGACATTCCCTGCCGGGCCTCACGGTAGAGGCGGACGGCATCGACCGGGGCAGGGGTGGGGTCGCCTGCGGCGTCGCGGTAATCGATGCCGTCCACGGTCAGTCCGTCCGGGATGAGCCCCGTGACCGGTGCGAACAGCCCGGAGTCCGGGTACTGGCGGCGGTGCGGGCCACCTCGGCCAGCGCCTGCCGCAACGGGGTAGAGCCAAACACGGAATTGCAGTTGAAGAGCAGGCTCCAGGTGGTATCCGAGTAGGAGATGCTCTGCAGGCTGGTGGCCTCGCCGGTTTCGTCCAGAGCCGCGGAGCATTTTTCATTGGCAATGAGCTGGGCTGCCGACTGGCCGGAGGCACCGGTATTCTGTACCAGCCGCAGGCTGTCGATGCGGTTCCCGCTGGGTTCCCGGCGGAGGAACAGGCCGCTGGCGGTCCAGTTATAAAGGTAAAAGCTGCCGCTGGAAAGGGTGGAGGCGGCGCTCAGGCCATAAGTACCCCGGGTGTTGTTGAAAAAGTCCTCGTCGCAGGGCATGGCGCCGGGCAGGGTGAGCTTGGAGAGAAAATTCTCGTCCGGCTCGCTCAGGCAGAACACAAGGGTGGCATCACCCCGCGCCTGAACGCCGAGGGCTGTCTCGGGCAGCTGGCCTGCCAGCACGGCGGCGCTGTTCTCAATGGCGGAAAATTCCACCGCAGAGGGAGAAGCAGTATCGGCCCGAACATCCGCCGGAACGCGAACACGAAATCCTCGGCTGTGATGGCGTAGTCGGTGGCTGCGCCCTTGGTGGCGGTATAGGTCAGGCCGCTCTTTAACGTAAAGGTGTAGGTGCGGCGGTCCGAGGAGACTTCCCCAGTGTTCCGCAGGCGGGGACGAGCTTGCCGCTGGCGTCCTTACGGACAAGGCCGCTGTAAAGGTTCTCGCAGGCGATGACGTCCGAAGCCGTGGAGGCTACCTGCGGGTCGAGGTTTGACGGGATGGTATCCACGAACCAGGTAAAACTGGCCGAGCCCGAGCCGCACCCGGCCAGACTGAGCACAAACACGGCAGCGAGGAGGGCACAGAGCACCCGGCGCGGGCCGTGGGAAAGATTTTTGTTTGGTAGATCGTTTCAAAGGGAAAGTTCCTTTCAGGGCTCTAGGCCCCCGTTTTGCGTGTGCCGGGCGCTGCAGGGCACGGGCCGGAATAACCCGTTGATGCAGCGTCGAAAAAAAGGCGCACTGTAAGTGTAGCAGAAAGCAGGGGAAAAGACAATTGCCTTTTTGTGAATTTCTCAGGGGATTTTGTTGCTCCGTTTGGCGGTTTTCCGTTGCCAAGCAGACCGAAAAGGTGTAAAATGATTAACGGCCTAGCCCTCTCAGGCCGCCTTTTCGGCGTCCAGCTCCCCCAAAGGGGGAGCCCTTGGCAAAGAGGTGCTCTTTGCATGGACTGCCAAGGCCTCTCACTTTGGGAGAGGTGGCATCGCGTAAGCGATGACGGAGAGGGCGAGCCGCGTAAAAAATCACGCAGTAGTTTACGATATCTATATAATTTGGGAGGAACCTGATTTATGCAGAAAGAACAGCAGCAGCTTGCCGCACTGATCAAGGGCAAAAAGGTTGCATTCATTGGTGCCGGCGTCAGCCATAAGGCACTCATCAAGGAGTTTGTGGAGCTGGGCGCTCATGTGACCCTCTGCGACCAGAAGAAGTCCGTGGACGATTTTGGCGATTACGCTGCCACCATCCGGGAGCTGGGCATTGACCTGAGCCTGGGCGAAAACTACCTCGAAGGCTTCAAAGGCCAGGACATCATCATGCGGACCCCCGGCTTTGTGGGCTATTTTGAAAAAGCCCCTGCAGGACGCTATGGCGGCGGGTACCATGGTCACCAGCGAGGTGGAGCTTTTCTTTGATTTCTGCCCCTGTGAGATCGTGGGCGTGACCGGCTCCGACGGCAAGACCACCACCACCACCCTCATCTCCAAGTTCTATGAGGCCGCTGGCCGCAAGGTGCACCTGGGTGGCAACATCGGCGCCGCTCTGCTGCCCATGCTGCCCGAGGTGGCTCCGGAGGATGTGGCGGTTGTGGAGCTGTCCAGCTTCCAGCTGATCAGTATGCACAAGAGCCCGAAGATCGCGGTGGTCACCAACGTTACCCCCAACCATCTGGACCACCACAAGGATATGCAGGAGTACATCGACGCCAAGCGGAACATCCTCATCCATCAGGTGCCGCCCTGCCGCGAGGTGCTGGGCTATGAGAACGAGATCACCCGTGGGATGCAGGCCGACTGCAAGGGCAAGCAGGTCTGGTTCACCCGCCTGCACGAGACCGACAATGGTGCTTTCCTGCGGGATGACGGAATGCTCTGCATGGCCGAGGACGGCGTTGTGACACCGTTCCTGGCCCAGAAAGACGTCAAGCTGCGGGGCCTGCACAACATCGAGAATCTGCTGGCAGCTGCCGCTGCCGTCTGGGGCGAGGTGCCGGTAGAAGCCATCCAGAAAGTGGGCAGCACCTTTACGGGTGTGGAGCACCGTATTGAGCCGGTCCGTGTGCTGGACGGCGTTACTTATTATAATGACTCCATCGGCACCAGCCCCACCCGTACCATCGCGGGCCTGCGCAGCTTCTCCGAGAAGCTCATCCTCATCGCGGGCGGCTATGACAAGCACATCCCCTATGAGCCTCTGGCACCGGAGGTCATCCGGCACGTCAAGACCCTGATCCTCATGGGCGCTACCGGCCCCCGCATTGAAAAAGTGGTGCGGGAGCATCCGGATTTTGCCGCCAGCGGCTCGTCATCGAGCACGCTGAGAACATGCAGCATGCTGTGGAGCTGGCCCGAGCCGCCGCTCACCCTGGCGATGAGATCATTCTCTCGCCCGCCAGCGCCTCCTTTGACCTCTACCCCAACTTTGAGGTGCGCGGCCGCGAGTTCAAGAAGATCGTCAACGAGCTCAAGTGATCGCACAGGTAAACACGCCCCGCCAGCGTCAGCGCTTTTTGAACGCCTGCCGGGGGAAGCTCTGCTGCGGGGCCACCCTGCCGCTGGCGCTGCAGCTGCTGGGCAAAGCCCAGCCAGGCCGTTTTTTTGCCGGGCCGACGCTGGCGCTGGACATCGGCGGCCGCACGGCTTGGGCGGCAGGCCACGCCAACCCCGAGGAGCTGGCCAGTTTTCTGAATTTCTGCGGCTGCAGGGCCGTCATTCTGGATGAGGCCGAGTGCCCGCCCCCTGTGGGCTGGCAAAAGACGTGTGACCACACCATCTTCGGCCTTGCGGCGGGGGAACAGCTGCCCCTGCCAGCCCAGACCGAGGCGCAGAAAGCCCTCTGGGACAGCCTGACCTTTGTGGAAGATCCGGCTTCCGGCCCGGTGGCGGAAAATCTGTTCCCGGACCGGCCTGCCCGGCGGGATGATTTTTACTCGGAGCTCTGCACCAAGCGCAGCCGGGGCAAGGCACTGGTCTGGACCTTGGAGCAGGGCGGGAACATCGTCTGCACGGTGGGGGCCTACGCCCTTTGCAACGGGCAGGCCTACATGGCCTGCGGCCAGACCGCCGAAGCTCTCCGGGGCCAGCGGGTCGGCGGGCGGCTCATCGTCCAGATGGCCAACGCCCTCTCCGCGCAGGGGGATCAGCCCGTTTTCCTCTGCAGCCCCGAGCGGGTGCATTTTTACACACAACTCGGCTTCCACCCGCTTGGCACCCTTGCGCGTTACGAAAGCCCGATTGGAAAGGATTAAAATTTTTAAACATGTCAATGCTGAACCATTTCTTTGATTATAAACCCGAGGTGCTCGCCCTGGACGAAAAGGCCATGGAGCTCTGCCAGCCCTATTTCCGCCACATGGAGGAGATCCGGGATTTCAACCAGCTCAAGATGCTCAAGGCTTTTGGGGATACCCAGATGTCTTCTACCGATATGCTTGGCACCACGGGCTATGGCCTGTGGGATTCCGGCCGCGCCAAACTCGAGCAGATTTTTGCCCAGGTGATGGGCGCGGAAGACGCCCTTGTGCGCAGCCAGTTCCAGAGCGGCACCCATACTCTGGCCGTGGCCCTGTTTGGTCTGCTGCGGGCAGGGGATACCCTGCTGGCCGCCACCGGCCGTCCCTACGATACGCTGGAGGGTGTCATTGGTCTGGATGGCAAGGGCAAGGGCACCGGCACCCTGATGGACTACGGCGTAAAGTACGACGAAGCTCCCCTCAAACCCGATTTTACCCCGGATTATGAGCTGATTGCCCAGAAAGCCCCGGGGGCTAAGGTCTGCCACATCCAGCGCAGCCGTGGCTACCTGCAGCGCAACGCTTTTGACCTCGAGACCATCCGCAAGATCGCCGAGACGGCCCGCAGGGCAAACCCGGACATCATCATCTTTGTGGACAACTGCTACGGCGAGTTCACCCAGACGCAGGAGCCCTGCCAGGTGGGCGCGGACCTCGTGGTGGGCAGCCTTATCAAGAACCCCGGCGGCGGCATTGCCCCCACGGGCGGCTACATCGCAGGCCGGAAAGATCTGGTGGAGCTGTGCGCCTACCGTCTGAACGCCCCCGGCCTGGGCAAGGATCTGGGCTGCACGCTGGAAACGCCCCGTGATATGTATCCTGGGCTTGTACTACGCCCCCGGCGTGGTCTGCGAGGCCATCAAGACTGCCATGTATGCGCAGTGCCTGCTGGAGCTGCTGGGCAAGAACCCGGTGCCGCGCTACTGTGACGACCACAACGACATCGTGACCTGCTTTGATGCCGGCACGGCGGACGCCCTTGTGGGCTTCTGTCACGGGCATGCAGGCCGCCAGCCCGGTGGACAGCTACGCGGCCCCGGAACCCTGCCCGGAACCGGGCTACACCGATGAGGTGATCATGGCCAGCGGCAGCTTTACTCAGGGCAGCACCATTGAGCTCTCCTGCGACGGTCCCCTCCGCGCTCCCTACACCTGCTACCTGCAGGGCGGCCTGAACTTTGCCGCCAGCCGTGCCGGTGTGCTGCTGGCCATCCAGAAGGCTTATTTCAAACTGATTGGGTCATTGAAAAATAACGTCAAATCTCTCCGCCAGCAGCTGACGCGCCTGAGGCTTCTCAAAACGGGCAAGGTCGTTATTCCAAAATTGGCAGCTTCAGCGTAAAGCGGCTGCCCTTGCCCACCTCGCTTTGCAGGGTGATTTCCCCGTGGTGGAGATGAGCCAGCTCCTGCGCGATGGTCAGCCCAAGGCCGGTGGAATCGTGCTTGGTGTTGGCCGTGGTGTGAAAATAGCGGTCGAACACGGCTGCCTGATCTTCCGGCGCAATGCCGCACCCGGTGTCCTGCACCGTCACCCGGGCGGTTCCGCCCTCCCGCGTGCAGGTCACTGTGACCCACACCGCCCGCAGGAGTATAGTGGATGGCGTTGGTAACGAGGTTCTGCACCACCTGCTGTAAGCGCACGTTATCGCCCCAGACGGGCAGGAAGCCGTCCGTCTCCGCCCGGAGGGTGACCCCTTTCTGGGCGGCTTCGCTCTGGCAGGCGGTGCAGACGGCGGCGGTGGCTTCCAGGGCCACCCGGTCCTCATTGAGCAGCACCTGCTTCTGCTCCAGCTTGGCCGCCAGAAAAAGGTCTTCCGTCAGACTGCGGACAAAGGCCACCCGCTGCTGCAGGGCCGGCAGCAGGGCCGGCAGGGCGTCGGGAGCCTCGGCCAGGGTATCCAGCCCGTTGCTCACGGCAAACAGCGGGCTGCGCAGGTCGTGAAAGATGTTCAGCATCATGCTCTTGCGGGCCTCGGTCTCCTCGGTCAGGGCCCGGGTCCGCTCGATGACCCGGGTGTCCAGCTCCCGGGCCAGCTGCTCGGTACGGTCAAACTGCAAAGCAAAGCGGCGGCAGACGTAAGTCATGCAGCCCAGCGCGAACGGGATATCGAACACCCGGGCGCACCGCAGCAGATAGAGCGGGTAGCACTCTACATAAAAGGGGAGAGGGGCAGCAGGGCCCACACCCGGAGCCCGGTTGTGATGGCGCAGGGGAAGAGCAGCAGCCCGGCGGCTTCGTACCCGCGCAGGTAGGCTGAAAGCAGCAGGTAGAGGCAGAGGCACATGCCTGCCGTCAATACGCTGAACCGCAGCATGGGAAGCCGGCTTGCCCCAGCAGCAGAAAACAGACTGCCGAGGCGGGCACCACCCATTTGGCGGGCAGAGGCAGGGCCAGCAGCGCTGCGGGAGAGCAGGGCCGACGCCAGGATCGTGATGGCAAAAACAGCCGCATGAACCGCTGGAGCAGCCCGCTGAAACCCGATGCAGGGAAAAAGGCTGCCAGGGTGCCCCAGAAAAAAGAGAACTGCCAGATAGAGGGCAGCAAAATAGCGCAGCTCCGGCTGCTTTTTTGTAGTGGTCCGGCCGAAAGGGCCAGGATGGCAGCGGCCAGCGTGGTCGGTGGGCAAAGACGATGAGCGCCACCAGCTGCAGATGGCTGCGGACCAGGTCGCCCAGGGGCTTTGAATCTCTGTCCGTGAGATGCCCCCGGAAAGAACGAGAAAATGCTGATTGAGCAGGACGCCCGCCAGTGCGATGCCCAGTGCCAGAAGCACCGCCGCCGCGGCACAGAGCTGTTTTTTCGCATTTCATGTTGGATTCCTCCCCCAGAAACCAGTTGAGAATTTGAACCGGATACGGTATACTGTTAATAGTATAACAAAGAATAGCCAAAAAGGGAGAGAGGCAAATAGGGATGATCCGCGTTTTAATGGTGGAAGATGACCCGGTGATCCGTGACACCACCCGGTATTTTCTGCAGAGCCAGCAGAATTTTGAGGTGGTGTGCGCTGAGACGGGCGGTGATGCACTGAGCCACGCCCGGGAAAAATTTGATGTCATCCTCATGGACATCCTGCTGCCGGATACCAACGGCGTGGACCTGTGCCAGCCTGCGCAGCGGGCATCACTGCCCCATCATCTTTACCTCCTGCCTGGACGATGTGGACACCATCGTGCATGCGCTGGAATTGGGCGGTGACGATTTCCTCACCAAGCCCTACGATAACAAGGTGCTGGTGGCCCGCATTCTGGCCAACATCCGCCGGGTGCAGATGGACGCGGCCGAGCCCAATGTCAATGGCTATCACTGCGCGGCTTTTACGTTGGACGCCGACAACCGCCAGTGTGGACTGCCGACGGCCAGAGCATCCACCTGGCCGATATGGAGTACCGCATCCTCTCGCTGTTTGTCCGGTACCCCAACACGTTCTTTACCGCCAACGAGCTCTACCAGAAGATCTGGGGCAAGGACAGCCTTGGGATGTGCGCACCGTGCAGGTGCACATCCACAACCTGCGCGGCAAGATCGAGCCGGACCCCGCCAAGCCCGTTTACCTGAAAAATGTCTGGGGCAAAGGCTATATCTTCAGCCGGAGGGCCGTGGTGCGGACTGAAAATTTAAGATTGCTTAGGGAATGAGCGCCCGCTTCTTAAAGGAAACTTAAGCAGCGGGCGCTTTGTTTTGAAAAAGATAAGCAAAAAATAACGAAACAGCCCTGCCCGTGTAAAATCAACGGGAAACCGGGCTGGGAAGCGGCAAAGAAGCTTAAAAATTCTTAAAGGACAGGGCTGGGGATTTGTGTTAAATTATTATCGAACGAAGTCGCCCTTTTCCATCAAAGGGCAGATAAGATGGTAAAATCACGAAGCAAGGAAAGGATCAAACCTCCATGAACAAGATTTCCCGCAAAGGCTTTCTGAAAATCGCAGCCGCTGCTGCCATGTCTGGCGTGACCGCCGGTGCCCTGGCTGCCTGCAACGCGGCCAAGGATTCCGCTGCCGCTTCTGCCCCTGCCGGCAGCTATATCCCCGGTACCTATGAGGGCACCGCGGAGGGCATCTCTTCCACCGTCAAGGTCACCATGACGTTCTCGGACAGTGCGGTCACCGATGTGGTGGTGGATACCTCCGGTGAGACCGCTTCCTACGGCGCTGCCGCTGCCGACCAGCTCAAGGAGCAGCTGCTCTCTTCCGCCAACGGCGAGATCGACGGTGTTTCCGGTTCCACCATCACCTCCGACGCCGTGATGAAAGCGGCCAAGAGCTGCTTTTGCACAGGCCAAGGGCGAAGCGACCATCAGCTCTGTCCAGCTGCCCACCGGCGATGAGACCGACTGGCTGGGCAAGGAGCCCGACATCGACGAGGCTGCCATCACCGAGACCATCGACACCGACATCGTCATTGTCGGTGCTGGCAACGGCGGCATGTTTGCCGCTGCTTATGCGGCTGCCAACGGCCTGAACTTCCGCGTCATTGAGCAGAACAGCGCCGTGCAGGACACCCGCCACTGGTATGGTGCCATTGATTCTGCCGCTGCCAAAGAGGCGGGTGTCCCCGCTACCGATAAGGCAAAGCTGCTGAGCGAGATCTCCCGCTACGCATCCGGCAAGTGCGACCAGCGCGTTGTCAAGACCTGGATCAACGAGTCTGCTGCAATGCACGATTTCATGCGCAGCATTCTGGAAGATAAGTACGGCTGGACCTGCGATTTCACTTCCGGCGCGGAGGCAGCATGGCCTGCCGAGAACGCCGAGCACAACACCGATTACCTGTATCCCGTGCAGGAGCACAACTACCGCCAGAGCGAGAGTGAGTCCGGCCTGCAGCGCAACGAAGCACTCCAGCAGTACATTGAAGAGCTGGGCTACAGCATCGACTTCAAGACCAGCCTGGCCAAGCTGGAGAAAGACGCCGATGGCCGCATCACCGGCATCATCGCCCAGAGCACCGAGGATGACCACTTCATCCGCTACAACGCCAACGACGGCGTTCTGCTGGCCTGCGGCGGCTTCCCCGGCAACCCCTACATGATGGAGCAGCTGGACCCGCTGGGCACCTCTGTCACCACGGCCTGCTCTTACCTCTGATAAGGGCTATGGCATCCGTGCCGCCGTCTGGGCTGGTGCAAACCTGGATAAGGAAGCTGCTCCATGCTGTTTGACCGCGGCATTGTGGCTCCTGGTGTGGACGCTGGCTATGTGGAGAGCGAGAACTCTTTTGGTGGCAAGGCTTTCCCCGGCGAGATCAAGCAGTATAACCCCGGCACCCAGCCGTTCCTGAAAGTGAACCGCAACGGGGAACGCTTTGCCAACGAGAGCAGTCCCTACAATGATATCGTCTATGCTGCCGCTCACCAGCCGGGCCGTGTTTACGCTCAGATCTGCGACGCCAATATTCTGGAAGACGTAAAACGCTTCCACACCATCGGCTGCTCTGCGCAGACCCGTAATGCAGGCGCGGAGTATATTCAGAAACAGATGGACAACGCAGAGGAGAAAGGCTGCTTCTTCAAGGCCGATACCATTGAGGAACTGGCGGATAAGCTGGGCTTCACCGGCGAGGCCAAGGACACGTTCCTGGCAACCGTGGATCGCTACAACGAGCTGTATGACCAGCAGAACGATGAGGACTTCGGCAAGCCCGCTTACCGCCTGAGCGCGATCCGCAAGGCCCCGTTCTATGGCTGCTGGCTGGGTGCCTCTCTGCTGTGCACCGAGCAGGGCATTGCCATCAACGAAAAAAGGCCAGGCGCTGGATAACGACAACAAGCCCATGCCCGGCCTGTATGTCACCGGCGATATGTTCGGCAGCTTCTTTGCCAACAACTATCCCTGCCTGATGGCCGGTGTGGCCATGGGCCGCACCCTGACCTTTGCCATGAAAGCAATCAAACAGATGGCTGGCCTGGAAAAGTAAGGGCTGAACCAGACAAAATCCAAAGCGCGGGGCAGGCCGTTCTCACCGTGAGCTCCGTAATAGAAAAAACAGCGCCGCAGAGTTTTGATACGCTCTGCGGCGCTGTTTTTATACCCTCTATACACAAACAAATCAAACGGCCAAAGCCGG
>VOFB01000953.1_pt1 | contig 34833 bp, 63 predicted proteins | sample 5384141 | NCBI WGS metagenome assembly VOFB01 (sample SAMN12384721, study PRJNA508395) | human gut metagenome | isolation source: healthy gut A | host: Homo sapiens | reverse complement strand
ATGTCGGATGATACTTTTCCAGAAGATTTCGAAAAATGAGACAGATAGGATAAATGCAAAGAATTATTGTCTGTGATTAAAAACTTGTATGCAGAGTATAAAGTTCCGGCATATATGCAGGATTGCACCTACTTTACCAACAGAAGTGGATCTTTAGTATGAAAGATGTCTTTTGAACCCGCAGGAAATGTTCGGATTAACGCAGGAGCAGCTCTGTGAGGGAATCTGTTCTGTAAAAATCACTTCGCAGGGCGGAAAAAGGACAGACAGATATGCAGAGGGAAACACTCAAAAAAATTATTAAACAGACTGGGACTGTCAGGACAAATGCAGTGGTCACGACTTATCACAAGTGACCGCGAAGTCATAAGAATGGCAGAAGAACTGGCAGATTACATCAATGACCGGAAGTTTTCTGTGGCAAGTAAACAATTGGAAAGCCTGAAATCACGGATTGATCTGGATATTCCGCAGAATAAACAATATTTTTTAGAGAAGCAGGCATTACTAGAGTTTGAACAGGGAAAAGTAACGAGAGAAGAATTTGTAAAGATGGAAAAAGAGGTTCTGGAATGTACGCTGCGTGCGGAAAATCTTTATAGGAAAGAGAACGTGTATCTGACAGAGCAGGAAATAACCTGTATTCGTAATAGCTGGAGGGATGGAGGGAAAAGAGAAAAAGGGAATTAATTGATTTGATATTTAGACTTTTATGATAACTATGCTTTAAATAATGGATTGTCACAGGCAATTTCTATGTATGAATTTATTGCAGACAGTGCTGTAAATGAACTTGGAAATAATAGGGGAACATGTGAGGGCAGAAGAGATAGACAGAAAATCAATTAAGGCAAGCTTATCGTGTAGAAGGGTGTGGGATATTCATTATAAAATATATGATATATTATGGAATGAGAAAAAACTTATGAAAAAAAGCGGAAAAAGAGTCAGTAATAATCGAATGAATACAGAGTTGAAACGTTGTATTATTATGAGTCATTATGTAAAGCGTTATTTTTATGAAAATGTATACAAAGAGAAATTAAGCTAATGATCGTTTTCACCGCTGACAGGAATATCATTATAAGGAGCAATGAATCCTATATGGTGTATCGATGGAATGTTTACCTGGATAAAGCAAATAATTGTTAAAGTGATAAATAATTTTGAAATAAATTTTTTCATTTGTGATAACCTCCATACATCATATTTTCTATTGTGCCATAGTTAGTTTACATATTACAAGGGACAGAATTGTCCATAAATTTTTTGACAATTCTGTCCCTTGATTGGAAAGCAATAATATATTAAAAATAGTTAAAAGTAATATTTTTACAGAGGAAATGTATTTTCTGAATGTTTCTGAGAAAATGCTTTGCAACAAAAATATTTTAAAAGGAGATTAATTGACATGAAACAAGTAAGACGATCTGTAAAGCAAATTTTGTTTTCTTTAACTTTGGTAATGGTGTTTTTTATTAATATTCATCCAGTTATGGCACAAGAAATAAGTAATGAATCGAAAAATGCAATATGGAATGAGTTTGAAGAAAAAAAAAAATGGTCTTGAAGTCTATGAGTTATTAGATGATAATGGCAATTTCATGGGATACTACGAGCCATATTCTGAAACAAATCCAGAGCCAGTAAAACAGCAAGATATACAGCAAATATTAATTGGGAAATTCCAGCAGGAAAATATTCATATGGAGAGAATCAGTATACTCTTTCATCAGGTTCTAAAATACAGGTGAGTATTTCACAGAGTCAGACAGGAACAAGTTATCTGACATTTCAGAATAGAACAAGTAATTCGTCATTGCGATTCACAAATACAAAAGTTACCAATGGATGGAAAGGAACAGTTGTTTTGGGCAATATAAGTTCAGCAGTATATTCTTTCGGAATAGAAAATGCTTCATCTGTTACAATTACATATACTGGTTCATACAGTTTATAGAGGAAAAAGTGATGAAGAAAAAATTAGTGGTAGTTATCTCTATAGGTATGATACTTATTTGTGGTTCTGTTTTTGCAATCACAGCTGTGGTAAATAGCAATTACGAAAAGGAAAGTATTGAAAAAATCTTCAAAGGTTATCAATAATAATGTTGAAGAAAATTTAGATTCTATATATTCTAAAAAGCGATACGGAAGTGATTATTAATAATCTAGAATCAGAAAATCTTGGAGGAACTGGAACAATAAACAGAAGTAGTATTGAGGAAAATACGGAAACTTTCTATACACCTCAAAATTGATATTAAAATATTATTATAATTCAAGAAAATACATTTTCTTTGTAAAATATTAACGGTCGATTTATGTAATAATGAAGTGGCAGAACAATGGAAAGATTTGGGTGAAAAGGGACATATCTATATGGATTCTGATGGATATTTGAAACTTTAGAAAGTAGATAATGATATAGAGGTGACAAGTCTGGATACTTATAGGGAACAATTAGATAATCGGAAATGGTTTTAATTGTGTTGCTGTATTTTTCAATATGTCTAGGTCAGTTTACTTTTTTATTTCATAATCTTGAGAGTATAAGATTTGAGATGTTGCAGAATCAATATGCAAATGAGGTAGAAATTATCGTATATAATCATCAGAAAGATATGGATTTTCAGATGATAGATGGATGAAATTGGATTATGACATCATATGGAAGCGTAAATTATCAAAAAAAGAAGGAAGCATAATTATTTTCTTTTTAACGGATTATGCAGATGCTTCAGGCTATGTTTATTATTCAGACAATGCAGTATTTGAATTTATGAAAGATTGTGTGTGGATTGAAATAACTGAAAGAAAATTGGTTGGTGGTACAGATGCATGAATAAACTTGAGCTAGAACAGAAAATTAAATTTTAAATAACATTTTCATGCAAGCACATGATAAAGTACATAAAGATGCAGATTAAATATTAGATAATTTGAATATTGTTAGAAAATATATATGATGCTATACTGAAATCAGAAGATATACGAGTAGGCAGGAACAATACGAAAGGCATATTTATGAAAATATTTTTTATCCTTCTGACTTTTGCTGTGAACATATTATTATCAGGGTATAATAACCAGCAAATATATGCAACAACTGTTGTAGAAAAAGAACGACGTAGAAGAACAAGAGAATATATTGTATTCATGGAACAGGATTACATCTGACTATCTGAAGTCAGTGGAGGTGTAAATTTCTGGTGTGAAAATATAAATGGAGAGAATTACCTGAAACTTGAATATATTCCACAGGAGGATGAGTTTGCATATTGTAAGGTAGAATGTGAGAACGGACGAGTACAAAGTAATATCATTTCGAAATACAGTAAGGTAAATTATTATCTGAATGCAGACAATCAGATAGAAGATGAATATGCAGATAGAATTACGATTAATTATTACGACGAGGAAGGCACATTATTATCTTGGAGCGTAAAAATATATATATTGGGATCCAATTCAAGAAACCTATTATTCGTCTGATATAGGAATTTAAAAAGAAAAGTGAAAACAAGTCAACGGTTATGCAGAAACAATTAATAGGGGAGGGAAAGCGTATGGGTACAAATAGCAAGTTAAACATATTGATCGTAACTCCATTTGCATTATGGATGTATATTATTTGCATTTCCAATATTATCATGCAGGAGTTGAGTGGGGCACCTTATGTAGCGGGAATCATTACTTATGTGAGTGCGTTTATTATTTTTTATGCTACTATTGGTCTGCTTTTACAGAATATCAGAAAAATGGAGGACAGCGCGAAGTATTTAAAATGGACACGTTTTTGCCGGATTGTTGGTATTGTTGCATTTATAGTTGCAGGGTGTATTGTTTTACTTGTATAGAAAGAAATTGGAATGGAATGAAGAGATAAAATACACGAAGAAAGTGTAGTCATATTAGGTGGAAAGATGTTTACCTTGGATTAAGTATTTACAAAATGAATGTTATGGTAAATAATAAAAATCTTTCTAAATATGGAGAATATCATGGAAAAAAAAAGAACCAACGCTTATTGAACAAAAATTTGAAGATGCAGTGAAAAATTTTCGTCAGGAAATGGAAAAAGGAAAAGAATCAATGCAATACGTTTTATGTAAACTATAGATAGTTTTCACGCTTAAACGATCGTTTTAACTTCCTGTAAAGCTGAATATTCAATTGTTAGGAGAGATTATGAAGAAAAAAATTTGTTTAGTCATTTTTATTGTTCTGTTTGTAGTCAGTATATTGGTAAATGTGAAATTATTATTTTTTCGCCAGCAGTTTCATTAAAAATATTCCATTCGAGGGAGTAATCACAGAAGCTGATAGTGGAAAAATAGTAGTAAAGGGTGATGGAACGAATGGTTGCGGGCTTACAGAGCATTATCAAATTTATAATTCAGATCAGATAAAAATTGTTAATACTAATGATGAACTAATTCAGTTTACAGATTTGAAAAAAGGCACAAGAATTTCTATGAGATTATGGATAAAGGAAAAGACTTTATATAATGATATGGACAGGCTGGATATGGTTACATTGATACAGTGCTGTGAATGAAAAGGAGATGCAAATGAAGAAAAACAAAAATATTAGATGATGTGCGGTATTCAGATCTATACATAGGCACGCAAAATATTATATGGAAGATGGAAAAATAAGAAAATATGAGTAGTACTCAACCTTGTCACTCTGTTGTGCTTTGCTACTGCATAGGCTGCACTGAGCGTCTGATAGAAAAACATGTATTTTTGTATGAGGAAAGGTTTAGGAAGAGATGAAAATACCGAAATTCAAAGTTCAAATGAAAGTTATATTGATGATTACAACCACTATTATATCTGTTTTTTTATTCGGTTATTAAATGGGTGGTTTGGCAAAACTGCTTTCATTCGATAGCCAGAGAACTGAAGTATATAAAGATACAGATATCACGCATTACCAGTGGTACATTGGAAAGAATGCTAAGAAAGAATATGCTGATAAATGGGGAATGGATGAAAGCATTTTTCCAGAAAGTATTACAGATAACATGGATGTACTGGATTATAAAATGGTTTACTATAATCCGTGGGACGCACAGTATTTAAGTTATCTGGTCGTCGAATATGATGATAAGAGTTATGAGGAAGAGATACAGAGATTGGAGCAATATGATTCAAAAGAATATAAAGGGATATTTTGGAGCGAGAGGTTTTCGAGATAAGTACCAGCTTTTTGGCAATAGAGGTTGATCCGATCATGGATTGATATATGCGCTGGAAGAAGAAAATAATCAGATTATTTATGTGGAATTGATTTTCTGTAATTATTTTTATGATATAGATTATCAAGATGAAATCGACATACAATATTTACCAATTGGATTTGATGCGACACCGGATAATGAATATCGTCAAAAGAGGCTGAATCGATAGAGGACAGCCTTGTTGTAGAAGATGGAATAACAGAATAAACTACACACAGACTGCTGTGCGTGACGATGAAAAATCGTGGGGAACATAATACGACAGGAAAAAAACAGCCGCACCGAGATTCATAAAAATCCCGGTGCGGCTGTCTTTACATTTATAAAGTGTAATTTGAAAGATTAGCCGACATATTTCTGTAATGTTTCCAAACAGCGCCAGGTTTTCTGGTCATTTCTGTGAAGTACTGGCAGGTAAGTTCTGCAAGTCCTGCTTCATAAAGATTACACCGAAAATCTTAGCGTTGAAGGATATTTTTAATTTTGCGTCAGCGTCAAAAGAATCTCCAAGTTTAATGTCAGCAACATAAGGACGAACCTCGTCTAACATTGGGTCTGGGCTTAATGTAAATTCATTTCCGTTGTCATCAATTCCCATCAGATATCGGAGCCATCCGGCAAATACCAATGGAATCAATTTAATATCAGAAACATTCAGTTCAGGGAAGCGGCGTAAGCTTTGATGGTCTCACCGAAACGGATGGCCAGCTTCTGGGAAGTATCGGTTGCAATACGCTGCGGTGTGTCAGGCATGAATGGGTTTGGAACACGTACTTTCAGTACAGTGTCGATAAACTCTTTTGGATCAAGAATGCCAGGATTTACAACAACCGGAAGACCTTCTTTGTATCCGATACCTTCTACTAATTTTACCAAAGTCTCATTTTTCATCTCTGCGGAAATGAGGTTATAATCTAATAAACATCCGAATACAGCAAGTGCTGTGTGAAGTGGATTTAAGCAGGTGCAGACTTTCATCTTCTCTACTTTATCTACTGTCTCGCGGGTTGTGAAGATAAGACCGCCTTTTTCTAACTCAGGACGTCCGTTCGGGAACTTGTCTTCGATGACAAGGTACTCTGTTTCCTCAGCGTTTACGAATGGAGCAACGTAAGTATTTTTGCTTGTGATAACCGGATCAAGACCTTCGATGTCATCTTTCTGCAATAATGCCTCGATGGAAGCGTCTGGTCTTGGTGTGATCTTATCGATCATCGTCCACGGGAAGGAAACTTTATTTTCGTCCTCTGTATAGGAAACGAATCCTTCTTCTACAACACCATTTTTTTTACCCACTCTCTTGCAAAAGTAGTGATGGCGAGTTTTAACTTATCTCCGTTGTGGGAGCAGTTATCCATACTTACCATGGCGATCGGTTTCTTACCGGAAACGTAACGTGCGTAAACTAATGCAAAGCAACTTTACCAATGTAGCTCTCTGGTCTTTCCGGTCCGTTTTCATATCTTCTGCAACAGCAGCCATGAAGTTTCCGTCCGGAGTATTTAAGTTATAACCCTTTTCTGTGATGGTGAAAGTACACATCTGAAGGGAATCTTTTGCAAAAATCTCTTTTAAACGGGAGAACTGCGTGTCATCGTGGGAATCTAAAGCGAGGGATTCCATGATACTTCCGGTAACGGATTTCTCAACGGTTCCGTTTGCTTTTAAAGTAACGAGAATGCTTAAATCGTCGTGTGGACGGTTCATTTTCTCGATGATCTCGTAGTCATATCCCTCTGCAACGGTCAATCCGCGGTCAAGAACACCTGCATTTAAAAGGTTCTGGACAACGTTGCACTGGAATGCACGGAAGATGTTGCCAACACCGAAGTGAACCCAGAATGGATTTTCTTTTGTATTTTTTTGTACTGTTTCATAATCAAAAGGAAGGAAGGGCATAGCCCTTAGCTTCCCATGCACTTTTATCTGCTAAACCGGCTCTATTTAACTGCATGTCTTGTCTCTCCTTTTTCAATTGCTTCCCATAAACCGTTTAAATATGTTGCACCTAAAGCTCTGTCGTAAAGACCGTAACCCGGCATTGCAACTTCGCCCCAGATCATACGTCCGTGGTCCGGGCGGATCGGGCCGTCAAAGCCGATGTCGTACAGCGCTTTCATGATCTCATACATATCGAAGCTGCCGTCAGAGGAAAGGTGTGCGGCCTCCTCGAAATCCTGCTGGCTGTGGAATTTCAGATTGCGGACGTGAGCGAAATGGATGCGGCCCTTTAAGGAACGGATCATATCCGGCAGATCGTTCTCCAGGTTGGTTCCGTAGGAACCGGAGCAGAAAGTTACACCGTTGTGTGGGTTATCTACCATTTCCATCATGCGGAGAATGTTTTCTTGTTGATGATGATGCGTGGAAGTCCGAATACGCTCCATGCAGGATCATCTGGGTGGATTGCCATGTTGATGTCATACTTGTCGCATACAGGCATGATTCTCTCTAAGAAATATTTTAAGTTTTCAAAAGTTTTTCATCATCGATGTCTTTGTACATTGCAAAAAGATCTTTGATTTTAGCCATACGTTCCGGCTCCCAGCCCGGCATAACAGTTCCGTTCATATCACCGGAGATAGAAGCGAACATATCTTCCGGATTGATGGCATCTACAGCTTCCTGTGTGTAAGCTAAAACTGTGGAACCGTCCGGTCTTTTTACGTGCAAGCTCTGTACGTGTCCAGTCGAATACAGGCATGAAGTTGTAGCATACAAGATGGATATCTTCTTTTCCAAGATTCTCTAAAGTCTCGATGTAGTTATCGATGTATTTGTCACGGTCAGCGGAACCTGTCTTGATCGCATCATGAACATTTACGCTCTCGATACCCGCTACATGAAGTCCTGCAGCAGCAACCTCTGCTTTCATTTCCTGAATGCGTTCTCTGCTCCATACATCTCCAGGTGCGGTATCATATAAAGTTGTGATAACGCCTGTTACGCCTGGAATCTGGCGAATCTGCTCTAATGTTACAGTGTCGAATTTGGAACCATACCATCTTAATGTCATTTCCATAGTTTCTTGTTTCCTTTCTTAGAAAAAATTGTGAAGCTGCCGTGTGGCAGCAGGTTTTTGTTTTGATAAACTTATTATATCCAAAAGAGGAAAAAAGAAAATTGACAGAGTTGTTGTTCACATTGTTGTAAATTGCAAAAAGTTGCGGTTGGATGCTAAAATGTATAATAAGACTGCCGAGCGAAGCGCAGGCAGTGAAAAGTGCAGACACAAAAGTGCAGAAACAGCAGCAGGCTGTTTACAGGCAGGAAAGGAAACACACATGGCAAAAATCTTCAGACCAAGTTTTCCACGAGACAATACATGCTGTCCCGGGATTTTGAAATCTACTATTATAATGAGCCGGCATCTGAAAAGGTTTCCATACATTCGCATGATTACTATGAGTTTTATTTTTTCCTGGAAGGGGATGTCTCCATCTGGATCGAGGGGAGCAGTATCCTTTAAAATATGGAGATATGGTGCTGATACCTCCGGGGATAAAGCACATGGCGATGGTGCATGGAAATGAGATCCCTTACCGGAGATTTGTATTCTGGATCAGTGTGGAATATTGCAACCAGCTGATGGAAGTTTCTTCCTCTTACGGATATCTGATGCAGAATGTTCTGGTGAAGAAAACATATATTTTTCACAATGACCTGATCACGTTTAATACGATCCAGTACCGGATTTTTCAGTTGATCGAGGAGATTAAGTCGGAGCGTTTTGGAAAAGAGGCAAAGGTCTCCCTCTGTGTGAATGACCTTGTTCTTCAGCTGAACCGTATTGTTTATGAACAGCAGAATCCGAAGAGTGAGAAAGAGGAACAGAATCTTTATCAGAACATTATTTATTATATTGATGACCATCTGGATGAGGAGCTGTCTTTAGAGCAGCTTGCAGGGCAGTTTTTTGTCAGTAAATACCACATTGCACATATTTTTAAAGAACAGATGGGATTGTCTGTGCACCAATATATATTGAAGAAACGGATGCAGGCATCCAAGGCGGCAATCCTTGGTGAGACGAGCATTACGGATGTTTACACAATGTTCGGGTTTAAGGATTACTCCAGTTTTTACCGGGCGTTTAAAAAGGAGTTCGGGGTGTCGCCGAAGGAATATAAAGAGGTACATGGAGTCGTGCAAAAAGGTTGATGGAAAGTAATAGAAACTACAAAATGGGTATGCTATAATGAAAACAGTTTAACCGTCACGGAAGGAGAAAAAAGAATGAGAGTAGGAATGGGATATGATGTCCATAAATTAGTAGAAGGAAGGGATCTGATCTTAGGAGGCGTGAAGATTCCACATACGCTGGGGCTTTGGGACATTCGGATGCAGATGTTTTGCTGCATGCAATCATGGATGCACTGCTTGGTGCGGCTGCCCTTGGTGATATCGGAAAACATTTCCCGGATACGGATCCGCAGTACAAAGGATTTCGAGTATCAAATTATTAGAGCATGTTACAAAACTGATCGAGGAAAAAGGATATATTGTGGAGAATATCGACGCAACGATCATTGCACAGAAACCGAAAATGCGTCCGTACATTGAGGAGATGGAGAAGAATATTGCGGCAGCATTGCATATTGATGTAAGCCAGGTCAATGTGAAAGCAACGACCGAGGAAGGTCTTGGTTTTACAGGAACAGAGCAGGGAATCTCGTCGCAGGCGATCTGTGCGCTGACAACCATTTATGAGAGCAGTGTGGCAGTGGCAGATTCCCATTGGCGGGATGCGCAGGCTGCGCCGGATGCAGAAAGCAGTCATAAGAAAATTTCTTGACAAATCCGGGCGGACTGCATACACTATATTAGGAATAAAAAATGTTCTGGATAAATGAATAGCAAAGCGATGAACGGAAAGAGTAGGAATTTAGACAGCGCAAAGAGAGAGACTGTCACCGGCTGAAAGCAGTCTTGCGAAAGAGAATTCACGAAGTGCCTCCGGGAGCTGATCAGGGGAAAAAGGTCTGTGATGGCAGAACTTAAGTATTCTGGTTCGGGTTACACACGTTACGTGTCTTAAGGGAAAATCAATTGATTTTTAGTAGAGTGGAACCGCGGATTACTTCGTCTCTTGGAGATGAGATAATCCGTTTTTTGATTTATTAATAAAAAAGAAAAGGGGCAAGAAGTATGGGAATCATCCAGCATGTGAAGGAAGAGTTTCAAGTGATAAAGGAGCGGGATCCTGCAATCAAATCTCCCATGGAAGTTTTGCTTTATCCCAGCTTTCGTGTTATGCTAAGTTACAGACGTGCACATAAACAGTATTTAAAAGGACACTATTTCTGGGCAAGATTTCTTTCCCAGCGTGCGGCGAGAAAAACAGGGATCGAGATACATCCGGGTGCAACGATCGGAAAAGGATTTTTCATCGACCACGGAAGTGGCGTTATCATAGGAGAAACCGCGATCGTCGGTGATAACGTTACCTTATATCAGGGTGTGACATTAGGCGGAACCGGAAAAGGAGACCGGAAAGCGTCATCCGACGATCGGGAACAATGTCATGATCAGTGCCGGCGCAAAAATCATCGGTTCTTTTACGGTCGGGGATAATTCCAAGATCGGCGCCGGAAGCGTCGTCTTCGAGGAAGTGCCGCCGAACTGCACCGTTGTCGGAGTGCCGGGACGTGTGGTAAAACGCGACAACATAAAAATTCCACGAAGCGATATGGATCAGTGTCATCTGCCGGATCCGGTCAAAGAGGACATTACTCTTTACAGAGATAGAAAACTTAAAACCTTTTTCTAAGTTAATATAGGCAATCGCAAAACTTGATCTGGAACGCCAGTTGAAAGAGGTTGACCGGAAAGTCAGACAGGATGGATAATAAGAATGTCTTTTGTTTTAGGTTTTTAAAGTTTCGCAATAATATAGAAGGAAAATGGAGAACACAAATGGAAAATAATTTTAAATTTTACAATACGCTCACAAAAAAAAATCGAGACCGTGATTCCTCATGAGGACGGCAAAATCGCAATGTACACCTGTGGACCTACGGTGTATCATTTTGCACATATCGGAAACCTGAGAAGTTATATCATGGAAGATGTTCTGGAAAAATCACTCCGTTATGTCGGATATGACGTGAAACGTGTCATGAATATCACGGATGTAGGACATCTGGCTTCCGATGCAGATACCGGCGAAGATAAGATGCTAAAGGGTGCAAAGCGTGAGCATAAAACTGTTATGGAGATTGCAAAAGTTCTACACAGACGCATTTTTTTGAGGACTGCAAAAATTAAACATCAAGACACCGGACGTTGTGGAACCTGCAACGAACTGCATTCCTGAATTTATAAAAATGATCGAGGGGCTGTTAGAAAAGGGTTACGCTTATCAGGCAGGCGGAAACGTTTACTTTGACACGTCCAAACTGGATAATTACTATGTTTTCTCCACACAGGCAGAACTCGAGACGTTGGTCGGTGTAAGGGATGATGTCGATGAGGATACCAATAAGAAAAACAAGACAGACTTCGTGCTCTGGTTCACCAAATCCAAATTTGAAGACCAGGCATTGAAATGGGATAGCCCATGGGGCGTCGGTTATCCGGGATGGCATATTGAGTGCTCCTGCATCGGTATCAAACATCTTGGCGAGTACATGGATATCCATTGTGGCGGTGTGGATAATATTTTCCCACATCACACCAATGAGATCGCACAGTCTGAGAGCTACCTCGGACACAAATGGTGCAATTACTGGTTCCATGTACAGCATTTGAATGACAAATCCGGTAAAATGAGTAAATCCAAAGGAGATTTCCTCACCGTTTCCTTATTACAGGAAAAAAAGGGTACGACCCGATCGTATACCGGATGTTCTGCTTACAGTCCCATTACAGAAAACCGCTTGAGTTTTCTTATGAGATCATGGATAACACCAAAGCCGCTTACAACAAACTGGTAAAACGTGTTGCCGGACTGAAAAAAGAGGGCGAGACAGACCAGAACGTATTTGCAGAATACAAGGCAAAAATTCGTGGATGCGATTTCAAATGATCTGAATACTTCCATGGCGATCACTGTATTATATGATCTGTTAAAAGCAGACACGAACGATATTACAAAATACGAGCAATTAAATGATTTTGACAAAGTTCTTTCCCTGAATCTGGAAAATGCAAAGAGCACAGAGACAACGGAAGGCGTTGACGCTGAACTTGGAGAGCTTTGTCCTTGCCAAAATCGAGGAGAGAAAAGAAGCAAAGAAAGCAAAAAGATTTTGCAAAAAGCAGATGCCATCCGTGATGAACTGCTTGCAAAAGGAATTGTCATCAAAGACACCCGCGAAGGTGTGGTATGGCATAAAGCGGAGTAAAGAGAGATGGAAAAAGGAATCGATTCTTATTTAAAAGAACAATTTGAAATCCCGGATGTCGACATCCGCACATATTCACCGCTGACACTGGCTTATATCGGAGATGGTATCTACGACCTTGTGATCCGGTCTCTGGTAGTAGCCAAAGGCAACACAAGAGCGAGTGAACTTCATAAACGTACCAGTCAGATCGTAAAGGCACATACGCAGGCGGAGATGATGGAGGTGCTTTGCTTCCGATCCTGACAGAGGAGGAGGCAGCCGTGTATAAGAGGGGGCGCAACGCCAAATCTTTTACTATGGCAAAAAATGCCACGATGTCGGATTACCGCAAGGCAACCGGATTTGAGGCGCTTATGGGATATCTGTATCTGAAAGACGAATTTGAGCGTCTGGTCGAGCTGGTCAAAACTGGCGTGGAAGAGATGAAACTAAAACTATAGTTATATCTTGCAAGCAGCGAAATGATTGCGTGATGAGATCACGATAAGAGAAAGGGAAAAAATTTCATGGGATATGAAGAACAGAAAATAGAGGACGTAATGCGGTACTGGAGGCATTCCGTTCCGGAAAAACAATAGACAAACTGTTTGTCTTGGATGGATGTCAGGATGGACCGGTGCGCACGATTGTCAGAGAGGCGAGAAAAACATGACACGATTATCAATTTTGTGGATAAAGAACGTTTAGACCAGTTATCCGAGACAAAAAAACATCAGGGTGTCATTGCAGTTGCCGCATATGAGTATGCGGAAGTGGAAGATATTTTAAAAAATGCAGAGGAAAAAGGGAACCACCGTTCATTTTTATTCTGGATAATATTGAGGATCCGCATAACCTCGGTGCGATCATCCGTACCGCAAATCTGGCAGGAGCGCATGGCGTGATCATTCCAAAAAGACGTGCAGTGGGACTGACTTCTACAGTAGCAAAGACTTCCGCCGGTGCGATCAATTATACGCCTGTCGCAAAAGTGACAAATCTGACTGCAGAACCATCAAGGAGCTGAAAGAAAAAGGCTTATGGTTTGTCTGCGCTGACATGGGCGGAACCGAGATGTACAAACTCGACTTAAAAGGACCTATTGGTCTTGTCATTGGAAACGAGGGTGAAGGTGTCAGCAAACTCGTAAAAGAGAACTGTGACTTTATCGCATCAATTCCTATGAAGGGTGACATTGATTCCTTAAATGCCTCAGTTGCAGCAGGCGTGCTGGCATACGAGATCGTGAGACAGCGTCTGCAGTAACTGCTGAATATGGAACATCCGCAGAGCGTGGATGTGGTCTGGAACTATCGTACAGGGAGAGCAGGTATGGAAGAGATATAGAGACAATGGCCGGGGAAAAGTGCAGACGTCTTATGACAGGTTAAGTGATGAAGCACTTTTGCGGCAGCTTCGGGCTGGGGATGCCGCGATCATGGATTATGTGTTGGACAAGTATAAGCCACTCGTGCGGAAAAAGACGAATGCCATGTTTTTGATCGGGGGCGATACCGATGATCTGATCCAGAGGGGAGGATCGGATTGTTTAAGGCGATCCGGGATTACCGGGAAGAGAGAGAAACTTCGTTTTTCCATTTTGCAGAACTGTGCATCACAAGACAGATTTACAGTGCCATAGAGGCTTCCAACCGGAAAAAACATGCACCGTTAAACTCCTATGTTTCTTTTTATTCGGAGGTGAGTGAAGAGGGACAGCCGCTGGCAGAGTATCTCGAATCGGAGCGTTCAGATAATCCGGAACAGCGCATGATCGATCAGGAAAACTTTGAACTGTTTCTGAAAAAGTACGCCAGAGCCTGAGTAAAATGGAGTGTGAGGTGTTAGATGATTATCTGTCGGGGTTAAATTACCAGCAGATTGCAGAAAAAATGAAGAAATCCCCGAAAGCGATCGACAATGCACTGCAGCGCATCAAAACAAAAAATCAGGGTTTTTCAGAATGATACGTTGCCTTCTTGAGAAAGTATTTTGGCGGCATAATTTCAAAATAGAGACTGAATATGTACAATATGCACAAAAATAGAAGCAAATTTTTGTAACATTTGTGAACACTTATGTGAGAGAGTATGATATTATAATTCTCGTAAAACCCCCAATACATTATATATAGTTTTTGCTATACCCCATAGTAAAAATACCTTCTCCTAAAAAGAACAGCCGATCGACAGGCTGTTCTTTTTTGCGCAAAAAGAAAATCTGGTATTATGTGATCCAGTCAATAAATGTTTATGAGAAAATGTTTAAGAGAAAATCATAAATTATCTGGTTGACAAATGGGGTATGATTTGTTAGAATACCACTTGTCGATTGCGTAAGCAGTTGAGGAGTGCTGATATGGCTCAGACGGTAGAGCGTCGCCTTGGTAAGGCGGAGGTCACGGGTTCGATTCCGTTATCAGCTTAGGGTAGGAATCCCGGTAATTTCAAGGAAACTTGATTTTGCCGGGATTTTTTGTTGTTCCCAAAATAATTCTTTAGAAATTCTTTCGTTTTTTATATAATGGTTTTTTAGATAGATATATTACAGTAAGGCATATCAGATAAGGAGTCAGAAGTCAGATGGAACAGTTGAACAACAATGAGTACAATATTTTAGTCGTGGAGGATGACAAGGAGATTCGTGATGGGATTGAGATTTTCTTAAAAAGCCAGGGATACCATGTATATAAGGCGCCGATGGTGTCGAGGGCTTACAGATTATAGAGAAAGAACCAATTCATCTTGCAATTGTGGATATCATGATGCCGCGGATGGATGGCGTGACCATGACGATCAAATTGAGAGAACATCATGAGTTCCCGGTCATTATGCTTTCGGCAAAATCAGAGGAGACTGACAAAGTGATCGGCTTAAATATTGGTGCGGACGATTACGTGACAAAACCGTTTACGCCGTTAGAACTCATGGCAAGGGTAAATTCCCAAGCTGCGCCGCTATACCCGTTGTATGGGAATGGCGCAGAAAAAAGAGGAAGAGGGAAGAAACTACGTCATAGGCGGACTTGAATTAAATGAGGATACCATCGAGTTTTCCGTGGATGGAAATCCGGTGAAACTGACTCCGATTGAATTTAAAATTCTGGCACTTCTGATGAGAAATCCGGGCAGAGTTTTTTCCACAGAAGAAATCTACGAGCGTGTCTGGAACGAAAAAGCAATTAACACGGACACAATCATGGTGCACGTGAGAAACATTCGGGATAAAATCGAGATCAACCCGAGAGAACCAAAATATTTAAAGGTGGTGTGGGGCGTTGGATACAAAATTGAAAAACAGCCGTAACGTTAGGATAGGAATTATTATCATTGATTATTACTTGCAGTTGGTGTGAATGTAAGCCTTTTTCCGTGGATGATAAGGAATGCAGAACAGAAGTCAGCACAATTGTTTTCCTCCAGTGAAAATGTAAATACGGAGTATATTGATACACTTTATCAGGGGGCTTATGTCCTGTATACCGAGATTAAGAACGAGCCGTCAGAAAACCGTACGGAGCCTTTTGTCGGAGAGGGAAGCGGTTATGATGATTACGATTATATTTCAGAGTGGAGCAGTTCCTTTGAGGGCGTCCGGTCTGAGACGGATTATTATGCGACGGATGGAGCGAAAAAGAAGTGAATACGAATGCGCCGTTGTATGAAGTTTTGGAACCGGATTTCAGAATTGACGATGACAAAGAACAGTGGAACTCTTATGAGAGCGTTTTTTTGTCCTGGACTTTGACGAAGATGGAAACTTGTCCGTCGATGTCAAAAAGGATGGAACAGTTTCTGCAGATACACTCATCAAAAAGTCTTTTACAGGCAGACCGATACAATGAAATACGCACATATGCGGTGGACAATGATACGTCCTTTGTCCCGGTGAAAAATTTTCAGGTAGTATACGGTATTCCAAAAGACAGTACGAACCTTGCCTATGCAGATTATTACACCAGTGATTATTATCTGGTTGCATCCGGCGGGGGAGATGCAGCGTATTTTATTACACTTCTGGTAATTTCGGCATTTGCATGCTTTATGTGCAGCAGAAGAGTATGGAAAAATGAAAAAATGCCGGATTATCTTCCAAAATGGCGTTATATGGAAGCGGGGATCTTCGGACTTATGATGTCGTTTGCAATGTGTGATATTTATATTGACACTGTCTGCGATTTCCATATACAGGAAAGGCAGGCTACGCGAATGTGAATGTGTGGAACGTCCTGAAAACGGGAGGAATCCTCTGGCTTCTTTTTGCAGTTGCATTTGTGTCGACGGTCTGCATTTATCCGGTATTTTCCGTTGGATTGAAGGAATACATCCGGCAATACAGTTTTATTTATCAGATTTTTCCATGGATCCGAAAAAAAATGGAATCAGTTTACAGACGAAGTCAACCACATTGATTTCAGTGATAAGACTACCAAAACAATCCTAAAAATTGTGGTGATCAATTTTCTTGTTTTAGCAGTGTTGATGTGTATGTGGATGTTTGGAATCGTTGGTCTTGTCATTTACTCGCTTGTGCTTTTTATCTGATGAAAAAGTATTATGACAGGATCAGAAAAGATTACGATGTTTTAATGAGAGGCGTGCAGCGCATCGCGGAGGGGGATCTTGACACGGTGATCACCGAGGATATCGGGGTGTTTGAACCATTCAAAGAACAGCTCACAGAGATCCGCACCGGATTTAAAAAAGCGGTGGATGAAGAAGTGAAAAGCCAGCGCATGAAAACAGAGCTGATCACAAATGTGTCTCATGATCTGAAAACACCGCTCACTGCAATAACTACATATGTAGAGTTATTGAAAAAAGAAGATATCACAGAAGAGGAACGCAAATCTTATATTGAGACACTGGAGAAAAAATCACTGCGGTTGAAAGTGCTGATCGAGGATCTTTTTTGAAGTGAGCAAAGCGACGACCAATAATATTACATTAAATCTGATGGATGTTGATGTGGTCAATCTGATGAAACAGGTCAGCGTGGAACACGCAGATAAATTTGAACAGATGGGGCTGCAATTACGATGGAATGTCCCGGAAGAAAAAATCATTCTGAAACTGGATAATCAGAAAACCTATCGTATTTTTGAAAATTTATTTGTGAACATACAGAAATATGCAATGCCAAACAGCCGTGTTTACATTGATGTAGAGAAGTCGGGGGGGAATGTGACCATCACCATGCGCAACATGTCCGCCGTGGAGCTGAACGTGAGGGGGATGAGCTGACGGAGCGTTTTGTGCGTGGCGACGCTTCCCGCAACACGGAGGGCTCCGGTCTTGGCCTTGCAATTGCAAGGAGTTTTACCGAAGCGCAGAAGGGAAGCCTGCATATCTCCGTGGATGGCGATCTCTTTAAAGTGGTCATCCTATGGAAATAGACAATTGCGAAACCTTCATCTTTCAATTGTTCAAAATTAACAAAAACATTCAAGACACGCTCGCTACGTGTCAAAATACTAAGAAGCCAGACACAACTTACAGTTGTATCCGCCTTCTAAGTACCGGCGGTTCCCCAGTGTCTTTCATGTTTTTGTCAATTTTTCACAATTCGATTTAGATTTTATGAGTTTCGCAATTGTCTAATCCTGCGATAGTTGTCATGGCGGGAACAAATGTGCTATACTTATTTTCAAAGAGTTTTCACATCGAAAAAGTATGTTTTCATGTGGCTTTAGTAAGATAAGAACAACGGAGGTAATTCATAATGGAAACAATGGACGATTTCAAAGACGAGTTAGAGGCATCTTTCCGCCAGATCAAAGAGGGCGACATTATCACAGGAACTGTCATTGCAGTGAGTGAGGAAGAGATCACTCTGGATTTAAAATATTATGCACAGGGAATTATTAAGGTAGAGGATTTCAGCAATGATCCGGATTTTGCAGTGTTAGAGCAGATCCATGCCGGGGATGAGATCGAGGCAACTGTGGTAAAGACAGATGACGGACAGGGTAATATCCTGCTGTCCAGAAAAGAGGCAAACGATGTTCTTGCATGGGAGAAACTGCAGCAGATGATGGAAGATGGAACGGTTGTAAAAGTCCGCATCAAAGAGAGTGTTCCAAGTGGTGTGGTTGCATTTTTAGAAGGCATCCGTGCATTTATCCCGGCATCCCAGCTGGCACTCGATTATGTCGAGAATACAGAGGAATGGATCGGAAAAAGAAGTAGAAGCAAAAGTCATTACCGTTGATCCGGAGAAGGAAAAACTGGTATTATCTGCAAAGCGGGTGGCGAAAGAGGCAGCAATCGAGGAACGTAACCACAAGATTTCCATGATCGTGCCGGGAACGGTAATGGAGGGAACGGTAGAGTCCTTAATGCCATATGGTGCCTTTATCAATCTTGGCAATGGGTTAAGCGGACTGGTGCACATCTCACAGATCTGCGAAAAACGTATTAAAAAAGCCGTCAGAAGTGTTAAAAGAGGGACAGAAAGTCAAAGCAAAAGTATTAAACACAAACGACAACAAGATCAGTCTTTCCATGAAAGCACTGGAAGAGGAGATGGTTGACACAGAACCAGCAGAAGATCTCGAGCAGTATACATCAAAGGAAAGCTTTGGCTCAAGCCTTGGTTCACTTCTTGCAGGAATTAAGCTGGATTAATCAGAAGATAAAAATTTCATTATAAAAATGAAACTACCGGATACAGACAGGTTTATGTGTGCATCCGGTAGTTTGATATAACAGGAAAATTACTTAATTATCTGCAGCTTTCTCGTTTTGCCATGTAATATGGCAGGGACATTTTCAGAGGGCGTGTGACCGTTTCTTATGCGGTCAATCAGGATCTTGGCTGTCATCTTTCCCATTTCTTCGATCGGAATATGCATAGTTGTGAGCATTGGCGATACATATTGTGCAATTTCAATATCGTCCATGCTGATGACAGAGATATCGTCAGAATGCGATAACCACATTCGTGGATTGCACGGATCGCACCGATCGCTGTGATGTCATTCATGCAGAAAAAAGCAGTTACGTCGGAAGAACGTTCCAGAATGCGTTTGGCTCCCTGATAACCGGCTTCGGAAGAGCCGGAAACATTAGTTACAATATTTTTGTTAAAATTAATATGATTTTTTTTTAAAGTATTACAATAAGCTTCATATCGGATTTCATTTTTTAGTCTCTCCGATATATCCGATCTGCGTGTGCCCCTGTAAGCGATCAGATGGCTCACGGCATCAGATGCGACGGCATTTCCGTCACAGATGACCTGATCATACTCGGCATCTAACGGATTTAAACCAACGTAAATAATCTTATGAAAATGCTTTTTCATAAATTTGAGAGTCTTTGTTACAACGGCCAAGAATGGCAGCACCGTCAACTTCGTTATTTATAATCTGATTTTGCGTGGCCGGGTTATGAATGTCAAAAGTAGAAAAAGAATACTTTACGATATACCCTCTTTTAATGCCTCCTGCTCAATACTTCTTGTCAGGGTTGAAAAAAAGGCATCATTTTGTGCATCCTGAGCTCGTGCATAGACACAGGCAATGGAATGATGAGGTACATTTTCCCTGTTTTTTTGCTTCAATGCCTGGCGGAAGTGTTAGGTACATATCCACCGGCTCGTGCAATACTCCATATTTTATCCTGCATTTCTTTGCTGGCGGCGTTTGAGGAATTCCCATTGATAATACGGGAGACAGTAGAGATGGAAACACCGGCCTCTTTTGCAATATCCTTTAATGTCATTGAAATACCCCCTCGTACAGGTAATTTTCATCTTTGCGTATAGTTTAACACAAATAGATAAAAATTTGCGTAAAACTTTACACAAACGTTTGCCAAAATAAATGGCGAAGAGAATGGTAAGTGTGGTACAATAAATTTAAATGAGATTTGAAATGTTTAGAGGACAAGATGAAAAAACAGATGACAGTACGAAAAACAGTTTTGGCAGCATTATTTCTTGCAATTGACTGATTCTTCCATTTATTGCCATGCAGATCCCGGCAATCGGAAAGATGCTTTGCCCCATGCACATTCCGGTATTACTGTGTGGATATATTCTCGGAGGACCGTATGGCCTGATCGTTGGATTTATTACACCGTTACTTAGAAGTGTGACATTTGGAATGCCTGTCATGCTCCCGAATGCTATATGCATGGCATTTGAACTTGCAACCTATGGATTAGTCAGCGGAATTCTTTCCGGTAAGATGAAAAAGGATATGAGATCACTATATATCTCTTTGATCATTTCCATGCTCGCAGGAAGACTGGTATGGGGACTTGTATCAGCAATTGTTTATGCATTAATGGGAAGCGGATTTACATGGAAATTATTCTTTATGGGTGGATTTGTGAATGCAATCCCTGGAATTGTGATACAGCTTATCTTAATACCTGTTCTTGTAAATCGTTTATATGCAGCGGGAGTTGTAAAGCCTGCTTATGAAGGAAAATAATGATCTGTTTTTCTGATAGAAGACAGAAAACACAGGGAAAGATCGGAGAAATACATGGAACTGAAGACACAATGCAGAGAACGATTCAAACCGGCAGTGGATGCGATTAATGAAATTATTAAACAGGAAGACAATACAGACAGACCAATTCTTGTGGCGATTGACGGGAGATGTGGAAGTGGTAAGACAACTTTGGGAGAATATTTAAAGGGGCAGTTTGATTGTAATCTGTTTCATATGGATGATTTCTTTTTACGCATGGAACAGCGTACACCGGACAGAATGAAAGAAACCGGTGGGAATGTAGACTATGAAAGATTTTATGAAACTGTGCTTATACCGGTTCAAAAGAAGGAATCTGTGTGCTATCAGCCCTTTTCCTGCAAAGAGTGGAGACTATTAGATGCTTATGAGATTCCTTATAAAAGGATTAATATTATCGAGGGCTCTTATAGCTTACATCCGTATTTTGGAAAGCCATATCAGCTGAAGATTTTTATGAATATTGCATCGGATGTGCAGCTTGCAAATATCAGAAAGCGTAATGGGGAAGAGAAAGCAAAAAGAGTTTCAGGAAAAATGGATTCCGAAGGAAGAAGCATATTTTGAAAAATTTCATGTGCAGGATGACACACTTGAGATTATGTGGAATTTAAAGGTATTATAAAAGAGATGTTCAAAGAAAAACAGAGTCAGATCGACATGCGCATATGTCTGTCCGGCTCTGCTTTTTTATGTAATGGATTCAGGTGTCTAAGCCTCTAAAGTGATTTTTAAATGGTAAGTTTTTTCAGCTTCAGGCATTAATGAGAGAATACCACGTTTTTCTGAGAAAATATCACTGTCCTGATGGAAAATCGCAGAACCATTCCATGGTTCCAGACAAAGGAATGGAGCATTGCCGCCAGCAGGAGTCCAGAAAGCGATAGATTCAAAATCAGGATAGTCCATTGTTACACCTTTTCCAGTATGAGTGTTAAGGAAGGAAACACGATGGGAATTGGTGTGTTCAAAGAAAACAGCATCACTGTCAAACATTGCAACAGTAAGTGGTAATGTGTTGCCCTCTGCTTTTTGTACAACCTTTTCTCTGTGTTGAATTCCATATTTTCAAGATCATATTCATAAGATACGAAATCTTCTGCTTTTTCAAAGACGAGTTCACAGTCGGCAAGTGTTTCACCGGAAGATACCGGAAGCATAAATCCAGGATGTGCGCCGATATGATAAAAACATTTCTTCTGTGTCATGGTTTACAACACGGTATTCCATAGATAACTCATTGTCGGATAAATGATAGGTGAGAGACAATTCGAACTGATAAGGATAACTTTTAAAGTTTCTTCATTTGCGTGTAACAAGAAAGTGACCGTATCATCGGATAAATCCTTCACCTCGAATTCTGTATCTTTACAGAAGCCATGCTTTACGAGAGGATAAACCTGCCCTTTCATGGTTGTTTCACCATTTCTTAAATTTCCGATCGTTGGAAAGAGAAGTGGTGAAGAACGCATCCAGAAAGCAGGATCTGAATTCCAGACATATTCTTTTCCGGAAGGATCCTTGAAAGATTTCAATTCGGCTCCCATCGTATTGACAGCGACCTCGTAACCGTTTGAATGTAATGTGATCAGCATAATAAAAGCCCCTTTTACAAATTGGTATTGTTTTTTTGAAAAATACTTGCTTTTTTCTATTATAACACACGAATCTGCGTAAAGAGAATAGGTTTAGACAAACGTTTGCAAAGCTATGACAATTGAATTTTGCAGGAAATATGTTAGCTTAGTTATAGTAGTGAATAAGAGGAAAAGTATTAAGGTGGATTATGAAAGAAAAAAAAAAGTTACAATTCGGGAAGTGGCGGAACTGGCAGGAGTATCGATCAGTTCTGTATCAAGATATCTGGCGGATCCAAAAAGTATCCAGCCGCTTGCAGCGTACAACATTAAAAATGCCATCAATGAACTGCAGTATGAACCGAACATGTTTGCAAGAAATTTAAAAAGAGGACAGACACAGATCGTCGGTCTTATTGTTCCGCATATGGAATATTTTTTCGGAAAAATATGTCATGTGGTAAGTGACTATTTTTTTGAAAGAAAATATATTACTTATATCTGTGAAAGTGACAGTGAGCGGGAAAAAGAGCTGTTCTATGTCCAGGAGCTTGAACCAGAGAGCCGCAGGAATCATAATTGCACCGAGTGGGCAGAATACACCATATCTGCAGGGCGTAACAAAGAATTATAAAAATATGATCGCAATCGACAGACAGGGAGGATATTGGCTGTGATATGGTTTTGGAAAATCACAGGGACAATGCATATCATCTTATCTCATGGCTTCTGAAAAATAAGCCATGCAGCCGTATCATGATGCTCTTTGGCTGGAGCGACAGTTTTAATACACGTATGTGTCTTGCCGGGGCAAATCAGGCACTGGAAGAGGCCGGGCGTGATGGAAGCCGCGTGATCAAAATATTTACTGCGAGAAAGATCGAAGTGGTAATGGATGCTTTAAAACAGTTAAACAGTGTGCTCGAGGATGGAGAGAGACCGGTCATCATCGGGTTTGGAACGGACATTGTAGAGTATATTGCCATGGGAATCCATCAGTTGTATCCGGAGGATCGGAAACGTGGATATCGCAGGGTTTGCAATGGGTGGAACGAAGGAAAAACTTGGAATGGACTGTTCGCTTGTTGTTAAGAATCCGGAAACAGTCGCAATTTGTGCGGCAGAGCTTTTGAGCCAGAAGATCATGGGAGAGAAAGAAGAAAAAGAACCTAGGAAATATGATGTGAAAGTAAAATATGAATTTTAAAGAGTGGATATCAAAAGGTTGAAAAGACAGTGCCAGTAAAATGAGAACATGTTTTGGTACTGTCTTTCATTTTACATATTAAGTGAAAACGGTTTCAACAAAATGTAAAAATGATAAATAGTAAAAATATACAAAAACGACTGTAATATAATGTGAAAAAGTACTGATTTTACTATAAAAACAAAAAGAAAACATTGACTATAATGTGCAGAAGTGTTAATTTCTAGGTACAGAGGCAACTGAAAACATTTTCAAAAAAAGGAGGAAAAGTGATGAAGAAAAGGTATTGGCACTTATTATGGCGGGAACAATGGCTCTTTCTATGGCAGCATGTGGAAACACACAGAGCCAGGATACACCAAAGGAGCCTGAGAAGCAGGAAACAGTTCAGACAGAAGGTACAGAAGCAGGGGAGCAACAGACATATCTGGAATTACAGCAGATTCTTTTTAAACCTTCCAAGGACTTTAATGTACGTGTTCCATTTGCAGCAGGTGGTTCTGCAGATACGATCGCAAGAATTATCGGACAGGGATTACAGGAGACTTATGGTAAATCAGTTATTGTCAACAATCTGACAGGTGCGAACGGGGCAATCGCAGCAGCAGATCTTGACAGTGCAAAATCCGATGCAACAGAATTAATGGTCGGCGGTATTGCAATGTTCACACTGGCACCATTATTCAACAAAGATATTAATCTTAACATTGATGACTATCAGTTTGTAAGCGGACTTGTACTGGAAGATTTGATCTTATATGTGAACCCTTCAAACAGCGGAATTGAAGACTGGGATGGTCTTGTAGAATATGCAGCTGATAACCGTATCGTATTTGAAGTAACGCACCTGGCGGAGCAACTCATCTTCTTGCAACTATGTTATTTGGTGAAGCAGGGTTAGATGCAGAGGCAGTTACATCTGACGGAAGTGGAAAAGATTTACTTGCAGTAGCAAGCGGCAACGTTGTATGTGCAGTTGCACCGGCATCAGTAGGTGCCCAGTATGTAGAAGATGGAAGCCTTGTCCCAATCGCAGTGTTCTCAGAAGAAAACTATACAGGGTATGAAGGATATGATGTTCCTACAGTTCAGTCCCTGGATATGATATCGTATTCCATACATGTAATTTTATCATGACAAAAGCAGACGTTGCACCGGAAGATGTTGCAGCAATCCATCAGGCAATCTTAGACTACAGTGAGACAGAAGAATTTAAGGATCTTGCTAAAAATGCAAATTACATACCATATCTTGAGGATGGAGAGACAGTAAAACAGATTATTCTGGATGCATCTGATTTATGTAAGGAAGCTTACGATAAATATTACGCACAGTAAAGACGATCCGTGCTGCCTTTTTGACAGCGCGGATTATTTTTGAAAGAAGGAATGAAATATGGAGATAAAGTATAAATCTAATTTGGCGGCAGGAATTGTTAGTATTATTCTCGGAGTTATATGCATAATTCTTGTGCCGCTTCAGATCGCAGAAGATTATTCAGCAACTTATGGTATCACATCAAGAACGATTCCTTGTGCAATCGGCGTTTTATGGATTGTATGTGGTGTGGTTTTTATTGATCCAGAGCTTGATATTAAAAAAGACACAGTGAAAACACTGATCGTAGGAAAAGAATTAAAAAGCATTAGCATATATGGCCATGCTGCTTATTTATTCAATTCTGTTCAAAAGAAGTTTCCTGATTTCTACGATTTTACTTGGTGTGGCAACACTGGCAATGACAGGAACTAAGAAAAAACTGTATTATGTGATCGTAATTGCAATGGTTGTAGTGTTATACCTTCTTTTTTTGCAAAAGTATTGCATATTCAATTGCCATAGTAACAGGAGGAGTTTATGGGACAGGTTATATCAGAGGCATTGATGAATCTTTTATCAGTGCAGAATTTAATATTTGTTAATGTTGGTATTTTTATTGGAATTATTTTCGGTGCGATTCCGGGAATGAATGGAAACCTTGCAATCACAGTATTACTTCCATTTACATTCCAGATGGATACAGTACCGGCACTGTTAATGCTTACGGCTATTTTCTTTGGTGCCAACTTTGGTGGTTCTATCAGTTCAATTCTGATCAATACACCTGGTACGAATGCAGCGGCAGCAACACTGATCGATGGTTATCCGATGTGCAGGAATGGACAGCCGAGAAGAGCATTAGATATGGCACTTGTGGCATCAACATTTGGTGGTCTGGTCAGTGCATTCTGCCTTCTGTTTTTTGCACCGCAGATCAGTAAGGTTGATATGAAGTTCAGTTCTCCGGGTATTTTGCACTTGCAATTTTGGACTTTCTGTTATTGCATCTGTAAGTGGAAAGAGTCTTGTAAAGGGTCTTATCAGTGGTGGACTTGGAATTTTATTGGCAACAGTTGGTATTGATTCTGTCAGTGGTGTTACAAGATTTACATTTGGAAATATCAGACTATATAACGGAATCAAGATGCTTGCAGTTTTACTTGGAGTATACGCGATTGCACAGATGATCGGACGTATTAATAAAACAGAAGCAGCTGTTGTATCAAATTTAAAAGCGGCAGATAAAGATGACCATATTACAAAGGAAGATGTGAAAAAACATTGCCAATCATGACAAAATCTTCCCTGATCGGAGCATTCATCGGAGCAGTTCCTGGTACCGGCGGAGCAATCGCATCATTTATTGCCTACAATGAAGCAAAGAGAAAAGCCAAACCAGGGAGAGAAGTTTGGAGAAGGTGAGATCAAAGGTATTGCAGCACCTGAATCAGCAAATAATGGTGCTACAGCCGCAACTTTAATTCCATTACTTACACTTGGTATTCCGGGAGACGTTGTAGCGGCAACCTTATTAGGTGCATTTACGATGCATGGACTTGTTGTAGGACCGAAGCTTTTTGAGACATCCGGACCAATTGTGTATGCAGTTCTGATCGGATGTGTGATCGCACAGCTTATTATGTTCTTCCAGGGGAAATATTTACTGGGACTTTTTGTTAAGATCACACATATCCCACAGGAATTATTGACAGCATTATTAGTCGTGATCTGTTGTGCAGGAGCATTCGCAATCGGAAGCTCTGAAATGGATGTTTATGTGATGCTGCTGTTTGGAGTTATTGCATACTTTATGCAGAAACTGGACTTCCATCCGTACCGATCGTTCTTGGAATGGTACTTGGACCGATCGCAGAGTCCAATCTGCGCAATGCACTGGTAATGTCAAACGGTTCCTGGACAATTTTTGTAAAAAAGACCTATCTGTCTTGCATTTATTATCTTAACATTTGTGCTCATCGTTCTTTTGAAAAAAGAAAGGGATGCAAAGCAGAGAAAAGCTACAGACAAATATATGAAAGGCGAACAGGAAGAATAGAATGAAAAAATTATGGACAGATTTACACAGCAATATCCATCATAATCAGATGGATGAACTGGATAAATGGACAGAACATGCAAAAGAAGTATTAGATTTCTGGCCGATCGCATATTATCCGTTTCAGATGATCAAAACAGAGTCCGGAGCAGGGCTCGAAGATTTATGTCCGGAAGAAGAGATTAAGAAAGACTGGGAGATTGTCCGCGGAAAAGTAAAAGAAGAAAATGCAAACGGATATCCGATGTTTATGGGATATGAGTGGCAGGGCTGTGGCTTTGATGGTGATCACAACGTATTTTTCCTCGACAATGAACAGGATATGAAACATCCGATGCGTTATCAGGAATTAAGAGATGATTATAAAGATACAGAAGCGATCGGAATCCCACACCATGTAGCATATCAGCTTGGAAGCCGTGGAAAGAACTGGGCAACACATGATGAGAATTTTTCCCCGTTTGCGGAAATTTATTCCAGTCATGGATGCAGTGAAAACGATACAGGCGGAATGGATATGGAACGTCATCTGCATATGGGACCAAGAACCGGTGAAACCTGCTATGAAAGAGGTTTGGAGGCTGGTCTTCATGTTGGATGTATTGGCATCCGGTGACAACCATAATGTTCCTGCAGCATGTGACCATGGAACGATGTGCGTGCTTGCAGAGGATGCTTCCAAAGCGGCAATCTGGGCAGGCATGAAAGCAAGACATGTATATGGTGTGAGCAGAAGCAGAATGGAGATTGATTTTACAGCTGATGATAAAATGATGGGTGACGTGATCGCTCCCGGAAAACATAATATGAAGATCTCTATCTGTGCAGCGGATGCGATTGACAGGGTAGAATTATTAAAGAACAATGTCCTCGAAGAAATGATCGTTCATTCCGGAAGCTGGGAAAATAAGAAATTTGCAGATGATGAAGTGATCCGTGTGAAATTTACGGTAGAGTTCGGATGGGGACCGAACCCAAGATTTTATAAAGATATGCTTGTAAAAGAATGGGATGGTTCTTTGAATGTGGAAGGAAAGCTTTTATCCATTGATAAAGAATGGAACAGTTATGGACAGAAACTTTACGATGTGACGGATGACAGCTGCAAATTCCATATGACAACTTACATGTCAACAACAACCGGACATTGGATGGGACCAAGTACTGTAGTAAAAGAAGGATTTGTTTTTGAAGTAGAAGGAACACCAGACAGTGATGTCTGCCTGAAAGTGGATAATTATGAATATCACTTCACAATCCGTGAACTGATGAAGACTTCACGTATCAAAGCTCAGTATCAGGAAAGCATCGATCTTGCAAACAGAGTTTATGGCAAAGTCGATCACTACAGAGATGATTTTTACTGGCATAATGCATATAAGACAAGAATCCGCCAGAGCTGTTCCACAGGATGCTTATGTCTTGAATTATGAGAAAGAAATCGACATGGAAGCCGGAGCGAATTACAGACTCAGAGTATGGCTGAAAAATGGCGATGTGGCCTGGGTATCACCAATTTTTGTAGAGAAATAAAAAGTAAATATAAATTTATATAAGAGGATTTGCTCCGTAAGGCAGCGTTGTTTTAGATTGGAAAGAATGGGGAATAAGATGAACGTTCTATATTTGAATACATGATATCGGAAGATATTTACAGACCTATGGATATCCGGTACATACACCGAATCTTCTGAGATTATCGAGAGAGGGAATGGCATTTACACAGATGTACTGTGCGAGCCCGACCTGTTCACCGAGCAGAGGTGCTATGTTAACCGGCCAGTATCCGCATAATAATGGTCTGATCGGATTGTCCCACAGGGGCTTTCGGATCAATGGGAAACATCATCTTGCCAATTACATGAAACAACATGGTTACGAGACAGTTTTATCCGGGGTACAGCATGAGATCAAGCTGCATGAAGAAGAAACACTTGGATATGAAAGATGTCTGAATCCAATGGAGTATTACAGAAATGACCTGCCACAATGTGAATTGTATACATGGCAGGATGAGATGGCAGCAGAAAACGCAGTCAATTATCTGAAAAACAGGGGAAAGGATGAAAGACCATTTTTCCTTGCGGTTGGTTTCGGATGTACCCACCGCGAGTATCCGCGTGTGCCGGATGAATATGAAACAGACTATGTACAGGTGCCAAAGGCATTGCCAAACTTACCGGATGTCAGAAAAGATATGGCAGGTATGCAGATCGCAGTTGATACAGTGGACAGATTGTGTGGAAAAATACTGGATGCTTTAAAAAAACCGGGGAATATGAGAATACATTGATATTCTTTACCACAGATCACGGATTGCCATTTCCTATGATGAAATGCAATCTGTACGATGATGGAACAGGTGTATCTTTTATCCTTCGTTATCCGGGTATGCCGAGGGTACATTGTATCAGTGACGCTTTGCTGTCGCAGATAGACGTATTTCCGACACTGTGCGATATTTTGAATATGGAAAAAACCAAACTGGCTTTCCGGCAGTTCTTTTCTACCGGTGATAACAGGTGAAGAGGAAGAAATCCGTGAGGCAGTTTATGCAGAGATTAACTATCATGTTGCATACGAGCCGGTCAGATCTGTCAGAACGAAGAAAAAATAAATATATTGTACGGTGGGAGAATGGTTACGATAAAGTTCCGCCTACCCATATTGATGACAGTCTGTCAAAAGAAGTATTCCATGAAAACGGATATTTTGAGAAGAAACTTGTGAGAGAAGAACTGTATGATCTTATGCTTGATCCACAGGAAGGATAATCTGATCGGGGAAGAAGATTATCAGTCAGTGAAGGATGAGATGCGACAGCTTCTTGAGACATGGCAGAAAAAGACAGGCGATCCACTTCTTACAGGGCAGAAGATATGTCTGCCGGAAGGCGCAATCTGTTGTACAACGGATTCTTACAGTACAAAGACCCAGGTGATTCTTCCGGAATGCAGAAAGTATCTGGAAGGGCTGCGTGAGTGCTTTGCAGAACAATATTAAATAAAAATGCCCCATATTTGCTCCCCTATGGAATCAATGCTTTTGAAGAATACAAAGATAAGAACCAGATTAATAAAGTGACGATTTGTGTTACCGTCATTTTCAGACAAAGGTGTCTGGCAGTTTTTTTGCCAGACGCCTTGTCTTAAACAGGATGAAAAAAGTTCATCCTTATCAAAAACAAAATTGAGGTCTATACTTTGAATCAAGAAAGAAGTTCCGAAAGGGAAGGAGACGGTATTATGAATAACAAAAACAAATCTCTGGCAGATAAAATACCAAAGAGAGTCTGGTTACTGATCTCATTTGCAGTGGCTATGCTGTTCTGGTATATCTTATCAATTATTCCATCAACAAGCAGAGCGTTCCAGAATGTTGTGGTAGTTTGTCAGAGCATTAAAACAATGATTGACAGAGGTGTTCTGGGTACGGATATTTTATCCAGTTTGATTTCAGTTGTAGCAGGTTATGTGCTTGGTTTTGTAATCGCACTTCCGGTTGCAATCCTTATGGCATGGTATAAACCGGTTCGTTATATTATTGAACCATGGATCCAGTTCATCCGTAACATCCCACCACTTGCTTATGTACCACTTATTGTAATTGCGGCAGGTGTTGGAAGAAAACCACAGATCATCGTTATCACGATTGCATGTTTCTTGACAATGTGCATTACAATCTATCAGGGCGTGGTCAATGTAGATGAGACACTCATCAAAGCAAAGAAGAGTTCTTGGAGCAACAGATAAAGATATCTTCATCAGAGTTATTGCTCCTGCAACATTACCATTTATCCTGACAGCAGTAAGACTTGGAGCTTCTGTAGCACTTACAACACTGATCGCTGCAGAATCTACTGGAGCAACAGCCGGTTTGGGAATGAGAATCAGATCTCTGAACAACAGCTTTGAATCTGCACCAATGCTTTTATACATTATTATCATTGGTATCTTAGGTATCTCAATGGAGAAACTGATCAAATATCTTGAAAGGAGACTGACATCATGGCAGGAGAAGAGAGATTTAACAAATCGCGATGACAGCAGACCGGTTCGTGTAAAGTTGATAACGTAAAGAAGATATATAATACAAGAAATGGTGAGATGGTTGCATTAAACGGAGTGACACTTGATATTCATGATAATGAGTTCATCTGTGTCGTAGGACCATCCGGATGTGGAAAATCCACTTTATTGAATATTATCGCAGGATTATTAGAGCCGACAAGCGGAGCAGTATACTGCGATGGAAAAGAAGTAAAAGGAACCGGTACAGACCGTGGCGTTGTATTCCAGCAGTATGCATTATTCCCATGGCTTACTGTTAAGAAAAATGTTATGTTTGCATTAGAGATGCGTGGCATCAAAGGAAAAGAGGCAGAAGAAGAGGCAATGAAATATTTGGAGATGGTTCAGTTGGAGAAGTTCGCAGAACATTATCCAAAAAGAATTATCCGGTGGTATGAAACAGCGTGTTGCTATCGCAAGAGCATATGCAGCAGAGCCTGAAGTATTACTTATGGATGAGCCATTCGGAGCTCTTGATGCACAGACACGTACCCAGTTACAGACAGAGCTGTTAGAGACCTGGCAGAGAGAGAAGAAGACGTGCTTCTTTATTACACATGATGTTGAGGAAGCAATCATTCTTGCACAGACAGTTATTATCATGAGCGCCCGCCCGGGACGTATCAGAGATATTGTAAAGATTGATATTCCATATCCACGTACCCGGAGACAAAGATGACAAAGGAATTCATGGAACTTAAAAATGAAATCTGGAGTCAGGTATATCAGGAATATCTGGAAGTAAGAAAATAATAAAAAGGTTGTAACCGGGAAACCGGATTATAATGATAACTAAGGGAATTGGGGAAATTCCAAATATCCAATTTAAGGAGGAAAAACAACATGAAAAAAGAGAATATTGAGCTTATTAATGGTAGGTGCTATGACAGCAGGAATGCTTGCAGGATGCGGCAGCAAGACAGATGCACCTGCTGACAACACAGCAAAAAAGAAGAGACACCGGCTACAGAAGAAAAAAGAAGAGACACCGGCTACAGAGGAGAAGGAAGCTGTAGAGCCAGTTACATTAAATGTAGCTTACATGCCAAACTATGGAAGCTTATGGTCAGTTGAGAACGCAATCGCTCAGGGTTACTTAGAAGAAGAAGGAATCACAGTAAATCTTGTAGAGTTCCAGGATGGTCCGACAATCATTTCCGCTATGGAGTCAGGAAGTATTGATGTCGGATATATCGGACAGGGTGCTCATAAACTTTGCATCAACGGACAGGCAACAATCTTTGCATTATCCCATATCTCCAATGGTGATGCATTGATCGGAGGCGAAGGTATTACATCTATCGAAGACTTAAAAGGAAAACAGGTTGCTTACTCTTCAGGAACATCCAGTGAAGATATCCTTGTAAACTCACTTACAAGTGTTGGATTGACAATGGATGATATCGAAGCAATTGATATGGATGCATCCGGAATCGTATCCGCTATGTTATCCGGTAAAGTTGATGCAGCTGCAACATGGTCACCAAACAGCTTAAAGATCTTAGAAGAAGATGCAAATGCTACAAAATTAGCAGACAACATGACATTCTCTGACAAAACTGTATCTCTTGCAAGCTGGATCTGCATGCCAAAATACGCTGAAGAAAACCGTGACGTATTAGTTCGCTTCACAAGAGCATTATTTAAAGCAATGGATTATGCGGCAGCAGATCATCAGGAAGATACAGCTGCTTTAATCGCAAAACAGATTGCAGGCGATCAGGATACAGTATATGATCAGCGTGGTGATGCAGAATGGTTAACAGGTAAAGAGGTATCTGAAGGTGCAGCAGATGGTACAGTAGAAGGATACTATGAGTTACAGAAGGAGAACTTCATCGAGGCAGGTGCTGTTGAAGTTGACCCACCAGTATCTGATTACGTATTATTAGATGTTATGAAAGAAGCTGGAGAGTACTAAAAGAAAATGCACACAGCATTTGAAAAGTAAATGAAATAACAAGGCTGTTACGCTAGACCAGGAGTTCTGGAATCGGTGTGGCGGCCCTTATTGTAACGCTGATGTAGACAGGAAAGGTTGGAAGAGAAAATGAAACATGAATATTATTATTATAACAAAGAAGAACTGTTAAAAGCACCAAAAATTCCGTTGATCGTTATGGAAGATAATGCTGCTGTATTTAAATCAATGGCAGATGAAATGGTAGAAGAAATCAAACGTAAAAATGCTCTTGGTGAGAATACAGTATTTATCTGCCCTGTAGGTCCTGTAGGACAGTATCCGTATTTTGTAGATATGGTAAATGAGCAGAATATCAGCCTGAAAAATGTATGGTTTATTAATATGGATGAATACCTGACAGATGATAAAGAATGGATTGACAAAGAGGATAAATTGAGCTTCCGTGGATTTATGGACAGAACGGTTTACACCAAAATTAAACCAGAACTCGTAATGCCGGAAGAACAGAGAATTTTCCCGGATCCTAAAAACCTGACACATATTCAGGATATGATCAAAAAACTTGGTGGAGTAGATATTTGCTTCGGGGAATTGGAATTAATGGTCATGTTGCATTCAATGAGGCTTCTGATACAATGACACCGGATGAGTTCCTGGCTCAGCATACAAGAGTTCTTGAAATCTCAAAAGAAACAAGAGCTGTGAATTCAATTGGTGATTTAAATGGTGCATTAGATGATATGCCACATTACTGTATCACAATCGGCATTAATGAAATCGCTCATGCAAGAAAAATCAGATTAGGATGTTTCAGAGACTGGCACAGAAGTGTTGTAAGACATGCAGACTTATGGCGAAAAAACAGCACATTTCCCAGTAAGCTTATTGCAGGATCATCCGGACATCAATATTAAATTTACAGAGTTTGTTGCTAACCTTCCGGAATAAAAAAAGAATAAAAAGGCTGCCGCACATAATTTTGTGTGGCAGTTTATTGTATAAGAAGAGGAGAAAAAATCATGAGCAGATATATCGTAAATGGAGAAGTTTATATTGAACATCGTTTTTTAAAGAAAACAATTAAAATTGAAGATGGTAAACTTATTATTTTACCACCGGATGCACCAATTGAAGATGGGGCAGAAGTGTATAATGCAGCAGGAAAGAAAGTAGTGCCTGGATTTATTGATGTACATACACATGGTGCAGTAGGTGTAGATGTTAATGCGGCAACAGCAGAAGATTATGAGAAAATCTGCCGTTTTGCAGCCGGAAATGGAACGACTTCATGGTTATGTTCTGTTTTGACTGATACAAAAGAACAGACAGAATGGTGCATTGATGAATATAAGAAACATCAGAAGATGGAGCATAAAGGAGCAAATTTACTTAGTATTCATCTGGAAGGACCATTTTTGTCTTCAGAGTACAAGGGGGCTATGCCGGAGCATCTTCTTCAGAAAGCCAATATGCCACTTCTGAAAGAATATCAGGACAGAGCAGAAGGAAACATCCGTTATATTACGATTTCTCCGGAAGTAGAAGGACTTATTGATGACATTCCGGCAATGAAAGAGCTTGGTATTACTGTTGCAATCGGACATTCCGGAGCAGATTATGA
>VOFB01003514.1_pt1 | contig 34847 bp, 68 predicted proteins | sample 5384141 | NCBI WGS metagenome assembly VOFB01 (sample SAMN12384721, study PRJNA508395) | human gut metagenome | isolation source: healthy gut A | host: Homo sapiens | reverse complement strand
TATGGCGTGACAGATCACACCCACGATTACTATGAATTCTATCTGGAGGGAAATGTAACGATCTCCATTGAAAAGGAACATCATCATCTGAAACCGATATGGTCTTCATTCCCCGGGTATTCCACCATGTGTCCAGTGTGGGGAAACACTTCCCCTATCAGCGTTTTGTTTTCTGGATCAGTCAGGATTACTGTCAGAAACTGAAAGAATTGTCCAAAGACTATGTTTATCTGATCGAACATGCAGAATACCCATCATTTTATTTATCACTATGATGTCGTGGCTTTCAATGCGCTTTCCGCAAAAAGATTTTCCGGCTCGATCGAGGAGATCCATGCGGACCGTTTTTGGAAAAGACTGCCAAGATCGAGCTCTGCGTGAACGATCTGATGCTCACATCAACCGGGCTGTCTATGAGGCAGAACATCCAGAATGCAAAGATGCCTCTGGCCCAAAGTGATTTATCCTGCAATACATTGAGTCCCATCTGGATGAGGATCTCCTTATTGGGCCTCCCAGCTTTTTGTGAGCACTATATTTCCATATTTTTATGCCAACTTTGGAATACTCGTCCATCAGTATAATAATATTTAAAAAGTGTTATCCATGTGCAGGGATGCCATTTTCACAATGAAAATATCACAAAGATTTATCTGATGTACGGATTTAAAGATTACACCAGTTTTTTCCGCATTCAAAAAGAGTATGGCATCTCACCCAAAGAATATAAGGAACTTTATGCGCAGAAACCGCAGTAGAAATCTACCGCTCTGTTTTTAGTATTAGAGGGAACCCATGGGCATTTTTTGCAACCCCCGCTGTTATAATGTCCGTTCCCCTCATCTGTTCTACGATATGGTTCATATCCATGCGCTCACCAATTTTTTCAATGATTTCCACACACCCTCTTTTGCAAGTGTTTCCCTCGCTGCTTCATCTGCAATGACCGGTGTACTCATGTGGTCTTTTTCTCGCCAAAATAATAACCGATCGCAGCACTCTGATATGCCAGTCCGAAAATATCCTCAAACCGGCACCGGACTGCGGCTCGTATGCGCATACCCGTTGTGAGCGGCACGTCACTTAATCGGTTCATTTTTCTGGATAAGCTCCCACTGTAATTGCGTGGGAAACTTTGTCCATTGATGTAAAAATATCCCTTTGCATTTTTCATCATCTGCATGGTGAGGTCCCATATATAAAATCGGCACCCGGTCTCGTAAAGAAATCCCGCACCATCGGACTGCATGTCATATGTGCCGGGCCGTGAAAACTGATGTAGATCTGGCGTTTGAATCCCTGCGCAACAGGCTGTTTGCCACCGCCATCAAATAGTCGATTCCTTCCCGCACACTCACCTGGACGGTTCCCTGCCGCTTGCCGTTGCGCCTGCGTAAAATACGGAAGTCCTGTCAATACCAGCCCGTCACACGCCTCTGCCATCTCCAGTGCAAATGCCTCACTGATGGTGGTTTCTGAATCCAGTGGAAATCCCCGTGCATCTCTACCGTTCCGACCGGTACAATGATAATGTCATTTCTGGAAAGATATTCTTCCAAATTCTCATTATTTAACATTCTAGGTAATATTCTTGTTCTCATATGTTTCCTCCTGTTTTGAGGGATGTGGTATGTTTCGGCTATCCCTCTTTTTCTTATAAGTGAAATAATTTTTCTGCATTTGTACGGCAGATTTTTTCATAGCACCTGGCTGAGTCTTCCTGCGTGTTCCTGCTCATCCAGCCAGTTTCAAGCGGAAATGTCATTTCTCACAATTTGCCATATCTGTTCCAAACAGCAACCGGTCCTGATATTTTTCCAGAAAAGCCAGCCCAAATTCTTCGTCACGCATGATTGCACATCCGCCACTGTTTGCGGACAGATCTCCATATAAATTTTCATAGGTTTCAAACAGATATGGCAGTCTGCCGCCGGGACATACAGCTCCCTCTCCCCATTTCATCCGTTCCTTTGGGGTCGCCGGTGCATCTTTTGAAATTTCATGCCAGAATGGCTGACTGTGCCCGATGAACTTTTAATCCTTTATAACGCTTTAAATTTTCCTCCAGCAGCAGGGAGCCCCGGCCCGTCCACAACCCCATACTGAAAGCCCTCTTTCGGACTCATGTGAAAAAAGAACAGGTAATTTTAATTCTTCTGCCACCTCAAATACACTCTGTAAAAATGGAGCATCCAGCCTCTGGTTTACCATCAGTTCCCCCGATTCCGACCGCACCGCTCTCTTTACAGGCTAAGATCCGTTTATACACATCTGTCTGGTTTTTTGCATCCACATTGCACATCCAGTGGAACTGCTTGGGGAACTGTTCACAGATGCGTTTACACTCCTCATTTGCTGCAACCAGGATCTGCTCATTTTCCTGTTCGCCGGAAGATAACACGATTCCCTGTTCAATTCCAAGTTCTCTAAGTGCGGCAGCATCTGTGCCGCACTGGAAAGGAACATGGTATCTGTTTTCGGATACTGCTGTAATGTCAGATGAAGATGAATATCAATTTTTTTCAATCTAATCTCCTCTTTACTATTCACGTCTTTGTTTTAATTCCGCATACATTTCTTTGGTCTGTTCCTTATCCAGATTAAAGATTGCGCCGATACCAATGAGTTCCAGCACACAGGTCAGCACCGGGATCAATGCCACTAACATGTAGATATTGTTTATGGTTGCATCTGACTGCACCATTATTTCCAGAAATATATCCGATCGCCTGGAGTCCGAAGGAAACACCTGCGGAAGCAATGGTGGAACCGATTTTACGGCTGAACGTATAAAGGGAATACATCGAGCCATCACTTCTCTCATGGAACTTCCACTCACTGTAATCCAGACAGTCTGTGACAAGCGCCCAGATCAGCATGGTAAATACGGTCTGTCCGATCATTGCCAGTACATTCAGTACCGAATAAACATAAACGTTTGGTATTTTTACGGCAAAAATGATTACACTGAGCACGGTACTGCTGATTACGCCAAACATCAATGTCGTTTTCTTTCCAAACTTTGCAACCAGTTTTGGCACAAGCGGGAAACAGATGATAATGATCGGCACACTTGCAAGACTAAGCAGAGTCATTGCAGAGGTATTTCCATAGTACTCTTTGAATACATAACTTCTAATCTGGTTTGAACCGGTGATATAGAGCCACTTCCAATGGTTGCAACCATGACACCGATCAGTGGCCTCATTTTTTACGACTGCTTTCAACACATTTCCATAATTGAACTTTCTGTATTCTGTTTCTTTTTCCTCACGCACACGCTCTGTCGTTAAATGTAACAGCAGGCAGTAGCAGACCACACTTAAAATTCCAAAAATAACTGCCAGAAGTGTAAATCTTTCCGGGATAATGTTGCTTTCGCTGTCAAAACAGACTACCGGCGGCACAAAGGATAACGCTGCAATTCCCACAAATGTTCCGCCAAGACTTCTTGCCCTTGAGAGTTTACTCCGGTCAATCGGATCTGTGCTGACCACACTTTGCCATCGCACCAAAACGGCATGGAAGTTCCGGTATAGCTCATTCCATATAAGACATACACAAAAAGCGACCCACGCATGAAGTGCAACACCTTCAAACGGCACTTTGGAAAAACAAAGCACACCTGACAACGCCAGCGGTATCATAAAAATTTTAATCCACGGTTTGAATTTATCTCCTGATTTTCCAAGCATCCAACGGTCCGGAAAAGAACCCATGATCGGGTCATTTACTGCATCCCAGAGTCTCGCTGCAAGGGAACAGGGGAACCCATCCACGCCGGACTGATTCCCAGCACATAAGTACAAAACGTCAAAAAAAAATATGCGTCTACAAATAAATTGACAAAACTGCCCGCCATATCTCCAAACACATATCCGATCTCATCCCTTTTTTGAAAAGGGTCTTACATTTCTTTATTCATAAATTTTTCTCCTTCTGGTATTTGTACGCGCGCATTGGTTTTGTGTCTGTACATTTCACAAGAACCGATATCCTTATGATACATTTGCTTTATTGCAATTTAAATTGCATTTATACCAAAATACATTGCATATCTTACATTTATTGTGCTACAATATTTGTAGGATTGTATAAATATAACAAATCAGAACAGGAGTTTTTATGAAATATAGCCAAATGAAACGTTTTTTAATGGAACATAAGGATTCGATGAAGCCTCCGTATATTTCCACGCTCGATGGCATCCTGACTGCCGGTGGGGAATTGATCGGATACCAGGAACTGGAAATGGACAGCCCCTATCTGGATGTACATGAGGATACCAGTTACACGAAAGACTATGTAACCCTCCACAGCCACGAGTTTTACGAACTTCTTTTCTGCCGCAGTGGAAACTTGCAATATCTCATTGGAAACACCCGTTACCAGATCCGCAAAAATGATATCATCCTCGTTCCCCCGGCACCAGCCACCGCCCTTTATTTTTAGAGCAGCTTCGGGAACCCTATCAGAGAACCGTACTCTGATCAACAACGATTTTTTTGAGACCTGTAAGCAGAACTTCTTTGCGGATACAGGCTCCTCCCAATATGCACCACAAAAGCAGCTCCCCTATGTCATCCGCCCGGAAGGAACACTCTTAAACCAGATCGACCAGCTTCTGGCTGCACTGTTGTACGAGGGTTCCCCCATGCGTCTTTGGAAGCGAGCTCTACCGCATGGGGCTTTTTCTGCAGTTGTTCTGTCTGTTTTACCGTATGAACGACCATCCGCAGTCAGACATCCCCAAACCGGAGAATACAGGCCTGTTAGACCAGATTCTCAACTACATTGAATTGCATTTATCCGAAGACCTCAGCCTCGCATCTATTTCAGCGCAGTTTATGGTAAGCCAGTCGACAGTAAGCCAGCTTTTTAAAAAGCAGCTTGACACCGGCTTTTACAAAATCGTTACCCAGCGGAGACTGATCGAATCTAAAAATCTGATCAATTCCGGCTTTCCATTGAAAGAAGTTGCCGAACAGTGCGGCTTTTGTGATTATTCTGTTTTTTACAAAGCGTTTGTGAAAGAATATGGCATCTCTCCACGCAGCTTCCGGACCCGTGAAAAAGAAACGCATGATTTTTACTGATGCGGATTCAGGTGTCAAAAGGTAACTTCAGATTTTTTGACTGGCAAATAATGCCCTTTTGATAACCAGAGATAAGCATACAAAAATCCGCGGCATATGCCACGGACTTTTCCATAATACAAGGGACTGCCATACGGCAGTCCCTAATTATGCATATTTTTTATACTTATTTATTTCCATCCAGCTTATCGAGCATATCCCACACGCCGAGCATATACATAATACCCAGTGCGCGGTCGTATAAGCCATACCCCGGACGGACATTGCCCGGCTTTTCATCCCAGAGGTGGCGTCCGTGATCCGGACGGATATAACCCTCAAATCCGCAGTCATGGTATGCTTTTAAAATGTCAAGGATTCCGGTATCACCATCACAGTCGCGATGGGAAGCCTCCGAAAAATCTCCATTCGGAAAATGTTTTACATTGCGGATGTGCGCAAACGCAATGCGGTCACAATGCTTGCGGACAATATCTGCCACATTGTTTCTCGGGTCGGCATTCAAAGACCCTGAGCACAGTGTCAGACAGTTGTACGGGCTGTCAACCATCTTTAAGAAACGGTCAATATTTTCTTCACAGGTCAGACGACGCGGAAGTCCGAAAATATCCCATGGCGGATCATCCATGTGGATTGCCATTTTGATATCGCATTCTTTACAGGTCGGCATAAGCGCCTCAAGAAAATATTTTAAGTTTTCCCACAATACTTCTTTTGTCACCGGCTTGTAAGCTGCAAAGAGCTCGTCCAGTTTCTCCATACGTTCCGGCTCCCAGCCTGGAAATGTCATTCCATGTAAATTATTTAAAATATAGTCTGCCATTTCCTTCGGATCATCATGGATCTTGCTTGCTTCGTAATAAAGTGCTGTCGAACCATCTCCCTACCGGATGAAATAAATCCGTGCGCGTCCAGTCAAAGATCGGCATAAAATTATAGCAGATAACCTTGACACCGAATTTGGAAAGGTTCTTAATTGTCTGGATGTAGTTTTCAATATACTGGTCACGGCTCGGAAGTCCGATCTTGATATCATCATGTACATTGACAGATTCCACAACGTCCATATTAAAACCATATGGCTCAAGCTGTTTCTGCACTTCTGCAATCTCTTCTACCGTCCACACTTCTCCCGGCAGTTTATGATGCAGTGCCCACACGATGCTCGTCACACCCGAATTGTTTGATATCAGCAAGGCTGATCTTGTCATTGTCCTCGCCGTACCAGCGGAAACCCATCTGCATTGGCATATCTTTTTTCCCCCTTAATCTTGATAATTGCATTATAGCATGTACATTTTTTTACTGGCAATTCAAGTTAATTGCTGTTTTTATTGCAAATCTTGCGATTCCGTTACTTTTGGCATTTTTCTAATCCGCCGAAAATCCCCTGTGCATCTCTACTGTTCCACCATGCGGTTTGAAGGCGGACTCTACCGCATGGGGCTTTTTCTGCAGCTGTTCTATCTGCTTTAACGAATGAATGATCAGTTGAATTGCATTTAGCAGAAGGCTTCAATCTATACGTTTTTATCTTGCCAGCAGTCCTCTCGCAAAGTAATCCGCCAACGCAAGTGCCTGCTGCTCTACGTCCCCGGAACACATCAATGCTCTGCTCATACTCTCCATTGACCTGGTGCTCGATCTCCTCCCTGGTCAGATCCAGATGATTTAACAGCATATTTCTGGTTTCCCTGCTCTCAAAGTACGGATTGTAATTCGCAAAAAGAGCTGCCATCTGATTGGCATTGCGGTACCACTCCTTCACCAGCGCATCATAATCAGACATATTTTTTGCCTTCAATGCCTGAATGATCTGTCCGGCGATCTCAATATGCTCCGTCAGAAGATTGCGGAGCTGTCTGGTCGTTGCGATCGGAAGATACCTTGCAAATACATCCGTGATCTCGTCTGCGGTCTCAAGCAGCCGTTCTTCCACCGCCTGCTGGTCTGCATTGTCTGCGACTGCACTCATCAGGTACATTCTCGTCCAGTAAACATGATTTAACCATGCAAGACGCATATCCTCGTTGAGACGGAGGATGGAATCCTCACGCTCTGATTCGGTCTCGTTGCTGCCTCCGGCATTTCCCGTTCCTCCCATGTTTCCGCCCATGCTGCCTGTGCCGCCGCTCATATTCCCGCTTCCGGTGTTTCCTGTTCCGCTTCCAGCGTTTCCTGTTCCTCCGCCCGTGTTTCCGCCTCCCGGATTCTGCGGCGGCACATATCCCTCTCCCGGGCAGATAAATAGCTGCATCCCGATCTGAGATTATATGGATTGACTCCCGGATTTCCAAGGATCAGTTCCGTCACTGTCGTGTGATACTGTCTCGATAATTTATACAGGAATCGCCTGCCTGTATCGTATGCACAATTTTGTTCTGACAATACATATCTTTATTTCCAACCATAACTTTTTCATATTATGATATGAAAGTGAAAAAAAATGTGAAATACCATTTCTGAGATTTCACATTTCGCATTATTTTTCTACCAGAATTCGGGTGGCAACTATAGTTTTCAGTTTTTGACTGCCAAATTACACATCTGTCATGGATACCCCCATATTTACAACAGCGTCGCAAATATCGGTGCAGCGATTACCGTCAGAATACCTGCCACTGCAATGGAAAGCTGCTCTCATGGCACCTTCGATCTCTCCAAGTTCCAATGCCTTTGCTGTTCCAAGTGCATGTGAGGATGATCCGATCGCAATTCCCTTTGCCACCGGCTCTTCAATTTTGAAAACACGGCAGATCGTTTCCGCTAACACATTTCCGATGATACCGGTGATAATGATGACCGCAACCGTGATTGTGACATAACCGCCAAGTTCCTCCGAGATTCCCATTCCGATCGCCGTTGTGATCGACTTCGGGAGAAGCGTGACATACTGTGCATGGTCAAAGTGGAATAACAGCGACAAGACCAGAACACAGATCACACTCGTCAGAACACCGGAGATCAATCCTGCAAAAATCGCCGCAACATTCTGTTTCAGCAGTTCGAACTGCTCATAAAGCGGGATCGCTAAACAAACCGTTGCCGGAGTCAGAAGGTAACTTAAGTATTTTGCGCCCTCATTATAACTCTCATATGGAATATGGAACGCAACCAGAAAAACGATCACGGCAACGATCGAGATCAGAAGTGGATTGAATACTGCCAGTTTTAATTTTTTCTTCAAAAATACACCCAGCTCATATGCCAAAATGCTGATCGCAACACCAAAAATACGGAATCACATAAAAACTCTTTCATTGCTGCTCTCCTTTCCTTTTCCCCCTGCGCATCACAAATTGTGTCACATGACCGGACACGATCATAACCACGATCGTTGATACCACCATGATCATCACGATCTGCACACATCGGGCGTAGTGCATCCCATGCATCAATGAGTCCTGCACCGGCCGGAATAAACATTAACGGCATGATTTCGATCATGAACTTTCCGGCATCTTTGACTGCTGCAAGTGGAAGGAGTCTTGTTTCCAGTGCAATAAATAAGAGAACCAGCCCATAAATACTTGCCGGTACCGGAAACGGGAGCACATATTTTAACAGCTCTCCCAGAAATGAAAACAACAGAATGATCATAAATTGTCTCAAGTACTTCATAAAATATCCTTTTCTTCAGAGGCTTCTCTGAAATTTCAATTTTCAGCCGGATATAATCATAGCACTTTTTGTTAGAATATCAACCTTTTCCGTTACTAATTATCCACTTGTATTTTTTAAAAAACATCAGATTTGTTTTCCAGTTTATGACGTGCCGGATTTTCTAAAACTTCCCCGGACGCGTCAAAGCAGGAACCGTGACAGGGACACTCAAAAGTCTGTTCTTTTGCATTCCAGTGCAGAACACACCCCATATGGGTGCACCTGTTTTTTACACGCGGTTTTAAAATTCCCTTCATCGCCTCCCACATATTAATTGCAAGCTGTGGCTTTAAAATACCTCGCGACGGATTAAAAATGGCTGCAAATTCATTTTCCCTTCCCTGCACAAGATCCGAAAGAACAATTGCTGAGATCATTGCGCCCGTCATCCCCCATTTTCCAAATCCGCCCGCCACAAAAAGATCCGGTGTCGATGAGGAATAATTGCCGATATAAGGCAGTCCGTCTAACGTCATACAGTCCTGCGCCGCCCACTGCCCGGTAATTTCTGCTTCCGGAAAATAGAGTTTTGCCTGTTCCCTTAATTTTTCAAATCCATCCGGCTCTTTTCCGGTGCGGTGGGTGATTCCGCCTAACAGCAATGTATCCTCGTAACCGCGCAGGGAAAGTCCGCCCTTTTTTGCCTCCAGATAAATGCCATCCGGTATTTCCGTATTTTTTAAGGAAAGCACATAGGAACGCTCCTGGTACAGTTTCACAAAATAGCTGCCGCGCCGGTTGATAAACGGGAAATGTGTCGCCACGATCACTTTTTCCGCCGCCACCGACCCGTGATCCGTCAACGCAAAATATTCCGTCATTTCCCGCACGGGGGAATGTTCATAGATGTTCAGATTTTTTGCAATGGCTGCCACAAATTTTAACGGATGAAACTGCGCCTGATTCGGAAAACGGACTGCCCCCGCAGTTTCAAACGGCAGATCCACCTGCTCTACATATTCTGCCGGAAATCCAAGCTGCATGACTGCCGCCGCTTCCCGTTTCAGTTTTTCCGCATCCATACGGTCAAACACATACGAATCGACTTCCTTCATATCACAGTCGATGAGCCACCCCAGGTCTTTGTAGCGCTTTAATGCAAGTTCATTGGCGCGAAGATAACCGTCTGCGATCTCTCTTCCCGCCCTGCTGATCAGACTGTCATAAATCAGCCCGTGCTGTGATGTGATCTTTGCTGTCGTATTTCCGGTCACGCCGCTGCAGATGGTATCTGCCTCTAACAGACAGTAATCCACCCCTGACCGCTGCAAAAAAAGGCGCACAGAATGCCCGCCATCCCCCCGCCAATGATCAGTACTTTCGTTCGGATATCTTTTGTCAATGTATGAAACTCCGGCAGTTCTGCCGTCTTTTTCCAGATTGATTCCATGATTTCTCCTGACTTTTTTAGTCAGTATGCGTCACAATATTAAATTTTATTCAGGCAGAATAGATTGAAGCTGCGTCCTGCGCTCCTCCCATTCCTCATAGAAGTCACGCCCGCTCTCATATGGACGGAAAAAGAAAATCTGTAAAACATCATGCAGACCGTTTTCTTTTCATCCTCAGTATTCAGCCGGCTTAAATATTCCTGCATATTCTTTTTTAAGCTGTGCCACTCTGCCAAAAACTGCTGATATCGTTTTAACTGCGGCGTATCTAACCATTTTTCCACTTTGATTTTCGTTTTGCCGCGTTCACAGGCACCACTCTGTAGAAAATAGGAAACACCCTGCTCCTCATAAATTCTTCCCAGAGGAAATAGTCTGCAGATGCCTGGACGGTATGCATGGATACTGCACCTTCCCGCCTCATTTAAAAATACACAGGTATCCGTCTGTTCCTGCATTTTCAAATGCGGCACGATAAGCCCCTCTTCCACATGAAGTCCTACACAGGACTGCATCAGTTGTTCAAATCCCATCCCAAGCTCTGTCTCTAATCTTTTACAGTCGTACGGATCGACTAAAACTGTATCTCCCATCTGTTCACAGCAGCTATGACAGCCCTCGCAGTCACTGCAGCCGACACGGACCATATCATGTACGCCGTATATTTTTCCATCTGAAATTTCATTGATATCCTGTAACATATATGATATTCCTCTCTTATATCCTCCGCCGGAGACACGCAGCCTGAAATGTGAAAAATTTAATTCAAAGTCCTGTTTTATAAATTTTGATCAAAGAACGCAAGCATGTTTTCACTCCACATTTTTGCAGAAGTATGATATCCAAGTCCGATTCCATGATCTCCGGTCGGATAAACCTCGCACAGATGCTTTACGCCTGCTTTTTCCAGTGCTTCATTCAAACGCATGGTATTGCTTGCAGGTACACAGCCATCGTCCGCATTGGCATAGGCATAAGTCATCGGATAATCCGACGTGATATGGAACTCAACCGATAATTTTTCACGAAGTCCCGGTTTCTCATTTGTATTATAAATATAACTTCCCTCGTGATATTCTGAAGTAAAGCTGATGACCGGATATAATAATCCTACTGCGTCCGGTCTGGCAGAAATTTTTCTATATTGTTCTACCATATCAGCTTTCTGGAATTTTGCAAGGTTTTCCAGTACATTTTCCTTTAATTCCTCATGGAGCAGCGCCTCACTCGCACAGAGATGACCGCCTGCGGATGCGCCCACGATCACGATCCGGTTCGGATCCACCTGATATTCCGCCGCATGTGCCCGCACATACATAACCGCTCTTGCAAGATCCATCTGTGGCAGCGGATAGTAGTTCGGACGGATCCGGTAGCATAAAATAAATGCCTTATAGCCGCCATCGCGTTCCATGCGCTGTGCAGGCTGAAGTCCCTCATTATAGAAGGATACCATCTCATAGCCGCCGCCCGGACAGAGGATCACTGCCGGTTTTAAGCCTGATGTATTTCTTTTTTCCTTGGAAACCGCCACAGATTCATAAGGCGGGATGGAATCACTGCCAGCAGTATGCGCAAATGCCTCGTTGTCCACAGCCGGATCACCGGTAAACAGCCAGACACCTTCCTCCGTATTTAAATCTGCATCCGGGATCCCGTTTTTCCAGTGTGACATTTTATCGCCTGCCGATACATCATCATTTTCTCCCCACAGTGAAATGTACTTAAATTTCTTTGTCTCCGCCGTTTCTTTGATCAGGTTTGCACATTCTAAAAAGGCATCCGCTAAAAATGGTGCTCCCCACTCCATCGTTTCTTCCTTCTCAATCTGTGCCATCGTATGATCCCTGTGTTCCACCGGTACGCGTGCCATAAAACAGGTTGGAAAACAGATTGCCGGCTGCACGTCCGACCGGCTCTGTATTTAAAATTTCGTTCATGGTGTTGTTTTTTGTAAACATGTGACTGCCTCTCTTTATACTGATTTTTTCAATGTATTGATTCCTGCTTCACATATGATAAGGTGAGATCTGTCTTTATCAAAACACTGACTATTACGAAAAAAAAATCTGATGATACTTTTAATATACATCAGATTTTTCGTGCTGGGTACTAGAAAAAACTATATTATTTTTGCATGGAGAATTTGTCTAAGCCAGGCTCTTACAGATTGTGTCCATATTGTAGCCCGGGACAGATTTTTGTTTCATTTAATTATTACGTATTTTCAGATACTAACCAGCTTTTTCATTTCGCCATTACTGATTCCAACCTCAAGAATGTTCATCTCCACTGCCTCCCATTCTTCTGATTCTTTTACCTCTGATACAATCCTGTCAAGCTCTATAAGCCGTTCATCCTTTACCTTAATTTCTGGATTATCTAATCGTGTATCTTTCATATATTGTAACAAACTTATCAACTCTTTGGAACCATTTTTACTTGCCATATTTAAGAAAATTTTTGTTGTACCATCCTCAAGATGTAATCCTGTTATTTCTTCACATCATCATGCATATTATTTTCCATTTCCATATTGATCTGCCTATTATCAACGGTTTTCCCCACGCATCCAAACGTATCGCCCTTTTTCCGTAACGATTTAAAATAACCTGCTCTACCTTAACCTCCTCCATCTTAATATCCGGTTCATCTAAAATAATACTTAATGTATTTTCATAAGCCTTTCTATTTTTCATTACAGTCCATTTGATAACCATATTGATTTACTTTTGAATTGTATTTTTGACTATTAAGAACTATATTCATAATATACTACATCAAAAAACACATCTCAATCATTTTATTATGAAAAATTTATAAACCACTACCACAAAAAAATACCGGATAAAGACGCAGTTCCAAAACTTTCTGCGTTCTTTATCCGGTATCTATCATTCTGCTATGTTTTCCATCGACTTATCTATAAAGCCTAAAAACTTTCTGTCTCAATTAGTCCTCAAACGGAATAACTGGCTCCATCATAAGTATCGTTGATGAATTTCTTGATGTCATCAGATTTTAATACTTTTACAAGTGCCTGGATGCCAGGGTTGTTCTCGTTTCCTTCTTTGACCGCGATTACATTTACATAGGTTTTTGCTGCTTCGGAATCAGAGGTCTCATATGCCAGAGAGTCCTGTGCTACAGAATAACCTGCCTGTAATGCGTAGTTACCATTTAATACAACGAATGCAACTTCCGGTGCCACTCTTGCTACCTGTTCTGCTGCGAGCTCTTCGATCTTTACGTTGTGCGGGTTCTCAGCGATATCGTTGACAGTTGCCTCTAAGCCGGCGCCTTCCTTTAAGGTAATGATGCCGTTATCCTGTAACAGAAGAAGTGCTCTTGCCTCGTTTGTGGTATCGTTTGGTACGGCAATCGTATCACCATCTGCTAACTCAGAGAGATCTTTCTTGGTTCCCGGGTAAATTCCGAATGGCTCGTAGTGAATACCACCTGCATTGACAAGGTGTGTACCTTTCTCTGCGTTGAAGTTCTCTAAGTAAGGAATGTGCTGGAAGTAGTTTGCAGCGAACTCGCCGCTCTCTACTACCTCATTTGGAAGTACATAGTCATCAAAAACGGTGATCTCTAAATCCCATCCCTGATCTGCAAGGATCTTCTTTGCTTCCTCTAAGATCTCTGCATGTGGTGTTGCAGAAGCTGCTACGGTGATCGTACCACCCTCTCCGGTCTGTGTGTCAGCTACGATCTCGGCTGCTCCACTTTCTGCTGTGCACTGTTATCTGCAACTGCTTTCATGCTTTGTTGTGTTGCTGTCGTTTGGTGCTGTTGTCTGCTGCGCTGCTGTTGCTGCTGCCGCATCCCTGCGAATGCAGATACTGCTAAAACGCCTGCTAAGATTGTGGTAAGTACTCTTTTTTCATAATATGATCCTCCTTGTTTTGCGGAGCAAAATGTCGAACCCTGCATAGCATGCGTCCCTGAGGAGCAATGCCCAGCAAGCTGTGCCGGATTTTACCTCCTTGTTTATACAAATGTTAAAAAACATTGTTTACGTTTATTTTCTGCGATCTAAATTGCTCGCAAGCTTCATGCCGATCGTCTGGAATATCTGGAATAAAATTACCAGTAAAATAACCGTTACGATCATGATATCGGTCTGCCATCTGGTATAACCATAGCGGCTTGCGATATCTCCAAGTCCACCGCCGCCGACGGTTCCCGCCATTGCGGAATATCCTAAAATTGTTCCAAGTGAAATGGTTGCCCCTACGATCAGGGATGTACGCGCTTCCACCAGCATAACTTTCGTTACGATGGTAAAATTGGATGCTCCCATGGAACGCGCTGCCTCAATGACACCTGCGTCCACTTCCTTTAAAGGAAGATTCCACCATTCGTGCAATATATGGTGCCGCTGCTATGACAAGCGGTACAATGGTTGCTGTCGGTCCATAGCTTCTTCCGATCAGAAATCTCGTAAACGGAATCAGCACGATCAGTAAGATCAAAAACGGTACGCTTCGGATCAGGTTTGCGATCACGTCTAATACCTTGTAAACTGCTGTATTCGGATGAATTCCATCTTTGTCAGTGACCGTTAAAAGAATTCCCATTGGGAGTCCAATCACATAACCGATCAGTGTTGATGTCAATGTCATATAAAGTGTGTCCTTGATGCCCTCTAACAGCATCATGATAATCTGCTCACTCCACATCTTCGGTCACCTCCTCAACTGCGAGTCCTTTTTCTTTTAAGTATTCCTCAATATCCACCTGTAAATGTCTATCCTCCGGAAGTCCTAAGATCATTTCTCCCTTGGCTACACCGCCGACATTCTTGGTGTCTGCCCTTAAAATATTGACCGGTGTTTTAAACTGTAAGATCATATTTGCAATGACCGGCTCAAATGCGGAATTTTCAGAAAAGACGATTCGGATCTTTTTATCTCCCTGCATGCGCTCCTGAACTGCATTTGCCACAGGTGCATTGTTATTGCCCGGCTGATCCCTTAAGATCAGTTCCTTTGCAGCTTTGGATTTCGGATGGGAGAAAATATCCTCCACAAGTCCGTCTTCCACTAACACACCATGTTCAATGATCGCCACATGGCTGCAGATCTCACGGATCACTGACATCTGATGTGTAATGATCACGATCGTGATGCCAAGTTTTTCATTGATCTCTTTTAGCAGCGATAGGATCGAAGCGGTTGTCTGTGGATCTAATGCGCTGGTCGCCTCATCGCACAGTAAGATCTTCGGATCGGAAGCAAGTGCTCTTGCGATCGCAACTCTCTGTCTCTGTCCTCCGGAAAGCTGTGCCGGATATGCTTTTTCTTTTTCCGAAAGGCCAACCGTTTTTAACAGTTCTCTCGCTCTTTCTCTCGCCTCTTTCTTTTTCTTTTCCTGAATCTGCATCGGGAAGCATACATTGTCAAGTACACTCTTTTGCATCAGAAGATTAAAATTCTGAAAGATCATCGCAATATCACTGCGCTGTCCTCTCAGTTCCTTTTCTGTCAATGTTCCAAGTTCCTGTCCGCCGATCAGCACCTGACCTTCTGTCGGTTTCTCTAAGAAATTTAAGCATCGTACCAGTGTACTTTTTCCTGCTCCCGACATACCGATGATGCCGTAGATATCGCCCTGCTCAACCGTCAGGTTGATATCGCTTAATGCCTCAACGGTCACGCCTTTTGTTCAAATCTTTTATAGAGATGTCTGACCTCGATTGCTGCCATACATGTTCCCCTTTCTTTCACACACCTGAATTTTCTATACAGCAAAATTTTAGTAAAAAACAGATGCTCCCATGCGGAAACACCTGTTTTACATTTCTATCAACACATAAAATCAGATATCTTTCCGCACACGAAACCGCCCATACGGCACATACACATCATGTCTCGCATAGACTCTGTCATGATCATGTTTGTTACTGTTGTTGTATGTCTTAGATCCTGTATGCATATCTGATTTCTCCTTTCTTTGACTGCTCTGTCTTGATTTGATAGACCTTTTATTATAGCAGGTCATTTCAGAAAGTGTTAATATCGGAAACCTTGAGTTGGTTATAGGTTTCCCTATAACCAATTACATCACATTTTCCTGATATTTCTTCAATTCTTCTATATATATTCCCGATATGACTGACTTTTGCCCTTTCCGCTTCACATAACCGATGCGCATCTTCTCGGTTTCCTTTAAGCGGGATCGCCATGTAATCACTGCCGTTTAATTCCTCGCAGATGATCCCGGAGCAGAGCGTATAAGCATTTAATCCTCTCATCAGATTAAGAACGTGGCACGGTCGTTTGCCTTGATGAGCCTTTTATAATCATAGGTACTCTTCATTTCCTCTGCCAGATAAAGGGAATGATGTTCTCCCTGGTCAAACGACAGGCACGGATACGCATCCAGCTCCTCCATCGAGATGACCTCCTGCCCTGCCAGCGGATGTCCTGACCAGAGATAGACGTAAGTGTCACAGGAAAACAGCTCGATAAATTCCAGCCCATGTTCTCTTATGATCTTCTTCATGACTTTTCATTGAAATCATTCAGATATAAAGCACTCCAATCTCACTGCTGAAATTCTTCACATTTTCTAACACATCATAAGTCGTCGTCTCATGGACTGCAAATTCATACTGTTCCATTCCAGCCTGCTTTTACGGTCTCCACAAATGCCTTGACCGCAAATGTATAGTGCTGCATGGATACACTGAATTTTTCTTGACCTGTTTATCGATATAGCGGGAAGTAAGCAGGGTAAACTGTTCTGTGACCTGTCTCGCATAGCCTAAAAACTCCTCCCCTCCGGTGTCACAAGGATGCCCCGGTTAGAACGCACAAACAGATCAAATCCGATTTCTGTCTCCAGTTCTTTGATTGTCTCCGATAAACTCGGCTGGGAAATAAAAACTGTTTTGCAGCCTCATTCATCGACCCGCAGTCTGCTACACAATGCATACCTTAACTGTTGCAGTGTCATTCGATCCCCCCTTTAGTTTTCCACTCCTCCGGTCTGTTTTAAATATCTCTTCTTGCTCGAAAAACCTCTTCCTGATACTTCACTGACTTTATTGAGGATGACAAAAGCCTCCGGGTCTACCTCATGGATCAGTTTTTCCGTCCTGGCAAGTTCCCGCATCGATACCACGGTCAAAAGCATCATCGTGTCCTTTCTTAAAAACCCGGTTTCACTGTTTAACAATGTCACACCGCGGTCAATATCCTTTAAAATCACAGCACGGATCTCCTCTTTTCACTGACGACTTTGATCTGCATTTTTTGTCGTTCCGAGCATCAGACATTTATCACAAGATCAGGTCATCGGTAATCCGGTAACCCCCAAGCAGCCTTGTGATCAGTTCGAGTGCAATCGGGTAGCTGAATGTGCTGACAATCGTATTTGCCGCAAACTTCCACCCGAATGCAAAAAATCCGATCAGAAACATAATGGTATTAAATACAAATACAAACACGGTGACCGGCGTGTGGAAAACATCATTGACAAACAGTGCGATACCGGTCGTTCCACCGGTGATCAGCCCGCTTGGCAGAATAAACATTGCAATTCAAATGCATAAATGCAGTTTCCAAATATCACAACCAATGTTTCCACAATTCTTTTTAAAATCTGTCGCATAAAACTCTCCATTCCTGCATGTGAAAAATCTTATTCTTCACACGGATGTCTCTCCGTAGTTATTCTTCGTCATCCTCATCCATGACATCTTCTTCATATTCGTCATACACTCTCTGATGTCTCTTTTGCTGCGGTTTTGATCCTGATGCGCCACATCCCGATCAGACTTACGATTCCTTTATAAATCTCCCGGATGACCGCAAAAATAAAAACATCACGATAAACCCGACTACTCCAAATACGATATCTGCAAATTCCATATTGCCGGTATTCGTCACCTTCTGTCCGATCTCAATCGCAAATGTGATCACGATGATCAGTGTAAAAACATAAATCCATGCGATCACCATCACATGATCGTGTTTTTTGCGAGCCATTTAAAAACAGGATACACCACAAAATAAACATCATTCCCAAAATTCCAATGACTAAAAATGCAATTCCTTATCACTGAAATTGTATTCGTATGCATCATTGAACCGGAGCAGATAACTATGTATCTTCGCGAGCAGTTCCACAATGCCATAAAGTAATTCTTTCATAAACCTCATCCTTTCTACCGGGAATTATCGTAATATATCTTTTTTTTTTAATTTGTAAAGAAAGAAACCTTTAATTTCCCATAAATCAAAAATACCCGGGGTCTTGCGACTCCGGGCATCTCTCATCTACTTGTAACCTGTGATCAATATACATGTTTCTTTGACTTATGCGCTTCTCTTGCCTCTTCTACTGCGGCATGATCTGCAATATTGATCTTGGCTGCTGCCTTTTTCTTTTAATGGATGTTTTGGTTCTTATCTGACATACTATACGCTTCCTTTCTGCATATCATCTTTCATCCTTTTACTTTATTTCCTTTTGCTTCGGTTACGTTATAGCACTATAAATCAGCAAAGTCAAGTATTATCCATCTGTTTTTTGTTATTTTATGATTTCTTTTAAATTTTCAGAATATTTTTATAATTCATAATCTGAACCTAATGCAGTGTAATATACACGAAATCCATGCCTTTTTCTTCTCCACATAGTCCATCCGATCAGCAGATTGATAAATTCCTGTATCAGACCTTTTTCCCAGCGTCTGTTATACACTTCATTCACTGCTTCCGTTAACTCAGCAGTACACATCTCTTTCATTTTTGTCCCACAGAATATTTAAGATCATATTGGCTGTGTCCGGAAGATTGTCTAAAAATACACTTTCCATCTCCATCACTCTGCTCCTCATCTTTCGTAATGCTCCAGTACTTATTCAAACCGTGACTTTCTGCCCATGAGTTTAGCATAGATTTGATGGCATTAAAATAGATATGTCCGATATTCTCGGAAACACGTCCTTTTCACATTTATATTCTTAATATAGCGGATTTTTCCAGGTTTATGCGTCAATTCCAAGTTCCGCCGGAAGGAAACGCGGACAGACATTCTCGGATGACGTGATCACGGACGCCGCCAGACGTGTTCCAATCTCCACCGCTTCCTCTAAGGTTTTTCCGTATGTCAGACCACTTGCCACACCTGCGCAAAACGCATCGCCTGCTCCTGTCGTATCTTTTACCTGTACTTTTTTGCCGGGCAGATGCCGTATGTGCCTTCCCGGTCTGCATAGACCGCACCTTTGCCTCCCATCGTCACAACCATGGACGGAATATTGGCACGTTTTACACAGCCTGCAAGAATTTCTGCGAGTGCTTCCGGTTTCTTTTCGCTGTAATCATCCGAAAAGAACATCCCTGCCTCTAACTGGTTACAGATAAAACAGTCAAATTTCCGCAGGAAATCTCTTCTCTCTGCCGCAATACTCATATTGCTGACAACCCCGTAAAGCGGTTTTTAAACTTTTCACACAGACTTACCACTTTTTTACGATCTCTTTATCCATATCCACTTCGATCACGACAGAATCAGCATTTTCAAAATCTCATCCCGGATTCTTCCAACACATCAAGAATCGGCATCAGATTCGGTCTCTGTGAAATTGAACCGGCAACATCTCCACGATGGTCAAATACGGCAAGCCAGGTTCCCATTCCATTTGGAATCGTTAACATGTATTCTGTATTTACTTTATGATTCTGCAGTTTGTGAATGACATCACTTCCAAGTGCCGAATCATCCACAATTCCCCAAAAATGTAGGGCGCAGTTCGATATTCGCGATATCTTCTACAACGTTACGGCTGACACCTCCATGGATATATTCGATTCTTCCAGCATTTCTCCCATCCGGGATATAAATATCTTCCGGAAACCCCTTGATATCCACAAATACTGCACCAATTACTACAATTCCATTTTTATTTACTGCCATATATTTCAATTACCTTTCTATCGTTTTCTGATATGGATCTCCGGGATCGCCACACTGTCATAAGTAATTCCCGGCTTTTTTCATCTTCATCTGCCGCATCCTCCGGTTCATGTGTATGGATCTCCGGAACCGCAAGATTATCATAAGTCAGATTGTATTCGTGACCTTTCTCTCGTTTCTTTCTGAATTTAAACATACTTTACCCGTTTCTTCTATTATAATATATTGATGAAAAATGTAATAACCAGACTGTTGATAAAATCTGCAAACAGACTTCCGATCAGAGGAATGATCAGATACGCCTTTACGGACGGGAGCATATTTTTCACACAGCACCGGCGTTCGGTGTCGCGCCCATTCCAAATCCACAGGTTCCGGCTGCAAGCACCGCTGCGTCATAATCTTTTCCATCACATAAATACCACAAACCTTGCAAATACACAGATCAAAACTGCCTGTACTGCCAGCAGTATGATAAGTGGCAGTGCAAGGACAAGCTGCCACAGTTTTAACGTGATCATTGCCATTCCAAGGAACAGACAGCGAAATAACACCGATATCATTGATCTCTCCCATATGGATCGGCTAAACTTGCCGGAATACTTCCGATATTACGAAACAGTGCCGCTGCGATCATTGCGCCGATATAGATTGGGAACGTCATTCCTGTTTTCGTCAGAAGCCAGGAAAAACGGTGCCCAGTCCGATTGCCAGAATCAGCTGAAACACTGCGAATGCATACGCATATTCGTATGACGCTCATGTTTCTTTTCATCTTCCACCAGAAGACTGTCATCTTCCGGGCACAACCGTATCGAGCAGATTTTTCTTTCGATCAGTTTCCTGCCAAAGCGGTCCGCCAACCAGACTTCCGCGATCAGTCAAATGTTGCCGCCGCGGTACAGAATCGTCGTTGCACCTTCCATTCAGATCCTCCAGAACCGTAAACGCGCCCGCAGTTCCGTGTCCGCCCACCATCGGGATCGAACCGTACACATACCGATCAGCGCATCAATGCCAAGCAGATGGATGTTCCGATTACAAGCAGATTCTGTAAAAACGATCAGGAGAATGACCAACCTAAAAATATCGCCAGCGACTTTTTCCACCACTCTTTAACACCTTCAGGTGCCTGAAATCCTACTGATGTAAAAATACCATACACACTTCCATAAGGTATCATCAAAGAGATCTCCCATAAATCACTGCTGTAACAGATACGATAGCGACGATTGCAAATAGCAGTCCCCATGACCGGCGCCGGAATACAGAATTTTTCAGTACATGTATCTGTTGTTTTAAATAACCACCCAGCACGCTAACCAGCACCGAAGCCGCCAATGTCTGATACATATCCAACTGAACTTTCCATATTTATCCTTTCGATTCTAATTCCCAAACCGGATCTTATTTTTCCGTCGGTATTTACTCTGTCGGCACCTCGATACCGCACTTTCTGCATAATATGCCGCCGCACCTTATGAAACGGATTGTAATACCTCCAATCGCCAGACTGCTCGTCCTCTTTTAATTGATTGATTGAGGCCGCATATGGATATCCTTTCCATGTAAAATAAAAGTTCCGTCAGCTCTCTTCACTGTATTCTCTCCGATAAACTGTCACCTGCCAGGCCTGTACAGACAGTGTGTTTTTACTCTCTGTCTGACCGGTATAAGTGCCCAGTCTGGAATAAAACGGATATGCCGCCTTTAACCGGTTCCGGTATTTACATCAATACTCAACAGTCCTGCATCTCTTTGCCAGTTCTGATCACCGTAGTCTGTGTTCCCCGCTGTACAAAAGAACGCATCGATCTCTCCATCTGCAAGTTTCGCTGCCGCCTCCGTGTAATCCAAATTGACGGTCTTTACCATATCTCCGCTGATGCCCTGTGCCTGCAAATCTGGTTTGCGTTCCGCTCTGTCCCGGATTCCACTCTGCCCCGATACTGATCGTTTTCCCAAGAAGATCATCCAATGTCTCAATCTCTGAATCCGTGCGCATCGACGATCTGGCATGCCTCCGATAAAAGCGCTGCAACCGCTTTATATCCCTTTTAGCGCTTTGTCCCGGAATTCCCGGTTCCGCCGGATAGGCTTCCTCCACCGAATCTGCAGGGCAATCCCCAGTTCAACTATGTTGCCCGAAAGGTCTGACATTTGTTGAATCGGCAGTATTCGCTTGTTTCAAGTTTGCGAAAAATCCTCTTTTTATTTGCAAGACTTGACATATGCATTGGCAAAGGAATCGTACATTCCGCCGATTCCCGCAACTCCAAACCGGATTGTTTTCCGGTTTGCGCCGCATCCAGCATTAAGATTGAAGCCAGTCCAAGAAAAATATATACCGACTTTTATCAATCTATGCCCCTCCTTTCTTCGATTAACTTTTATCTGCATGTTATGCACTGATCTCGCAGATATGCATTTTTCATCTGACTGCTCAGTTCAAACAACAGTACTCATCGAGTGTATCTGTGGTTTCTTTCTTTCACTAACATTCCGGCAACCGCACGGCTTGGCCTTCATGCTGATCTCTTTCTTTGCTTAATCCGTCGCTTTGGGAAAAAGAAGTATCATGGACGATTAATCAGCTCATGACCTTCGCTAACACATGCTCCTTATATCTTTCAATATGGAATACCGAACTGTGGTAAGAGGCACCGCCATCGCCGCGATCATCCTGCTCAAATTGTCCGTGGAAATTCACCTAGAAGTTGCAGAGATATCCGGTGTCCTTCTGGATATCCAGACAAAACGGAACCAGTACATTAAACGCATTGGATAAAATGCGATCCACTGATCACATTACAGTCATTCCATTCCCGGACGCATCGTTTGGCATGACAACATACACGTCATCTGGAACCTTTCTTGCGATCCAGTGATGTCCGCCGATGGTCTCAAGCCACCAGATCTCATCCACGTCCTGGAATGCTATTCCATTCATCTCATAAGTTCCGTACTGATCACGAGGAAGGACTTTGTCTCACACATTCTCCCACTCCCAGTCGCCAAAAAGAAAGTTCTATGATACGTCTGTCTGTAATCATAGGAAGATGTCTTCCCGCCATCACAATGCCATCTGTTTTGCGCGGATCAGGGGGACTTGAAATGACAAGATCCAAAATCTATCATCTTTCATGCCTTCACCAGTTATTCTCTGCAAGACGGATGCCGCATCATTGTACAGCGACCTCCCTTGCTACTAGTTTTTCTGTTTGTTCTGGAATGATGCAGTGCTGATTATCTTCTCTAATTTCATCTTTTGCCTTTCTGTATTTTATCTCCGGGTAATAAACGAATTTTCTAACATTGCCTAACTTATTTATAGCATGAATTTTTCTTTTCCAAATCTTATCTGTTTCAGATTTTAATGCTGACGGCTTCTTTTTAAATCTGGTTCCTTCACAGCCGATAAGCATTTTTTCGTTTCAAAATAATAGCAGATCACCTGCATTATGATCGTAGCCAGCCAGGACGCCGGATACGAGATAAACAGAAAATACAGGGATCTGTGAAGCGGGAAAAATACAAAAGATCCATAAAATACGCATCCCGACCGTGCCGATTACAGACAATATCATGGGAACAGAGGAATACCCCCATACCACGCAGTGCGCCTGGGAAAAAGATCCATGATGCCGCACAGGAAATACGGCACGGTTGTGATGGAAAGTATTTCAATCCACATGCAATCACATCCGGTTCTTGGTATAGATCGTCAGTATCTGTGCCCCAAAGAAATATGCGCTGCATCCAAGCACAGCAGCAACACTCACAGACAAATCAGACAATCCATCAGCACCCGGTCCATTCTCTTATATTTTCCCACACTAAAATTCTGACTCGTAAAACTCATACACGCCTGTGTGATGGAATTGACTGAAACATGGCCAAGCAGGTTATTGGTTGCCGTATGCCCCCATCGCCGTCGCACCAAAAGAGTGACGGACGACTGTAACAGTTCTGACTCTTCCACTGCTGCTTTTCCATTGCAGCTTCCCCATAAATTCCCTGCATTGTAAGCTCCGGAAGATCTGGCAGCGCACAGTGCGAAATACGGGCATGCTCCATTCCCGGCAGGTTTCTGTAAAAGCACGTCCGCTTCTTTTCCACCGCCAAGATTTACGATCACCGGCTCTTCTTTAAAGCAGGATAAACTGATCTTGCATGCTGCCACGGCATCTTCTAATGTGCCGGTCATCATCAGAAAGCCTCCCTTGTGGCAGAATCCGCACTGGAAAGTCCTGTTGCCTGCACCAGTTCTTCGTTTTCCAGACCCAGCCATTTTTCCGGAAGCTGCACTTATAATTCATGGAATATTCCCGTTTTTTGCGGCTGGATGCAGTATCCACCCCGGTTGGACGGGAATATCACAAATGCGATATCGGTCTCTGAAAGTCTCTTCTGACACGGGATAAATTCCGGCAGAACCAGTATTTTTGCCTCGTCTTTTTGGTTTTTCTCCTGCACCAAGTACCTTCTGCTGTGCTTCTAAACTTCCCCGATCCGTTTATCCGCCCGCTCATTTCCAAGATACCGCTCGAATTTATTTTCCAAAATCATCCCGGCAACGCCGACGGCACGAAAAAAACGCTTCCTCACTGCTGCCCGAAGCATCCCATGCCGGATTGAAAGTTCCGATCAGCGTGGCAAGTTCATTTTTCTCCCCGGTGTTGTCGTTGTTATCAAGCGGCTGCACAAATGCTTCATCAAAAGTCCGGGCGAGTTCCTCTCCTAAAATTCCTGCTCCAAGCTGTTCCCAGAGCAGTCCAAATGCCGCATACGGAACACTATTTTCACGGACTCTGCTGTCTTTCTGATGATGGTCATATGCTTCCCGGCCAATGTCAAATACGATCCCGTCAAAATCTTCCGAATCTTATTGCCACGCGTGATCGTAATCTCCGGGTTTAAATAGAGCAGTAATGCGGATGAGAAAACGTCATCTGCGTGAAACTTGCCGCCGTGGGTAAATGCCTTTGCATCTTTTTATTGATCTGTTGTAATAATGTATCGTTCATAGCAATGTCCTGTGTTTTCCTTTTGTGTCATCTTCCATGAAGTAAAGTTTCTGCTTCCGCTGTATCATCATCAATCCTTGCAATGTAAGAAGCTACATCCTTTGACATTCTCGGCACGTTCGATCCGATGAGTGCCATCCGGATTTGTTCTGTCCAGACACGTTTTGTGGAAGCTCCGGCCCACACGCCACGATGGTCTGTTTCTCCTCCATGATAAGGATATTATAGATACCTGCCTTGCCCTCTTTGGCATAGCCCACGTTTTCCAGATTGCCCGCCATGTACTTTCTGCCTATACAGATAATACGGTGTAATCCCATTTCATCTGCATAAGACGCAGTCAGTTCCATATGTTCCTGCGTGTTTACCATCTTATAATCTTTGTAATCATCCTTAAACATGTTTAAACGTGCCGCACGTTTCAATGCAAGTGAATGTACGGTCAGGTTGTCAGGCTCTAGTGTCCTGATCTGCTCCATCGTAGCCTTTTTACATCAGAAAGAGTCTCGCCCGGCAGCCCCATGATCAGATCCATATTAATGTTCGTAAATCCGATCTCACGCGCCAGACGAAAACTCTCTACAGTCTGCTCAACGGTATGATGACGTCCGATCAGATCGAGCGTTTTCTGCTTCATTGTCTGCGGATTGATGGATATACGGGAAATGCCATTTGTGCAGCACCAGAAGTTTTTTCTTCCGTGATGGAATCCGGCCGTCCTGCTTCCACCGTAAATTCCAGACAATCTCCCAGATCAAAACTGCATCTGATCTTGCGGATCAGGCGATCCAGCTGGTATGGCTCAAGTGTGGTCGGTGTTCCACCCCAATATAAATCGAATTCAGTTTTCCGGCAAATTTTTTGCGGCAACATAATCCAGTTCCTTTTCCAGTGCATCCAGATAGCTGTCAACCTTGCTTGCCCAGGACGTCAGCGGATACGAGGTAAAAGAACAGTACAGACAGGTGCTCGGGCAAACGGTATGCCGATATACAGGCTGTATCCGTTTTCATAATCGATCCGGTCTAACGGGCACGTTCCCTCTTCGCAATGTCGATGGACAGTGTTATTTTTCATCCGAAGCAAAATACGTGCGTTTCATATAGGAACTGAATCTCTTCTTCTGTTCTTCCTCTTCAAGCAGTCTGCATCGGAATCTTCGTCGGACGGATACCGGTTAAATTTACCCCATGGGAGCTCTTTTCCTGTTACTCTTCCTCAAAAGCGGTAAAGATGTTTTAACCTGTTTTCTTTCGGCGCGGTCAGAAAAATCGACTGCAACGCTTACCGTTTCAATCTCATGTGGCGTCATCCCAGGCGATGGCGATCGTCATCCGCCATAAGACGTCCATCCGAAAATGGTAACCGCCTCATCATACTGTTTTTCCGCAGAATGATTGGTACACGCCACATTTTTTTCGTCCGCAAAATTCCTTCTGTATAAAAGAATGGATTCCTTCGGGAAAAACGGTTTGTTTAAGCGAATCAATTCTATCATAATTTTTTCTGTTTAATGTTTTAATCAAAGTATGGGTTATACATCCGCTCTGTTCCGATCGTCGTTGTATCATTATGTCCGGTATACACAGTAACGTCATCCGGTAATACCATTAATTTTCCTGAATGGCACGGATGATATCAGACATGCTTCCGGAAAATCGGTACGTCCTACCGATGTGCAAAACAGTGTGTCTCCGGAAAATACAACATTCTGATACGGAAACAGTAACAGCATCCGCCTACCGTATGTCCCGGCGTGTGCAGTACCCGGATGTGAAATCCTGCCAGATCCAGTTCCTGCTCATCTTTTAAATATATGTCCGCATGGAACACTGGTGTTCCCCTGTCATGCATAAATTCATCTTTCATTTTCCAGCGTTTCTTTTTCCGTCTCAAAGGCATAGACCGGAATCGAAAATTCTTTTGCCAGATCTGCTGCTCCGGTTGCATGATCAAAATGTCCATGTGTCAGCAAGACCGCCACCGGCTTTAATTTTTCCTGTTCGATCACTGCTGCCAGCTGCTGTGGGACTGTAGCCCGGATCAATAATGATCAGTTCTTTTGTCTCATCATTGATTGCAAAATAGCAATTTGTCTGTACCGAGTCCTACCACATAGTGATTTATTTTTAAAAGGTGCCATATCTTTTCCATCCTCTCACGCAAAATTGAACCTTATTACTCCGACTCCACATATGTTCCATCACAGTCCCCTCAATCTGGTTCTTGGCTTTAGCCTGTTGTTCTATGTCAATGACGCTCTCGATCTGGCGCATCTGATCACCTTGTCATTCTTCTGCCCTTCGTGCTAAAGGAGACATCTATCGTTGCAATGTCCTGCTTGCTGGTCTTCGAGTGAATCCCGGAAATATTGATCTCCGCCTCTGTAAATACTTTGGTAATATCCACAAGAAGTCCGGAACGGTCGTGACAGAAAATCTTGATTTCCGCATGATACTCGCCAAACTGTTCTTTGTCTGCACCCTCCTGCCACTCAGCTTCAATCAGGCGCACACGCTCCATATCGGACAAATGCAGAATATTGACACAGTCGGTACGGTGGATCGACACACCACGTCCGCGGGTGACAAATCCCACAATCTCATCTCCCGGAACCGGGCTGCAGCACTTACTGAAATGCACAGCCACATCATAAAGTCCCTTGACCACAATTCCGCTCTTGGAATGCTTTGGCATATCCTCCTGCTTATTCTCCCCAACAGCCTCAAGCACTTCCTGATCTGTCAGCGTAATCGGATGATCCTTGCGGTATTCATCGTACATACGGTTTACAATCTGGCTTTCTTTCAATCCTCCGTGTCCTACGGTTGCCAGACAGGAATTCCAGTCATGGAACCCGTATTTGCGGATAATCTTTCCCTGATATTCCGGCTTATTGATTTCTCCGAAATTGATTCCCTTTGCCTTGGCATAATTGTTAATCAGTTCCTTGCCGTGCAGAATATTTTCTTCTTTTTTAATTCGCTGCGGAACCACTGGTTAATCTTATTCTTTGCCTGTGTGCTCTTTACAATTGAAAGCCAGTCACGGCTGGGTCCCTGAGAATTCTGCGAGGTAATGATCTCGATACGGTCACCGTTTTTTACCTCATAGTCAATAGGAACCAGCTTACCGTTAACTCTGGCACCTACCATCTTATTACCTACAGCACTGTGGATGCTGTATGCAAAATCTATCGGTGTCGAGCCTTTTGGCAAGTTTTTACATCTCCGGTCGGGGTAAAGCAGAATACGGTATCGGAAAACAGATCCAGATCACTCTTTAAGAGGCTCATAAATTCTTTATTGTCCGACATATCCCGCTGCCACTCCAGGATCTGGCGCAGCCAGCTTAATTTTTCTTCTTCGGTTACGGTCGTGGAAGTGGTTACCCCATTGTTCACTTCCTTGTATTTTCCAGTGCGCGGCAATACCGTATTCTGCGGTACGGTGCATCTCAAATGTACGGATCTGGATCTCAAATGGCTGTCCGTTCGGTCCGATCAGCGTCGTATGCAAAGACTGATACATATTCGGTTTTGGCATGGCAATATAGTCCTTGAAACGGCCCGGAATCGGTTTATATTTTTCGTGCATGATACCCAGAGCCGCATAGCAGTCTTTCACGGTCTCCACGATAATCCGGACTGCGAATAAATCGTAAATCTGATCAATGGTCTTGTTCTGGTTCACCATCTTTTTTTATAAATGGAGAAGAAATGCTTGGCACGTCCGGAAATCTCCGCTTTGATTCAGTCAGATGAAGATGTTTCAGCTTGGTCACACCATCGACCAAAAGCAATACCTCTTCTCCGGAAGATCTCTTTTATCTCGTCAGACGTCATCGTGGTGTCTTCTAACACATCATGCAGAAGACCTGCCACGATCGTCTCCTTGTCCAGTTCTAAATCTGCCAGAATAATGGCAACACAAAAGGGTGTATGATATAGGTTCTCCCCTGACTTACGCACCTGTCCCTCATGTGCCTTTTTGCAATCTGATATGCCTTTTCGATCAAAGAGATATCAGCAGACGGATGATATTTGCGCACACTGGCAATCAGCTCGTCATATAATTCCTCCGGGCTCTCAAACTCCTTGGTCTTTTGATACTCATATCTTCTTCTTTTTACAATCTTCTGTAACTGCTCCGTTGAAAGTTCTGCCATGTATATCACCTGCTTTATCCGTCTATTCTATATCTCATTATTATATTTTATTTCCTAATAAATTGCAACGCGTAAATAAATAATAGAATGTACGTTTCCCATACATTCTACTATCCTGAATCCAAAAAGCCCCCTTATCGGGGGCTCCTCCTTTAATATGCCACAGTTTCTTTCCTGGTGCGGGCAAGCAGGAACATGCCTGCTGCGAACATTGCTGCCGCAACAAGGATCATCAGGATACCTGCTGCTCCTGAAATATCTCCAAAGCCGCTTAATACCATACCCGTCAGGTTGAAGAACAGATGAAGCAGTATATTTGCTGTCAGGGACTGATAGGTTTCAAAGGTCCAGATTAAGATCATACTTAAAAGGAATGTATAAATCCCCCAGATGATCGTTCCATGTACCAGTGCAAATAGCAGCGATGTGATCACTGCCGCAACGATCTTTGGCATCCCCTGTTTCAGTCTCGTATAGACCAGACCGCGGAACACGATCTCTTCTAACACCGGTGCCAGTAAGATCGTACAGATCCAGGCGATCACCACATTTCCATCTCCGATGACAGAAGAATTCTGCTGATAAGATGCGATCCAGCTCTCCGGGAACGGGGCAGTGGCAGTAGCATGGAAACCATGACATTAAATCCGACTGCTACCAGTGCCACCGGCAAAATTCCATTTACCGGCATAGGACCGATCGAAGTCTCTGTAAAAAGTTTTTTTCTTCGGATCAGAAATACGATCGCATAGATGAGCAGTGCAAGGATGCCCGCGATCAGTGTCATCGTCATTGCCTGACTCATTACCACATCCATGACTTTCTCCGTCATAGCTGCCACATCCACTTCTTCATTTCCTGCCATCATACCCATAGTCATCTTTGTTGTGATCACAAAGGAAAATACACCGGACACTACAACCTGCATTCCAAAGTACACCAGAAAATAAAGTGCTGCCTTTTCCTATTGATTTTCCAACATTTTTCATAGCTAATCTCCTTCTTTCCATGAAATCTTATAACGTTTCATTCTTTTTTGATTTATATCAAGTTCCTCACACATGACAAATCCCATTTTCTGCCACATGCTCCGAAACGGTATTTCCCTGCTCAATGAGACAGTTTAATTTTTCACATTCCAGTTCTTCTTTTGCATACTCCATGATCGCCAGACAGACCTCGGTCGCATAACCCTTTCTCTGCCAGGGCACGCCGATGGCATAGCCCAGTTCCAGTTCGCCGCAGAGCTCTTCACGGTTTTCAATCCCTGCCCTGCCGATCAGTTTTCCGCTTTCTTTGTCTATGACTAACCATCCCCATATCCATAAAATCCATACATGTATTTCATATAGGAGATCTGATATTCCTTCTCTTTTTCATATTCATAAAGAGGCTCGATATAATCTGTCATCCCTTCTCCTGCATACAAAGCAAACAGGTCATCCAGATCATCCAGGGTAAATTCCCCTTACGATGCAGCGTTTTGTCTCCAGAATTGTCCACGGCAGATGATGTCTTCTCTGATAAACCTGCTTTAAAAAACAAAGATCGACTTCTTCAAAGCCCTCCACAACAAAATCAACCTCCGGGATCATCTGGTCTTCCTTTTCCCTGCTCCGCAAAGGCAAGTACTGTCATCCCGCGCTCCCGCATTTCGATAAAAGCGCCGCATCCTCTGCCAGAAGGATGCTCTGCTCCGGCGGATACCCCGCCGCACTTTCCCGGCGTTCCTCTCTGTTCCACCGAGTTCTACCAGCTGTATGCTCATCTTCTGAAACATGGCTTCTAAATATCGTATTTCCTGTGGCGGTATCTTATCCACAATAATATATTGTAACTGACACATTTTCTACTCCCAGAACAATTCATCCAATGTCTTATCCAACGCCTTGCAGATCGCAATGCACAGCCGGATTGTGGGATTATAATCTCCCTTCTCGATGGCATTGATCGTCTGTCTGACACTCCCACCTTCTCGGCGAGCGCCTGCTGGGACAGATCCTTTGCCGCGCGCGCCGCTTTCAGTTTCAAATTCTTCATCTCTTATTCCGTTTCCTCTTGGTTCTGTCTCATTTTTATAAAAAATGCAATAAATAACAGGATAAATACAATTCCCAAGATCAGATTGACTGTTGAAATTCCAAGTTTTCCATCTTCAAATAATCCCCCATCTTCCAGAATATGAGGCAGCGCGGCCGCCAAATTACCAAACCTGCTATTCCGGTTGTGAGATACACTTGCCTGTCTCTCCTGTAAGGACAGATAGGCATCCTTTGCAATACAGTAGAGCCCGAATACCAGCAGCGCAATTCCTGCTCCGATCATATTGAGCACGATAAGGCTGCACCACTGTGGCATAGTATCGTTATAAATTACTCCTGTTACTACTATCCATCCAAGCAATGTAAAAAAGCCATACTGAAATGCTTTTCCCCTCGCCAGCCTCTGCCGTTCATCATAATCGCACCCTTTCTTCTGTTCTGTCTTTCTCCTGTCAAATAAAAATTTGATCAGAACGACCAGAAGAATACCAACTACAAATCCAGCTACATAACTCCATTTCACATCTCCCATTTTCGAAACTCCCTTTCTCTCGTGTTTTCATTTCCTCTGTGCCCTTACTATATCTCTTGTTTTACTTTTTTGTCAAGTATTTTGACATTTTGTATATTATATTTTTTCCTTCTTTTTTTCTTTTACTACCTCATGTTTTTCGCTAGAATAGGGAATTGTAAGAAAAAACGTGAAAGAAAGAGGTATTTATTATGGCAAATCCAATCGTTACCATCGAAATGGAAAACGGTGATGTGATGAAGGGCGAACTCTATCCTGAAATCGCACCAAATACCGTCAACAACTTTATCAGCCTGATCAATCAGGGCTACTATAACGGTCTGATCTTCCACCGCGTTATCAAAGGATTTATGATCCAGGGCGGATGCCCGGACGGAAACCGGCATGGGCGGTCCTGGCTACGACATCAAAGGTGAGTTCTCCCAGAACGGCTTTACCAATGATTTAAAACATACTGCAGGCGTTCTTTCCATGGCAAGAGCCATGCACCCAGACTCCCAGGAAGCCAGTTCTTTATCATGCACAAAGACGCTCCGCATCTGGATGGCGCATATGCTGCTTTCGGAAAGATCACAGAGGGTATGGATGTGGTAAATAAGATCGCTGAGACAACCACAGACTATTCTGACCGTCCATTAGAGAAACAGGTTATGAAAACTGTAACTGTTGAGACATTCGGAATAGACTATCGGAACCGGAGAAATGTTAATTTTATTGTTTCATTAAAAAATGCAGGGCATATCGCCCTGCATTTTTTTACTGATCTGATCTTTACGTTTGCTTTCTTACCGCTTCCATCGGTTGCTTTTGCTGTGATCGTTACTGTCTTTCCTACTCCTGCCTTCTTGGTTATGACAACACCCTTGCTGTTTACAACTGCATATTTGGTGTTGGAAGAAGTCCCTCTAATTTCCGGTTTGCATTCTTTCCATTTGTCCTTATGCTTGCCTGAATACTTGTCTTCTTTCCTGCCTTAACCGTCTTGCTCTTTGCCTTTAAGGATATCTTGGTTACAGCATTTTCATGATCTTAATCTTGACTTTTTGCCTGGGCATTGCCGCCATCTGCTGCTTTTGCTGTGATCGTTACTGTCTTTCCTGCCCCTGCTTTCTTGACCGTTACTACGCCGTTTGCACTGACTGTCGCATATTTGGTGTTGGATGAAGTCCAAACAACCATCTTATTTGCGGCATTGCTTGGTGTTACCACCGGTTTCAGTGCTACTTTTCTGCCTGCAGCGATCGAATACTGTTTTGCTTCTAATGCGATCTTGGTTACTTTGACCTGCTGTGCATCCTCGGCATCCTCTGTATCCTGACTGTCATCTGTTCCCTGGCTGTCATTCGTATTCTGGGAATCATCCGGGGTCTGTGGTGTATCCGGGGTCTGTGGTATATCCGGGGTCTTTGGCGTTTCAGCTGCTGCTTTCACAAGTGCACTGATCGCATCACTTAAAGTCTTTGCTGCCGCATCCACAGTTTCCTGTGTGGCATCTTCTTTCGCTGCCTCTTCTTTTGCCGCCTGTAATGCCTCTTTTTACGACTGCCCAGCTCTCTTTTGTATAATCGCTTTCATTTAATGCCTCTGCATTTGCAATGACCTGCTCAATGCTGTCTTATCAACTGGTACTACAACAGGTGCTTTTGCATTTACCGTTACTTCACATGTTACATCATAGTTAATCTGATTGATAGTTACAGTACCATAAACCTGATATGTTCCTGCTTCATCTGCCGCGATCACTTTTGCAAGCGAGGTTTCCTCCCATGTTACCTCTGCTGCGTTTTCTGTTCCATCTGCCATTGCTACAGTTGCTGTCTGTGGCAGTGTTTCCATGTTAAGTTCGGAAACATTCTCCACAGTAATTCCTTCACAGGAAATTCCTGCTACTGCAACTGCATCGGTTGCATAGGAACCATTGATCTGTAATAATGTAATACCGATCCAGCCGGTTGTACTGTTTTTCAAGGACATTGATCCTTACATGGCGTGCTACTGTTCCCTCCGGGAATGTATCCACATATGGCTCTTTATCTGTTCCGTCCACTGCTCCGGCTGCCTCTTCGGAATGGTCTACAACCGTTGTCCAGTTTTCTCCATTCTCTGACACATCCAGTGTGTATTTCATCTGTGACCAGAATGCAGATTTTACTTTTTCCACATTTACTTCAGAACCAAAATCAACAGCGATCGAACCAAGCTTGGTGGATGAACCGGTTGACCATGCACTGGAACCTGCATTCATGTTCATTGTGCGGGCATTGTTAAATGCGTTGCTTGCTTTTCGGTTCGAATAACTTCCCACTTCTGTGACCACAATTCCATTGCATCATATGCAGAAGTCAGATCTTTGGTAACGGTGACCGTGGTCTGTGCAGAGATACCTTGCGGTTTGCACCCTGTGCAGTGATCGTTGCGGTTCCTTCACCTCTCCTGTCACTACACCAGTATTTTTGTCTACCACTGCTACGGACAGGTCATCGGAGGTCCAGATCACGGTTTCCTCTGCAGTTGCAGGGTAATGGTTGCACCAAGTGTGATCTGTTTGTTAATGTTTACCTCTGCATCACCGCCTGTGATCTCAATTCCGGTAATTGCAGCATTCTTTTCCAGTCCTGCCACAGCTGCGTTCAGACGGCTTTCTGACTCATCTACTACATTCTGTTTGTCTCCGACCATTTTTCATCGGCAACTCTCTGTAATACATCCTCTGCATTTTCAAGTGCCGCATGATATTCTGTTAAGCTTTCTTCTGTATAATAGTCGTCTGCCTCAGTCTTTGCCTGTTTTGCATTGGCAATGGCAGTTTCAAATGCTGTTGTATCTGCAAGGGTCTCTCCGGTTACTGCTACCTCAAAAGTTCCGGTCAGAGGTTTTCCTGCATACATGGTAACAGTCAGTGTGATCTCTGTCTTTCCACCGGCTTTTATGGTCAGCTTTCCGGTTTCACTGTCGATCACTGCTACCTTTGGTTTGCTTGATGTCCATGTCACACC
>VOFB01003034.1_pt1 | contig 34891 bp, 49 predicted proteins | sample 5384141 | NCBI WGS metagenome assembly VOFB01 (sample SAMN12384721, study PRJNA508395) | human gut metagenome | isolation source: healthy gut A | host: Homo sapiens | reverse complement strand
TCGGACATCCGTTTTGAGTTTGAGCATTACACGGGGCCCGCCTCTACAGAACACTTGCGTACCCAGCTTTATGCACGACGACGCCGGCGATATATTCCTCAGCACGCTGAAGTTTGACGACATTACCTGCAAGAACACCTGATGGATATATCGGGATACAATTTTGTGGGCAACTACGAAAGCTCTCTGCTGAACCAATACGACGTGGACGGCGCCATCTATATGCTGCCCGGCCCTGTTATCATCCGCTCAATGGTTTATAACAAGACGCTGTTTGAAGAAAAGGGCTGGCAGGCTCCAAGTACCCACGGACAACTCGTCGATCTTGTCAGGCAGATCCGGGCCGAAAGCGATATGACCCCGATTGCATTCGGCGCAAAGGGGTTGGGCTATTATTTTACTACCATGACGACATTCGCCCAGACTGCCTATTTAATGGACGTGCACGGCCAGGAATGGGAGCAGGCTTATTTGAAAGGCGATATATCCTGCAAAGCGGGATTCCAGCCCGGAATCGATATGCTTCAGCAGCTCATCGACGCGGACGCCTATGACATTGAGCTGGACAGCGAGAACTGGGACGTCGGCGCGATACAGCGAATGATTGACCGGGAAGCCGCCATGGTGGCGATTTGGGGAAGCCAGGAAAATTTTGTCGACCTAACCGAGGACTGTACAGACGAATTTGTGCTCTTCCCCCTTTCTACAGCGAGAATGGGGACCCCTGCTCCGGAACGCATGTGTCCACAAATATCGGACTTACGACATCTCGAAAAGCCCGAGAACAAAGGGAAGCTGGAAAACGCGACCCGGATTTTTTGGAATGGCTGTCAACCCCGAGAATGGCCAGCAAATGTGAGATGGCCGATATTCTCCCCTGACCGCGGCGGACAATCAGGGAGGACAGCCAAGACCTACCGTGACGTGTGGGAAACCAACCTCAGCGGTATGAAAGCCCTATGCTCTATGCGGGATATGAGGACGTTCTGATCCAGCGTCGGAATTCGTAGAACGCTCATGATAGACGGCAAAAGCCTCGACGGACTGGTTGAGCTGATTGACAGCCTGCACCAGGCGGCGCTGGCGGCGCCGGAGGAACAAAGCCTGGGCGGCGTATCGGAGCGGTTCAGCCATGAAGAAACTGTGCAGTTGGTTGCAAATGCCCTGCACACCGCCGGTCTTGCCGATATTACCATGGTGTCCTCCGGCGGCCGCAAACAGGATGCGGTCAATTATAAGGGCGTCAGCGGCAACCTGTATGAAGGCAATCTCTATATAACAGACCTGCCGATCTGGATGCCGGAAACGAGTCAAACGCGTACATTGAGGTAATGGAACTGACGGGAGATCAAATCAGATCTGTAGTGGAAACGGGAAGACGATCCAAATGGAGGGCGGAAACACAGCCGATTTCGAATACTATTGGGCAGGCATGCGCGCCGATATAATAGATGGAAAAGTGAATACGATGCAACTGGACAACGGAACCGAGATCACGGCGGACCGCGTCTATTCCGTTGCCTTTGCCAAGGGGACTATACCGAAGCCCTGAAAATCTTGGCAACCCCGTTGCACAGAGCATATTGCCTGGATTTGTTTAAGGCGTATCTGGCCGACAACACTCCTCTCACACCACCGGAGCTATCGCGATAATACAGGCAAAAGCCTGGGCGGAGGGAAATATATGACACTGAAAGAATGTTATGCTGTGCTGCACGGAAACTACCCGGAGGTCATGGAAAGGCTGAAAAAAGAAGCGGTTATCATCCATTTTATCGGTATGTTTATTCAGGAGGATTCCCTTGCACAGCTGCAACGCGCCCTGGCGGCCGGAGACGGCCCGGCGGCATTCCGTGCCGCGCACTCTCTGAAAGGCAATTGCATGAGCCTGGGGTTTACACGGCTGCAGAAAGCCGCAGAGGCCATTGCCGAGCCGCTGCGCGTCAACCGGCTGGAAAAGGCACTGCCGCTGCTCGCGCCCCTGGAAGAGGAATACGGGCGGACCGTACGCACAATTCGGGAACTGAACGGCTGACCGGTGCGGCCGGGTTCGCGCTCAGACAAAACGGCGCCGGCCTGCACGGCGCGCTGTATCGCCGTGCAAACCTCACAGCATCATCCCTCCCATCGTGTCATAGAATAAAAGGGTGCGGAAACGCGGTTTCGGTACTCTGCTGCAAAAATTCCTGAAGGACAATCCTTCAGGAATTTTTGATATCCCTTGAACGGGTCGTACCGGCGGTTGTGCGTTTTGGGACCCGGCACAGGCAAAGCGGAATAAGGCGGCGATACCTAACAAAGTATCGCCGCCTGCGTGCTTATATGCGGTTATTGAATCTCTCTTGTCTTTTGCCGGCAAGGGTTGTGGCAATAACCCCGCCGCAGGAAAACAAGCATCAGCGCAAGCCACAGCCACAGATAACTGCTGTCTCCTGTTTCCGGAGCAGTAATTTTATCCAGCTGAGACAGCAATTCGTCAATTGCGTCAATCTTGGATTGACAGATTCTTTCTCGGCATCGGTCAAATGGCCGCCGTACTCCTCCAGAACATCTTCCAGCTCTTTCCTGGCTGCTTCCAGCCTGGATTTGTCTCCCGGCTTCACATTGTCCTTATTGATGGTTTCCGCGCCTTTGCCGGCTTCACCGATAATGCCGGAAACCTTGTCCAGTTCTTCGAGCACACCCTCCAGCTTGGCTTTATTCTTTTTGCTGTTCCGCTTTTTCCGAATCGGTCAGATTGTCACTGCCAATCAGTTTATCGATCTCGTCGATAAGGTCTTTGATGGTATCCCGGTCGCCGGAAGTCGCTTTATCCGGATCAATAGCGCCTGCCTTTTTCTTTTTGTTTCTGCTAGCGCTGTCTGGATTTCTTCGATCCGATTCAGCAGTTCGTCGCACTGATTGAGGATTTCCTGCAAAGCGTCTTTCTCTTCCGGAGTGGCGTTTTCGGTATTCACCGCACGCGCAGCTTTCCTTCACTGCTTCGATTGCATCCTTATCCGTAGATTTTACATTGTCCACAGTCAGTCCATCAATCGAATCGGAAATAGAAGCAATCGGCTTCATGGTAATCCACAACAGTGGTTTCATTTCCGGCCTTGTCCGTTGCCACAATCGTGTAGGCGGCCTCTTTGTTGCCAGCCAGAGTAATCGGGCTGGTCGCAGCTTCGCCATTCAGAGTTACAGACTCGAGGTTCTCATCCTCCACTGTGACAATATGCGTGGTGTAGCAGGTTTCACCGTCCGTCACGCCGCTGGCCTCCGGGGCTGCGGTGTCGAAGATAACGCCGTCAGAACCAAAGTAGGTAATATTACCGGCGTGATCCGTCAGCTTGACATAGTAGACAAACTTTTTCCTCGTCCTCCGCGGTTTCACTGATAGAGGTATACGACGTCCAGCCGGTCAGGGCTTTCACCGCTTCCTCGGTGAGAATGCTCTCGCTGCGGAAATGCTGAATGCTTGCAATTCCGCTGGTTGCGTCTTCAGCGGTGATAACAACATCCACATCCTCATGAAAGAACAGACCGAAGGTTATCGCATTGATAAACTGTTTCACGCTGCTGCTCTGAATGGTGATATTTCCATCCGGATTCGTTGCGTCTTTCTTGACGGTGATGGAATACTCATCGCTGGCGATCCCCGCCTGGCTGGTTGCGCGGAAGGCGTAGGTTGTTTCCGCGGTATCCTCGGAAACTACAACCGGAGCAGTATAGGCGGTCCACTCGCCGTTGCCGACTTTGTACTCGATTCTGGTCGTTCCAAGATTTTCGGTCGTGCTGGCTGCGCTCAGCGTGATATCTTTCTGAGACCAGCCGCCCTCTGTGTAATCGCCGGAATCAATCGTGAGCGCCGGTTTCTGCGTGTCAATGTTTTCATAGGTGATGGTCTGCGTTGCCGTAGCGCCCGCACCGTTTGTCACCTTGAAAATATAGGTACCGTTCGCCGTTACTGTATAGGTGGTTCCGGTTACTGCCGCCCATTCGCCTTCATCCCTGGAAACCGCCACCCCGGCGACGCCGGAAATACCGCCGTTGGCCGTAATGGTGACAGTATCGCTCTGTGCAACAGTGTGGTTATCACCGGATAGGCCGATAGTCGGCGTCCCCTTGTCAATCTTCACAACCGTTGCATTACTTGTGCCGCTCTGCTTATTCACTCCGGACACAGCTCTGAAAATATAACTGACGCCATCGGTGGATTCGGAAACGGTGAGTTTCGCTTCGGTCACATTGGCAGGACTTTCGGCGGTCGCGTCAGTCTTTGCCGTTGCCGTCATATCCGTCCAGGTCTGGCCGTTATCCGTGGAGTACTGGTATTTTACAATGCCGCTGATTGCTGTGGAGCCGGAAACTGTGAAGGTCACATCATCTGTTGTCCACTCGCCGCTGGTATAGCTGGTCGTCACAGTCGGCGTGCCGGGATTTGATTTATCAATGGCGAAATATTCGTAAGCTTTTGCTTCGATTCATTCCCGTCATTATCAACTGCTTTGACGCCATGGATATTTCCGATGAACGCAGCGGCCGTCGAGAAGGCAGCGGAACCGTTTTCAGCAGCGATGGTCTGTTCTTCCCCGCTGCCAAGCCGGTACTTGAACGCTTTCACGCCGCTGCCGCGTCGGACGCCGTGAATTCAACGGTAACCGTGTCATCAAAGAACAGGCCGAATGTGATGGTATTCAGAAATTCCTTAAAGCTGTCCCTGCCGTAGCTGACTGTGACAATTTCCGGTGCGGTAATGTCGCAACGCCAGCCACCGTCACTTCGGTTGGGCCTGTAATGTTGAGAATCGTATAGGTACCGTCTGCTGCCAGGTTCACTGCTCCGCTGTTGACCAAGACCTCGAAATCGTCGGTTTGGCTGTAGCCCGCGGCAACCGTCAGCTTGAAAGTATAGCTGCCGTTATGGTTTACAGGGCTGGAGCTGTCCACTGCAGCGAGCGTATACCCACTGCCACTGACCAAAGTAACCGCATAAGTGTTGACGGTGTATATTGCGTTAACCGTGATGTTTTCCCGGATTTCTGTCAGCTGAGCCAGCGTTTTATTCAACTCGGCTCAACTTGATCATAGCCGTCCTTGTGAGGAATGGCGGGCAACTGAGCAATGCTGCCGTTCCAGCTCACCTGTTTGGTTTCATGCTCGGCGCCGTCCACCACAAAAGTTACATCGAGCTTTCTTCCCGCGGCGATCACAACCGCAGCAGAATCAGGAGAAGCATTGTAGTTAGCATTTCCCGCATAGCGGACATAATAGGTGCCATCCTCCAGATTCTCCACCGTAGCGGCGTAATCGGGTGTAGTCCGTTTCTCCGTCTTTCCGGTATTCCATGGTGTTGTTTACGCCTGTGAGAGTGCCATCCTCTTTGCCGTCAATGGTTTCATTGGTCTTGCCGATGCCGCTGGGCGCGCTCTCGGCTGCCTGCAGTGATGCTGAATGTGGCAGCAGCAGTGACGTCTCCACAGAAATGCTTGCGGTGGCGTCTCCCACTCCATTGTTATTTACATAGAAATGGTCAGCGTTCCGCCCTCCCAGCCGGCAGAGTAGGCAACGCTTGCCGTTTGAACCGGACTTCCCGCGTACACTGCGTTTGTCGCAGTAATGGTTGCGGTTGCATTGTGGCTGCAATACGCTGGGTTTCTGTGAGGACATTTTCTTCTGCCGCGTAGCTGAGAGTATGTCCGTCGTTCACCGTTATCTTATAGGTTACGGCGTTGCCCGCCTGATCGGTGACAACAACGGTCTGCTCGCCCTCTGCCGGAGAAGCGGTATATTTACCCTCCGCAGCGAAAAAATCACAGTTCCGTTAATCGTCACCTGTTTGAGGGTTTCTTCCGTAACTGTAAAGCTCTGCGCTCCCCAATAGGTTTCCCCGTTTACGATACCGGAAATCACCGGGACAATACTATCCAGTACCAAACCTTCGGTGTTGATATATGCCATTGCCGATATTGTCTACCAGCTTCGCATAGATCACGTATTTGTTGTTTGGCGCAATATCAAGCCGGACGTGTATTCGGCCCAGCCTTCAAAAGCTTTCAGTTCCGCTTCGGTCTTTTGCGCCATCGGCAAGGTAATAATAGATTTTATCGACCCCGCTGCCGGGGTCCGCTGCCGTAACCTCCACGCTCTGGGTATCCTTGAAGAAATAGCCGAAAGTGATTGAATTGAGGAATTTATCCCATTCGTTTTCCCCCAATTGTTATTTTTTCCGGTCGGCGCGGTGGTATCGGCAACGCCGCCCACCGTCACCGCGGTATCTGCGGTGATGTTAGAAATGGTATAGGTTCCGTTATTTTTCCAACGTCACTTCCGTTCCATTTACCCTTACAGCAAAACTGTCTGTTTTGCTGTAGCCATCCGCAAGTGCAAACTGGAAGGTATAGCTGCCGCCGTGCGTGACCGGGCTTGCACTGCCAGTCGCTGCCGTCAACGTAACCCGTCTGCGTTGCGGGCAGCGTAACGGTATATTCTTTCGACGCCAAGACAAGATTTCCTCCCAGCGCCTGCAGTTTTTTACCATCCAGCTTGATCAGGGTGAATTTCGCCGTGTTCGCAGAATTCATCACAACGACTTCACCATCAGCGGGGTTGGTTTTCATAAGAGATCGTAAGCGCGGCTCCTGCATAACCTTTGGCGTCAATGCAGCCTGCACCCAGCGACCTTACCGAGGCAAACCCTTCACCGTGGTTGATCGCCGTGTTGCCGCAGAGATAAATTGTGCCTGCAGCCCGAGTGGCAACGCCGTTATTGCCGAGGCTGTCTACCGTACCGCCATAGAGATATACTTTTGACTGGACATTGCCTCACGGCGGCAACACCGTCATTCTTTACTGTGCCGCCATAGAGATAAAAATGCACAGTTCTCGCACACCCCAGCATTCTCATCGCTATCAGTTACCGTGTTGCGTCCTGAACTTCCGATTACCGTACCGCTATACAGCTTAACAGTGGCATTGGCAACGTTTTTAAAGTAAATCGTGTTCTTTTGCGAGTCGCTGGGCACGCTGATCGTGCCTTGTTGCAGCGCATCGGCGCAGTCGCAGATGCTCAGCGTGGAATCATCTCCGGGCAGGAACTGGCCGATGCTGCCAAACTCAATATTGTGCCCGTTCAAGCAGAGGTTGACTGTTCCCGTCGTGGTGACTGCTTGTTCCAGCGCAATATCCTTTGACAGGTAATAATTGCCTTCTGACAAAGCAGTTGTACTGCCGTCCCACGACTGATAGAAAATATCCTCGTGGCTTTCGCCGGTATGGTCGCCACTGACCGTCGCGCCGCCGCGGACACAGTGGGTATGGGGCCTTGTACTCAGCTGCACCTTTTACCGGCGTTATAGACGACGTAGTAATCCGAATTATCGCTGAAAAATATTTGCTGTAGTTCGCCGCGGCATATACATCCGTAACGTCCACGTTTACCCCGGCCGCGGGGGTTTTTTCTTCGACACGCCCAGGGATGCGCCTTCTGTCATCGGGCCGTCAATGGTGATCATAAGCGGCTCATTTAAATGGCTTTTGCTGATATAGATATTGCTCGTTTTGCCCTTCAGTGTGTTGTCCTTCACCACCGGATTTCCCGAGACCTAAAGGACTGTCCTTCATAGTAGTAGATCCGCCGGCGCTGCTGCTTATAGTCGACGCGTTGCCTCAGATCTCACCGCCGGACAGGGTCAGGTTTCCACTGTTGAGGTAGATACCGCCAAGTAGTGTATTGCCCGTGATGCTGCCACCGGATATATTGATCTCATTCTTGGTATGGTTAATTGAATACACACCGCTGCCAGAATTGGCTGCGATGGCACCGCCGGAGAGGTTGAAGATACTGTTCGCACTGCTTGAGCTGCCTTGATTTAAATAAACACCGCCGCCAGCACTTGTCGCCGCCACATTATCCGGAGACGCTTCCGCCGTACATATTGAACGTACCGCCCAGGACAGCTACGCCGCCCGCCGCGCCATCGGTCCAGTACTGCGTGTTACCCACGATGCTTCCGCCATACAGGTTGAATCTGCCTGCGGAAATGCCTACGCCGCCGCCGTATGTTGCAGCGCGATTCCCGGCGATGTTGCCGGAATAGAAATTAACCACGGCGTTCGTATTGCCCACGTTGAGCGCGCCGCCGGCTCTGCCGGTGCCTCCTGCAACGTTAGCCGTTTCGTAGCCGCCCGTGATCACGCCGCCGGTGAGATTATACTCCTTTTCTCCGCTATAGGAACCATCCTGTCCCAATGCCACAGTCCGTCGTCATCGAGATACCCTTTATGACAACGTCGGTGCAGTCACAGATGTTCAGACCATAGCTGCTGTCCTTTATGAGCTTAAACGTGGCAAGATCGAGCACATGGCCGTTGAGGCAGAGATTGGAATCTGTGCCCAGGCTGTCGATGGTAAGGTCGCCCGTGAGGGTAACATCCTCTTCAGATAGTAATTGCCAACCGGCAGTGTGCCGCTGGTGATCGTCAGGGGCTGATATGTCACACTCTCGTTGTCCCGTATGGTCGCTCATCGTGTCGCCGCAGATGCAGTGCGTATGAATGAGAGGCGCTATTTTTACATATTTTTGATTCTCATACGTAATATCATTTGCGTTCGCCGCATCGTCGCCCGCACTGACGCCCATTCCACTGGCAATGCTGATAGTTCCCTGTGTACACTGAAACGCTGCACTATTACCAAATGCTTCCACTGTTCCGCCTTCGATCACAAGCTTATCCCAAGTGCAGATACCCGTATTGATTCCGACAGAATTGACCGTTCCGCCCGTAATTATTACAATCTTTCCATAAATACCGTCCTCGCTGTCAGCCTGCACGTTTATGGTTCCGCCATTGATAGTGAGCGTACCAGCGCCGCAGTAAATTCCACAAGTGGAACCACTTGCATTGATTGTGCAATTACCTCCGATTGTTAAACTCTTGTTTCCATCATAGATACCGTGCGTTGCGCCGTCGGCGTTCAACGTGCCGTCGCCCTTTATTTCCAGAGCACCCAGCCCCTGAACCGCATACACATTTTGGTTTTTTATGGTGTTTTCACCTTCAAGTACCAGTTCAGTTCCGTCCGGCATAAACAAGGCCGCCTGTGTCTGGCCAGAATCTGTCGCATAAAAAAAGCTATTGAGCGTTAATGTATTGCCGTTTCCTGTCCATTTATCCGTCTGCTCTGTATACTCAGCTCCAGGTTTGATTTCATAATTTTCCATATCAATGTCAGCATAATGCAATTTGCTGTCGGCAGGATCATAGTAAAGCGCTTCGGGATCGTTGGAAACAAGCTTTATATATTTATAAGTATTGGAATCCGGAAAAGCGGGAATTTCTTCCGCGTCCGCCTCCGAGTTTCCCGCCAAAATCGTATGATTTATATGAGAGGTAATTTCTTTAATCGCCCGTCCTTCGGTATCGCTTTTTCCAACAGCAACCGCATTGCCGCTGATAGAGAAGTTGTCCGGAGTTAGATCCGATCCGCCTGCACCACCCTGTAATCCATAGCCAGTAGTGCTGATGCCCGTGACATCGGCATTTCCGGATATGGCTAAATACTGTTCTCCGTATATGCCTGCGCCGGGACCTTCCGCAATAACTGTTCCGCCGCTGATATCAATCCCACCGTCAGTTATAGCACAGATGCCGTTATTCATTCCGGTGGCGGTGGAAGTAATTTTACCGCCGGCAATCGTCAAATTACCGGCAACATAAATACCATCAGAATAGGCGTTGATAACCAATGCTCCGCTTCCTCGGATGGTAAGATTATGATAAAGGAAAACACCACGTGCATTTTCCCCATCACCCGTAACGGTAATGCTGTTTTCTCCCTCCAGCACGATTGTCAGATCTCCGTCGGCTGTAATAGCGCCGGTATAACTGGTGCTTTCCTTTGTAATGCTTACCCGTTCAATGTAAGAATACCGCTTGTTGCATCAAAGTACGCCGAGCAGCCGTCCACACCCAATGTCCCGCCGGCAGAAGCCGTGCCGTTCACCAAATATGGACGATCAGCGCTCAGCGTTGCATCGCCGACTATAACCGACGTGGCGGTTTCGCCTGCTGCAAGCGCTACGATCCCCATGCTGGGGACGATACCAATCAGCAGACAGCATATAAGCATGAGAGCCAGTATTCTGTGCTGTCCTGCCCGTAAAAACGTTTTCAAACTCCGCATTCTTTGTTTTCCTCCTGGTCGTAATGGATGGTTTGTGTTCCTGCCGGTGTTATTTGCGAGTGTTCGACTTCCTGTTATTTGTGCTTTTAACTAGATTCTTCCTTATAGTGATGGCCGCCAGCCACACACAGGCTATTAAGGACAACCAGAACAGTATTGCAAACACAGTGGCAATCGCAATACTCTTCTCGCGGGGAAAAAGCAGAATCATCACCACCGAAAGAGTCAGCATCCCGGCTGAAAGCAAGACCTTCCATTTTTCAACACATTTTCGCCTCCTTATTTTCAGCAGGCAGGGGTTGTGTATTGCTTATAAAATAAGCAATACAAGGGATATCCCTTGTCGAAATTTCTTTTTCGTTTGCAATAGGCCGTTTTATCAGCTTTATTATATCACCTGTACGATAAAAATCTACAAAAAACACTTCAAATTCTTCTTTTTCATCACACCAGATGGACAAAGTCAATGAAATATTACCCTCTTTCAGCATTGCACTTTTGAATTCATGCGTTCAACATATCAATTTTCAAAAACGGATGTGATAATTTCACCGTCAACGCAATCAAACTGAACCGGATCGGAATAAGCGGTGTTTCCCATGGCGTCTGTCATTTCAAACACCATCCGGTAGGTTCCGTTAAACAACGGTATTTCCGAAAATGCCGTATTCTCGGTTGCAGTGAACGTGTCGGCCTGATAGCTTTCAAAGTCATCTTCTCCGCTGTAAGTAGCAAGCTGCCACAGCGTGGTGATTTCATCCCCGACAGACAGAACCCGCAGCTCCTTATCCGCCATACCGTTGTCGTCAATCCCCTGCCATGCGCCGAGAACCGACCATTGTTCCGTAGAAAAATCATAAGCAATCTGCAAATTGTATTCTTCCTTGTTCAAAAAGAACCGGCACCGAATAGAGATTATAGTCCTCTCCCTCGTAATTCAGTTCCATATAGACCAGATGACCGTCCAGCGCGCCCCAGACGCCGCGGAAATTGTCCTGGAAAATACCGTTCTCCCAGTCAGCCGTTATATCATTGTCGCTGCCCAGGAGCATCATCGTATCGTTTTCTTCGTCCACATAGAAAAGCTGAAAACAGATGCCCGCAAGAATGTTCTGCGCCTCCCCGCCAAGCGTCATGACTGCCGTTCCGTCATCGGTTACATCCAGCGGTGTGCCGTCCCAGTCCACAGTTGTCAGATTCTGAACCTCGGGAGGCTCTTCAACATTCAAGTCAGCAACATACTGCATACCCTCATCGTCCAGTTTTCCGGTCAGACCGTATTCATAGTAATACTTTGAAAGCTTTGCCCGTTCCGAGATTTGCATACCCGCTGTATATATCCATATCGCCGTCATAGGAGTAGTAGCAGGACAGCCCCTGCGCCTGCGCACGGTACTTGCCGTTTACTTTATAAAGGACACAATCGGACAGCGCAGAGGCAACCTTTTGAGAAGATGACAGGGACGATTGTCTGGCCAAATCACCAAGATCCACCATGTTAGAAAAATCCCTGTTCTTTGGTGTTCCCGCCATAGTTTTCACTGGCACTAGCTGCCCGTGCAAAATAGGAAAAAGAAAGATGGATCTTCGCAGGCAGCAGCAAGGCATTCCCTGCCAAGCGCCTCATATGCTTCCAGAAGCGGCTTGATTTTTGAAAGATCCGTAACCGAAAGGGTGGTATTATCCTGCGTTCCAGCCACCTCACAACCAGCATAATAGGTATCGCAGATAATTTTCCCCAGTTCCACGCCGTCCATATCCGGGTTTTCCGCAAGAGCCTTTACCCAATGAGAATAATACCAGCCGTTTGCCGGCTCTGTTTCCTCGGAGGCAACAAGGTAGCTGCTGATATCAGAAAACGTTGCAGCAACGTCCACAGTCGCCATAAGGCAGGTGTCAAACCCAATCAGTTCCACCGGCGGATTCTCTGATGATAAATCCCATACGCTTCCAAACGCTTCATGAAGTTCGCTGAGGTTCAGGGAATCTCCGCCGTAAAGCTCATCAAAGGCTGCCCCGGCAACGGATCCGCCTCCGTGATTCCAAAACACCACTGCAGTTTTCTCAGCAGGGTAATTTTCCTTTGCATAGGAGAGAAAATCAGCCAGCGTCTGTGCTTCGCCCATATTGGCGGACGGCTGTTCATCTACCAGCTCCATCTCATCCCCTGCATAGACAAACCGCTGTAACTTTTCTGCGTCTACAAAATCGTTATTCCATTGCGCTGAGCCGCCGGTTTGAATCACGACTTTCACATTTTCAGGAAGCGTGACCTCCATGAGCTCCTGCAAGTCGTCGCTGGCAAAGCCGCCGCCTGATTCCAGATCACTGCCGCATAGATACCAGTAAATCGCCCAATCGTATTTTTCAGCAATTTCTACATCCGAGCACCCGGAAATTGCTGTCAGCATCAATGCAGCCATTAGAAAAGAAAGTATTTTTTTTTCATAATGCTTCCTCCCATTTTCAGCCACCGAAATAGGAGGCGATGGAGAACCAGGTCGGCATCGGAATGGTCAGCATATAGATCGTCGCAATCAGCATCCCGACAAGGCTGATACAAACCACTACGGTCTTATTGGCGCTGCTCTTAAATGAACCGGCAATACCAAGCAGGAACAGGACAATGGAATATATGACCGTTACCAGTCCGTATGCATCTCCATGTTCGTTATCCGCCTGTCCTTCTTCCAGAACGGCCTGCGCCTCGTCTAAAACAGCCTGCGCATCCGCAAAATAACTATCGGTGAAGCCCTCCATTTCAAACGGAGAGGCATATTCTTCCTGTTTATCCGCCCAGTCAATCGCTTTAGACAGTTCTTCGCTGACGCTGTCGTTATAGATTTGATTGAGCTTCCATTCGCAGCGCTCCATTTCAGCGGTATCTTTTTTTCTTCGGCGAAGTTGTATTCGATCCGAAGCTCGCTGATCGTATTCCAGAGAGACATATCCTCTGTCAATTCCTGCGCTGCTTGATTCCAACGTGAATTGCCGTCTGCGGCCATATTGTTGCTCTTTGTATAGTTGGTTGCCTGATTCCCGCCGTGCAGGGAGCCGATCCAAGTAGCCCAGGCAGTTAAAAGTGCGGTCACGCCTAACAGGACAACCACAATAATCTCCAGTATTTCATCACGGCTTTTTCGCTCTTCACTTTCTCTGCCATTTCATTTTCCTCCGATCATTGTGTTTATACATTCAATTTCTACGAATGTTCTGAAAAGCAATGCAAGCGGCAGGCGTTGCCATTGCCTGCCGCCTGCAACGATATACATTAACCTTCGGGATCCGTATTGGCAGCTTTCATAGCATTCAAAAGCTTTCGCCGTTTTTGATCTGAGTCTCCAGCAAAGCAATTACTGCATCTGCTTTTTCCTCATCATAGAAATCCTTGCTTTCGTCATAGGACTTCCGCATATCTTCGGCTGTCTTTCGGACATTTTCCATTGTTTGTGTGACTTCATCCATGCCCTCCTGGCCTTCCATCACGGCCGCAAGCTTATCATACTCCGTCTCACAGTCCGCCATGATTGATTTAAACTGTGTCATCAATTCGTCCAGCTTCTCAGACTGTTCTTCAGTCGGGCCTCCGCAGGCGGCAAGTCCAAACATCATGGAAAAGCGACAACAGCGCCGTCAATACAATACTCAATACTTTTTTTCATTTCAAAAAATCTCCTTTATGTTTTGTTTAACAATTGTTTATTTGCCCCAGGCGCTGCCGTCTTTGTCGGGGAATTTGCCTGTGCAAACCTTAATCAGATCAACCAGCCAGCCAGCCGATACCGAAGCAACCGCCTGTAAGCAGCCACAGAACGCCGGTGCCGGTCTTGCCGGTCATAAACGATGTACGCCAAGTCAGCCCAAAAGAATGTGATAAGAATCGCCGCTGTTTTGCTCATTACAATTTCCTCCCTAAATTGACCGTTGTGCTACTCTGCTACATTGTTGTTCCCTGATTCGTCAGCGGGTCGGAATCGCATCAGAATAGCCGGCAGACGATTCAATGGCTTTTTCAGAAGACAATTATAGCATTTAACCGCTTCTCGATATATCTTTTGATTTGTTTCAACATCTTATCGGCAACCTTGCTGTCCGGACCGTTCCGAACCTGGTGGACGCTTGTTGGTGCATCAATAGCTGCTCTTTAAGCCATTCAGTGTCCGTCGCTTTTCAGAGAGATTTTTTATATGCAGTGACAAGCCAAATGGTTACAAATCCAACAAGGCATCCTCCTACTATTAACCAGGCAATCACAGTTCCACCTCCTTGTATACACTAACGGCCCATTACTTTTTTACCGATTTAACTATAGCGAAAAAAGAGGTCGCGGACGTTTTTGTCTGAACGGTTGTTATTTTGCCCTAAACGGTCAATGCAGCTAATTGATAATAAGGTCAAAATATGGTATGATAGCATAGAAAAATTGTTTGTATATGAGGAGGTGACTGGCATAAAAAATTGCTGTTTGCGATGACGAGCCGCAAGTCCTGCTCAGTGTGTTGTCTCAACTGGCATCCTATCAGGAACAGCGGAAGGCAGAACTTTCCAGCCAGATCTTTGAAAATGCTATAGATTTGCTCCAGTCAATGGAACACGAAAACTATGATCTTCTGTTGTTGGATGTGCAGATGCCGGGACTCAACGGCATTGAGGCCGCCCGCGAAATTCGTCAGAAGAATGAGCAGATTAAGATTGTATTTCTGACATCTTCTCCGGAATACGCCGTGGAAAGCTACAGCGTACAGGCCACCAACTATTTATTAAAGCCGGCTACAAAGGATCGCTTATTTCCCATTCTGGATCAAATTTTCGATTTGCTGCGAAAGCCGGAGGCGGCGCTTACCGTTCAAAACAGGGGAAGTGTGTTTCGTCTGCCCTACGGGAAAATAGAATACATGGAAGTGATATCGAAGACGATTTATTTTCATTTAGCAGACGGTAGTATCAAGACAAACACATGGCAGCCTTTCTGCCTATGAATCGATCCTGCTATCACATCCCGGTTTCTGCAAGGTTCACCGTTCCTATTTAGTGAATCTGAGTTGGGTAACTGAAGTGCGGCAGGGTGCATTGCTGACCGTCTCCGGCAAATATGTACCTATCGCCCGTTCTCTACCAGCAGGTTCGAACGGCCTACACGGAGTTTTTGTTTGAAGACTCGAATATGGCAGTAGGAAGCGGAGGAGCAAAATCATGCAACAATTAGAAATCTTATGTTATGGTTTGATTTTTGCTATTCGGCATCGCCGTGTCTGTCCGTTTCTCCGGAGCGGAACAAAGCAGAAAGAACATCCTCGGCACAATCGGTATTTTTGTCTTTACATTATTTGCCCAGATCATATGCCGTCAGCTGGTCGGGCTGGAAAATACCAAGGAGCTATATCCTCTTATCGTTCATTTACCGCTGATCATCTTTTTGGTCGTATTCCTAAAACGCACATGGCTGGTAGCGGTATCAAGCGTATTTTCCGCCTATTTGTGCTGCCAGATTCCGAAGTGGTTTGCTTCAACAGGGAAGTAATCTTTCAGACAAGAAGCGTTTTCTTCATCATTTATATACCCACAATGGTTCTTACCTTTTTCTTTTTGAAAAATATGTTGCTACACCGGCAGGCAGGATGATGAACCAGTCGAAGAAATCCTGTTTGCTGTTTGGAGCCGTCCCGTTTTTTATTATATTTTCGATTATGTCTCCACTATCTACACCGATTGGCTGTATAGCGGATCAAAATAGCAGTGCAGTTTATTCCTTCTGTAGTTTCCATATTCTATTTTATATTTATCCTCATCTATGATACGGAAGAACAAAAGGAGAGGTTGGCGCAGCAGGAACGCGATTTAATGGCAACACAACTTAAAGAGGCAAAAACGGAATTCGATACGCTTCGCCGGATGCAGGAGCAAACCCGTCAGTACCGGCATGATATGCGGCATCATTTTCTGCTGATTAAAGGTCTTGCAGCGCAAGGTGAGATGACAAAAATCGTTGACTATCTGCAAAATGCTGAATCTGATCTTGATGCATTCACTCCAACACGATGCTGTGAAAATGAAACTGTTAATCTGCTGTTGTCTTATTTTGAAGCCACAGCGAAACAAATGGGTGTTGCCCTTTCGGTGGAAGCCCAAGTACCGGGAAATATATCTATCAGTGATACGGAGTTATGTTCCCTGATCTCTAATAGTTTGGAAAACGCAATCGCCGCTGCCGTAATGATCTCTACCCCTGAAAAAAGAACGGTGTCAGTGCATATTGCGGTACATAAGGGAAAGCTGCTCCTTTCGATAGAAAATCCCTATACAGGAAATATTGTTTTCCAAAATGGTTTTCCTCAAGCCAATCGGGAGGGGCACGGTTACGGCACTCGAAATATTTCTACCATCGCCGAGATGCACGGCGGTCAGGCATTGTTTTCTGCAAATGATGGCATATTTTCGCTGAAGGTTATGGTTCCTCTGAAACAGGATAAATAAAAACATAAGGAAAGGCGAACCTGTTCATCCGGTTCGCCTTTTTTCTGTTCCTATTCGGTTGCTTTTGATTCCATGCCCAACGGCGTCGTGCTTTTTATGCAAGGCCGGTTTTTCACTGTGGTTCTGCGGCTGGAATTTGCCCTGGATTACAGGTTGTTTCCGGGCAAGGCTCAACACCATTTTTCAGGGCATTGAAATTTTAGTTTTGCATTTTTAAAATTGTCAATAAAATACCTGTTTATTGACGAAAATGCAGGATTTGCAAGGCTTTTTTTCGGCGTAAAAAGACCCTGCAAGATTGGCTCTTGCAAGGTCAATTTTTGTTATGATTTTACAAATGGGTTTTACCCCAAATCACAGGTTGTCACCGGGCAATCCCTTTAGCCTAAAATTCTCGCCCGTCAAATCCCCAATAATTGAGCCTTTATTTATCAATAAAATCCCCATTTTATCGACAAAACAGCGTTCCCGGCTCTTGTAAGGGCAAAAAATAAGACCCTATACTATGGGAACCATAGTACAAGGTCTGTATTTTTAGGGTAAGTTTTTCAGGCTATTTTGCGGTGCCTTATAACACAGGTGAAAACACGCTTATTTGTTTTTGATAACGGCCTGCGCCGCCGCCAGGCGCGCGATGGGCACGCGGAACGGCGAGCAGGACCCATAGTCGAGGCCGGCTCTGTAGCAGAATTCCACAGAGGTCGGGTCGCCGCCGTGTTCGCCGCAGATGCCGAGCTTGAGTCCGGGGCTTGGTCTTGCGGCCCAGCTCCACTGCCATCTCAATCAGCCGGCCGACGCCCTCCTGGTCAACGCGCGCGAACGGGTCGTTCTCAAAGATCTTCTTCGCATAGTAGTCCTCCAGGAACTTGCCGGCGTCGTCGCGGGAGAAGCCGAAGGTCATCTGGGTCAGGTCGTTTGTGCCGAAAGAGAAGAAGTCGGCTTCGGCCGCGATCTTGTCCGCGGTGACGCAGGCGCGGGGCACTTCGATCATGGTGCCGACCTTATAGTCGAGCTTGACGCCCGCTTCGGCGATGATCGCGTCCGCCGTGGCGGTGACGACGCTCTTGACATACTTGAGCTCCTTTGACGTCGCCCACGAGCGGGATCATGATCTCGGGGGTGACGTTCATGCCCTCCCTGTTCACATTGATCGCAGCCTCGATGACGGCGCGCGTCTGCATTTCGGCGATCTCGGGATAGGTGACGGCCAGGCGGCAGCCGCGGTGCCCCATCATCGGGTTGAACTCGTGCAGGGAGTTGACGGTGGCTTTCAGGTCGTCAAAGGTGATGCCCATCTCGGCGGCGAGGCGGATCTCGTCGTCCTCATGGGGCAAAAATTCGTGCAGGGGCGGGTCCAGATAGCGGATGGTGACGGAATAGCCTTTCATGGCCTTGAAAATGCCCTCAAAGTCGCCGCGCTGCATGGGCAGCAGCTTGGCAGCGCGCGCTTGCGCTGCTCGACCGTCTTGGCGACGATCATCTCACGGATGGCCGCAATGCGGTCGGCCTCAAAGAACATGTGCTCCGTGCGGCACAGGCCGATGCCCTCGGCGCCGAAAGCGTACGCCTGGGCGGCGTCCTTCGGGGTGTCTGCGTTGGTGCGGACTTTCAGGGTGCGGATTTCGTCCGCCCAGCCCATGAACATATCCGAATACCTTCGAGGTGGCCGCGGCCACCATGGGCAGCGCCTCGAGGTAGATATTGCCGGTCGAGCCGTCGATGGAGACGAAGTCGCCCTCCTTCACGGTTTTTCCGCCGAGCACGAAGAACTTCTCCTCCTCATGCATGTCGATCTCGCCGCAGCCGGCCACACAGCAGGTGCCCATGCCGCGGGCGACGACTACGCCGCGTGCGAGGTCATGCCGCCGCGCACGGTCAGGATGCCCTGGGCGGCGGCCATGCCCTCGATGTCCTCCGGGAGGTTTCGAGGCGGACAAGCAGTACCTTTTCGCCGGCGTCAGCATGCGCCTTGTCCGCTTCCTCCGCCGAGAATACACCTGGCCGCAGGCCGCGCCGGGGAAGGCGGGCAGGCCCTTGCCGGCGGCCTTGGCGGCCTTGAGCGCGGCGGCCTCAAACTGCGGGTGCAGCAGGGAATCCAGTTGTTTGGCTCGCTCCACTTTCAGCAGCGCCTCTTCCTTGCGGTCAGCATGCCCTCCTCCACGAGGGCCACGGCGATATTGAGCGCGGCGGCGGTGCGCTTGCCGTTGCGGGTCTGGAGCATATAGAGCTTGCCGCGCTCGATGGTGTATTCCATGTCCTGCATGTCGCGGTAGTGGTTTTCGAGCGTCTCGGCGATGTTCACAAACTGCTCGTACACCTGCGGCATCTTCCTTCATTTTGGTTCGATCGACTGGGGCGTGCGGATGCCGGCCACGACATCCTCGCCCTGCGCGTTCATGAGGAATTCACCCATCAGGCCTTCTTTTCGCCGGTGGACGGGTCACGGGTGAACGCGACGCCGGTGCCGCTGGTCTCCCATGTTGCCAAACACCATGCTCTGGACGTTGACGGCGGTGCCCCACCAGGACGGAATGTCATTCATGCGGCGGTAGGTGATGGCGCGCGCGTTCTCCCAGCTGCGGAAGACGGCCTTGACGGCTTCGATGAGCTGCTCGCGCGGCTCGGGAAGGGGAAGTCGGTCCCCGATTTCTGCTTATATACTCCTTTGAACTGGACGACAAGCTCTTTCATGTCGTCGGCCGTCAGCTCGGTCGAGCTTGACGCCCTTCTGCTCCTTGATTTCGTCGATAATACGCTCAAACGGCTTTTTTGCCGCTCCATGGCGACGTCGGAGAACATCTGGATAAAGCGGCGGTAGCTGTCGTAAGCGAAGCGCTGTTGCCCGTCAGCCGGCGCAAGGCCGACGACAACCTGGTCGTTGAGGCCGAGGTTGAGGATGGTGTCCATCATGCCGGGCATGGACGCACGCGCGCCGCCGCTGCGCACCGAGACGAGCAGGGATTTTCCGCGTCGCCGAACTTCTTGCCGCAGATCTCTTCCATTTTGGCGAGGTATTCGTAAATCTCGTCCTCAATTTCTTCGCGATCTTCTGGCCATCCTCATAATATCTCGTACAGGCCTCGGTCGTAACGGTGAACCCCTGGGGACGGGCATGCCGAGATTCGGTCATCTCCGCAAGGTTGCTGCCCTTGCCGCCCAGCAGCTCGCGCATGGAACCGGAGCCTTCGGAAAACAAGTACACATATTTTTGCCCATTGTTTTTTTCCTCCTGTTATTTGATATTTAAAACCGGCGGCGCAGCGGGAATGCGCGGGCTGCACGGCCGAGTTTTCAACTGATGCAAACATAAAAAAATATCTTTGCTATATGACGTTATTATAACACAATGGTTTTTATTGACAAGCAGATTTTTGCCATGTAAATATGACAAGCCTGAAAATTTATTGTATTTTATCCGACAAAAAAGCGCAAAAAATGGAAAAGTCAGGAAAACAATTTTCCGCAACCCATTTTGCATGCTGTAAAACAAAAACACAGTCCTTGGTATGCGCGCTTATAAAGCCCGTTCTCCGCGTATTTTGCCGGATTTTTTCACGCAATTATTCCCGTTTTGCCCTTGCAAAAGGCCGGAAATAAGCGATAATAGAAACAGATCAAAACGGAGGGGCCGGACCATTGCAGTATACGGACATGGCAGACTTTCCGAACGCGCGCAGCCGCATCGGCGGAAATACTCCACAAGGCCGAGGATGCGGCGGTTTTGTCGTAAATTTATAAACAAACAGGATATACCAAGGAGGAGCAGAACGCTATGATCACACATGGCAAAAACATCAAAATTTTCGCCGCGAACGCTTCCGTCGCGCTCGCCTCGCAGATTTCCGACGCGCTGGGGCTCCCGCTCGGCAAGAGCGAGGTAAAGAACTTTTCCGACGGCGAAATCTACGTTTCCATCAATGAAACCGTGCGCGGCAGCGACGTGTTCGTCGTCCAGTCCACCTGTCACCCCGTCAACAACCACATTATGGAGCTGCTCATCATGATCGACGCGTTCAAGCGCGCCTCCGCCGGCAGGATTACGGCTGTAATCCCCTATTTCGGCTACGCCCGCCAGGACCGCAAGGCCAAGTCGCGCGACCCCATCTCGGCCAAGCTCGTCGCCGACCTGATCGCCACCGCCGGAGCCGACCGCGTTCTGACAATGGACCTGCACGCGCCGCAGATTCAGGGCTTTTTCAACATCCCGGTCGACCATCTGCTCGGCGTGCCCCTGCTCGTCCCCTTATTTCGCCAACCGCTACCGCGCCAAGGAGTCGCGGGAAAACCTCGTCATCGTCTCGCCGGACCTGGGCTCCGTCACCCGCGCGCGCAACTTCGCCCAGAAGCTGGACGTGCCCATCGCCATTGTGGATAAGCGCCGCCAGCGCGCCAACAGCAGCGAGGTGATGAACATCATCGGCGACGTGCGCGACAAGGGAGCTGATTATCGTCGACGACATGATCGACACGGGCGGGTCCCTCGTCGGCGCCGCAAAGGCGCTCAAGGAGATCGGCGGCGCGCGCTCCATCCGCGCCTGCGCCACCCACGGCGTGCTTTCCGGCTCCGCCATCCAGAGGATTCAGGAAAGCTACATAGAGGAAGTTATCCTGCTCGACACCATCCCCTGGCCCCGGAAAAGAAAATTGACAAAATCACATGCCTCAACACGGCGGAGGTGTTTGCCGAAGCCATAGAGCGCATCTATGAAGACCTGCCCATCTCCTCACTCTTTAACTAAGGTGGTTCTATGAAGTTCAACAAGCTTTTTCAGCGAGAAAAGCCCGCTATCGACTATGTGATCGTCGGCCTCGGCAATGTGGGCGACAAGTACCGGAACAACCGCCACAACGCGGGTTTTATGGCCATTGACCATATCCTGGACGAGCTGAGCATCCTGTTCGGCCGGGTCAAGTGGAACGGCCAGATCTTCGACGGCAAAATCGGGGACGCGCGCGTTCTGTTCGTCAAGCCGCACACCACATGAACCGCAGCGGGGAATGTGTGTTCCGCATCGCAAAATTCTACAACATTCCCCCGAACGGCTGATTATAATATATGACGACGTCGAGCTGCCGCCGGGCGAGCTGCGCATACGCAAAAAAGGACCGACGGCGGGCACAACGGCATCAAGAGCGTCATTCAGTTCATGGCCTCCTACGACATTCCGCGCATCCGGATCGGCATCGGCAAGGGCAAGGCCGCGGACGCGGACGAGTTCGACCTGGGCGACTGGGTGCTGGGCGATTTCAGCAAGGCTGAAAAGGAGGTTCTGGCAGGCCAGTTTGAGCGGGTATTTGAAGCAGTCAAGCTCATTTGCGCCGGAAAGATCGACGAGGCGATGAACCGCTACAACTGAGGCGTTTCCCGGCCCGGACCGGCGCTGCAGGGCAGACGCCGGCGCGGCCCCCGCGCCCCGACGGCAAGGTAAGAGCTATGAAATACGCAAGGCACGCCATCCTGCGCGGCGCCGCGGTGCAGCGGCTGGTGCAGGCGGCAGGCGGGAAAGCTTCCCGCCTACATCTCCGGGCTTACGGAGACCTATAAGCAGGTCCTCTCCGCCGCGTTATGCGATACGCTTTGCAAACGCGGCGTTTTCGTCGTGCCCGACATGGGGGAGGCGCAGCGCTTTTACGACCTGTTCACCATGTTCTACGCGCCGGAGGACATTCTGCTGTTCCCCGCCCGGGAATATATCTTTTACAACTTTGAAAGCATATCCCGCACCCAGGAGCTCGAGCGCATCGCCGCGCTGAGCAGGCTGCGCGCGGGCCGTTACAAGATTGCGCTCGTCCCGGCCGACGCGCTTATGCAGCTTCTCCCGCCGGCCGATTTCATACGGGAGAACACCATGGAGCTCGCGGCGGGCGGGCGCTGTCCGCTCGGCGAGCTGACGGCCTTTCTCGTGCGGGCCGGGTATGCGTTCTCCGAGATCACCGAGAGCCCGGGCCAGTTTTTCGCACCGCGGCGGATTGTCGAGTTCTTTTCGCCCAACTACGCCTATCCCGTGCGTCTGGAGCTGTTCGGAGACGAGATCGACAGCCTGTCCTTTTACGATGCGCAGACACAGCGGAGAGTCGAGCAGGCCGACAGCGTCTCCATTCTCCCCGTGCTCGAAGTGCTCCCCCACTGAGCAGACGCGCGAGATGATCACCGCGCACATCAAAAAGCACATGCGCAAACTGCAGCGGCTGGGCGGCGGCGAACAGGAGGCGGCCGCCTCCTGCAAAAAGCGACCTGGAGCACCTGCAGAACATGCGGTTTCCGGCCATAGACCGGTATCTGCCCCTTTGTCAATCCCGAGCCCTGAGCGTTCTCGACTACGATCCCGGCGCCCTCGTGTTCTGCTTCAACCTCGTCAAGGTAAAGGAGAGCTTTAAGGGGTTCGCCTTTGCTGGAGCAGGACATAGCCGCCCTCGCCGAGCGCGGCCTGCCCGTCTGCAAGGGCGCGTACTTCCACGAAGCCGCAAAGCTGTTCTTGCTGCTCGAACGGCGGGGCCTCATACTGATGGAGGATTTCCTGCGCCAGGAAAACGAGATCCGGTTCCAGTACGTGGACGGGTTCCACATCAAAAGCCTGACCGCGCCCGGCACCGACGCGGCGCTGGCGGAGGAGATCGGCTACTACCACAGCCGCGGCTATACCTGCGCCGTGTTTGCGGGCTCGCCCGCGCGGGGCGACTGGCTGCCGCGCCTGCTGGAGGAGAGCGGAATCGCCGCGGGCCATGCGCGACCGAGCCCGACGAGATCGAGCCGGGCAGCGTCTGTATCCTGAGCACCGGCTTCCCCGGCGGCTTTGAGGACCCCGACGCGAAATTCGCCCTGTTCGGCAGCGGCAGGCTGACTCTCGCCCGCCGGAAAAAGGGCCGGTATGAACGCGGCGAACGGATTACCGGTTTTTCCGACATCAAGCCCGCGACTATATTGTGCACGAGAACTACGGCATCGGGCATATACGAGGGCGTGCACAAGGTGGAGAGCCAGGGCATTACCAAGGACTTTATCAAGATCCGCTACGCGGGCACGGACACCCTGTTTATCCCCTGCGGACAGTTCGATCAGATTTCCAAATACGTCGGCGCTTCGCCCGACGTAAAGGTCAAGCTCAGCAAGCTCGGAACCGGCGAGTGGCCCGCGCCAAGAGCCGCGCGAGCGCCAATGTAAAAGACCTGGCCAAACAGCTGATCGCCCTGTACGCCGAGCGCCAGAAAATCCAGGGCTTCGCCTTTTCTCCGGACAGCGACTGGCAGCGCGAATTTGAAGCCGCGTTTGAATATGAGCAGACCGAGGACCAGCGCATATGCACCGAGGAAATCAAGGCCGATATGGAAAACAGGCGCCCATGGACCGCCTCATCTGCGGCGACGTGGGCTTCGGCAAGACGGAAGTCGCACTGCGTGCGGCTTTCAAATGCATTCTCGACGGCAAGCAGGTGGCCGTGCTCGTGCCCACCACGCTGCTGGCCTGGCAGCACTACAATACGATCCGGCGCAGGTTCGAGGGCTATCCCGTCCGCGCCGAACTGCTCGCGCTTCCGTACGCCCGCGCAGCAGCAGGTTATTCTGCGCAAGCTGCGGCGCGGGAAATCGACATCCTGGTCGGCACGCACCGGATCATTCAAAAGGACATCCAGTTCAAGGACCTGGGCCTGCTGATTGTGGACGAGGAACAGCGCTTCGGCGTATCGCACAAGGAGAACCTGAAAGAGCTGACCAAGACCGTAGACGCTGACGCTGACCGCCACGCCCATACCCCGCACCCTGAACATGGCGCTGGCGGCATACGGGGACATGTCCGTGCTCGAAGAGCCGCCGCTGACCGGCACCCCATCTCCTATAGTGAACTGGAGTACGACGAGGGCATTCTCATGGACGCGCTGCGCCGTGAGGGGCTCGGTCGGGGCGGGCAGTGCTACTACCTGTACAACCGGGTCGAGACGATATACCGCACGGCGGACCGCATCCAGCGCGCCCTGCCGGAGGCGACGGTGGAGGTGGCCCACGGGCAGATGAGCAAAGAGGAGCTCGCCACCATCTGGGACCGCATGATCGAGGGGGAGATCGACGTGCTGGTCTGCACCACCATCATTGAGACGGGCGTGGACGTCGCCAACGCCAACACCCTCGTCATCGAGGACGCGGACCGGCTGGGGCTTGCCCAGCTGCACCAGATCCGCGGGCGCGTGGGGCGCAGCTACAAGCATGCATACGCATACTTCACCTACCGCAAGGGCAAGGCGCTCAGCGAGGACGGACGGCGCAGGCTCGACGCGATCCGGGAATACACCGAGTTCGGCTCCGGCTTCAAGCTGGCCATGCGCGACCTGCAGATACGCGGCGCGGGCAACCTGCTCGGCGCGCAGCAGCACGGGCACATGGAAAGCGTGGGCTATGACATGTACATGCAGCTTCTCCAGCCGCGCCATTGCAGAGGAAAAGGGCGAGCTTGTCAGCCGGCCGAGCGAGTGCACCGTCGACATCAGGGTAAACGCCTATATCCCGGACACGTACATTGAAAAGCGCCTTCCTGCGCGTGGATATCTATAAAAAAATCTCCGGCATTGCGGAGGGGCCGACTGCTCCGATATCATTGACGAACTGTGCGACCGGTTCGGCGAACCGCCCGCAGAGGTGCTGGACCTGATCGACGTCGCCCTCATCCGTGCCCAGTGCTCGGCGGCCGGCGTGGTCGAACTCACGCAGGCGGACAGACTGCTGCAGTTCTACATGGCGGACAACAGCATAGAAAAAATCGCCGCCACCGTCTCCGCTTTCGGCGGGAAGATGTATTACAGCGCGGGCGCCAAGCCCTGCCTATCCTACCGGCACGAGGGCGACCCGGTGCGCACGGCGAAGGCGGTGGCGAAAAGCTGAAAAGAGCTTGCAGACGGCGCAAAGGAGAACGAAACATGACGCACGCCGCATGCGGACGCCCCCTGCAGGGTAGGGACGGCCCTTGTCACCGGCGCGACGCGGGGACTCGGCAAAGGGATCGCCGTCGCCCTGGCAAAAGGCGGGCGCGGCCGTGTATTTTACCGGCCGGACAGTGAACGAATTTGAAGGACTCCCCTGCCCGGCTCGCTGGCGCAGACGGAACAGGCCATACGGGACGCGGGCGGGTTCGGCCGCGCCATCCGGTGCGACCATACGGACGACGCGCAGACGCAAAACGCCGTCGATACCGTCGTCCGCGACCGCGGGCGTATTGACATTCTCGTCAACAACGTCTGGGGCGGCTATGAATATTACAGCGACGGCACGCCGTTCTGGGAAGAGCGCGGATTCTGGGACGCGCCCGCTTCCCGCTACGACAACATGATGGCGGCCGGCGTGCGGGCGCATTACATGACAAGCCGGTTCGCAGTGCCGCACATGCTGGACGCGGGCGGCGCTATTTTTCAACCTGTCCTTCTGGGCGGCGGACGAAACGGACAAAAGGCGTCGCCTACGCGATGGCAAAAGCCGCCACAAACCAGATGACGCGGGCGATGGCCCATGAACTGCGCGGCTACGGGATCTGCGTAATCACGGTTTATCCCGGCCTTGTCCGCACGGAAAGCGTCCTGCGGGCGGCGGCGTACTTTTGACCTTTCCAACTCGGAATCGCCCGAGTTTACCGGCAGGGCCATCTGCGCGCTCGCCTGCGACGAGCGGCGCATGGAGAAAAACCGGAAGCATACAGATCGCGGCGAAGGCGGCGCGGGAATACGGGTTTACGGATATAGACGGCAGACAGCCGGCGCCCCTTTCGCACGGATAGCCCGGCCGGCGGGCGGCAGCCCGGAGCAGAAAAACGGCGCCGAATCCGGATTTACCACGCGGGAATAAAAGCGGCCGCGCTCTCACGAGCGCGGCCGCGGTGTTTTTCTGTTCTCAATACGCCTTGCCCCAGTAGACGAGGTGCTTTGCGGGCTTGCCGCACACGGCGCACACATCGCCCACCGGCTCGCCCTCGAAGGGGATGCACCGGGAAGACACGCCGGCCACGTCTTTCATGGCCTGCTCGCAGGCGGGATCGCCGCACCACATGGCGCGGATAAAGCCGGGCTTCTCATCCGCAATCCGCTTGGCCTGGTCCAGCGTCTGCGCGTCATAGATGCGGGTATCGCGGCGCTGGCGGGCCGTTTCAAACAGGTTTTCCCGGATCTGGCCGAGCAGGCGTTCCGCCGCCGCGGCGAGGTCCGCTTCGCCGACGGTGATTTTCTCGCCCGTGTCGCGGCGCACGAGCACGCACTGGCCGTTTTCAATATCGCGCGGCCCGACTTCAAGGCGCAGGGGCACGCCCTTCATTTCATACTCGGCATATTTCCAGCCCGGGCTCTGGTCGGACGTGTCCGCCTTGGCCCGGATTCCAGCCGCCTGCAGCGTTCCCAGCAGTTCGGCCGCCTTGTCCAGCACGCCCGGCTTGTGCTGGGCGACGGGAATGACGACGACCTGCACCGGCGCGACCGCCGGGGGCAGGATCAGTCCGTTGTCGTCCCCTGTGGGTCATGATGATCGCGCCCATAATGCGGGTGGACATGCCCCATGAGGTCTGGAAGGGGTGCTGCAGGGTGTTCTGCTTGTCGAGATAGGTAATTTCAAACGCGCGGGCGAAGCCGTCGCCGAAGTAGTGGGAGGTGCCGCCCTGCAGGGCCACGCCGTTGTGCATCATGGGCTCGATGGTATAGGTTGCCTCGGCCCCGGCGAACTTCTCGCTGTCGGTCTTGCGGCCCTTGATGACGGGGATGGACAGATAGTTTTCCACAAAGTCCGCATACACGTTGAGCATGCGGATGGTCTCCTCCATCGCCTCCTCGGCCGTGGCGTGCATGGTGTGCCCCTCCTGCCACAAAAACTCGCAGTTGCGCAGGAACGGCCGGGTCGTTTTTCCCAGCGCACAACGCTGCACCACTGGTTGTAGAGCTTGGGCAGGTCGCGCCAGGACTGTATGATATTCTTATAGTGTTCGCAGAACAGCGTCTCCGAAGTAGGCCGCACGCACAGGCGCTCGGCCAGCTTTTTCGCTGCCCCGTGGGTCACCCAGGCGACTTCGGGCGCAAAGCCCTCCACGTGATCTTTTCCCGCTGCAAAAGGGATTCGGGGATGAACATGGGCATGTACACGTTTTCATGCCCCGTCTGCTTGAACTTGCCGTCCAGGATGTGCTGGATATTCTCCCAGATCGCATATCCGTACGGCCGGAAGACCATACAACCCCGGACGCTCGAATAGTCGATCAAATCCGCCTTTTTACAATATCAGTGTACCACTGGGCGAAATCCACGTCCATGGACGTAATCTCACGGACGAGTTTTTCCTTTGCCATACCTGCGCCTCCATTCACGATTGTCCCGTTTCGTTTTATTATACTAAAGAAAGCTGCGCGTTGCAAGCACATTTTATCCGAAGCGCGGCGCAGAGCCGCAGCGGTGGATTCGACGGACAAAACAGTATATTTATTAAATAATTATACTATTAGTATATTAGGCCGGCAAAAAGCGCCGGAGGCGACCCGGCGCATACATGCATTCAATTCCCCGCCCTGCCGTATTCCCCGGCAATGTTTAACCCGCCGAAGCAGGTGGGTATCCTGTCGGGAGGTAATGGCTTCCAACGTCCGGCGACAGGTCGCCGGGAGGCCTGCGCGCTCTCCACAGAACGCGGATTACCTTCAAAGTAGTGTAGGTTTAAATAACCCGGAGTCCTCGAACAGGGCAGGAAAAGCTCAGTTGATGATTTCGTACTCGTCGCTCAGGCGGTCCTCAAAGGCCTGCCAGACCGCGTCGAACTCGGCCTCGTCGTTGATGGTGAGCAGGATTTCCTCGCCGTCCTCCTCCACCATTTTGAGGATGACGACCTGGTAGTCCTCCTCCACGATGTCCTCGGGGTTCTCATACAGCGGCAGCAGCGCCACATAGGTCTGGCCGTCCAGTTCGACCGCGTCGATCATTTCGTACTCTGTTTCGTTCCTTCCTCATCCATCAGGCTGATGATATCATTCCCATATTCTTCGCTCATTTGTATTCCTGCAAATTTTTATTCATCACTTTCAGAAAATAGAATCGTATCCGTAAGCGCCGTGGTCAGGTAGCCGTATTCGCGGTCGGCGGCGGAGGCGGTCACGTGCTTGAGCACCACTTTCAGGCGCACCCCGTCGCTGCTGATGACAACCGTCATATAGGTGTCGGGAACGGAGACGGCCGCGCCCTCCTCCTCGGCGTTCTGCTCCAGGTAGCCGACGATTCTGCTCAGGTAAAACGACAGGTCACGGTCGGCAATCTGCTCGCCGTCGCGCTGTATGACGCACCGGAGCGTGCGCTGCTGCGGGTCGCTGACAAAGCGCACGCTGTACGTCCCGTTTTCGCCGATTATATTATCCATGGAAAAATTGAAAAAATTATAGGTTGTAGAATTTACCAGGACATAGTCATAGCCGCTTGCGCTGTACACTTTGTTCGAGAGCGCGCCCACGAGCACCTTGCTGTTTGCGTCGGCCGACGTGTCCGCGCTGAACTCGCCCGCCACGCCGAACACCGTTTTGTAGTCGCTTTCAAAGGCAAAGCCGGGCGGAAGCCAGGCGGCCATCTCCGTTTCGCCGCTGTCCGCGATATACTGCACGGCGCGGGACAGCTCGATTCTGTCCGTCTCCGAAATTTCCGCCGGGGCGGTGATGGCGCCGTTATCCAGCATACCGTTTCTCTTCATGATATTTTCCGCGCGCACGACCTGTGAAAACACCGAGACTGTTCTGTAATTAAAGACCGGGAAAACGGAAATCACCGTCAAAACCATGGCGGTCGCCACGATCACAAGCCCGTTGCCGCGGGGCTGATCAGCACGGTCAGTAAGCAGACGGCAAGAAAAATATACCCCGCCAGGGCGAAATACCTGGCGCCGGTCAGGCCGTAGGACACGACCATGCTGCCAAGCCGCCAGACGCCGATGCCGAGCATGGGAATCCCCACAACCGGGAGAAAGCCGCGGTAGAGCCGGCAGGGCAGGTTGTCGATATTGCAGGTGAGCAGATAGACGAAGCAGGCCGTGCCGAGGAACACCGCCTCACGCCGGAAAATGTCCAGCGCGGAGGGCCAGTTTCCCCACCAGATTCCGTTGAAGAGCCAGACGGCCTCGGTCAGGAAGAAAATCACGACTACCGGAATGCCGATATAGCAGACAAGCTTTCCAGCAGCCCGTAGTACCGCTTCTCTGCGGCAGAGGGCTCGCGCGGGTCGGACAGGCTGTTGACGCCGCCAAGGAACACGATGTAGACCACGTACAGCGACAGGATGAACAGGTACTGGAATACGACGGACGACATATCGCGAACGAACAGGACCTTGACGATGATGGTGATCACGGAAAGCCCGCAGAAAAAAACAGCGCGCCGTATACCACGCCGGCAGCCAGCTTTGGCCACCAGAGAAAAAGATGACGCGGCTCATCTGGAACTTGCCGTTCCGGCGCGTCATCAGCAGCAGGATGACGAGCAGGATAAAAAGGTTTGCCGCGGTGATGCGCGCGATGAGCATTTCCATGGCGGACGCGTCCGCCGTGAACAGGAGCAGGAACACCGCGCTGGGCACGGCGATCCCAAGGCCGGTGAACGCAAGCGTCCACAGCCCCTCAAGCCGGCTTCGCTTGAAGATAAGCGAAAACATGATATTGCTGGTGATGCCGGTAATACAGGCGAGCATCAGCGCCTTATACAGGTCCTCGTCGGTGCCGATCGGGAACGCGATAAACTGGACGATTACCGCAAACAGCCCGAACGCGACGGCGGCGGGGAAATTCATGAACGCGCCGCCGCTGCCGTAAAACACTGAAAGGAACCAGGATTTCAGCTTTTGCATAGTTTCTCTCCTCCGAGGCGCCGTAAGGGTCCTGTCGCCTCTGCGTGTCCATCATAGCATAATTTAAAGGGATTGTAAATATCTGAGCGGAAATCGGCGTGCGGAAATCGGCGACTTAAAACGACAAAAACAGCGGCCGGCGGCGCGGGCGTGCAAAGGTCTATAAAAAATTTGCATTTGCCGCGCGGAAAGGCTATAATATAAATGTGTTATACTTATATAATACGGAAAGGTGCGAAACGTATGCATTCCTATAAAATACAGCAGGGCTTCCGGCTCGACCATGACACGATTGAAAAACTCCGCGTGATTGCCAACGGTGAAAACAGGAGCCTTAACAACATGGTGGAGACCATCCTGATGCGGCATATTCAGCAATATGAGGCCGAACACGGCCCGATTGACCTGGACGCGCTCGCCGGAGACTGAGCCCGGCCGCGCCATCCCGCCCTCCGCCCGCCTGCAAGGCGGTTTTTTTTTGCGCGTGCCTTCGCCGCTTTCCCCCGGCGAAGCGCATTTGGGCCGCACAGCGGCGGGCGTTCCCGGCCGCCGGCCGGGGTTGTAAACAATTTTTGCAAACGTCTTTCCCCTTGACAATCCGCGAATTTTTGAGTAAACTGAAAACAGATATAGTTCTATATAAAACTGTTTTCTGAAAAACTATTCTGGGAGGCTTTACCATGGGCCGGCCGACTGATTTTCTGACGAATACGCGCCGCATTATCAAGCTGTACGAAAGTATGCTGCGCAGCATATGCGAGAAGCACCGGCTCACGCTGCTTGAGGCGACCATCCTCAGCTTTTCCACAACAATCCCGGGGTCGACACCGCGGCTGACATCACGGAGCTGCGGATGCTGTCCAAGGGCAACGTATCCCAGGCGGTGGAAAGCCTGATTCAAAAAGGGCTGCTCCTGCGGGAGCAGGACGGCGCGGACCGGCGCCGGATTCACCTGCACCCCACAACGGCGGCGGCTGCGATCACGGTATCGCTGGAAGATGTGCGCCGGCAGTTCCAGGCCGAAGTCTTCTGCGGGCTCTCCCGGGCGACCTGGAGCTTTATGACAGAATCAACCACCGCATTGCGGAAAACACGGAAAACGCCATGGCGAGGGAGAGACGGAACATGAACGAAGAAAAAGCATATGCTCGGAAAAGAGCCCGTGAGCAGACTGCTGCCGAAGCTGGCCCTGGCCACGGTGACCGCGCAGGTTCTCAAAATGCTCTACAATATTGTGGACCGGATCTATATCGGCCACATCCCCGGCGTGGGCGCGGCCGCCCTGACGGGCGTGGGGGTCTGCATGCCGCTGATTATGATTGTAACGGCGTTCGCCGCGTTCATCGGGTACGGCGGCGCGCCGCGCGCCTCTATTTTTATGGGCAAGGGGGACCATGCATCCGCGGAGAAAACCCTGGGCAACTGTTTCACGGCGCAGATTGTAATTTCCGCCGTTCTGACAGCCGTCCTGCTCCTGTGGAACAGGGACTTTCTCATGGCGTTCGGCGCGAGTGAGAATACGATCGAATACGGCGTCAGCTACATGAATATCTATTCCATAGGCACGCTGTTCGTTCAGCTTACCCTGGGCATGAACGCATTTATCACGGCGCAGGGGTTTGCAAAAACGGGAATGCTTTCGGTTTTGATCGGCGCGGTGGCAAACATCATCCTGGACCCCATCTTTATGTTCGCTTTCGACATGGGCGTGCAGGGCGCAGCGCTCGCGACCGTCCTCTCGCAGGCCATGTCCTGCGCCTGGGTGCTGGCCTTTCTGTTCGGGAAGAAGACGCGGCTCAAAATCCGCAGGGAAAACCTTATCCTTAAGTCGCGCATTATCCTGCCAAGCCTTGCGCTCGGGCTTTCCTCCTTCATCATGCAGGCGAGCGAAAGCGTTATTTTCGTGTGTTTCAACTCCTCGCTGCTGAAATACGGCGACGACATCGCCGTTGGCGCCATGACCATCCTCTCCAGCGTCATGCAATTCGCCATGCTGCCGCTGCAGGGACTGGGCCAGGGCGCGCAGCCGATTATCAGCGCTACAACTACGGCGCGCGGAATGCGGACCGGGTGCGCGCCGCGTTCAAAATCCTGCTCAAGGTCAGCCTCGGCTATTCCATAACGCTATGGGCGCTTATCATGCTGTTCCCGCAGGATTCGCGGGCCATGTTCACGGACTCCCCCGCCCTGATTGAGTTCACCAAAACAGCCCTGCGCATCTACGCGGCCTGTCTGCTGCTGTTCGGGATCCAGATCGCCTGCCAGATGACCTTTTACGTCGCTCGGCAACGCCAAGGCCTCGATCCTGGTGGCCGTTATGCGCAAATTCATTCTCCTCATTCCGCTGATCTATATTCTGCCGGCCATTTTCACGCAGGCGCAGACAACGGCGGTATACGCCGCGGAGCCGGTTGCGGATTTTCTGGCCGTGTCTTTCACCGCCGTGCTGTTCACCTTCCAGTTCAGAAAGTCCCTGGCCGGACTGCCGGGCGGAGACGGGACGGAGCCGGCGCTCCCGGAGGAAAAAATACGCCGCCCGCTTCGCTGTACCCTGCGGCGGCGGCTATGAGAAAGGAATCATATGGATACTGCATACGAAGCCAAACTGTCGGAGCGGAAAGAGGCGCTGAAAGACTTCTTCGGCGGCTATGAGGGCGACGATATCCCGGACGATCTGCTCATGCGCCTGTTTCAGTACGAGGAGCTGATGATCAAATACCGCCCGCCATCCGCGAAGTGACGACCAAGCTCCATATCCTCAACGACGAACTGTCCGCCTTTACCAAGCGAAACCCGATTGAAAACATCCAGTCGCGGATCAAGCGCCCGTCCAGCATTGCAAAGAAGCTGAACAAGCAGGGGGCAGCCCGTGACGGTAGAGTCGATTTCAGAGCACCTCAACGACGTTGCCGGGATACGCGTCATCTGCCCTTTTATCAACGATATCTACGATGTGGCGGACATGCTGCTCAAGCAGGACGATATTCTGCTCATCGCCAGGAAAGACTACATCAAAGCGCCGAAGGAAAACGGCTACCGCAGCCTGCATTTGATTGTGGAGGTGCCCGTGTTCTTCTCCACCGGCAAAGAACAGGTCCGCGTCGAGATCCAGATCCGCACGGTGGCGATGGATTTCTGGGCGAGCCTTGAGCACCAGATCCGGTATAAGAACGATTCGCCGGAGGTGCAGAAAATAGCGCGAGAGCTGAGAGACTGCGCGGACACCATCGCGCAGACGGATATAAAAATGCAGCAGCTCAGGCAGCGCATAGACTCGGGCAATAGGCAGAACAAAAAGAGGGGCGGGCCCCTCTTTTTATTCTGCGCCGTTGTTCCGTGATTGCGCAGGCCTCGGCCCTGCCGCCCTGGACGCGGTAGGTCTGCACTTCCATCGGCTGCAGCGACGTTTCAAATTCAGCGCCGAACGCGGGCATGCGCACATGCACGCGCTGCGCTTTCAGGTCCGGGTTGTAGAGCCGGACTGTGTATCCGTTCCCATCGAACGCCCGTTTCAGCGAGGACAGCTCCACGACCGGATTGTCCAGTACGCAGCCCGCCGCCGGCTTTTCGCCCGCGCCCTGCGGAAGAAGCTGAGCGCCATGGGCGGCTGGTTGAGAAGCAGGCTTTCCGTGTTGACCCGCTCCAGCCGCGCGGCCGCCTCCGAAGCGTTGATCTGGAACCCGAACTGGCGCTCGCCCTGGTCCATGTGCTCCCCGAACCGGTCCTGACGCATGATCCGGCGTCCCTCTATCGGGTGCGCGCAGTAGGCCGGCGTGCGCAGCAGCGTCATGCGCAGCGCGCCGTTCTCGGCACTGAGCGCATAGGTGCCCGTATTGGAAACGCTCAGCGCGTGCGTCCCGTCGTGCAGCAGCGCATAGTCCTGCGCCGTACACTCCAGCCCGTCGCTGCGCAGGGTATCGAGCCCGAACGGGGCCTTGCCGTACAGCGCGGCGTCCTGCAGCGCGGTCTCAAGGCTGTATTTGAACATGGTATTCTTCGCCGCCGTGATCAGGCGGATATGCACGCCGATCGCGCTGTCGTTTTTCGGGAACGTATAGCGGATCACCGCCTGCCCCTGCGGGCCGGTGAACACGCATTCGGCAATGGTGCGCACCGGGCCGTTCTCTATGATGTTTTAGCGTCCAGCGCGGGCACCTCCAGCGCCGCAATTTCGGCTGTCTGCTCCGGCGTGGCGAGACGCAGGCTGCCGGTTACGTTCTGAGAAGCCCTGAATGTACATGCCCCACGAATCCTCTATGTCCTGAATCACGAGCACCTCTCCGCTGGGCGCGGACAGGTATTCTTTCCCGCCGACCGCATAGCTTTCCAGCAGTCCGCTTTTTCTGTTCAGGCGCGCCGTGTCGCCCCTGCCGGAAAAACAGAAGCAGTCCGCATCGGCCGCGATCGCCTGTGCGGGCGGC